>Ga0207708_10002053_pt1 | contig 14830 bp, 10 predicted proteins | sample KBSK5101metaG_FD_184340 | JGI IMG/M metagenome (GOLD analysis project Ga0207708, IMG submission 184340) | Corn, switchgrass and miscanthus rhizosphere microbial communities from Kellogg Biological Station, Michigan, USA - KBS K5-10-1 metaG... | ecosystem: Host-associated > Plants > Roots >...
CACCGAGCGCAAGACGCTGCTCGTCGCCGGCGCGGCCGCCGGCATGTCGGCGACGTTTGCCGCGCCGCTCGCCGCGATCCTTTTGGCGGTGGAGCTGCTGCTCTTCGAGTGGAAGCCCCGCAGCCTGGTGCCGGTCGCGCTCGCCAGCGCCACGGCCGCCGCCATGCGCCGCTACATCATCGGCCTCGGCCCGCTCTTCCCGGTGCCCGCGCATCCGCTCTTCATCGGCCCGGCGGGTCTTGCAGGCTGCGTCGCCGCCGGCCTCCTGGCCGGCGCGCTCTCGGCGCTGCTGACGCAGGCGGTGTACGCCGCCGAGGACGCGTTTCAGCGCCTGCCGTTCCACTGGATGTGGTGGCCGGCGCTCGGCGGCCTCGTCATCGGCGTCGGCGGCTGGATGTTTCCGCAGGCGCTCGGCGTCGGCTACGACGTCATCGGCGACCTGCTGCAGGGCGACGTGCCCGGCCGGGTGATTCTCGGCGTGCTGGTCGTGAAGTCGCTGATCTGGTCGGTGTCGCTCGGATCGGGCACCTCGGGCGGCGTCCTGGCGCCGCTCTTGATGATGGGCGGCGCGCTCGGCGGCGTCGAGGCGTGGCTGCTGCCGGCCGAGGGCGTCGGCTTCTGGCCGCTGGTCAGCATGGGCGCGATTCTCGGCGGCACGATGCGCTCGCCGTTGACCGGCGTGGTCTTCGCGATCGAGCTGACGCACGATCTCAACATGCTGCTGCCGCTGCTGGTCGCGGTCACCGTCGCCCACGCCTTCACCGTGCTGCTGCTGCGGCGCTCGATCCTCACCGAGAAGATCGCGCGGCGCGGCTATCACGTCAGCCGCGAGTACTCGATCGATCCGCTGGAAATCCTGTTCGTCCGCGAAGTGATGCGCACCAGCATCGCCGCGCTGCCATCCGAGGCGCCGATCGACGTGCTGCACGGCTCGCTGCGCCACGACGCCGCGCGCGGCCGCCAGCATCTCTATCCGGTGATTCGCGACAACCGCGAGCTCGCCGGGGTGGTGACGCGACGCGACCTGCAGACGCTCGTCGATCGCGCGCAGGGCGGCGGCGCGGCGCAGCTCGCCGGCATCGTCAAGGCACGCCCCGTCGTCGCGCATCCCGACGAGTCGCTGCGGATGGTGGTCTACCGCATGGCCGAGACCGGCCTGACGCGCTTCCCGGTGGTCGAACGCGACAGCGGCTGCCTGGTCGGGATGATCTCGCTGAACGATCTCCTGAAAGCGCGCTCGCTGAACCTCGACGCCGAACAGCGGCGCGAGCGGGTGCTGGGCGCGCACATCGCGCTGCCCTTCGGCGCGCGCCGCAGCACGGCGCCGCCCGTCCGGCCGCGCTCGCCGGCCGATGCGTCGTGATCGCCGCCGATGATGGCGTCTTCTGAGGAATCGACGATGCGATAGAGGTAATCTGCGGGCTTGGGTATCAGTCCCAATCCGACGGTTGAGCCGGGTGTGCGCTTGCGCCGCCTCGGCCGTTTACGCGATCGTCGATGACACACGATCCGCACAAACCGCTGCGCGACGATGTCCGGCTGCTCGGCGAACTGCTCGGTGAGACGTTGCGTGCGCGCGAAGGCGACGCGCTGTTCGCGCGCGTGGAGGCAGTGCGCTCGCTGGCCAAGCGCGCGCACGCCGGCGAGCCGCAGGTGTTCGAATCGCTGGCCGATGGGCTCGCCGATCTGCCGATTGCCGCCGCGGTGCCGGTGGCGCGTGCGTTCTCGCACTTTCTCACCCTCGCGAACATCGCCGAGCAGCATCACCGCGTGCGGCGGCGGCGCGACTACGCGCGGGCGGAACGCCGTTCGCCGCAGCCTGGTTCGTGCGCGGAGGCGTTCGCGCGCTGGCGGGGCGACGGCCTTGCGGCATCCAGGCTCACGTCGGCGGCGCGTTCTCTCCGGATCGAGCTGGTGCTCACGGCACACCCGACCGAAGTGGTTCGCCGCACGCTGCTGCAGACGCACCGCCGCATCGGCGACGCGCTGGCCGTGCGCGATCGTCCTGACCTGACGCCGGACGAGGCCGACGCAACCCTCGACACGCTGCGGCGCGAGATCGCCACCATCTGGCAGACCGACGAGGTGCGCACGCACGCGGTCTCGCCGCTCGACGAAGTGCGCGGCGCGCTGGCGGTGTTCGAGCAGACGCTGTGGGAAGCGCTGCCGCGCTACGTGCGCCAGATCGACCGCGCGCTCGGCGAAGCGCTGCCGCTCGATGCGGCGCCGGTGCGGTTCGGGTCGTGGATTGGCGGCGATCGCGATGGCAACCCCAACGTGACGCCGGAGATCACCCGCCGCGCCGTCTGGATGGCGCGATGGGTCGCGGCGGATCTCTATGCGCGCGAGATCGAGTCGCTGCGCGCCGAGCTGTCGCTCGTCACAGCGAGCGACGAGCTGCGGGCAGCGGTCGGCGGCGCGCCCGAGCCGTACCGCGCGCTGCTGCGCGGTGTCAGCGCGCGCCTGCGCGCAACGCGCGAGCTCGCAGCCGCACGCATCGAGGACGAGGGCGGCGAGATCGGCGGCAGCGCAGAACCGTTTCTCGCCGCGGACCAGCTCGCGGCGCCGCTGCTGCTGTGCCACCGCTCGCTGACCGACACCGGAAACGCGGTCGTCGCCGGCGGCCGCCTGACCGGGATCCTCCGCCGCGTCGCCGCGTTCGGCCTGGTCCTGGCGCCGCTCGACCTGCGCCAGGAAGCCGCGCGGCACACCGAGGCGGTGGACTGGATCGCTCGCACGTGGAATCTCGGGGGCTACAGCGACGCGCAGGAAGACGAGCGCGTGGCGCTGCTCGTGCGCGAGCTCGCCGGCGGCACGCGCACCTTCGCCGATCTGCCGCCCGATGGCGGAATGCCGGATTCCGTCCGCGACGTCGTCGACACGTTCAGGACGGCCGCGGCGCTGCCGCCCGATTCGCTCGGCGCCTACGTCATCACCATGGCGAGCCGCCCGTCGGACGTGCTGGCCGTCGAGCTGCTGCAGAAGCTCGCGGTCAACCGGCGGCCGCAGCGGGTCGTGCCGTTGTTCGAGACCGCCGCCGATCTGCAGGCCGCCGGCGGGGTGCTCGACGTGTTGTTCGGGCTGCCCTGGTATCGCGCGCGCATCAACGGCCACCAGGAAGTGATGGTCGGCTATTCCGACTCGGCGAAGGATGCCGGCCGGTTCAGCGCCGCGTGGAAGCTGTATCGGGCGCAGGAAGAGATCGTGGCGGCGTGCAAGCGCCACGGTGTCCATCTGACCCTGTTCCACGGCCGCGGCGGCAGCGTCGGCCGCGGCGGCGGGCCGACCCACCTGGCGATCCGGTCGCAGCCACCGGGATCGATCGACGGCCGCCTGCGCGTGACCGAACAAGGCGAGATGATCCAGGCGAAGTTCGGCCTGCCCGACATCGCGGTGAGGACGATGGAGGTCTACACGACGGCGACGCTGGAGGCGACGCTGATGCCGGGGGCGGCGGCACCGGAGAGCTGGCGCGGCGCGATGGAGCGGCTCTCAGAGCGCTCCCGCGACTCGTATCGCGCGCTCGTCTACGAGCACCCGCGATTCCTCGACTACTTCCACACCGCGACGCCGGAGCCCGAGCTGCGCACGATCCGCATCGGCAGCCGGCCGGCGCGTCGCAGCGGCGGCGAAGGGGTGGAAGGGCTGCGCGCGATCCCCTGGCAGTTTGCGTGGACCCAGACCCGGCTGCTGCTCGCGTCGTGGCTCGGCGTCGACGATGCGCTCGGCGACGCGCTGGGGCGCGGCGAAGGAGCGGTGCTCCAGACGATGTACCAGGAGTGGCCGTTCTTTCAGTCGACGATCGATCTGATCGAGATGGTCCTGGCCAAGGCGGACGCGCGGATTGCCGCCGAATACGATCGGCGCCTCGTGCCGGCCGACTTGCAGGCGCTCGGCCGCGATCTGCGGGCGCGGCTCGATCGCGCCACCGCGGCGGTGCTGCGCGTCACCGGGCACCGCCAGCCTGCCGGGGCGACGCCGGTGTTGCGGCGGTCGATCGACGTCCGCAATCCTTACGTCGACCCGATCAACCTGGTGCAGATCGAGCTGCTGGCGCGGCTGCGGCAGGGCGGCGCCAGCCCCGAGCTCGAGCGCGCGTTCGTCGTCACCGTGAACGGCATCGCCGCCGGGATGAGGAATACGGGATAGAATCCCCCCTTCCCCACACCACCGGTAACCGCACAAAGGAGGCTGCCATGGCGTCGTACCTGCTCCAGGTCGCATACACCCCGCAGGCGTGGGCCGCGCTGCTCAAGAACCCGCAGGACCGGACGCAGGTGCTGCGGCCGGTGCTCGAGAAGCTGGGTGGCACGTTCGAAACCGCGTACTTCGCGTTCGGCGACTACGACGTCGTCGCAGTCCTCGAGCTGCCGAGCGACATCGATGCCGCGGCGTTCTCGATCGCGGCGGCTGCCGGCGGCGCCATCAAGTCGATCAAGACGACGCCGTTGATGTCGATCTCCGACGGCATCAGCGCGCTGCAGAAAGCGGGCCGCATCGGCTATGTGTCGCCGACCAGCGACGTCGCCGGGGTCTGAGATCTCTTCGCGCGACGGTGGTAACCGCAGAGCGCGCTGAGAACGCAGAGATCGCTTTTCAAGAAGAGAAAAAACAAGGCTCTGCGCTCTCTGCGTGCTCCCCGGTTTCACAGGCGCGCGAATGAGACTACGCGTCGCAAAGCGTGCTCACGGCGTTCGGGTCCGCGGCCACTGCCTGCATGACCGCCTGAGCGAACTCCAGCAGCCCGCGCGCGTCGAGCAGGAACGACGGCGCGTCGCCGACGCGGGCGCCGGCGTTGCCGGTCCGAATGAGATAGCTGTCGACGATGCGCGCGAAGAAGCGCGCCGGCCAGTTGGGGTGCGCGCCGGCGTCGGCCGTGTCGTACTCTTCCATCTCCCTCCAGACGCGCAACCCGTGCTCTTCGACCGGCACGCGGTAGCGCGCGACGCGCTTGCCGGGAAATGCGGTGACGTGCTCGGCGTAGTGGAGAAAGGTGACCGTGTCGTGGTCGCTGCCGAGCAGCAGGATGCGGCCGCCGATGGCGGCAAAGCGTTCGAGCGCCGAGCCGTGGCCGAAGGCATAGCTCCACGGCTGCTGCGAGATGAGATAGTCGGCCTGCGCGCCCCACACCACGAACCGCGCAACGTGCGCGTTGACCATCGAGCCGGGCCAGGTGCGCAACAGCTCCACCAGCGCGCCGTTATCGCGCTGCGACCGGGCGGTCGCCGCGTCGAACGGCGGCAGCTTCTCCAGCAGCTCGCGCTCTTCCTCCGGCGTCAGGTTGCCGCGGCCGATCTCGTCGTAGTGCTCCGGGCAGCTCGCATACATCATCAGCGTGCCGCCCGGAGTCAGCGCGTCCTTCAGCGCGAGGTGGAGCTGGTCGGGCCCGCCGGCCACGCGGCCGACCGCGCGCACCGACGCGTGCAACATGATCGTGTCGCCGGCGGCGACGCCGAGCGCACGAAATCCATTGGCGAGCTCGCCGCGTGAATACACTGCCGCCGGATTGTATGGGAGATTGCGGGAGCCGGCCGGAGGCCGGCCCCCGCGCGCATCGTTCTACGAAGCAGGGAACCGCGGCTTGAGCCGGCTCGCGTCGGGCACCGGGAACGGGAACCCGAGCTTGACCGAACGCCCGCGCACCCGATTCTGCGCCTGGCAGTTCGAGGTGCAGTTGGTCGCCGGCGGCGCCACTTCGGTGGCGTCCTCGCCGAACACCGCGCCCATCCGGCCGCCGCTCGCCACGCGCCACACCGACACGCCGCCGCAGTGATCGACCACCGCGGTGGTGCCGTCGCGCTTGAGGATGTTGTTGCGGCACCCCTGCGCGATCCGCGTCGCCACCTGCGGGCTGTCGCGGCCGACGAACTTCGGCGAGAAGTCGTTGGCGAAGTTCACGCGCGCCGGGACGACGACGGTCGTGTCCTTGTAGGGGACGACGTCGCCTTCGCGGGCGCGGAAGTTCGGGTTGTCGAAGTAGAACACCGTCATGTTGGCCGGCTCCGGCGAGGCGGCGGTGAACAGCACGTGCGTGATGTCGGTCGTGCCGCCGTCGCCGCGGGCCGGCTCCATCTGGAAGAGGCCGCCGTTGGCGCAGTCCTTCGCCTGGATCTTCATGCCCAGCCCGGGACCGCTGCGCTCGATCACCATGTCGGTGCCCGTCAGCTCGACGCCCAGCCCGCCGGTGAGCACCAGTCCTTTGTGATCGGGTGTCTTCCTGGCAAAGACCACCGTGCGCACGCCGCCGGTGATGTCGAGCGCGTTCGGCGCGCCGGTAAAGGCGTAGTCGATCACCTCGAATGAGGCGGACACGACGTCGAACTCGACATATTTGCCTCGTACCTGGAACCGCGTGCCGAGGCTCGCGGCCGGCACCGTCGTGTCGACCGCGCCCGACAGCGTGCTGCCGGCGAGGGCGATCGAGAAGCCGCCGCCCTCACATCCCTCCGATGAGGCTGCCTGCAGCGGCCGCTCGAGCGGCGTGCCCGGCAGGGCGACGCATACGGCGGCGAACGCGATCGCGATCGCCGCGGCGCCATGCATGAGCACGCCCCGCGTGGGGCTCCGGAAATTCCGACGCATCGTTGAGCTCCGTCTGGTTGAAGTTGTTCGCTTGCCAGACGCGCGTGAAAAAGTTGCATGGAGGGACACCCTCCGCAGCCGCGCGCACGTCCGGGTACCGGCTCAACCGTTGCCGGTCGAATCCGCCGTCGTCGCTGAAGCGTGGCTGCTCGAGTGGGGGGCTGCCGGTCTGCTCGCGTAGACGTCGTCGCCTTTACGCCTTCAAGGTGCGTTCCCCTCTTCGTTTGGTTGCATATAATTTTGCGGATGACGTCGCGTACCGCGATACGCATCAGCGTGAAACTCATCGAAGCGATTGCGATCGCGATCGTCGTGACCGCGTGCGGCGGCGGAGATTCGAGTGGAACGCCGCCGCCGACCACCACGCCGCCGCCGGCGTCGAGCGGCAGCTGCTCGATTCCATTCGAGCCGCTCGCCTCGAGCTCATCGAGCGCGACGCGGCAACCGAAACCTGAATCGACCTCGGACCGCCGCTCTCGCCGCGGCCGCGTCTACGAGGAGCTGTGGAAGCACCAGGCGGCCGCGACGCGCAGGCGGCTGGCGCCGCTCTCGTACGCGCCTGCGTCCACCAGCGAGGATTTCGGCCAGATCGCCGTGGTGAGAGACGAAGGCGATCTGATCCTGCCCGCCAACGCCTTCGATCTGCGCAGCGTCGCCATCACCTTCGCGCGCAACGGCAGCGGCGGCTACGACGCGCGCCGATCCGATCGCGCCTTCCAGGCGTCGGTCGGCGAGAAGATCACGCTGCAGGACGACGACAGCGCCCGCCTCGCGCTGCCGTTCACCTTCCCGTTCTACGCCGGCCGCTACAGCGAGACGTTCCTCAACTCCGACGGCAACCTCACCTTCGTCGACGAAGACCATGCGAGCACCGATCGCAACGTCGCCCGATTCCTCACCGGGCCGCCGCGGATTGCGCTGCTCTTCGACGACCTCGATCCCTCGGGCGCCGGCGGCGTCTTCCGGCGCAACGACAACGACGGCGTCCTCCTCACCTGGTGCGACGTGCCCGAGTTCGATCGGCCGGGCAACCGGGTGAACGTGCAGGTCCGCCTCGCCGCGGACGGGACGATCGATTTCATCTACGGCGCCACCGTGTCGCCCACCAGCGCGGTCGTCGGCGTCTCGCCGGGCTCGACCGGCATCTTCGCCGCGGTCGACGTCAGCGCGGCGGCGTCGGCGGCGATTGGCGGCGGCAGCGGCGCCGTCGGCGAGCGGTTCTCGACCCGGCGCGAGCTCGACTTCGTCGCGCTGCTGCAGAAGTTCTACCAGTCGCACAGCGACGACTTCGACCAGGTTGTGCTCTTCACCAACACCCGCACGACCGAGCAGGGCACCTTTGCGTTCGAGTTCACCGTCGCCAACGAGGTCTCGGGGATCGGGCTCGACGTCTACGACTCGAGCCGCGATTTCGGCAGCCGCGGGCGGCTGCGCAGCGTCGTCGACATGGATACGCTGCAGCGGTTCCCGGACGATCCGCGGCAGCGGTTCCTCGGCGAGAACAACACGCTCAGCCTGCTCGGCCAGGAATGCGGCCACCGCTGGCTGGCGTTTCTCGAGTTCCGCGACGCCGGGACCAACTCGAAGGCGCTGCTGGGACGCGACGAGGCGCACTGGAGCTTCTTCTTCGATTCCGACGCGTCGCACATGGAGGGGAACGACATCGAGGACCAGGGCGGCGGCGTGTTCCGCACCGTCGGCGCCGTCTCCCGCTACTCGGCGCTCGATCAGTACGCGATGGGGCTGCGCGCGCCCTCGGAGGTGCCGCCGATGTTCCTGGTGACGGCGGTCACCTCGGGGCAGAGCGCCGAGGATGCGCCGCGCACCGGCGTCGAGATCCGCGGCACGCGCAAGGACGTGCGGATCACCGACATCATTGCCGCCAACGGCACACGGCGGCCGGATTCAGCTGGCGCGCCGAAGCAGTTCCGCCAGGCCTGGGTCTACCTCGTGGCGGAAGCGCGCGAAACGAATGACGACCTGGGCAAACTGGAGCGGTTTCGCGCCGCGTGGGAACCGTTCTTCAACGCCTCCACCGATGGCCGCGGCACGATGATTTCGCGACTGCGTTGAGGGCCGGTTCGCCGTGACAATCGATGACGTCCGGCCGAGCGGAGGGTGCTACGATGGGCCATCCCAACAATCACACAGCCCATGGCCGCGACGGTGCCTTCGGTCCTCGTTGTCGACGATTTTCCTGACGGCCGCGAAATGGTCGCGGAATACCTTGCGTTTCGCGGGTTTTCCGTCCTCGAGGCCGCGACCGGCGCCGAAGCCATCGCGCTCGCCCGCAAACATCGGCCGCGGCTGATTCTGATGGACCTCGGCATGCCCGGCCTGGACGGGTGGGAGACGACGCGGCAGCTGAAAGCCGACCGCCGCACCCGGAGCTGCGTGATCGTCGCGCTGACGGCGCACGCCTTGACCAGCCAGCGGGTCTCGGCGCTCAGCGCCGGCTGCGACGAGGTGATCTCGAAGCCCTTCGATCTGTCGGAGCTCGGCGAGACGGTTGACCGGATCGTCAACGTCGACGCGACTCCGCTGAAGCGCAAACGCAAGCTCGCCTGACAAGGGCCTCCTGGCCCTGTACCCTCCGGTTATCCCCCGCTCGTCGCCTCGAATACTCTCCCGAGCTCGTACGGCGTCGTCACCTCGAGCTGATCGTAGCGGCAGTCGGTCGGCCGCTTGTCGAATCGCCACCGCTGGAACACCGCCGCGTGCCGGAAGCGCGGACCCTGCATGTGGTCGTACTTCACCTCGCACACCCGCTCGATGCGCAACGGCTCCCACGACAGATCCTTGCCGGCGCTCCACCGGCTCTGGCCGCCGGGCATGCGCGTCATCGCCGCCGCATCGACCTCGGCCCACTCGCGCCACGGATGATGCTCGAGCGCGTGCTCGCGCAGCGGCGCCAGCTCGATCGCCAGCTCGCGGCGCCGCGCCATCGTGAACGACGAGGTGACGCCGACGTGATGCAGCGCGCCCTTGTCGTCGTAGAGGCCGAGGAGCAGCGAGCCGACCCGCTCGTCCCGGCCGTCCTTGTGCCACCGGAACCCGGCGACGACGCAGTCGGCGGTGCGCGCGTGCTTGATTTTGAGCATCGCGCGCTTGCCCGGTTCGTAGATGCCCTGGGCCGGCTTGGCGATCACGCCGTCGAGGCCCGCGCCCTCGAATCGCGCCAGCCAGTCGGCCGCAATCGCGAGGTCGCGCGTCACCGGCGTGACGTGAATGGCCGGCGGCGCGGACGACAGCGCCCGCTCCAGCAGCGCGCGGCGCTCGCTCTGCGGCGCGCCGCGCAGGTCGTTGCCGTCGAGCGCAAGGAGATCGAAGGCGACGAACTGCGCCGGCGTCTCCTTCGCCAGCCTGGCGACACGCGACGCCGCCGGATGGAGCCGCAGCTGGAGCGCGTCGAAATCGAGGCCGTGCGGCGTGGCAATCACGATCTCGCCGTCGACGACGCAGTGGTCGGGCAGGCCCGAGAGAAAGAGCGAATGCAGCTCGGGGAAGTAGCGATCGAGCGGCCGCAGATCGCGGCTCTGGATGAACACCTCGTCGCCGGCACCGCGAAAGACGAGCGCGCGAAACCCGTCCCACTTCGGCTCGTAGAGAAAATCGCCGGGCGGCAGCTCGTCGGTGAGCTTGGCGAGCATCGGCTCGATCGGCGGGGCGATGGGAAAGCTCGCGTCGGTCACGGCTAAAAATATTTTTTTCGCGCTCGTTCGTCCAGTCGAAGCGACTGCAACCCTATACCGGACGGCCAGCCAAGAGACAAAGTGGTCGACCTCGGTCGCGGTTGACGGTCAAGACCGAACAACAGCGACACGATCGGCTCGTCGCATGCGTGTTCCGCGCCGGTCGACGTTCGGTTGCGCATTATATTTTCTTCACAACTCGCTTCCCTTTGTGGAGATGGCCGCTCGTACCGAGGGACGGGCGGTCGGACGACCGCCAGCCGGGTTTCTGGCGATTCGAGAAACGGCGTGGAGGAACGATGAAGCGGGCTGGGCGACAGGCGACGATCGTGGCGATGGCGCTGGCGTGGTGGAGCGTGGCACCAGCGGCGCAGGAACAGGAAGCAGCGGTGCCGCAGGAGCAGGCGGCGCCGGCGCAACAGGAACCGGCGCCCGCAGCGCCGCAGCCGGAGAGCGTGACGGCGCCGCAAGCGCCGGCGACGACCGCGCAGGAACAGCCGGCAGCAGCGCCGCAGGAGCAGCCGGCAGCAACGCCGCAGGAGCAGCCTGCCGTTGCGCCGGTTGAGCAGCCGGCGACAGCGCCAGCGCAGGAAGAAGCGCCCGCGCCGACGCGTCGCGTTGTCGCAGAAGAGCCGGCGGCCGCGCCGGCTGAAGAGCCTGCCGTCGCCGAGGAGTCCGAGCCCGCGCCGGAGGAAGATCCCGCGGTCGAGGAAGAGCCTCCGGCCGAGATCATCGAGGAGCCGCAGTACACGCGGTTCGTCGCCATCAACGACGCGGCGCCGGGGCGGCTGTTCGATGCCGGCGCGACCGCGCCCGACCCCGGCGATCCCAACCGGCTGGTGATCGCATTTCACAGCGGCGTCGATCCGGCGACGTTCCGGGTGACCGACTTCAGGGCGTCGACCGCGGCGTTCAACCACCTGTCGGCGATGGACACGATCAGCTTCAAGATCGAGGCGCCGAAGGGACAGCGGATCTCGAAGGTGATCTACACGCAGCGCGGCACCGGCTCGCAGATTCGCCTCGGCCGTGCCGCCGGCGCGACGCACTGGGTGGTCGGCGAGTATGCCGCGCAGCTCGGGGTGTTCACCACCAACCCCTCGGTCGTCGGCACCGCTGATTTCTCCGCGCAGCCGCAGGCGATGGTCGACGTGTCGATCACGACCGGGTTGTTCGCGTTTGCCGCGCCCACGTCGGGCTCGGCAAGCATCGAGGTGACCAGCGCCGAGGTCCAGGTCGAGCTCGTTCCCGCCATCGACTGACGTCGATCGAACCGGTTGGGTCGCGCTGTGACGCGCGACCCAACGTACAATCCCGGCGTGCCGCGCCGCGCCGCCGCGTTTGCCCTTCTCTCGATCCTCCTCGCTTCTCCACCAGCGGCCGGCGAACCCGTCTACCAACACCTGCGCCTGATCGCGCCCGCGGCCCCCGGGGGCGGCTGGGATCAGACCGCCCGGGCCATGCAGCAGGCGCTCCAGAGCGCGGGCATCGTCCACACGTCGTCGGTCGAGAACATCCCCGGCGCCGCCGGCACCATCGGACTCGCGCGTTTCGTCACCGCCGAGCGCGGCACCGGCGATGTCGCGATGATGTCGGGCCTGATCATGCTCGGCGCGATCGTCACGCATCGATCGGCGCTGACGCTGCACGATGTGACGCCGATCGCGCGGCTGGTTGGCGAATACGAGGTGATTGTCGTTCCCGCGGCGTCGCCGTTCCGATCGCTCGCCGACTTCATCGCCGCGTTCAAAGCCAACCCCGAATCGATCTCGTGGGGCGGCGGATCGGCCGGCGGCACCGAGCAGATCCTGGCCGGCCTCGTCGCCGACGCGGTCGGCGTGAACCCGAAGCGGGTCAACTACATCGCGTTCTCCGGCGGCGGCGAGCTGCGGCCGTCGGTGCTCGGCGGCCAGGTCTCGGTCGGGCTCGACGGCCTCGCCGGCTTCGAGCCGTACATCGAGGCGGGGACGGTGCGCGCGCTCGCCATTTCCAGCGCGGCCCGGCTGCCGCATCTCGACACGCCGACGCTGCGCGAGCAGGGGATCGACATCGAGCTCGAGAACTGGCGCTGCATCGTCGCGCCGCCCGGCGTCAGCGCGGCCGATCGGCAGCGGCTCGAGGGCGCGGTCAAGGCGATGGTCGAGTCACCGGGCTGGCGCGAGACGCTCGAGCGCTTCCGCTGGAACGATCGCTACCTGGGCAGCGAGGCGTTCGCCGCGTTTCTCGACAGCGAGGAGGCGCGGGTGCTGAGCATCCTGAAGAAGCTCGGCACCGGCGGCGACAGCGCGCCGACCGGCCCCTATCCGGTGCTCGTCCTCTCCGGCCTCGCGATTTTCGCAGCCGTGGCGGCGGCGGGTCTCGTCCGCGCGCGGCAGCGCGAAGCGCCGCCGAGCGCGGCGAACGAAACGCCGAGGCCGTGGCCGGCGATCGCGATGATCGCGATCGGCATCCTCGTCGACGTTCTGCTGGTCGAGCGCGGCGGGTTCGTCATCGCATCGACGGCGCTGTTCTGGGCGACGGCGCGCGCCTTCGATCCGAATCACCCCGCGCGCGACGCGGCTTTCGCGCTCGCCGTCTCGATTGGCGCTTACCTGCTGTTCGCGCGGCTGCTCGAGCTGCCGCTGCCCGCCGGCATCCTTGCCGGCTGGATGTAGGCCGGCGCCATGGGCACGCTGCAGGCGCTGGGACGCGGGTTCGCCAGCGCGATCTCGCTGCCGCACCTCGCCTGGGCACTGGCCGGTACGACCCTGGGCACGGCGGTGGGCGTGCTTCCCGGAATCGGGCCGGCGCTCACGGTGGCGGTGCTGCTGCCGATCACCTTCAGCCTCGATCCGACGAGCGCGTTCATCATGTTCGGCGGCATCTACTACGGCGCGATGTACGGCGGGTCGACGACCAGCATCCTGATCAACTCGCCCGGCGAGACGGCGTCGATCGTCACCGCGATCGACGGCCACATGATGGCGCGCCAGGGGCGCGGCGCCGCGGCGCTGACCACCGCCGCGATCGGATCGTTCGTCGCCGGCACGCTGGCGACGATCGCGCTGACCTTCTTCGCGCCGCCGCTCGCGGCCGCGGCACTGCGCTTCGGGCCGGCCGAATACTTCGGCCTGACGATGCTCGCGTTCACGACCGTCGCGGCGCTGCTCGGCGACTCGGTCGTGCGCGGGCTGCTCAGCCTGTTCCTCGGCCTATCGATCGGGCTGGTCGGGATCGATCAGCTCACGGGCGACGCGCGCTTCTCGTTCGGCATCCCGCAGCTGATGGACGGCATCGACGTGATGATCCTGGTGATCGGCCTCTTCGCCGTCGGCGAGACGCTGTATCAGGCGTGGCGGCACGGGCGCGACGAGGAGCACGTGATTACGCTGCACGACTTCACCGGCATGAGCCGCGAGGACTGGCGCCGCTCGTGGAAGCCGTGGCTGCGCGGCACGGCGATCGGCTTCCCGCTCGGCGTGCTCCCCTGCGGCGGCTCGGTCATCCCCACCTTCGTCTCCTACATGACCGAGAAGCGATTGAGCGACCGGCCGGAGGAGTTCGGCCAGGGGGCCATCGAAGGGGTCGCCGGACCGGAAGCGGCCAACAACGCCGCCGCCGCCGGCGTGCTGGTGCCGCTGCTGACGCTGGGGCTGCCGTCATCGGCCACGGCGGCGGTGATGCTGACGGCGTTTCAGCAATACGGGCTGCAGCCCGGGCCGCTGCTCTTCGCGACCCGGCCCGATCTCGTGTGGACGCTGATCGCGAGCCTCTACATCGGCAACGTGATGCTGCTGGTGCTGAACCTCCCGCTCGCCGGCGTGTGGGCGCGGGTGATGCTCGTGCCGCGCCCGTTGCTCTTCGGCGGCATCCTCGTGCTCGCATCGGTCGGCGCCTACAGCCTGAACCGATCGATTCTCGATCTGGTGCTGCTCTACGCGGTCGGCGCGCTCGGCTGCGCGATGCGCATCTACGACGTGCCGCTGGTGCCTGCCGTGCTCGGCTTGATCCTTGGCCCGCTGTCCGAGCAGCAATTCCGGCGGGCGGCGGCGATCAGCGGCGGCGATCTGTCGGTGTTCGTCACCCGGCCGATCTGCGCCACGTTGCTGGCGCTGGCCGCCGCCGTCCTCGCAGGCCCGCACCTGCTCCGCCGCTGGTTGCCAACCGGCGAAGCGACATGAGCGGGACGGTGTACGACGTCGCCGTCGTCGGCGGCGGCAACGCCGGCCTGTCGGCGGCGCTCACCGCGCGCGAGGCCGGCGCCAGCGTGATCGTCCTCGAACGGGCGCCGCGGCATTTTCGCGGCGGCAACAGCCGGCACACGCGCAACCTGCGCGCCGCGCATGCCACGCCGACCGCCATCCTCACCGACACCTATTCGGAAGACGAGTTCTTCTCCGACCTCCTGCGCGTTACCGGCGACGACCTCGATCGCGATCTGGCGCGCCTGGTCGTGCACCGCTCGGCCGGGTGTCCCGACTGGATGCGGCGGCACGGCGTCCGGTTCCAGCCGTCGCTGCAGGGCACGCTGCATCTCGGGCGCACGAACGCGTTCTTCCTCGGCGGCGGCAAGGCGC
>Ga0207708_10002054_pt1 | contig 14821 bp, 7 predicted proteins | sample KBSK5101metaG_FD_184340 | JGI IMG/M metagenome (GOLD analysis project Ga0207708, IMG submission 184340) | Corn, switchgrass and miscanthus rhizosphere microbial communities from Kellogg Biological Station, Michigan, USA - KBS K5-10-1 metaG... | ecosystem: Host-associated > Plants > Roots >...
CCTGGTCGTGGTCGAAGCGATGAAAATGGAAAACGAACTGCGCGCGGCTCGCGATGGCCGCGTGCGTGATGTCGCCGTCGCCGAGGGCCAGTCCGTCGACGCCGGCGCCGTCCTGCTGATCGTGGAGTAGCGCGATCGAACGATGACCGAAGCCAGTCCTCCGGAAGTGAGCCGCTTCAGGCGCGCCAGGACCGCCGCGGGTGCGGCGGGACGCAAGGCGTATCGCTACGGCCGGAGGTTTGCGGTGGCGATCGGCGTGATCGTGGCGGTGATCGTCGTGTCGTTCCTGACCCTCGATCTCGGCCCGGCCGCGCGCGGCTGGGCGGAGCGCGAAGGCAGCAAGTGGCTCGAGCGCAAGATGACGATCGGGCGGCTCGGCATCCATGTCGGCAGCGGCAGGTTCGTCGTCGAGGACCTGAGCATCGGCGGCATGTTTCCAAACGAGCCGCCGTGGCTGGTGGCCAGGCGCCTCGACGTCTCGCTGAAGTGGAGCGCGCTGCTGCATCGCGAAGTGCTGCTCGATTCGATCGAGATGACCGACTGGACGATGACCGTCGAGTCGTTTCCGGACGGCCGGCAGACCTTCCCGCGCCTGACCGGACCGCCGCGCGCGCCGCGCAGCGGACCGCGGCTGGTCGTCACCACGATGCAATACGTCCACGCCTACCGTGGCCGGCTGATGTTCAACGACTACGGATCGGATTGGTTTGCCGACGCGCCCAATCTCGATGTCACGGTGACGAAGGCCGGCGACTATCGGGGGCAGGCGCGGTTTTCGGACGGCACCATCACCATTCAGAAGTACGAGCCGATGTCCGCGGACCTGACCGCCGGCTTCAAGATCGCCGACAACAAGATCGTGCTCGATCGCATCGATCTCGTCACCGATGGCGCGGTGTCGAAGATGACCGGCGTCGTCGACATGAAGAACTTTCCCGAGCAGCTCTATCAGATCAACTCGACGATCCAGTTCCCGAAGCAGCGCGAGATCTTCTTCGCGCGCGACAAGTTCTCGTTGTTCGGCGAGGGCCACTTCACCGGCACGTTCCACATGTTCAAGGGCGGCCGCGAGCTGAAGGGCGACTTCACCAGCAAGCTCGCCGGCGTCAACGACTATCGATTCCCGAATCTCGAGGGCTCGGTGGTGTGGGTGCGCGAGCGGATGGAAGTGACGCGCGCCACCGCCGACTTTTACGGCGGCAAGGCCGACTTCAAGTTCCTGATGGCGCCGCTCGGGAAGAAGGACCAGCCCGCCCGCGCCGTGTTCGACGTCACCTATCGCGACGTCAATCTCAACGCGCTGACCGAGTTCTACCAGATGCGCGGCCTCCAGCTCGCCGGGCGCGCCAGCGGGCACAACGAAATGTCGTGGCCGCTCGGCCGTTACGTCGAGCGCACCGGCTCGGGCAGCGCCACGTTCTCCTCGAGTGGCGGGCTGCAGGGCCCGCAGCTGGCGCCCACCGCGGCCGCCGAGGCGCGCGATCGCTATCTGATCGCCGGTCCCTTCAGCACCCACACGCCGCTGACGCCGGTCGCCGTCTCCGGCGACGTGACCTATGCGTTCGATCCCGAGGCGCTGCGCTTCGAGCCAAGCCATATTTTCACGGAAGACACCTACATCGCATTCGAGGGCGCGACCGCGTACGGCGAGCGATCGAAAATTCCGTTCCGCGTCACCAGCCGCAACTGGCAGGAGAGCGATCGCTTCCTGGCCGGCATCATGACGGCATTCGGCGCGCCGACCAGGGCCATTCCGATCGACGGCATCGGCAAGTTCGACGGCGTGATGCTCGGCGCATTCCGCCGCCCGCGCATCGAGGGGCGCTTTACCGGATCGGAAATGCGCGCGTGGGACGTGAACTGGGGCAGCATCGACGGAGATTTCGTCGTCGAAAACTCCTACGCCAACATCAGCCGCGCGGTGATCACCAAGGGCCTGTCGCGCATGGACGTGACCGGCCAGTACTCGCTGGGCTATCCGCGGGCCGACGGCGGCGAGCAATTCGATGCCCGCATCCGGGTGACGGAGTTTCCCGTCGCTGATTTCCGCGAAGCCTTCGACCTGCAGGATTACGACATCGACGGACAGGTCACGGGCGACTTTCACCTCTACGGCGATTACGAAGGGCCGCACGGGTTTGGCAGCATGACGATCGCGCGCGGCATCGCCTACGACGAGCCGTTTTCGGAGGCCACCGCGTCGCTGCAATTCGAAGGCGAGGGCGTGCGCCTCAACGGCATCGACATGAAGAAGGGCGGCGGCTCGGTGAACGGCGCCGCCTACGTGGCGTGGGCCGGCACGTATTCCTTTGACGTTGCGGGACACGGCATCGCGGTCGACACGCTGACGCTGACCGCGTTTCCCGGATATCCGGCGCTCTATGGCTCGCTCGACTTCACGGCCACCGGCGCCGGCACCTTCGAAGAGCCGCGCTACGACGTCAAGTGGGATGTCAGCGACTTGTTCTTCGGCGACGAGGGCGTCGGCGAGATGACGGGCCGGCTGTCGATCCGCGGACTGCTGATGACCTACGAGCTCGAGGCCGCCTCGCCGCGGCTGGCGGTGTCGGGCACCGGCCGCATCGAGCTCAACGACGAAATGGACGCCGAGCTGTCGTTCCGCGTCACCGACACCTCGCTCGATCCGTACTTGCGCGTGCTGCAGCCGACGTTCTCGCCGTTCACGTCGGCGGTCACCAGCGGCACGATTCGCGTCGTCGGCGAGCTCTACAACCCCGACGCGCTCCGCATCGACACCAACATCGAGCAGGTGAGCCTGCGGATGCTCGATTACCAGCTGCGCAATCAGTCGCCGATCCGGTTGAGTGTCGAACACCAGGTGCTGCAGGTCGATGCGTTGAAGATGGTGGGCGAGGACACCGAGCTCGATCTCAGCGGATCGGTAAACCTGATCGATCAATCGCTGGCACTGCAGGCGAACGGCGCCGCCAACCTCGCGGTGCTGCAGGGCTTCCTGCCAGACATTCGCAGCTCCGGCCGCGCCGAAGTCACCGCGCGCATTACCGGCACCGCAGCCGCGCCGGTGGTGGCCGGCAACGCGCTGCTGACCAACGGGCGCATGCGCCAGTTGTCGTTCCCGCACGCGCTCGAGGACGTCAACGGCATCGCCACCTTCGATGCGGGCGGCCTTCGTCTCGACGGCATTACCGCGCGCCTGGGCGGTGGGCCGGTGAGATTCGGCGGCCGCATCGGATTGTCGCAGTATCAATTGAGCGAGTTCGACGTGACCGCCGTCGGCCAGGACATGATCCTCCGGTATCCGGAAGGGATGCGATCGACCGTCGACGCGGAGCTCGCGTTGCAAGGACCGGCGGACGCGCCGATGGTCACCGGCACGGTGAACGTGAAGAGCGCCAGCTGGGCGCGCGGCTTCGGGGCGTCGAGCAGCCTGTTCAGCGGGCTGGCGGGCGGCGGCGCCACGCCGGTGCCGTCCGTCGAAGGCCAGGTCGCGGCGCCATCGAATGTCCGTTTCGACGTGCGGCTCGTCGCTCCCGGCACGCTGCGCATCGACAACGACCAGGCCCGCGTCGTGGCCAGCGCCGACCTGAACTTGCGCGGCACGCTCGATCGGCCGATGGTCTTCGGCCACGCGGAGATCGATCGCGGCGAGGTCGAGTTCGAGGGCCGGCGCTATCTCGTCAAGCGCGGCAGCCTCGATTTCGCGAACGCCGCTCGCATCCAGCCGTTCTTCGACATCGAGGCGGAAACGCGCGTGCGCGCGCCGGGCGTGACCTACCTGGTGACGATGCGCATGGCCGGCACGACCGATCGCATGCAGCCGCAGTTCACGTCCGATCCGCCGCTGCAGACGCTCGACATCCTGACGCTGCTGTTCAGCGACCAGGCGCCGAGCGGCGACATCGAGCTCGCCGGCCTCCGCAATCCCGAAGAGCGCCAGCAGCGCCTCATCGAGGCCCGCGCGACGCGCGCGCTCACCAGCGCGCTGTCGCAGGAAGTCAGCCGCGTCGTCGAGCAGACCTTCAGCGTCGATACCTTCCAGATCACGCCCCAGCTGGGGACCAGCGATCCGTATCAACAGTCATCGAGCGTCAGCTTGAACCCGAGCGCGCGCGTGACGATCGGCAAGCGCATCTCCAACCGCATTTACCTGACCTACGCGCGCAGCCTGTCGTCGACGACGCGCGATCAGATCATCCTGCTCGAGTTCGACGAGAGCGAATCGCTGTCGTGGGTCCTGTCGCAGAACGAGGATCGCACCTACGCCCTCGAGGTCAGGAAGAGGCACGCCTTCTGATGCTCGTGATCGCCGCGGCCCTGTTGCTGGTCATGACCGGAGCGGAGCCGCAGGATTTTCTCGGCAGGACCATCACCGATGTGCGCGTCGAGATTGCCGGCGTGCCGGTGGCCGAGGGCGGCGTGCTCGAGCTCGTCGAAACGCGCGTCGGCGAGCCGCTCGAGATGGAGAATGTGCGCGGTACGATCGAGCATCTCGTGGGCATCGGCCGCTTCGAGGACGTGCGCGTCTTCGCGTCCGGCACCGACGAGGGCGTGACGCTCAACTGGCAGCTCATCCCGGTCAGGAGAATCACCAAGATCACCATCGCCGGAAACCCCGTGTTGCCGGCGCAGGAGATCCGCCGCGCCATCACCGATCGATTCGGCGCGACACCGTCGACCAGCCGCACCAGCGAGATGACGCTTCGCCTGACCGACTACTACCGTGAACGCGGCTTCGCGCAGGCGTCCGTGCTGCCGAGAGTGCAGGAGGAAGACCCGGCGCCCGAGCAGTCCGAGCTCGTGGTGACGATCGAAGCAGGCCGGCGTGTGGCCGTCGGCGACGTCGCGATCACCGGAACGCGTCTCGACGTCCCGACCGAGATCCTCCGGCTGCTCGGGCTGCAGCAGGGCCGGCCGTTCGATCAGGTCGCGCTCGATGCGCGCCTTGCCGCGTACGAAGAATCGCTCCGCGAGCGCGGCTATTACCAGGCCCGGGTGCGCGAGAGCCACGTGCCCGCCGGCGGCGATGAATGGTCGGTCGACGTCACCATCGCCATCGAAGCCGGTCCCCATGTCAGCCTGGTGTTCGCCGGCGATCCGCTGCCTGAAGGCAACCGCGATCAGCTCGTGCCGATTCGCGCCGAGCGCTCGGTCGATCAGGATCTCCTCGAAGACGCCAGCCTGAGGATCGAGAACGCGCTGCGCGAGCAGGGCTATCGAACGGCGCGCGCGCCGTACACGCGCGAGGAAAAGGGCGGCGAGCTGGTGTTGACGTTCACCATCGCGCGCGGGCCGTTGCATCGCATCGAATCGGTCGAGACGCTGGACCACGTCAAGATCACCGCATCCGAACTTGCGCCGTTGCTGAAGATCAAGGCCGGCGATCCGTTTGTCGAGGCCCGCGCCGGGCTCATTGCCGCCGCGATCACGGAGCTATATCGCGTGCGCGGCTTCGCGCAGGCGGCAGTCAAGCCCGACATCCAGGTGCTGCCCGAGGCCCAGGGCGTGAACGTGGCCTATCGGCCGGTCGCGATCCGTTTCGAAATCACCGAAGGTCCGCAGACGGTCCTGAGCGGCGTCGCGTTCGAGGGCAACACCGCGATCGCGTCGCCCGCGCTGGCAAAGCCGACGGCCTTGCAAGCCGGCAAGCCCTTCTACCGTCCGCAGATGTCGGCCGATCGGGACGCCATCGAGCGCGCCTATCGCAGCCAGGGCTTTCAAAGCGTCTCGGTGAACTCGCAGCTGGCCTTCACTCCGGATCAGCAGCAAGTGGCGCTGACCTGGATGATTCGCGAGGGTGATCAGCTCAAGGTCGATCACGTGCTGGTCAGCGGCAATTCCCGCATCTCCACCAATCTGATCCGCCGCGAGCTGACGATCCATGCCGGCGATCCGCTGAGCAACGAGGCGATGATCGAGAGCCAGCGGAACCTGGCGGCGCTCGGTTTGTTCAGGCGCGTGCGCATTTCGGAGCTGCCGCGCACCGGCTCGCTGGCGCGGGACGTGCTCGTCGACGTGGAGGAGGCGGCCACGACGACCATCGATTACGGCGGCGGCGTCGAAGTGGGCCGCATCGCCGGGGCCGCCGAGGACGGCAGCGGCGCGATCGATCAGCTCGACATCGGGCCGCGCGGCTTTTTCGCGATCAGCCGCCGCAACCTGTGGGGCAAGAATCGATCGGTCACGTTGTTTGGCCGCGTCACGTTGCGCCGCGAGGCCGACGATCCGAACGATCCCGAGCTCACCGGCGCGTACGGATTCAACGACTATCGCGGCCTGTTTACCTACCGCGAGCCGCGCGCGTTCGGGACCACCGGCGACGGACAGGTCACCGCGTTCATCGAGCAGGGCCGCCGCTCCAGCTTCAGCTTCAACCGGCGCGGCGTGACCACCGACTATGCGCGGCGCCTCGGTAACTTCACGGTCACCGGACGCTACACGTTCGATTACACGAAGCTCTTCGACGAGCAGATCGCGGCGGAAGATCAGTTGCTGATCGACCGCCTGTTTCCGCAGGTCAAGCTGTCGAAGATCTTCGGCGGGATCATTCGCGATTCGCGCGACGACGTGCTCGATCCGCAGCGCGGCGCCGTGGTCGGCCTGGACGGATCGGTGGCCGCGCGCATCCTGGGATCGGAAGTCGGCTTTGTCAAGACGTTCGCGCAGGGCTTCGTGTATCGCCGCCTGCCGGGCCGCCGCACGGTGATCGCGGCCGGGGCACGGCTCGGCCTCGCCGTGGGTTTTTCGCAGGATATTCCGCCGCCGCTCGAGATCGCCCTCCTTCGCCAGGGCTACCGAGGGCAAGCCGACCTTCGCCACGCCGCCGTCGGCCTGACCCGCGACATCGATCGCGCCGAGGCGACGCCGCTCGCGTTTCCCACGCAGATCAAGGATCTGCCGGCGAGCGAGCGCTTCTTCGCGGGCGGTGATACCACCGTGCGCGGCTTCGCCCTCGATCGCCTCGGCACGGAGGAGACGCTCGATCCGCAAGGCTTCCCGCAGGGCGGCAACGGCATGGCGATCTTCAATCTCGAGACGCGCGCGCCGTACTGGAAGAACCTGCAGTTCGTGTGGTTCCTCGATGCCGGCAACGTGTTCAAGCACGCCAGCGACATTCGCCTGCAGGAGATGCGATTCACGAGCGGCCTCGGCTTCCGGTATCGATCGCCGATCGGACCGCTGCGCGTCGACTGGGGTTGGAAGCTCAGCACGCGGCTGGAGCTGACCGGCGGCCGCGAGCGGTCGCAGGTGCTGCACATCTCCCTGGGACAAGCATTTTGATGCGGCTGATGCTTGCCTGGTGGTTGCTGGTTGCAGGTGCCGGCTTGCAGGTTCCGGGTTCCGAGCTCGTCGATCGGACGCTCGCGCTCGTCGGCGGCCAGCCGATCACCCTCAGCGATGCGAGGGGCGCGCTCGCGCTCGGTCTTATCGATGCGGGTCCCGCGTCGCCCCCGCAGATCCGTGACGCGGCCGCACGGCTGATCCAGCGCGAGTTGATCCTCCGCGAAGTCCAGCGCTACGCGCCGGGAGCGCCGTCGGACGCCGTCGTCGACGCGCGCCTCGAGCAGGTTCGTAAACGATTCCCTGATGCGGCCGCAATGAATCGCGTGCTCGAGGCCAACGGCTTCAGCGAGGCGCGCCTGCGCGGGTGGCTCCGCGACGACGTGCGCACGGAGTCGTACCTCGCGCAGCGCTTTGCGTCGGCGACCACGCCGACCGACGCGGAGCTCGCCGCGGCTTACGCGCGATCGAAAGCGGAATTCGACAACAGCAACACGTCCTTCGAGCAGGCCGCGCCGATCATCCGCGATCGCCTGATCGAGTCGCGTCGCCGTGAGCTGATTGCGGACTGGGTGTCAGACCTGCGGCGCCGTACCGAGGTCGTGATCCTGGACCCGTAGGAACACTGCGGCGGCAGAGTGTTGCTTCACCGCAAAATCGCTCGCAGCAACTCCCCGCTGTTGAACAGCGAGTGGCTCACCATGCCGGCGAGCGCGCCGCGGCGCGTCAGATACATCGTTCCCCAGATCGCGCCGAGCGTGCCGGTGATGATCGCGGCATCTAGGCCCTGCAGCGTGTGGCCCATGCCGAACGAGAGGCTGGTGATGAGCAGGCCCAGCCACGGCTGCCCGAGATCGCCGCGGAACCGATGCAGCAGGAACGCGCGCTGTAACTCCTCGCGCACGCCGCCGGCGACAATCACGACCGCGAAAAACATCCACAGGCTGACGCCTGCGCCGATGAAGCCCTCGAGCGGATTGTCCGGCACGTTGTGCAGGCGCGGCAGGAACCGTTGAATCGCCAGCATCAACGCGATCATCACGCCGAGCACGAACGGGAACGACAGGATGCCGGCGCCGACTTCCGGCAGGGGCGGGCGCCCGCCGAAAAACACCTCGGCCGGCCGCTCGCCGCGCCGCCACAGCAGCGCGACGATCAGTCCGAGGAGCAGCACGGTATCGATCATCGACAGCAGGAAGACGAAGGTCGATGAGAGCGATCCGTTCGGCAGAAGCGGCGTGATCCCGGCTAGTATCAGAGTTTGTCCGACGACGATCTGCGTCGGATAGCCCGAGCACAGCAGGATCTCCGCCCAGGCCGGCCAGGTCGGTCGCGGCCGCGGGGGAGGGGGCGGCTCCGGAACGGGCAGAAGGGTTGCGGTGGATTCGTCGATGTCGGCCAATCGGGTCCCGTCGCCCGATGATAGATTAAAAAAAGTGAGCGAACCGTCGCACGGCGCCGAACGGGTCCTGATCGTCGAGGACGATCCCGCGACGCGCAGCGGTCTGACCGAGCTGGTGCGCACCTGGGGCTTCACCGCCGAGGCGGCCGCCGACGGCGCCGAGGCCCTCGAGAAGGTCACCGCCTTCCGTCCCTCGATCGTCCTCACGGATCTCGTGATGCCGAACATGAGCGGCATCGAGCTCCTCAAGGCGCTGCAGCCTGAGATCGACAACATCAAGGTGATCCTCCTGACGGCGCAGGGCACGGTCGACACCGCCGTGGAAGCGGTGAAGGCCGGCGCCGAGGACTACCTGACCAAGCCGCTCGATCCGAACAAGCTTCAGCGCCTGCTCGAGCGGCTGGCCGAGATCAACCAGCAGAAGCGCGAGAACCAGGCGCTGCGCCGGCAGCTGAACGATCGCGGCCGCTTCGGCCGCATCATCGGCCACAGTCCCGCGATGCGGGCGCTCTACCAGGTGCTCGAACAGGCCGCGCCGACGCCGGCCTCGATGCTGATCCTCGGCGAGTCCGGCACCGGCAAGGAGCTGGTCGCGCAGACCATTCATCAGCTCAGCCCGCGGGCGCTGGCGCCGTTTGTCGCGATCAACTGCGCGGCCATTCCCGACACGCTGCTCGAGAGCGAAATCTTCGGGCACGAGAAGGGCGCCTTCACGGGCGCGACCGATCGGCGCGCCGGCTGCTTCGAGCTCGCCGATCGCGGCACGCTGTTTCTCGACGAAATCGCCGAGATGACGCCGGCCACGCAGGTCAAGCTGCTGCGCGTGCTGCAGGAGCGCAAGTTCCGGCGCCTGGGCGGCCGCACCGAGCAGGAAGTGGACGTGCGCGTGCTCGCCGCCACCAACATCGATCCGATCAGCGCGATCCGCGACGGCAAGCTCCGCGAGGATCTCTACTATCGGCTCAACGTGTTCTCGATCGCGCTGCCGCCGCTGCGCGAGCGCAAGGACGACCTGGCCTTGCTCATCCAGGCGTTCATCGAGGAGTTCAACACCCGCGATCGCCGCACGGTCAAGGGCGTGTCGCCGCAGGCGATGCGCCAGCTCGAGCACTACGAGTGGCCGGGCAACGTCCGCGAGCTGCGCAACGTCATCGAGCGCGCGACGATCCTGGCGCGCGGCGACCTGATCGAACCGGCGCACTTGCCGGTGTTCGGTCCGGCGCCCTCGGCGCCGCTGCCCGCCGCGACCAACGGCCTGACCATCGCGCCCGGCATGACGGTGGACGAGGCCGAGCAGAAGCTGATCATCGCCACCCTCGAGTCCGCCGGCGGCAACAAGACCCGCGCCGCGGAAATGCTCGGCATCAGCCTGAAGACGCTCCATAACAAGTTGAATCGTTTCAAAGAAGAAGATCCCAAGGGCGCGTAAATGCGCCTCTCTCTCAAACAGAAGCAGGTGCTGGGCGTCACGCTGATGGTGGCGCTGATCGTCATCGCGCTGAGCCTGCTGCACCTGAACACCACCGCCGGCGTGCTGCTGGCCGAGAGCCGCGATCGATTCGAGCTGTTTGCCAGCTCCGTGTATTCGCAGGCCGCCGCGGCGATCACCACCCAGGAGACCGCCTATGACGACGTGCGCACCAGCAAGTACGTGCAATCGGCGTTGCAGTCCGCGCTGTATTCGCAGGACACGCTCGATGCCTCGATCGTCGATCCGGCCGGCGTCGTCATCGCCTCGAGCGATCCCGCGCAGGTCGGTCAAACCGTGCCGCGTCGGCCGCAGCTGAACGATCTGATCGCGCAAAACGGCTTCGCCCGCCTGCGCGCCATCTATTCGAGCAACAGCAACATCGAGTGGACGCAGCCGATGGCCCTCGGCGATCAGCCGTTCGGCGAGATTCGCATCGGCCTGACCATGGCGCTCGTGCGCCGCGACCTCTACGAGTCGCTCTGGCCGGCGGCGCTCGCCGCCGGCGTCGCGCTGCTCATCGCCGTCGCCGCCTCGATGCTGCTGGCGCAGATCGTGTTGCGGCCGATGCACGTGATCCGCAGCAGCCTGTCGCGCCTCGGCCGCGGCGATCTCGGCGCCACGCTCGATCTCCGCGACGACGCGGAGTTCCGTGAGCTCGGCGACGTGTTCGATCAAGTCAGTGCGCAGCTGCGCGCCGCCTCGCCGGACGGCATCAAGCCGGCGCAGCTCGCCGAGCTGTCGCGTCGCATCTCGATGGTCGGGCGGCTCACCGCCGGCGTCGCGCACGAGATGAAGAATCCGCTCAACGCGATGACCATTCATCTCGAGCTGCTCAAGCAGAAACTGGCCGCCGGCAGGTCGGCGTCGCAGCACGTCGAGATCATCGAGCAGGAAATTCGCCGGCTCGATGAGCGCATCCAGGGCTTCCTCAAGTTCGTGCGCCCCGACGAAGCGAAGTTCGGTCCGGTCGCGGTGGCGCCGCTGGTGTCGAGCGTGCTCGACGCGGTGCAGCCGGAGGCGCATCGCGCCGGCGTCTCGATCGAGCGCGGCTGCACGGACCTCGGCCTGCTCGTTGAAGGCGACGGCGCACACCTGCGCGACGTCTTTCTCAACCTCGCCCAGAACGCCATCCAGGCCATGCCGAAGGGCGGCCGGCTCGGCATCAGCTGCGCGGCGCTGCCAAACCGCCGCGTCAGCGTGCGCGTCGAAGATACAGGGGTGGGCATTGCGCCCGAGAACCTGACCAAGATTTTCGAGCTGTATTACACGACCAAGGAGCGCGGCACGGGCGTCGGCCTGTCGATGGTGTACCGCACGGTCCAGATTCACAACGGCGAGATCGACGTCGAATCCACTGTCGGCAAGGGCTCGACGTTTATCGTCGTGCTACCGGCGGCAGTACAATGATGCGCATGCGCGGACTCGCGATCGTGCTGCTGACGGCGTCGTTCAGCGCCTGTGCCGCGAAGGCCCAGGTGCTCACCGAGACGCCGATGCCGTCGCTGGATCCGCCGCCGCCGCCGCCGCGGGTCGTCGCCTTCTACGCGCCCGAGCCCGAACCGGTTGCTCTAACGCCGGCGGTGGAGCCCGCCACGCCCGTGAGGCCGCCATCGCGTCCACGGCCGGAGCAGCGACCTGAACCGGCAGCGAACGCGCCGGAGTCCGCGGAATCCGCGTCGCGTCCAGCCCCGCCCTCGTTGACGCTGACGCCAACGGCCGGATCCGAATCGCAAACTGCCGCCGCGATTGGTGCTCTCCTCGAACGCGCGAAGCGCGATCTCTCGCGCGTCAATTCCTCATCGCTCAATCACGATGGCCGCGCCCAGTACGACACCGCGCGTAGATTCATCCAGCAGGCCGAAGAGGCGCTGAAGGCCCGAAACATCGTTTACGCCGGGAAACTCGCGGACAAAGCCGCGACGATGGCTGCCGTTTTGGTCCGCTGAGCATCAAAGAAATAGAGAGCGGCGCAACTGCACGCAGCTGCACAGTTGAGCTCTGTTACCTTGCCGAAATTATTTCGTTAAGCGAAAATAGGGCGAATGGTTGGTTTTATTCCGGAAAGCCGGACATATAGCGGATGACCTAAAAGAAAAACGCAACATATTGTGCTTTAGGCGCTTGACAACAAATAGTTACAAGCGCATATTGGGCGTCGCGCGCGAAGATGACTTTCAGTCGCCAAGCACCTCCCGGCGCAGGACGACTGAGCGGATTCGAAGCGGGTAACAAACAGCACAACAGTAATAAAGAGAGTCGTTTAAGTTAGATAGTCAGACCGCGCGTAACAAACCAACCAAGTCCGAAGGATTAATGATAGGGCGATTGCCCCATGGGGAGGGGTGTCGCTATGCGGAGGAAGAAGCATGCGTGAAGGCGCTTCTCAGAAGGGCCTGTCGGCCGCGCCGGCCGGACAGACGGTAAGTTCAGCATCGGGAAATACAGCGGGCAACAACGAATCCGCCGAGACGACACGCAACCGTAAGGCTCAGGCCTCCCCCGGCCTCGAGTTTCCACGGTTCTTCTCTACCGCGGGCACCGATCCATTCGATCAGGTCGAATGGGATCTGCGCGATGCGATCATCGGCAACGAAAAAGGCACCGTTGTTTTCGAACAACGCGGGGTGGAAATCCCGAAGGCCTGGTCGCAGCAGTCGACCAACATCGTTGTTTCAAAATATTTCCGGGGGCACGTTGGCTCGCCCGAGCGCGAACGCTCGGTGAAGCAGCTCATTGGCCGCGTCGTCAACACCATCACCGAATGGGCGCGCAAGCAGAAGTACTTCGCGTCCGAAGCCGCGCTGTCGGCCTTCAGCGACGATCTGAAGTACTTGCTCGTGCACCAGCAGGCCGCCTTCAACAGCCCGGTGTGGTTCAACTGCGGCTTCGAGAAGGCGCCGCAGTGCTCGGCCTGCTTCATCAATTCCGTCGACGACACCATGGACTCGATCCTCGGTCTGGCCAAGACCGAAGGCATGCTGTTCAAGTTTGGATCGGGCACCGGCAGCAACCTCTCGGCCATTCGTTCGTCGAAGGAACTGCTCGCCGGCGGCGGCACTGCCTCCGGGCCGGTGTCGTTCATGAAAGGCTTCGATGCGTTCGCCGGTGTGATCAAGTCGGGCGGCAAGACGCGCCGCGCCGCCAAGATGGTCATCCTCAACGCCGAGCACCCGGACGTGCTCGAGTTCATCAACTGCAAGGTCGAGGAAGAGAAAAAGGCCTGGGCGTTGATCGATGCCGGCTATGACGGCTCGTTTACCGGCACCGCCTACGGCTCGGTGTTCTTCCAGAACTCGAACAACTCGGTGCGCGTCACCGACGAGTTCATGCGCGCGGTGCTCGACGACGGGCTGTGGCAGACCAAGGCGGTCACCAGCGGCGAAGTCGTGGATACGTATCGCGCCCGCGACTTGATGCGCGCCATCGCCGAAGGCACGTGGGTGTGCGGCGATCCGGGCATGCAGTTCGACACCACCGTCAACGAGTGGCACACCAGCCCGAACACGGCGCGGATCAACGCCAGCAACCCGTGCTCGGAATACATGTTCCTCGACGACTCGGCCTGCAACCTGTCGTCGCTGAACCTGATGACGTTCGTGAAGGAAGACGGCGAGTTCGACGTCGATGCCTACCGCGCCGCCTGCCGCGTGATGATCACGGCGCAGGAAATCCTCGTCGACAACTCGAGCTACCCGACGCCGGCGATCGCCAAGAACAGCCACGCCTATCGTCCGCTCGGCCTCGGCTACGCCAACCTCGGCGCGCTGCTGATGTCGCGCGGCCTGCCCTACGACAGCGACGCCGGCCGCGATTTCGCCGGCGCCGTCACCGCGGTGATGACCGGCGAGGCCTACGCGCAGTCGGCGCGCATCGCCCGCGACCACGGCGGTCCGTTCGCCGGCTACGACATCAACCGCGAACCGTTCCTGCGCGTGATGCGCAAGCATCGCGAGGCCATCAAGGACCTCAACGCCAAGCACATCCCCGACGATCTCTACGCCGGCGCGAAGCAGGCGTGGGACGACGCGGTCGAGCTCGGCGAGGACTTCGGCTACCGCAACGCGCAGGCCACCGTGCTGGCGCCGACCGGCACCATCGGCTTCATGATGGATTGCGACACCACTGGTGTCGAGCCCGACATCGCGCTCGTGAAGTACAAGAAGCTCGTCGGCGGCGGCATGATGAAGATCGTCAACCAGACGGTCCCGATGGCGCTGAAGAAGCTCGGCTACACCGCCGCGCAGATCGACGACGTCGTCAAGTTCATCGACGAACAGGAGACCATCGAAGGCGCGCCGCACCTGATGGAGCGCGACATGGCCGTGTTCGATTGCGCGTTCAAGGCCCACAAGGGTGAGCGCTCGATTCACTATATGGGCCACATCAAGATGATGGGCGCCACCCAGCCGTTCATCTCCGGCGCGATCAGCAAGACCGTGAACGTGCCGAAGGATGCCAGCGTCGAGGACATCGAGCAGGCCTACCTCGAGTCGTGGCGCCTCGGCGCCAAGGCCGTGTCGATCTATCGCGACGGCTCCAAGCGCACCCAGCCGCTCAACACCTCGAAGGCGGCGATCGAAGCCAAGGGCGTGATCACCAACGTGTCGACGGAAGAGGCGATCAAGGCCGCAGTCGCACAGGCCCTGGCCTCGCGCACCCCGCTGCGCCGCAAGCTTCCAGACGAACGC
>Ga0207708_10002055_pt1 | contig 14820 bp, 13 predicted proteins | sample KBSK5101metaG_FD_184340 | JGI IMG/M metagenome (GOLD analysis project Ga0207708, IMG submission 184340) | Corn, switchgrass and miscanthus rhizosphere microbial communities from Kellogg Biological Station, Michigan, USA - KBS K5-10-1 metaG... | ecosystem: Host-associated > Plants > Roots >...
CGGTCGGATCGTCCGTCAACCCGTCGTCAGCGGGGCGCAGCTCACCGCCGAGACCTTCGGCGAGGCGACCAGCGGCACGATCGGTGACATCGAAGTCCCGCCGACGAAGCGTGCGATCACGGTCCAGGTGGACCAGGTCACCGGCGTCGGTACGACCATCAAGCCCGGCGATTACGTCGACATGGTCGTCGGTATCCGAGCTGACAAGTTCCCGGTCATCACGACCAACCCCGCTGACAATTCCTTCACCGTCGTCGCCGGCATCAATGGCACGAGCGTCAAGCTGCTGCTCCAGGGCATGCAGGTGCTCGGCACGCTGCTGCCGCCGCCGCCGCAGAACACGTCAGGCCAGGAGGGCCAGCCGCCCGCAAGCGGCCAGCCCGGCACGGCGCTCAATGGCCAGCAGGAGATCGTCGCCCTCGCGGTCGACGCCCAGCAGGCGGAAGTGATCAAGTTCGCGCAGCTCGATGGCGACATCTCGCTGATCCTTCGCTCGACCCAGGACTTCCTCGATCCGACGACCGGCCAGCCGATCGACCCGCCGCCGCTGCCTGATGCGACGACCGGTGTGATCCTCAAGACCCTCGTCGACCGGTACGGCGTCCTGCCGCCGGAGCTCATCGAGACCGTCCTGCCGGCCCAGGCCCGGCGCTAACCAAGACCTATAGCCCGGCGTCTGCCGGACCCATGACCCAGCGCGACGGGCGCGACGGACCAGCCGGTCCCGCGCCCGTCGAGCGTCAGACAGAGAGCTAAGGACGAGAGCCAGACCCTCAGATGGCCGACCAGATCCGTGTCCTGATCGTCGACGACATCCCGGAGACGCGCGACCACCTCTCGAAGCTTCTTGGCTTCGAAGGTGACATCGACGTCGTGGGTGCGGCCGCGTCCGGTGTCGAGGCCCTGAAGCTCGCCTCGACGCTCACGCCCGACATCGTCCTCATGGACATCAACATGCCCGACATGGACGGCATCGCGACGACCGAGGAGATGGCCCGAGCCGTCCCGACGGCGTCGGTGATCATGATGTCGGTGCAGGGTGAGGCGGATTATCTCCGCCGCTCGATGCTCGCCGGCGCTCGCGAGTTCCTCGTCAAGCCATTCAGCAGCGACGAGCTGACCGCGTCGATCCGACAGGTGTACGCGCGTGAGCGCGAGAAGATGTCGCGCATGGCGATCGTCGCCGCGGAAGCGAGCGGCGGCGCCGGCGGCACCAGCCTGACTCCGAGCGGTGACCCAGGACAGGTCGTGGCCATCTTCAGCCCGAAGGGTGGCGTCGGTCGGACGACCCTGGCCGTCAACCTCGCGGTCGCCGCGGCGACCGAGCTCGGCAAGAAGGTCGTGCTCGTCGACGGATCGTTCCAGTTCGGCGACGTCGGCGTCCTGCTGAACCTCAATCCGAAGAACAAGTCGATCGCGGACCTCGTCCCCGAGCTCGAGCAGCCCGGCCACGAAGTCGAGTCGATCGACACGATGGTCATCAACCACTCGGCCGGCATCCGCGTCCTCCTCGCGCCGCCGAGTCCGGAGATGGCCGAGCTGATCACCCCGAGCGGTGTGAAGCGCGTGATCGAGGCCCTGCGGCTCACCCACGAGCTCGTGGTCGTCGATTGCACCGCGTTCTTCAACGACACGACGCTCGCGATCCTCGACTCTGCGGATACCATCCTCACGATGCTCAGCCTCGAGATCACCAGCATCAAGAACATGCGGCTCTTCCTCGAGGTAGCGGACCAGCTCGGCTGGGAGGGTGGCAAGATCCGGCTCATCCTCAACCGAGCCGATTCGGCCCTCGGTATCCGCGTCCAGGACGTGGAGCACTCGATCGGGCGTAAGGTCGACGAGACGATCGTCAGTGACGGACGAAGCGTCGTCTACGCCCTCAACCGAGGCGTACCGTTCTTCCTGAGCAACCGGGAGGCCCAGGTCTCCCAGGATGTCCTGCGTCTTGCACGGACGATCGTCGGAGAGCGGGTGCACGTCGCACCGGCCGCCGCCGAGGACCCGCGCAAGGTGGCGCAGAAGAAGTCGTTGTTCGCATGGCGCTGATCGACGTGACCGATCAGGCCGTCGTAGTCCGGCCCTCGGGGCGAGAAGGGGTGTAGGCGATGTCCCTGTTGAAGCGGATCGAGAGTGCTCGTCCGGGTAGCGCCGGTGAGGCGCCAGCCGGCGGGGCTCCGATCTCGAACGTACCCGCACCGGCGGGCGGCCCGCCGCAGACACCGGCTGTGCCGCGTCTGCAGACGCAGGCCCCCGTCCGCGAGTCCTTCCGGGACGTCAAGTTCCGCATCCAGAACCGCGTCATCCAGGACCTGGACCCGAAGCTCGACCTGTCGAACCAGGTCGAGGTCCGACGCCAGATCGAAGAGATCTTCGGCAAGGTCATCGACGAGGAAGGCCTCGCCCTGACCCGCGCCGAGCGCGTCCGGATGCTCGAGCAGATCACCGACGAGATCATCGGTCTCGGTCCTCTCGAGCCGCTCCTGCGCGACGAGTCGATCACCGAGGTCATGGTCAACGGGCCCCGCCAGGTCTACATCGAACGATCGGGCAAGCTCGAGCTGACCAACGTCGTCTTCCAGAACGACGACCACGTCATGCGCATCATCGATCGGATCATCGCCCCGATCGGCCGACGCGTCGACGAGTCGTCGCCGATGGTCGACGCCCGTCTGACCGACGGCTCGCGCGTCAACGCCATCATCCCGCCACTGTCGCTGGTCGGTCCCGTCATCACGATCCGGAAGTTCTCGGCGTCCCCCTTCACCGTCGACGACCTGATCCGTTTCGGCACCGCCACCGCAGACATGTTCGACTTCCTGCGAGCGTGCGTGGAGGCTCGACTGAACATCTTCGTGTCCGGCGGCACCGGCTCTGGCAAGACGACGACCCTCAACGTCCTTTCCTCGTTCATCCCGAACGACGAGCGGATCGTCACGATCGAGGACGCCGCCGAGCTGCAGCTCCGCCAGGAGCACGTCGTCACGCTTGAGTCGCGCCCACCCAACATCGAGGGCAAGGGCGCCATCCCGATCCGAGAGCTCGTGCGCAACGCCCTGCGCATGCGGCCTGACCGGATCATCGTCGGCGAGTGTCGTTCCGGTGAGGCGCTGGACATGCTCCAGGCCATGAACACGGGTCACGACGGCTCGATGTCGACGGGCCACGCCAACTCACCACGCGACATGCTCGCGCGCCTCGAGACGATGGTCCTCATGGCCGGCGTCGACCTGCCGCTGCGGGCCATCCGCGAGCAGGTCGCCTCGGCCGTCGACCTCATCGTCCAGCAGAGCCGCCTCAAGGACGGGACCCGGAAGATCGTCAACATCACCGAGGTCCAGGGCATGGAAGGCGACGTCATCGTCATGCAGGACGTGTTCGTCTTCGAGCAGACCGGCGTCGTCGAGGGCAAGATCCAGGGACGGCTGAAGCCGACCGGGATCCGGCCCAAGTTCGTCGAGAAGTTCGAGGTCATGGGCATCAACCTGCCACCTGGCCTCTTCGGCTTCACGTACTGAGCCGGAGGAGGGTTCCATCGTGGATCTGATGACGCTGGCCGTCGCCGGCATCGCCGCTCTCGCGATCATCCTGATCGCGTTCGGCATCGCCAGCTCCGGCAGCTCGGGCATCTCCGACCGCCTCGAGCGCTACGCGTCGGGTCGTGGCGAGGGTGGCAAGGCCGCCGCGCAAAGCCAGGGCCCGATCACCGATCTCATCCAGCAGAGTCAGGCGCTCGCCAACCTCAACAAGGTCGTCGAGGGTCGTGACTTCGGTGCGAACCTCGCGAGGGAGCTCGCGCGCGCCGACCTGCGCCTGAAGCCATCCGAGTACCTGTTCATCTGGCTCGGATCGATCGTCGGCGTGCCGGTGCTGCTGTTCATCCTCGGCTTCTTCCTGTCGGCATTGCAGTCGCCGCTCGCACTGCTGGTCGGCATGCTCATCGGCTTCATGCTGCCGCGCTTCTGGCTCAACCGTCGCAAGAACGGTCGCCTGAACGCGTTCAACAAGCAGCTGCCCGACACGATCACGCTGATCGCCAACGCCCTGCGCGCCGGCTCCTCGTTCCTGCAGGCCATCGAGCTCGTCGTCCGCGAGTCGCGGCCGCCGATCTCCGTCGAGTTCAGCCGCGTCATCCGCGAGGTCAACCTCGGCCTGCCGTTCGAGCAGGCCCTCGAGAACATGGTCCGCCGCGTGCGGTCCGATGACCTCGAGCTGATGGCGACCGCGATCTCGATCCAGCACCAGGTCGGCGGCAACCTCGCCGAGATCCTGGACTCGATCGCCTACACGATCCGCGAGCGGATCCGCATCAAGGGTGAGATCCGGACCCTGACGGCGCAGCAGCGCCTGTCGGGCTACGTCGTCGGCTTCCTGCCGATCGGCTTGGCCGGGTTCCTGTTCATCGCAGCGCCCGGGTTCATGGATCCGATGTTCGCGAACCCACCCGCCATCGCCGGCCTGCCGGCGGGCGTCGTCATCCTGCTCTTCGGCGGATTCATGATGTTCATCGGGTTCATGCTCATCCGCAAGATCGTGGATATCGAGGTCTAGGCGATGAGCGACATGCTGCCGATCATCATCGCCGCCCTCGCGGCCGGCGCCATCCTGCTGATCTTCGTCGGGTTGGCCGGGGGTTCCTCCGTCGACCCCGTCCAGGCCCGGCTGACGCAGCTAGGCACGATGCAGGCCAAGAACCTCGAGGAGCTCGAGCTCCAGCAGCCGTTCATCGAACGCACGCTGCGCCCGCTCGTCGCGTCGATGTCGGCGCGGATGTCCCGAAGGGCTTCTGCCTCATTCACCGAGCGCACCGAGAAGCGCCTCGCCCTCGCCGGCAACCCCGGTGACCTTCGGGTCGCCGACTGGCTTGGCGTCAAGGCGATCAGCGCGATCGCGTTCGGTGTGGCATTCGCCGTGCTATTCGGCGTCATCGGCCTCCTCGGCTTCCCGTTCCCTGTCGGGTATCTGCTCGGCATCGTCGGGGCGATCTTCGGCTACGTGGCGCCGGAGTTCTGGCTGGGAGGCCGGGTGAAGAAGCGCCAGAAGGCGATCCTCGTCATGATCCCGGACACGCTGGACCTGCTGACGATCTCGGTCCGCGCCGGTCTCGGCTTCGATGCCGCGCTCGGCAAGGTCGTCGAGAAGCTCAAGGGCCCGTTGTCGGACGAGTTCCGGCGCGCGCTTGCTGAGGTCCGGGTCGGCAAGGCGCGACGCGATGCGCTGCGTGACATCGTCCCGCGCACCGAGGTCGGGCCGCTGACCAACTTCATCGGCGCGATCATCCAGGCCGAGCAGCTCGGCGTGTCGGTGTCCAAGGTCCTCCAGGTCCAGTCGGAGCAGCTGCGGATCGAACGCCGTCAGCGCGCCGAGGAACAGGCGGCCAAGGCGCCGATCAAGATGCTCTTCCCGCTGGTCGGGTGCATCTTCCCGTCGCTGTTCATCGTCATCCTCGGCCCGGCCATCATCCTCATCGTCCAGAACCTCGCCACCTAGTCAGGCGAGCGACGGCGCGACCGGCATGGCCGCCTACAACCGCACACGGTCGAGCGACCTCGCGTCTGACGTCGAGGTCGCCGGCTCGTTGTGGGGCAAGTTCAAGGGGCTGATGGGCCGCGCGTCGTTGCCGGCGGGTCAGGCGCTGTGGCTCCCTGACTCGAACGGCATCCACATGATGTTCATGCGGTTCCCGATCGACGCCGTCTTCGTCGGCCGTCCTGACCCGACCGGGGCGCGACGCGTCCTGAGCGTGCATCGCGCGCTCCGAGCGTGGACAGGGCTCGTCCCATTCGTGCGCGGCGCACACGGCGTCCTGGAACTCCCGGTCGGCGCGATCGACGCGTCCGGGACCGAGGTGGGCGACTTCATCGTCGTTCCGTAGCGCCTCGGATAACTCCCCGGTAAGCGCCCATCGTCATGGTTGGGGCCATGACGATCCTGGGTGCGGTCCGTTCCGTCGCGACCCGCGCTCTCGACGCGGCCCTACCGGCGAACTGTGTCGGCTGCGGTGCCGAGGGCGCATCGATCTGCCCGAGATGCGAGCCGGCCCTCGACGCGCGACTGGATCGTCCGGCGGGGGTCCCGATCGGGCTTCCCGGTGAGCTGCCCGAACCCCTCCTCCAGCTCGAATGGTGTGCGCAGTTCCACGGTGTCACCCGCGATGCGCTTCACGCGATCAAGTACAGCGGGGAGCAACGACTCGCCGAACCGTTGGGACGCGCTATCGCCCGGCGCTGGGCAGCGGTGGGGGCCGGGGCGACCCTCGTGACGAACGTCCCGGTCCACACCGATCGCGCGAAGCAGCGTGGGTACGACCAGGCCGAGCTCATCGCGCGCGTCGCAGCGCGCGACCTCCGGCTGCCGTACGTCCCGTTGCTGCGTCGAGCCCGCGCGACGATCGCCCAATTCGATCTGGACCGGCGCGACCGCGCACGCAACGTCCGAGGCGCCTTCGCCCTGAGACCCGGTGTCGAGGAACACGTACCCGGCGCGTGGATCTTGCTCGTCGACGACGTCGTGACGACCGGGTCGACGCTTGCCGCGTGCGCCGCGCCGCTCGTGGACGCCGGCGCCCTCGGCGTGTCGGCGGTCAGCGTCGCGCGAGAGCGCTGACCGGACCTCGTCGACCCCCGCGGCTATACTCGGACCACGGCCCGAGAGCCCGGAGGTGCGGCATGCGGACGATCGTGAAGGGCAAGAACGTCGAGGTCCCCGACCGAGTCCGTAGCTATACCGAGCGCAAGCTCCAACGCCTCGAACGGCTCCTCGACGACCGCACCGACGCGATCGTCGAGTTCTCCAACGAGATGCATCGCAGCGCCTCGGATGCCCACATCGCCGAGGTCACGCTCGTCATCGACGGTCGCACGCTCCGGAGTCACGCGGTCGGTGGCAGCTACCAGGCGGCCCTCGATGATGTCGTCGACAAGGTCGAACGCCAGGCGGTCGACTACAAGGAGAAGCCACGGCTCCGGCACCGACCGGAGGAGGAGAAGCGGATCCTCCGTGACATCGCGGATGGGACCGCCGATCCGAGTCGCGAGCGGCGCATCGTCAAGACCAAGCGTTTCGCGATCGAGCCGATGTTCGAGGAGGACGCCGTCGCCGCGATGGAGGAGCTCGGGCATCAGTTCTACGTCTTCGTCAACGCCGAGACGGAGCGGGTAGCCATCCTCTACGCACGGAAGGACGGCGACCTTGGAGTGATCGAGCCGATCGTGGGCGGTGAGTACATGCCCGGGCACGACAAGAGCAACGGCCGGCGGCGCTGACCGCTGGATGCTGCCTGACGGTCGGAGGATCGGCGCACACCTTCCACTCGCGCCGGGGATGGTCAAGGCCGTCGACCGGGCGCGCGCCATCGGCGCGAGCGCCATGCAGGTCTTCGCGGACAACCCCACGGCCTGGCGTCGCCGACGCGCCCCGTCGCCGCAGCTCGCCTCGTTTCGCGAACGAACGGAGGCATTCGACATCCGACCCGTGTCGATCCACGCGTCGTATCTCGTGAACCTGCCAGGCCCGGACGCCGTGACCTTCGAGCGGTCGGTGGCGATGCTCACGTCAGAGCTCGACACGGCTCCGAGCTTCGGTGCAGCTTTCGTCAACGTCCACATCGGATCGCACCGCGGGGCGGGCGCGGAGGTCGGCATCGCCCGACTCGTCGAGGGGATCGGCCGGGTGCTCGATCGGGCGACGACGACCCCAGCGGAGGCTCGGCTGGTCTTCGAGAACTCGGCGGGCGGGGGTGGCGGGCTCGGAACGGATGTCGATGAGCTCGCGGCCATCGCGGATGCCCTCGACCGCGACGGCATCGATCGGGCACACGTCGCGTTCTGCATCGACGTCGCCCACGCGTGGGGTGCCGGCATCGACGTCGGCGATCCAGCCGAGATCGACCGGTTCCTCGACGGATTCGACGAGCGCATCGGGCTCGATCGCCTGGTGATGATCCACCTGAACGACACGCGCTCAGGGCTCGGGTCGCGGACGGACCGACACGAACACCTCGGCGCTGGGAGGATCCCCGTCGCCGGGCTGCGACACATCCTTCGGCACCGACGCCTCGCCCAGGTCGCGTACATCCTCGAGACACCAGGCATGGAATCAGGCTACGACGCGGTGAACCTCGAACGCGCCCGTCTGCTCTGGGCGGGCAAGCGACTGCCGACCCTCCCGCCCGAGGCGTTCACGCTGCCGAGCAGTTCCCGAGGACGGATGTCCGCGAAGCGATCGGCGACCGCGTGACCACCGGCCGCCTCGCCGCCATCGAGCGACCGCTCGCGCTCGATCGGCTTGCGCTGCCCGCACTCCTGCTCCTCGCGGCGCTGCTGCGCTTGCCGAACCTCGCCACCCGCGGCACCTGGGATGGCGACCAGGGCCACGACATGCTGGTGCTGCGAACGTTCGTGCGCGACGGGACGGTGCCGCTCCTGGGACCGCCGACATCGATCGGCGACGTGCATCACGGCGCCTGGTACTACTACTTGCTCTCGCCGGCCGCGGCCCTGACCGGTGGCGACTCCCCGCTGGCGGTCGTAGCGGTCATCGCGCTTGCGGGGATCGCCGCCGTGGGTGTCGTGTGGTGGCTCGGCCGCTCTGTCGGCGGGTCGGTCGCGGGTATCGTCGCCGGCGTCGCCATGGCAGCATCGGCGGCCGCGGTCGACGAGTCGACGTTCATCTGGAATCCGAACCTCATCGCGTTATCGAGTGCGATCGCGCTCGCAGGGGCGTGGAAGGCCTGGTCGGGTGGGGACCGTCGGTGGTGGCTCGTCGCGGCGATCGGGACCGCGATCACGATGCAGTGCCACGTCCTCGGTGTCGCCTTGCTGCCGGTCATCGCCGCCCCATTCCTGCTCGACGCCCGCCGGCGGACGCTTGGCCTCGTGTGGGCCGGCGTCCTCGCGATCCTGCTCATCGCGTATGCGCCGCTGGTCGTGAACGAGGTCACGACGGGCTTCTCTGAGGCAGGAGCCGCTGCCGCGTATCTCGCGAGTGACCGGTCGGGGGCGGACGTGGCGATCCCCATCCGTTTCGGGATCGTGGCCCTCCGTGTCCTCTGCTGGCCACTCACGGGGCTTATCACGGATGGGTTCATCGCCGGGTCGCTCGCGACCGTCGCCGTCATCGCGATCACCGTCTGGCGATGGCGGTCGAGCGACATCGACGAGCGGTTCGTCGTGCGCTGGTTCGGCCTGGGACTGCTGTGGTCCGTCGTTTTCCTTACCGTGGCCGCTCCAAGCCTGGCCGCGGTCGTCCGCGGTCTCCCGAATGATCACTATCACGCGTTCGCTGACCCGATGGTGTTCGTGCTGGTCGGACTCGGCGCGGCTGCACTCGTCCGCGAGGTCCGTGCGCCGGTGGGGCCGCTGACTGCCGCGGCCGTCGTCGTGCTCCTGCTCGGCTGGAACCTGACCCACCTCCCGCTCCCGGTCCATCCGGATGGCGGCTTCCCGGCCGGGGATGCAGCAGCTCAGCGGGTGGACGACGCCCTGACAGCGCAGGGCGTCGATAGGACTCGGGCGACATGGATCCGCTCGATGCCGGACTTCAAGTCGACCGAAGCGCTGGTCTATCCACTCGCCAGGCTTGGCCGCGCGTATTCCGCGGACCTGCCGAAAGGCCAGCGCGCGCTCGGGAGCGCCGCCACCCCGGATCCTGCGGCCGGCATCGTGATCATGTGCGACCAGCTATTCCGCGACGCGAACGGCGCCGATTGTGGAGGTCCAGCGGAAGACGCCGCGGCGGAAGCCTCGGGCGCCTCGGGCGCCTCGCTCATCGATCGCTTCGAGGCGGCGCCAGGACGCTGGATGTCGGTCTACGCCTCAGCCCGCGATTGATCGCGCCGGAAATGCGAACGCCGGCGCCCCAGACGCCGGCGTTCGCTGTCCCCGAGACCCGGACGGTGGAGGGCGATCCGGGTCGTGCCCTGGAATGCTCTAGTAGCGGCCGTTCCGATTGGGGCCGCGCGAGACCGTGCGCACCGTGCTGACCGCGGTGACGCCGACCTGCCCGGACGGGCTGATGCCCGAGACCTGGGCCGCCAACGGGCGACTGCCCATCGAGGACCCCATCGGACGATCGGACCGTTCCCCGCGCTCGTTCGATGTGCTCGAGCCCGTGGCGTTGCCGCCCGGGAACGCGCGACCGAAGCGGCGCATCCGGACCGCGAGGTAGTACTCCATGATCTGGCGCACCTGCGGCTCCGACAGGAGATCGTCGGCGCGCAAGGCGTACTCGACGCGGGCGGTCGGATTGGTCGCTCCGGCGGCGACGAGACCGAGGTACTGCGGCGTGTCGGCGTCGTCGCGCAACTCGCGGAGACCGCGAGCGAGCTTGGTCGCCGTCCCGAGGGATGGCATCCGATCGCCTCGGATGAGCCGGGAGATCGTCGAGTGATCGACGCCCGACTGCTGGGCCAGTTGCCGCTGCGACATCTTCTTGGCCTTGAGCTGGGCTCGTAGCCACTCGTTGAACGCTCGGCCGTTCTGTGTGGTCATTGCTGCCTGGGCGCTCCTACGGGCTTGCCGCGTGCGGTCGAACCCCGCTCGTCCGGTGCCTCGATGCCACGATGATGCTGAGAGCGCCGGGGCGCTTTTATCACCCGTTGGTACCGTTCGCCGTTCGCGCCGAACGGCGCCGGAGCGGGAAGGACGGGTGGGGTCGTCGGCGGTCGGGTGGGGTCGTACGGAGGCCTGCCGATAGGACGAAAGTACCGCCCCTTTACGGGGCCTTCGTAGAGCCCCGATCACGCCGGCGTTGAAGCTCGGGTAGCGGCGCTCGTGGCGTCATCGAGCCGGGGCAGTCCGCGCGGCTTGGACGAGAGGAAGTACGCGATCGAGCCGAAGATGATGATCGAGAAGACGCTGATCACCCGGTCGAGCAGGGCGATCGCGGTCGCTTCCGGAAGCGGCACGCCGTAGGCGACATGCAGGACGCCGACGACACCTGCCTCGACGATACCCAGCCCGGCGGGGCTCAACGGCACCGCCGTGAGCAGCGACCCGATCAGGGCGACGAAGAGCGCTCCGGACAGGCCCACCGATACGTTCGCGAAGCCGAGGGCCTGGATGATCAGGAAGAGCCGCAGGCCCTCGGTCAGCCAGATGAGGACGGTGAGGAAACCGAGACGTGGGAGATGGTGCGTCGCGAGGGCCCCGAACACGCCCTCCTCGAACCGGTCATAGAGCTCCATGACCTGGTGGGGGAATGGCAGGGCGACGATGATCTGGCGTCCGAAGTTGCGCATGGTGAGCAGCGCGAAGGCCAGCACCGCGACGGTGACGACGCCGATCCCGAACACCACTTGGATGGCGGGCGGCAGACCGCTCCGGAAGCTCCAGTAGCCCGCGGCGAGACCCATCGTCGCGATCGCGAACAGATCGAGGATGCGCTCGATGAAGACGGTACCGAACGTGCGCGACAGCGACGCGGTCCGGCTGTTGATCTTCAGCAGATAGGCGCGGTAGACGTCGCCGAGCTTGGCCGGGACGACGCAGTTGACGAGCCAGGACAGGAAGATGATCTCGCTCGAGTCTTTCGTCGAGATGATCTCGCCGGTCCCGCGCAGGAGGATCGCCCAGCGGTAGCCGCGCAAGGGGAACCCGGCGTAGAACACCAGGAATGCCGCGAGCACCAGCCAGCCGTTCGCGGCCAGGATGAGGCCCGGGACCCTCGCGAGCTGCGCGCCGTTGAGATACACGAACGCGCCGAGGATAAAGATCGGGACGAGGATCGAGATGATCGTGCGCGGTTGACGCAGTCGCCGCGACAGCGACATCACCTCGGGATCGGGCTCGGAGGCCGACGGGGCGGCGCCATCGACGGGCCGCGTCGTAGCGGGTGCACCGCCGACGACCGGGACCCGCGGATCGATCGCCGGGGTGGCCTCCATCGCTGTCGACGGTACGTGCTGTCCAGTCCCACCGACCATCGGTCGATGGTCCTGCCGGGGGTCGCTCATGCCCCGACCGTGGACCGGTCCCGACCGTTCCCTCGAAGGCGCTGGACACCCTTCGCGACCGGTGTCCAGAGGCGAACGACGTAGGTCGCGCGGCCGGTGACGAGCTCGGCCGGCGGCAACGCGGCCAGCAGCCCAGCCGGCGTGGACGGATCGCCGTCGACGACGTTGTATGCCACGCCGACCTCGAGGACGGTGTGCGCGTCTGACGCGGCCACGCCCGGTCGGCCGTGCTCGCGAGCGGCCGCCGCGGCACGCTCGTTCCCGTTGCCGACGAGTCGAGCGTTGTGCACCTCGATCCAGTCGACCGACGCCATCAGCGACTCGTGCACGGCATCGCGCAGCATCGAGCTACGGAACTGGTCATACGGGTGGGGCATCCCGACGAGACCGCCCTGGGCGCGGATGGCAGCGATCGCGTCGGCTGCCGGCAGGTCCCGCTCGATCGTCCGCTCGATGAAGGCGGCGATGAGGTCGCCGGCCTTGGTCCGCACCTCCTGACCGACGATGACGGTCAGCCCTGCCGGTGCGGCGTCGCGAGCTCGGAGCGCACCGTCGATGCGGTCGTGATCCGTGACGGCAAGATGGGTCAGCCCGCGCGCCACCGCCGCGCGCACGACTTTGGCCGGGTCCGCGAGGCTATCGAATGACGCGGATGTATGACAGTGCAGATCGATGAACGCACGCGCACCCGAGGCCCGCGCTGGGTCGATATTCGCGGGCGCGGACATGACTAGATCTGCTGCACCAGGGACTTCTTGAAGAAGTCGAAGTGCTCGAGTGCGAGGCCCGTGCCAAGCGCAACGCAGTCGAGGGAGTTCTCGGCGACGTGGCAGGGCACCCCGGTGACCTGTGTGAGCAGCTTGTCGATGTTCCGCAGGAGCGCGCCCCCGCCGGACATGACCATGCCCTTGTCGATGATGTCGGAGGAGAGCTCCGGTGGGGTCTGCTCGAGGACCGAACGGACCGCGGCGACCAGCTGCTGGAGCGGTTGTTCGATGGCCTCCATCACCTCCGACGATGTGATCGGGATCGTGCGTGGCAGCCCGGCGATCAGGTCGCGCCCGCGGACCTCCATCGTCAGCTCACGCTCGAGCGGGAGCGCGGTGCCGATCTGCATCTTGACCTCTTCGGCCGTCCGCTCGCCGATCATGAGGTTGTACTTCTTGCGGATGTAGGTGGCGATCGCCTCGTCGAACTTGTTCCCGCCGACCCGTAGCGAGTGCGACACGACGATGCCACCGAGCGCGATGACCGCGATCTCGCTCGTTCCGCCACCGATGTCGATGATCATGTTCCCCGACGGGCCACTGATCGGCACGTTCGCTCCGATCGCCGCCGCGAGGGGCTCCTCGATGAGGTACGCATCCTTCGCGCCGGCCTTGAGCGCGGCGTCGCGGACCGCGCGTTTCTCGACCGACGTCACGCCGGCCGGAACGCTGATCATGACCTCGGGACGGTTGAACCCGATGCGTCCACGGGTGGCCTTGGCGATGAAGAAACGCAACATCGCCTCGGTGATCACGTAGTCCGCGATCACGCCGTCCTTCATCGGCCGGATCGCCTGGATGTTCCCAGGCGTACGCCCGATCATCTCGCGGGCCTCTTCTCCGACGGCCACGATGCGGTTGTCGTCGGATACCGCCACGACCGACGGCTCGGTGATGACGATGCCCTTGCCTTTGACGTAGACCAGCACGTTGGCCGTGCCGAGGTCGATCCCGATCTTCATGAGGTAGAGAGGTCAGTCCCTTCTGCGAGGCGCTCGATCCTGGCGCCGAGTTCCAGGAACTTCCCCTCGATGTTCTCATACCCTCGGTGAACGTGATGAGCACCGTGGATCGTGGACTCACCCTCGGCCGCCAGCGCGGCGAGGATCAGTGACGCCCCGGCCCGCAGGTCACCGATGTCCACGTCGGCCCCGTGGAGCCGCGCGCGACCCGTGATGACCGCGTTGTGCGGGTCGAGGATCTCGACGTCCGCGCCCATCCGGCGCAGCTCCGCCATCCACTCCAGGCGGTCCTCGAAGATGGTCTCGTTGACGCGCGAAGCCCCGCTCGCCTGGGTCAGGAGCACCGACGTCGGGGGCTGGAGGTCGGTCGCCAGACCCGGATAGGCCCCGGTTTCGATGTCGACCGCCCGGAAGCCCCCCTCACCGAGAGCGGATCCGTCGACGGCGATGGTGTCTGCAGTGCAGTCGATCTCGACGCCAGCTCGAGTAACGGACTCGAGGAACGTACCGAGGTGGTCGCACGGAGCGCTGGTGAGCGTGATCCGGCCACCCGTCACCGCCCCGGCGATCACGAACGTGCCTGCCTCGATGCGATCGGGGATGACGCGATGCTCGGCTCCGCGAAGGCGCCGCTTGCCGTGGATCTCGATCGTGTCCGGGTGGGTCCGCTCGATCTCGGCCCCCATCTTCCGTAGGAAGGCCATGAGGTCGTCGACCTCCGGCTCCTGCGCCGCCGGTCGGATGGTCGTGTGTCCATCGGCGAGCGTCGCGGCGAGCATGGCGTTCTCCGTGCCCATGACCGACACGAAGGGGAAACGGACCTCACCGCCGCGGAGTCGACCGGGAGCTGTCGCGAAGTAGTAGCCGTTGCGGTAATCGATCTCCGCACCGAGCGCGCGCATCGCGTCGACGTGCAGGTTGACGGGGCGCCGGCCGATCCGGTCACCACCCGGGTTGGAGATGATCACCCGCCCGAAGCGAGCCAGGAGCGGGCCGAGCAACATGAACGATGCGCGCATCTTGGCCGCGGCCTCGAGCGGGACGAACTGCCACTCGACGTCGCCCGCGGCGACCTCGTAGACGTTCTCCGCCGGATGATCGACGACGACCCCGAGTTCGATCAGTGTCTGAGCCATCA
>Ga0207708_10002058_pt1 | contig 14815 bp, 12 predicted proteins | sample KBSK5101metaG_FD_184340 | JGI IMG/M metagenome (GOLD analysis project Ga0207708, IMG submission 184340) | Corn, switchgrass and miscanthus rhizosphere microbial communities from Kellogg Biological Station, Michigan, USA - KBS K5-10-1 metaG... | ecosystem: Host-associated > Plants > Roots >...
GATGCGGGCACCCGCTTGTATCTGCCGATGCCGTTCTTCTGGGTGGGCGGCTTCGGCAGCGGCGTACTGTCCGCCCTGCTGGCCGGCGCCACGCTCGTGACGGAGGAGATCCCGCAGCCGGAGACGACGTTGCGCCTGTTGGAACGCGAGCGGGTCTCGCTGTTTCGCGGCTGGCCCGACCAGGCGGAAGCGTTGGCACGGCAATCCGCCGCTGTCGGAGCCGATCTGTCCGCGTTACGGCCGGGCAGTCTGGAGGCGCTGCTGCCGCCCGACCAACGTGCGGCACCCAGTGCCCGGGCGAAGTTGTTCGGGATGACCGAATCCTTCGGGCCCTATTGCGGCTATCCCGCCGACACCGATATGCCGCGATCAGCATGGGGAAGCTGCGGCAAGCCGTTCGACGGCATGCAGCTGCGGATCGTCGATCCCGACACCGGCCGGCCGGTTCCCGCTGGCACCATCGGGATGATCCAGATCCGGGGACCACACACGTTGCGGGGCATATGCCGGCGCAGCCGTGAGGAGTTGTTCACCCCGGACGGCTATTACCCCACCGGCGATCTCGGGCACCTCGACGACGACGGCTTCATGTTCTACCACGGCCGATCCGACGACATGTTCAAGGTCAGGGGCGCCACCGTCTACCCGGGTGAAGTCGAGGAAGCGCTACGGACCATCGACGGCGTCAAGAACGCGCTCGTCGCGGAGGTCTCCGGCGCTGTCGGTGCGGTCGTGATATGCGACACCACAGTCGAACACCTGCGCACAGCCGCGCGAAAGCGACTGAGCTCCTTCAAAGTGCCGACGGTGTGGGTTCTGGTCGACTCTGAAGAGGGCATTCCGCGCGGCTCGATGGGCAAGGTCGACATCCCTCGGCTGAGGTCTCTTCTGCGCGAGCAGCTGTAGGCGCGTTGCGCCCCGCCGTGGATGCTGAAAATTACGCCGAGCGTACGGTTTCTGACACGACACGCCGGGGTGAGAGTCAGAAACCGTACTCTCGCCGATGCCCTTTGCGACTGTTCGCGCAGTTAACCGACAACGCCGCGTTGCGTTAGGTGTTCGATCAACGGCGACGCGCCGGCCGCGAGGTGCTCGGACATCAGGGTGCGCGCGAGGTCTTCGTCGCGCTCTTCCAATGCCGCCAGTAGTTTCCGATGGTGCTCTGTCGACTGATCGGGCCAGCCCGTGATCGTGGGAAACACCGATTCGGGCGCGTAGCGGGTGATTTGCGACATCAGCTGAGCAAGCTTCGGCGAGTCGGCTGCGACATTGATCGCCTTGTGGAATTCGTGGTTGAGCCGGACCGCGCGGTCATCGTCATCGCTGGCGTAGGCGTCTTCCAGTTCGGTCTGAACCTTCTCCAACTCTCGCAACTGCTCGTCGGTGATGTTGACCGCGGCCCGCGCGGCTAGCTCACCACCGATATGGGCCTGCACATTTGCCACGTCAGTGAGATCGCGGCCCGTCAGTGACACCACCACAAAGCCGCGCCGGGGCTGCTGCGAGAGCAGGCCCTCTGCGCTCAGGACGAACAGCGCCTCACGCACCGGAGTGACGCTGACACCCAGTTCCGTAGCCAATTGATCCAGCCGAATGTACTGCCCCGCTACGTAGGTGCCGTCGAAGATGCGCTTGCGCACATAGCGCGCGACGTCCTCGGCCAGTTGGGGCCGGAAGGGGAAATCGGGTGCCGTCATGCTCAGATCCGGTAGTCGGCGAGCAGTCGCTTGCTGATGATGTTCTTCTGGATCTCGCTGGTGCCCTCACCGATCAGCAGGAACGGCGCATCCCGCATCAGCCTCTCGATCTCGTATTCCTTCGAGTAGCCGTAGCCGCCGTGGATCCGGAAGCTCTGCTGGGTCACTTCCGAACAGAACTCACTCGCCAGGTATTTGGCCATCCCCGCCGCGACGTCGTTGCGTTCGCCGGAGTCCTTCAGGCGTGCGGCATTGACCATCATCAGATGCGCCGCCTCGATTTTTGTTGCCATCTCGGCCAACTGGAAGGCTATCGCCTGGTGATCGGCGATGGGCTTGCCGAACGTGTGGCGCTGCTGCGCATACCGCACAGCGAGCTCAAAGGCGCGGATGCCGACGCCGCACGCCCTGGCCGAGACGTTGACCCGCCCGACCTCGATGCCGTCCATCATCTGGAAGAAGCCCTGTCCTGGCACCTCGCCGAGGATGTCGTCTGTGCTCGTGACGTACCCGTCGAAGATCAGCTCAGTGGTATCGATGCCCTTGTAGCCGAGCTTGTCGATCTTGCCCGGGATGGTCAGTCCCGGCGCGACTTCACCGAAACCAGTGGGCTTTTCAATCAGGAACGCGGTCAGGTTGCGGTGCGGCTTGTCGGCTCCCTCGTCGGTGCGCGCCAGCGCCGCGACCAATGTCGAGCTGCCGCCGTTAGTCACCCACATCTTCTGACCGTCGATGGTGTAGGTCCTGTCGGCGTTGCGTTTGGCCCGCGTGCGGATCGCGGCGACATCGGACCCCAGTTCGGGTTCCGACATCGAAAACGCGCCCCGCGTCTCACCGGTCGCCATCCGGGGCAGGTATTGCTGCTTTTGGCGATCGGTGCCGTGCTGCCGCAACATGTACGCGACGATGAAGTGGGTGTTGATCACGCCCGAAACGCTCATCCACCCGCGCGCAAGCTCCTCCACGCACAACGCGTAGGTGAGCAGAGACTCGCCGAGGCCGCCGTACTCCTCGGGGATCATCAGGCCGAACAGCCCAATTTCCTTCATCGCATCAACGATTGCCTGCGGGTAGGTGTCGGTATGCTCGAGCTCCTGCGCGGTCGGGATGACCTCTTTGTCGACGAATTGGCGTACCGTCGCGACGATTTCGGTCTGGAACTCGGTGAGCCCGAGCGTCTGTGCGAGTCTCGTCATGCACCGAGCCTTTCGAATACAGCGGCAAGGCCCTGCCCACCGCCGATGCACATGGTTTCCAGCCCGTAGCGCGCACCCCGGCGGTTCAGTTCAAGCGCCAGCGTCGCGAGCATCCGGCCGCCGGTCGCGCCGACGGGGTGTCCGAGTGAAATGCCTGACCCGTGGACATTCGTCCGCTCGAGGTCGGCCGCGGCGAACTTCCACTCCCGCATCACCGCGAGCGCCTGGGCGGCGAAGGCCTCGTTGAGTTCGATGACGTCGATGTCGGACAGTTTCAGCCCCGCCTTGCCAAGCGCCACTTCGGTCGCAGGCACCGGTCCGATCCCCATGATGTTGGGTGCCACGCCGGCCGACCCCCAGGAGATCAGCCGGACCAACGGGGTCAGCCCGAGCTCGCCAGCCTTCTGCGGGGTCGTCACGATGCACATGGAGGCGGCGTCATTCTGGCCGCTGGAATTCCCTGCGGTAACGGTCGACTCTGGATCATCAGCCAGCAGAACGGGTTTCAGCTTACTCAACGTCTCGACCGAGGTGTCCGCGCGGGGATGCTCGTCGGTCTCGATCAACTCCTCGCCCCGGCGGGTCCGCACGGCGACCGGGATGATCTCCTCGGCGAGAATTCCGTCCTTTTGCGCGGCCACCGCCCGTTGATGGGAGGTCACTGCCAGCTCGTCCTGTTCCCGGCGTGGGATTCCGTACCCACGACGGAGGTTCTCCGCAGTCTCCAGCATGCCGCCTGGCACCGGATAGTGACGGCCACCGGCTGTAGTGCGGCCGCGACAGAGCGAGTCGTGTAGTTTCGCGCCGTCACGTGGGGGTCCCCAACGGATATCCGTCGAGTAGAAGGTCACGTTGCTCATGCTCTCGGCACCACCTGCGACCACAACGTCGTTGTCGCCGTTGGCAACTTGCAGGCAGGCCTGGATGACGGCCTGCAGGCCGGAACCACAGCGACGGTCGACCTGCATGCCGGGGACGGTCACCGGCAGCCCTGCGTCCAAGGCCACCACACGTCCGATCGCGGGCGCCTCGCTCGAGGGATAGCAGTGGCCGAGAATGACGTCCTGTACTGCACCGGGCTCGATTCCGGTGCGCTCCAACAGACCCTTGAGCGCGGCGACGCCGAGGTCGACGGCGGTCAGTGATTTGAACATGCCGCCGTAGCGGCCGATTGGTGTCCGAACCGGTTCGCAGATAACGGGTTCACGCGCGCTCAAATGTGCCTCCCGCCGGTCACCTCGAGGACGGTTCCGGTCATGTAGGACGACAGATCGCTGGCGAGGAACAATGCGACTTTGGCGACCTCGGCCGGCTCACCCGCTCGGCCCATCGGCACCTCGGCCAATTTCTGGTCCCAAATGTGTTGGGGCATAGCTTCAGTCATTGCAGACCTGATCAATCCGGGTTGAATTGCGTTGACCCGCACACCGAGGTGGGCGAGTTCCTTGGCTGCGGCCTTCGTCAAACCGACGATGCCGGCCTTGGCCGCCGAATAGTTGGTCTGACCGACCAGGCCGACCTTGCCTGAGATCGACGACATGTTCACGATCGCTCCACGCTGGTTCTCGCGCATGATCGCTGCGGCGGCCTTGGTTCCGTTCCAGGTGCCCTTCAGGTGCACGGCGATGACCTGATCGAACTGCTCCTCGGTCATCTTGCGCATCGTCGCGTCTCGGGTGATGCCGGCGTTGTTGACCATGATGTCCAGACCGCCCAAGCGCTCGACCGCGGCGGCCACCAGCGCGCCGACCTCGTCGGCGTTGGTCACATCGCAGCGCACGGCCAGCGCCACTTCGTCGCCGCCGAGTAGTTTGGCCGCCGCCTCGGTCGCACCGAGGTCCAGATCGCCCAGCACCACCCGCGCGCCCTCGGCGATGAACCGCTCCGCGATGGCAAATCCCAGGCCCTGCGCACCGCCCGTGACGACGGCGGTCTGACCGGTCAGCAATGACACCTGATCACCCCTCTTCGCTGGTCAGGCCCAATCGAGGCCCCGTCAATCGAACATCATATTTCATATATGATTTCTCGAGTCCCCGGCCCGCCTCGTCGAAGAGGAGCGCGATGACCACCGAAGTCAGCGACGACGACTTCCAGGAGATCCTGGCCCAGACCCGTCACTTCGTTCGCACCGCCGTGGTGCCCCGTGAGCAGGAGATTCTGGCCGACGATCGGGTTCCCGACGACCTGCGCGAGCAGGCCAAGAAGATGGGGCTGTTCGGTTACGCGATCCCGCAGGAGTGGGGCGGCCTCGGGCTCAACCTCGTCCAAGATGTCGAGCTCGCGATGGAGCTGGGCTACACATCGCTGGCACTGCGGTCGATGTTCGGCACGAACAACGGCATCGCCGGTCAGGTGCTCGTCGGGTTCGGCACGGACGACCAGAAGGCCCGCTGGTTGGAGACGATGGCCACCGGCGACGTGGTGGCCTCCTTCGCGCTGACGGAGCCCGGCGCGGGATCGAATCCGTCGGGCCTGCGCACGAAAGCCGTTCGCGATGGCGGAGATTGGGTCATCGAGGGACAGAAGCGCTTCATCACGAACGCTCCCGTCGCTGATCTTTTCATCGTCTTCGCCCGTACCCGGCCGGCAGACGAAGAGGGCGCGGGCATCGCGGTTTTCCTCGTGCCCGCCGACACTGTCGGCGTCGAGGTCGGAGTCAAGGACGCCAAGATGGGTCAGGAAGGCGCGTGGACCGCGGACGTCAGCTTCAGTGATGTCCGCGTCTCGGACGGCGCCCTGATCGGCGGTACCGAGGACGTCGGATACCGCGCCGCCATGGTGTCGCTGGCGCGCGGCCGGGTGCACATCGCCGCGTTGGCCGTCGGAATTGCGCAGCGCGCGCTCGACGAATCCGTCGCCTATGCCGCGACCGCGACCCAGGGCGGCACTCCGATCGGAAATTTCCAACTGGTGCAAGCGATGATCGCCGATCAGCAGACCGGTGTGCTGGCCGGACGGGCGCTGGTGCGCGACACCGCGCGGCTTTGGATAAGCGGTGAGGACCGCAGGATCGCGCCGTCGGCGGCCAAGCTGTACTGCACCGAAATGGCAGGCAAGATAGCCGATCTCGCCGTGCAGGTACACGGCGGCAGCGGCTACATGCGCGAGGTTCCCGTCGAGCGGATCTATCGCGACGTACGGCTGTTGCGCTTGTACGAGGGCACCAGCGAAATCCAACGACTGATCATCGGATCGAATCTGGTCAAGGCGGCGCAGAAGGAGAGCAGGTGAGCGGGCGGCTCGCAGGCAAGCTTCCGCCCTGCGTCCCTTACGATTCCGCCACTCCTGATGATCTCTCCGAAACCGTCAAACTCGTCGAGGAGACGGGCCAGAAGATCCTCGTCGACGTCGTCGACGTCCGCGATGCCGACGCGGTCTGCTGGCTGGCCAGCGAGGAGTCGAAAATTGTGACGGCTGCTGCGATCTCGATCGATCAGGGGATGACGCAGTACTGAATCAGCGCGAGGTGGGCCTACGCGCGAGCAGACGCAAATGTCCCGGACACGCCGAGGTTTGGGGGCTTTTGCGTCTTCTCAGCCGATGAATCGCACGATCGACTCGGCCACGGCGGCCGGCTTGTCGGAACCCTCGATCTCGACGGTTGTCGTCAGGGTCGCCTGTACCGCACCCTCCAGTTGGTCGACCTTGGCGATCTCTGCGCGCGCCCGGATCTTGGCGCCGACCTTGACCGGCGTAATGAAGCGCACCTTGTTGTAGCCGTAGTTGATGGCCATTGCGATGTTGCCAACGGTGTACATCTGCGAGGTGAAGTGCGGCAGCAGCGACAGTGTCAGCAGGCCATGAGCGATCGGCCCGCCGAACGGGCCGTTTGCCGCACGCTCGGGATCGACGTGGATCCACTGATGGTCATCGGTGGCGTCGGCGAACAGATTGACGCGCTCCTGCGTGACCTCCAGCCAATCGGTGGGACCGAGCTGGCCGCCCTCGGCAGCAACGAACTCATCCAGCCCGCTGAACTTCTTCACCACTACTCTCCTTAACCGCGCTAGAAGACGACCGTCTGGTTGCCGTATCGGATGATGCGGTCCTCACAGTGCCATAGCACCGCCCGCGACAGCACAAGGCGCTCGACATCGGCGCCGAGACGCACCAGGTCGCCGACGCCGTGGCGGTGATCCACCCGGACCACGTCCTGCTCGATGATTGGGCCGTCGTCGAGGTCCTCAGTCACGTAATGAGCTGTCGCGCCGACGAGTTTGACGCCGCGCTCTTTTGCCCTGCGATACGGCGCCGCCCCGATGAAGGCGGGCAAAAAAGAATGGTGAATATTGATCAGTGGACAGCCCACTTCGGCGATGAATAGCGGGGTGAGGACCTGCATGTACCGGGCCAACACCACCAGATCCACGTTTCCGTGCAACAAGTCGAGCTGGCGACGCTCTGCTTCCACCCGAATATCCTTGGTCGCCGGCACATGCAGGAATGGCACCGAAAAAGGGCGCACCTGATCGGCGAGATCGGGATGGTTGGATATCACCATCACGACCGACATGTCGAGCTCGCCGCGACGATTGCGCCACAACAGATCGAGCAGGCAATGGTCTTCCTTGGACGCCATGATTGCGACGCGTTTAGGCTTCGCAGCCTCGGTCAACCGGAATTCCATATCGAACTGCGAGGCGACCTGCTCACGAAAATGTCGTTCGAGGGCATCGCGCGCGGCCGTCAGCCCGGGCAGGTTGAATATCGTCCGTTGCATGAACGTACCGCCGGACTGCTCGGTGGCATGCTGATCCAGCGACACGATGTTGGCGCCCGCATCGGCGAGGAATGCACTGACCGCCGCGACTAGTCCCGGTCGATCCGCACAGCGCAGCAGCAGCCGACCCACGTCCTTGACCGGCAGGCCCCCGCAACCTGCGCTCGGGTACTCCTCCTCCACCTGCTTCAGGGTGTCATCCCCGGATGCGTCCGGCCGCGGAATCCGCACATTCTGCGCGGCCGTCCACCGGGCGAGATAGCACTGCGCGCGAAGGTTTGGTCAGTGCCTGGCGACCGGCGGCGGCTCTGCGCGGTCTTCGCTCCCGCTGTCACCGCGAATTCGACTGAGCCGGCCGGAGAGCTCGCAGCGAAACCAAATTGCACTCATTCAACACGTGGCGAAGCATGGGGGACGCACTGGCGGTGCTGTAAACGAAATCTGGGATATAGGCTCTCAAGTTCGCCGGCTCTACGCGATAATCGGAAGTGAGCTGGTCAAAATACCGGGCGCTGGGATTGCCATGAGATCGACCACCCGTTGCTGGCAGCACAGTAACGCTATCCACGAAACGAACCGCCCGGATAAGATTTTGCGGCTAGCTGGAATCCGAGTATCCGGTGGCGAGATACTGATCTCTGATAGCCAGCCCCGACATCGTTGCTGGCTGGCTGCTCCACGAAGGGACACCTATGACCGTTCCCCAGTTTGTGCCCGCGGGGCCCAATTTTGTTAGCCTGCAGACGAGCGCCAGCTGTTGGGATCCCGACAGCGAATGCGCCATCGTATTCGCGCACCCGGCTGCCGAGCGGGATCTATGGCTGGACTACGTTCGGGGTGCATGTCATAACTACCGCAAGCACGGAGTCGAAAGGGCGCTCGACATGGATGCGCTCCGCGATGGTGCCGACACCACCATTTTTGCGGCTTGCGTCAATGACGCGGGTCGGGTAGTCGGCGGTCTGCGCGGAAGAGGCCCATATCAGTCCGCCGATGAATGCCACGCACTCCTTGAATGGAGCGGACAGCCGGGCCTGGATGCTGTGCGGAAAATGATCACCGATCGGCTGCCATTCGGTGTGGTGGAAATGAAAACCGCCTGGGTGACCGACGACCCGGAGCGTAGTCGGCAGCTCACGAGCGCCATTTCACGCACACCCCTTCACGCGATGACCCTCCTCGACATTCAGTTCATCGTGGCGACGGCGTCTTCATATGTGCTCAAGCGCTGGCTCTCATCGGGCGGACAGTTGGCGACGAAGATACCTGCGACTCCATATCCAGACCATCGCTATCAGACGAAGTTGGCGTGGTGGGACCGCGCCACATTCGCCCAACATGCTGATCCGAAACAGCTTTCAGCATTCTTTACCGAGCAGAAAGAGCTGGAATCACAACTAGAGGTCGATGCAATGTTGGCCGGCGCCGGAACGATGCGATGAACTCAGGCATCAATGATGCAGACCGGTGCAATGCAATAGTCCTCAACACCGACGATCCCGTCGACAATGAAATACTCGCGCAGCTGCGGGCCGACCCACGGATCGAGTTCGTCGACAATGTGAGCCAGCAGCAGGCCGGCCTTCAGGAACTCCGACCGCCTCCCCCACCCGACGTCATTGCCGAGCCCACTCGGTGGGCTTACTATCCATGGCGCCTGGCGGTGGTCCGCGTTTTGGGCCCTCGCACATTTCGACTGTTGCGACTTGACCGAAACAGAAATCTGATCACCGCCGACGAGCTCGACCGCCTCGGTCGCGTTCGCATCGGCACCGTCGGCCTCAGCGTGGGACATACGATTGCCTACACCCTTGCGGCACAAGGCTTGTGTGGCGAATTGCGGCTTGCCGACTTCGATGAATTGGAGCTGTCCAATCTGAATCGTGTGCCCGCATCGGTTTTCGACCTGGGTGTGAATAAAGCGGTGGTGTGTGCCAGGAGGATCGCCGAGCTCGACCCGTACCTGCCGGTGAAGGTCGAGACGACTGGTATCACTCCTCAGACAGTCGGCGACTTCATGGACGGGCTGGACATCGTCATCGAGGAATGTGACTCGCTCGACGCGAAAGTGCTCATCCGTGAAGTCGCGAGGACACGTCGCCTGCCGGTGCTAATGGCAACCAGCGACCGGGGCCTACTGGACGTGGAGAGGTTCGACCTCGAGCCTTCCCGCCCGATCATGCACGGTCTGCTGGGCGATGTGGATACCGTCCGACTTGCCGGTCTCAGCAACGAGGAAAAGCTGCCCTACGCCCTTCGAATGACCGATGCGACCCGGGTGTCGTCCCGAATGGCGGCATCGCTGATCGAAGTGGGCAAGACCTTGTCGACCTGGCCGCAACTCTCGTCGGAGGTTGCCGTCAACGCATCGGCGGTCGCCGAAGCCGTCCGGCGCATCGGACTACGCGAGCATTTGCCGTCCGGCAGAGTTCGAATCGACAGCGCAGCCATACTCGACAGCCTCGGCGAACCGGCCATTGCGCCGCTTGATCCTCCAGCGAGCGACGAGCCGGCCGAGCAGGTCGAACCGGTCGGCACCGCCGAGATCGTCGCCGCCGCAGCGATCCGGGCACCGTCGGGTGGCAATGCCCAGCCATGGCATATCGAGGCACGAGATCGTTCCGTGAGCATTCGGCTTGCTCCCGAGCACTCGACAACGATGGATGTCGGATACCGCGCAAGTGCGGTAGCGCTTGGAGCGGCAACGTTCAACGCCAGGGTCGCCGCGGCGGCGCACGGGTTGATCGGGGATGTGCAGTTTCAGCCAGGGGACGAGGCATCCCCCCTCAGGGCAATAGTGCACCTATCGGCTGGTGATGACCCAGAACTAAGCCCGCTATACGAAGCGATGCTGCACAGAGAGACGAACCGGCGGCGCGGTGATCGAGTACCGATCCCCGTTCGGACCCTTGCGCTTCTCGACTCGGCCGCCCGAAGCGAGGGCGCCCGGCTCCATATCCTCAGCGGGTCTGCGGAGGTTGGCAGAGCTGCAACCATCCTGGCCGAGGCCGACCGCATCCGATACCTGACGCCACACCTACATGCGGAGATGTTCGCGGAGCTTCGCTCGCCCGGCGATCCCTCGCCAGAGTCCGGTATCGACGTCCGGAGCCTAGAACTCCAGTCAGCGCATCTGGTGATGCTCGATATCTTGCGGCGATCGGAAGTAATGGCGAACCTCGCAGCGTGGAACGCCGGAACCGCCCTCGGCGACGACACCTATGGGCGGGTGACCGCTAGCGCTGCCATCGGCGTGATCACCGTGCGCGGCCAGAGTCTGACCGACTATGCCCGCGGTGGATCGGCCGTTGAATCGGTGTGGATCAGAGCACAGCAGCACGGGCTTGCCGTCCAACCCGTTTCACCAGCGTTTCTCTATGCGCACGACGATGAGGATCGCCGGGAACTGTCACCTGCTTTCGCCGAGCACCTCGGCGATCTGCAATACAATTTCCGCAAGCTGGCCGACACCGGAGCACGAGAATCGCAGGTGTTGGTACTCAGGTTTTGTCGCGCACCGCGACCGTCGGCACCTAGCCGGCGGCGCGGGCTACATCGAGTCTCGTCGCCACGCGGCTGACGCCGATACGGAGGATCAGGTGCCAAGCAGCTTGGAGCTGGTCGTCACGTCAGTCGCCACCCAACTGATGGGGGTGAACGCGGCCACCTCGGTTGAAGTGAGTCAACGGGTACTGGCCGACCTCGTCGAGTACTTCGATGTCGACGTTAGCTTCCTGCGCCGCAACGATCACCGCATTCGCGCGTCGATACTCGTTGCCGAGTGGCCGCTCCGTCCCGGAATCCCCGAGCCGGACCCGCTCGCCGTGGTCTACTTCGCCGACGCTGATCCGGTTTTCGCGCTCGCTGAGCATCAGAAGGAACCCGTCGTTTTCCGTCCGGAACCGGCCACCGACGACTACCAACGCACGATCAACGAGAGTCGGCAAGTCGCGACGACATCGATGGCGTGCGTGCCGCTGTTGTCAGGCGAGGTCACGACCGGGGTGCTGGGCTTCGTCAAGTTCGGCGACCGTGACTGGCGACCCGAAGAACTCAACGCGCTCAAGGCGATCGCTTCGCTGTTTGCCCAGTTGCTGGCGCGGGTGCGCGCCGAAGACCAGCTGCGCTACCTTGCCGAACACGACGACCTCACCGGCCTGCACAATCGCCGCGCGTTGCTGGCACACCTCGACGCGAGACTCACCGCTGGCCAGCCGGGGCCGGTATCGACACTGTTCTTCGACCTGGACCGGTTGAAGGCGATCAACGACTATCTCGGCCACACCGCCGGCGACTGGTTCATCCGCGTCCTTGCCGAACGCCTGCGCGAAGGTGCCGGTGGCCCGAACCTCATCGCCCGACTCGGTGGCGACGAGTTCGTCGTTGTACCGGCGGCGCCGATGGATGCCGATACCGCGGAGGCGCTGGCCTATCGCCTTCAGCATGCGCTGTGTGAACGGGTGGCCATCGACGGCGAGATGCTGACACGCACGGTGAGCATCGGTGTGGCACTTGGCTCTCCGGGTTATGACACGACGTCGGACCTGCTTCGTCGTGCGGATCAGGCGGTACTCACCGCCAAGAACTCCGGCGGCAACAAGGTCGCGGTATTTTCCGACGACATGTCGCTGGAAAGTGAGTTCCGCAACGACATCGAGCTTCATCTGCAGAGCGTGATCGAAACTGGCTCATTGCTGTTGCACTATCTGCCCGAGGTCGACATGCGCACCGGCGACATTCTGGCCGCCGAGGCGCTGGTGCGTTGGGAGCATCCCACCCGCGGACTTCTATCACCTGACTCGTTCATCGGCGTGGCCGAATCGATAAACTTGGCAGGGGAATTGGGCCGTTGGGTGATGCGGTCGGCGTGCGCGGAGTTCGCGCGTTGGCGCTCGCACGGCGTGGGAAACGACACGGTGCTGCGCATCAACGTGTCGCCGGTTCAGTTGGTGACCGATGGCTTCGTCGAATCGGTCGCCAGCATAATTGGGGAATACGGTCTCGTCGGCAGGTCGGTATGTTTGGAGATCACCGAAAGCGTTGTGGTTCAAGACATCGAGACCACACGGATCACGCTCGCCGGACTCAAGGAGGTCGGCGTCCAGGTCGCGATCGATGATTTCGGCACGGGGTATAGCGTGCTGTCGCACCTGAAATCGCTTCCCGTCGACACACTCAAGATCGACAGGGGGTTCGTCCGCGACCTTGGCTCCAATCCCGGCGATCTCGCGATCGTGAGGGCGATCATCGCGCTGGCGGAGGCGTTCGGCCTGGAGCTGGTTGCCGAGGGAGTTGAGACCCAGACCGCCGCGCTGACGCTGCTGCGCCATGGCTGTTATCGGGCGCAAGGATTCCTTTTGTCGCGCCCCGTCGTCGGCGACGCGATGGAGGCCCTATTGGCCAGGGGACGGATACCCGTTGACTTTTCCGCAGCGCCAAGTCTGTAGGTGGCTGTGGGTCTCGTGCAGGTTCGCATGCAACTGATGGTTGTCCAGGCGGCAGTTGGATGCGGCGCCCCGAGTGAGCGGTTCGGAAGTCAGCAGCTCGACGCGACCGAAGCGGCTGGCCGTCCTACCCACCAGGCCGACACGCAGTGTGGCGACGTCGACAGGTAGAGGCTGCTCCGCGGCCATGCCGGCCAGCGACCCACCGCTGGCGACGTTCACGCCGTGGCGGGCACGAACCGCCAATGGGCCGTCCGGCGTCGCGAACACGGCCCCCACCACATCGCCCTCCTCGAAAACGATGCGCTGTAGCGAGGTGGCGCGGTGGGCTTCGATGCCCCGGTCTCGCGCCTGTGCATTGAGCCAATCCAGGACAGAGCCACTGACGTTGGCGGGATCGGGTGTGATCGAGCCGATTTCGGCGACCTCAAGCGAGTCACCGTCGACGGTGCACAGCGTGGTCGAGGGCCAATTGGACACACGGGTGTAGAGGTAGCCGTACGGCGACACCAGGCAACGTGCGGCCCAATCCCGCAGACGCGCGCCGACGAACGGCGCGACCGCACCGCGCGGGTCGACCGGCTCGGAGTGGTCCACCACCCTGATCGGCAAGTCGACGTCCCGTGCGGACCGGGTCAGCGGGCCAAGGTCCGATGACAGGGCCGCGAAGTACTCGTTGGTTTCCGGGTCCCGAACATCCGCGTCGAGCCAGTGCAGCCGATCGACGCGGGACCGGACCGCGACCGATGTCCCGCTTGGTTCGATATCACCGCGTGAATCCGCGACGAAAACTGCACCGCCCATGTCCACGACCGCCACGGCGTGCGCCAATCCGGCGATTCCGGAGCCGGTGCTCACCACGTCGACTTCTTCGTCCCAGTGCACCGTTAATCACCTCGCCATTGCTAAATCGTCTGACACCCATATCGACGCCGAGGACTTCGCTGCCGCGTGGGACGCACAGTAGGCAAAATTTCGGCACTCACGCTCGACGGATCGCGCGGGTAATACCAACGGCCGACATGAAGTTGCCACAGCCCGCGCATGGGTTCGAGGGGGTTTGCCAGCGCGGGTTGTGGCAACGGCATGAAAATACCACCGCGAATTGCCCGGCGATAGGGGTATCCATCGTGCAACAGACCCGCTGACCTCGGGATCAGCCGCCAGCGGCCGCCCGGCTCGCGCCGGACCAAGAGTCATCACATCTAGCACCTTACATACTTTTTGGCTGTTATGCAGGCTTAAACATGACTTTGAGTATTGGCAGATCTGTTTGCCCTGGAACCGCACGCCGCGCGCATCGAGGGCCGTTGACGGGGTTTGCGCAGCAAGATCGGTGCGTCTGCTTTTCGCGGGCCGGGGGTGAAAGAATGGGATGATTGGTCGATTACGGCAACCGCGATTGGTTGCCCACCGGCGCCACTGTCCAGATTCCGAGGTCCGGAAGTGACCGAACACCTCGATAGACGAGCGGACACCACGCGGGTGCAGATCCTCCGCGCGGCTTCGCGCCAGTTCGCACGCAAGTCGTACAGCCTGGTCAGCCTCGACGACATCCTCGCCGATGCGGAAGTCACCAAAGGTGCGATGTACTTCCATTTCCGCTCCAAATACGCGCTGGCGTCGGCGATCATCGAATACCGGATGGCGTCGGCCCGAGCCTCGGTCGACGAGTTGCTCGCGCGAAAGCTCTCGGGCATCGAGACGCTGATCGACATCTCGTATCTCGTCGCCATCGAGGACATGGGAGACGAG
>Ga0207708_10002059_pt1 | contig 14814 bp, 14 predicted proteins | sample KBSK5101metaG_FD_184340 | JGI IMG/M metagenome (GOLD analysis project Ga0207708, IMG submission 184340) | Corn, switchgrass and miscanthus rhizosphere microbial communities from Kellogg Biological Station, Michigan, USA - KBS K5-10-1 metaG... | ecosystem: Host-associated > Plants > Roots >...
TCGGTCGCAAGAACCTGGCCGGCGGGCACCGTCTCGGAGTAGGCCTTGTCGCCGAAGTCGGCGGTCAGCCCCGACGCCTCGAGCTTGTCGATCGCGGCGGCGCGCTCCAGCCCGATCACGCCCGGCGTCGGTGTGTAGCGCGCATATCCGAACCACCACGCGGCCACTTCGCCCGAGGCGACCAGGAGGAGCGCGAGCGCGAACAGGACCGGTCCGCGCTTCGAGCGTCGCGGCCGGCGCGCGGGGACGACGTTCGGCTCGCGTGGGTACGACGGCCCGGGGGCGGGTCGCTCCAGAGCGGTGGTGTGCACCTGCTCCTCCACCGCCTCCGCGGGCGAGAGCAGCTGGGCGAACTCGCCGGTCTCGAAGGGTTCCGGCGCCGTGTCGGCGGAGACCACCGGCCGTGGCGCGAGGTCGGCCTCGAGCTCGAGGTCCTGCCGCACCCCGGCGGCCAGCGCGTTGCCGACGCGGTGCACCTGGTGGAGGAGCACGGCGGCGTCGGCGGGTCGCTGTCCCCGGTCGCGGGCGGTGGCCCGGGCGACCAATGCGTCGACGTAGCCGGGGATGCCGTCGACCACCGACGACGGGGCCGGGACGTCCTCGTGGACGTGCTTGTAGGCGACCTGGATGGGGGACTCGCCCTCGTGCGGCTTGGCGCCAGTGAGCAGCTCGTAGAGCACCACCCCGACCGCGTAGACGTCGGCGCGGGCGTCGGCTCGGCCGTCGACGACCAGCTCGGGTGCGAGGTAGGAGACGGTGCCGATCAGCACCCCGCCGGTGGCGGTGTGCTGCGTGTCGGCGCTCACCGCCTTGGCCAGTCCGAAGTCGGCGACCTTGACCCGGCTCGAGCCCGAGTCGGGGTCCGTGGCGATGAGCACGTTCTCGGGCTTGATGTCGCGGTGGATCAGTCCCGCGCGGTGCGCCGAGGCGAGGGCGGACAGGACCGGTTCGACCAGGGCGATCGCCCTGGCCGGTGACATCGGGCTCTCCTTGCGGATCAGGTCGCGCAGGGTGTGGCCGTGCACGCACTCCATCGCGAGGTAGACGGTGCCGTCCTCGTCGCCCTGGTCGTAGACGGAGACCACGTTGGGGTGGGAGAGCCGGGCGGCGGCCCTCGCCTCCCGCACGAATCTCGCCGCGAACTCGTCGTCGTCGCCGAGCCCGGGGTGCATCACCTTGACGGCCACCGTCCGGTCGAGACGGATGTCGGTGGCTTCGTAGACGCTGGCCATGCCACCGCGGGCGATGCGCGACCGGATCCGATAGCGACCGTCGAGGAGCCGGCCGTTCATGGGGTCGCTCGCGACGGCGTCGACGCCCGTGCGGGCGTGCCGATCTACGCTCACGACGACCCTCCTGCGCGCCGGTTGGGGAAGTAACCGACGGCCCAATCGTACGGATGGGACGGCGTCCACCCGGCCTGCCCCCGGGCCCCGGCGTGGCGTGGGCAACCGCCGGACGGTGCCCGCCGCTCGCTCAGGCGGGTGGTCGACCGGCCTCCAGCCGGTGCTTGATCGCCAGCACGTTGTCGACGTAGGCGCGGGTGTCGTCGTAGAGGCCGTGCCGGCGCAGGGCGCCGAGTCCCTGGTAGTAGGCACCGACCTGGCGGGCGCGGGAGACGGTCTCGGAGGCCAGCACGTCGAGCAGCGTCACCCCCGCCGCGACGTTGTCGCGGAGCCGGTGACCCTTCAGGTCGCGCCCCACGTAGAGCTCCATCCACTTCGTCGTCGACGGGAGCACCTGCATGGCCCCGACGGCGCCGTCGCTGGAGACGTGGTGCATCTGCCAGCCCGCCTCCTGCCACGACACCGCGAGCGAGAGCTGGGGGTCCACCCCCTGCTGTCGGGAGACGCGGACGATCGCCCGGCGCACGCGTTGCCGCGGCGGGTCGGCCACCCGGTGTCGCGGGGGGTTCGTCGCAGCGCGGCCGCGGGAACGGTGCTGGGTCGGCCTCGACTTCTGGTGCGGAACGGCGGCCGTGACCACCGGGATCTCGATCCGCTCCCCGACCGTGAGCCCGGCCGTCGGGCCAAGGTGGTTGTGGGCGATCAGCTCGTCGGTCCAGGCGTGGAACCGGACGGCCAGCCCGGTGGCGGTGTCTCCCGACTTCACCGTGTAGTGCTTGATGTGGCGTCCTCCGGGCAGCCGTTCGTCCTCGGCGGACGCGGGGGACGTCAAGGCCCCGCATGCCATGACGGCAGCGATGACGACCGGGGTCAGGAGGGTGGTCGTGAAGATCATCCTGATTGGGCGCATGACGAACTCCTCGTCGGCCGGCGACGCCCGGGACGGACCTCTGGGTCCCGAGGGGGAAGCGCCGCGCGGCGAGCGTTCGACGCTAACGAGACCCACTCGGAGATCGGCGAACCTGACCGGACCGGGCGTGTTGCCCAGGTGGCATCCGCGGAGGCCGGGTGCCTAGGCTGGTGGCGTGAGCGAAGCGTCCCCGTCCCTCGCCGATGCCGACCTCGACGCATTGGTGACCGAGTGGCTCGACTGGTCCGAGGCGGGGGCCCTGCTCGGCGTCACCCCCGCCAAGGTGCGGACCATGATCAAGGACCACGAGCTGGCCGCCGCCGTACCCCGCCCGGGTGCCGGCCCGCAGGTGCCCGCCGCCTTCATCGACGAGGGACTGGTGGTCAAGGGGCTGCCGGGCCTCCTGACCGTCCTGCACGACGGCGGGTACGACGACCGAGAGTGCATCGCCTGGATCTTCACCGACGACGACCTGCCCGGCCGACCGATCGATGCCCTGCGCGAGAACCGCGGCACGGAGGCCAGGCGCCGAGCCCAGGCCATGAGCGTCTAGACACCACACAACGTTCGAGAGGAACCGAAGATGAGCGGATTGGCCGCCCTGCTGGCAGGTCGTTCGACACCCGGGATCTACCGCTGGCACGGCGGCTTCGAGGTCGCCGACGTGCGCCACACGGTCGAGCACGCGGGCTGGCACTTCGCCTACTTCGACGGCTGGCACGGTGAGACCAAGCAGGAGTTCCTGGAAGGCGTGGGCGAGGCCCTCGGCTTCCCGGACGACTATGCGCAGAACTTCGACGCCCTCGGCGACCACCTCGGGGACGTGGTCGCCGGCGACAGCGAGGGGCTGGTCTTCCTGTGGGACGGCTGGGGCCCGTTCGCCCGTGCCGACGAGCAGGCGTTCTCGGTGGCCCTCAGCGTCCTCGGCACGCGGGTCAATGCCGACCGCGGCGGACCGTTCGCGGTGCTCCTGCGCGGGGATGGCCCGGAGGTGTCCGGGGTCAAGAGCCTCGACTGACCGCGAGTCTCAGAGCACGCGCTGGGTCGCGGCCGAGGCGAGCTCCCGGAGCACCACGCGCGCCTGATGGTCGACCGGCGACCCGTCCAGGGCCGTGAGCGCACGGTCGGCCAGCTCCTTGATCACCATCTCGACCTGGGCGTGGGCGCCGGACTCGTCGATGATTCTCCTGGCCCGCGCGACCTGCGCGTCGTCGAGCGCCGTCCCGAGCATCCGATCCAGTGCGGCCGCGTCCTCCGGCGCCGCCGCATCGAGGGCCAGGGCGACCAGGACCGTGCGCTTCCCCTCGACCAGGTCGTCACCCGCCGGCTTGCCCGTGGTCTCGGCGTCACCGAAGACGCCCAGCAGGTCGTCGCGCAGCTGGAACGCCTCACCCAGCGGCAGGCCGAACGAGCTCAGCGCGGTGAGGGTCTCTGCGGGCGCGCCGGCGAGGGCGGCGCCGATGTGGAGCGGCCGCTCGATGGAGTACTTCGCGGACTTGAAGCGCAGCACCGTCATCGCGGTGTCGACGTCGGCCGCTCCCCGTGCCTGCACCGAGACGTCGAGGAACTGCCCGGTGATCACCTCCGAGCGGCACCGGTCGAACACGTCCATCGCGGCCGACACCTCGGTGACCGGCAGCCCGCAGCGCCGGAGCAGCTCGTCGGCCCAGCTGAGCAGCAGGTCGCCGAGGAGGATCGCGGCGGCGGCGCCGTACTGCTCCGGGTCGCCGCGCCAGCGGTCCTGCCGGTGCTCGGCGGTGAACGAGCGGTGGGTGGCGGGGCGTCCGCGGCGGGTGTCCGAGGCGTCCATGTAGTCGTCGTGGACGAGCGCGCTGGCGTGGAGCAGCTCGAGCGCGGCGCAGGCGCGGACCAGCGCGTGCTCGTCCGCGACCTCCGGCCGGACCGCGCGGTACCCCCAGTAGCAGAACGCGGCGCGGAATCGTTTGCCTCCGGAAACCACGCCCCTGGCCTCGTCGAGGAGGCGGGATGCGTCGGGACCGAGGGGGGCGAGCCGGTCCGTCATCTCGTCGAGGAACTCGTCCAAAGCCGCCTGGATGCTCGCCCGAAAGGCGCCCCCGTCCCAGCTCGTCACCCGCACGAGGCTATTCCTGCCCCGTGGACAATGCGGGACCGGGGCGGGGAGGTCCATAGACTGCGCGCCATGGTGGTCAACGGCGCTCGCGGCATCGGTGAGCTCATCCGCAGGGGCGAACGCTCGTTCTCCTTCGAGTTCTTCCCGCCCAAGGACGAAGCCGGCGAGAAGCAGCTCTGGAAGGCGATCAGCGAGCTGGAGCCCTACCGGCCGACGTTCGTCTCGGTGACGTACGGCGCCGGGGGCAGCTCGCGCGACACCACGCTCCGGGTGACCGGCCGGATCGCCCGGGAGACCTCGATGCTCCCGATGGGCCACCTCACCTGCGTGGGCCACACCCGCGAGGAGCTGGAGTCGATCCTGGCGGCGTTCGTCGACGCCGGGGTCAACAACGTGCTCGCCCTGCGCGGCGACCCGACCGAGGGACCGCGCGCGGAGTGGACCCCGACCGAGGGTGGCTTCACCCACGCGTGCGAGCTGGTGTCGCTGGCCCGCGACCACGGCGGCTTCAGCATCGGTGTGGCGGCCTTCCCCGGCGGCCACCCCGGTGCCGAGTCGATGGAGCGGGACCTGGAGGTCCTCCTCGAGAAGCAACGCTGCGGGGCCGAGTTCGCGATCACCGACATGGTCTTCCGTGCCGCCGACTACTTCGAGCTGGTCGAGCGGGCGGCCGCGATCGGCGTCGACATCCCGATCGTGCCGGGCATCATGCCGATCCTGAACCTCGGCCAGGTCTCCCGGATGGCCGAGCTGTCCGGCCGCGAGATCCCGGCCGAGGTGCGCGCGCGGGTGGAGGTGCACCGCGACGACCCCGCCGCCCTCCGGGCCGAGGGGATCGTGATGGCCGCGGAGCTGTGTGGGCAGCTGCTCGACGGTGGCGCACCCGGGCTGCACTTCTACACGCTCAACCGGTCCAAGGCGACGCGGGAGATCTTCGCGGCGCTGCGGATCACCGCCTGACAGGTCGGCCTGCTCAGGCGGGGCCGATCACCTGGGCGACCAGGGCCGCCGAGAGCCCGACGAAGGGGAGCCCCGCGCCGGGGGTGGCATGGGCGCCGGCCGCGTAGACCCCCGGAACAGGGGTGGTCGGGCCGAGCCGCTGGCGGACCGTGGCGCGGCCCTGCCACAGCACCCCCATGGGGGAGCCGCTCCACTGCTCCACCAGCTGTCGCGGGGAGTGGTCGTGCCGCACCACGACGTTGGCGCGGACGTCGATCCGGTGCCGGGCCAGGGCGCGCAGGATGTCCTCGGCGAGGCGGCCACGCCCGTGGACGGTCCAGACCGAGCAGCCCTCCGGAGCACGGCCGCCGGTCCGCACGACCAGCATCGGGTCGCCGTGCAGCACCACCTCCGGGCCGAGGTCGGGCAGCTCGCCCTCGAGACCGAGATGGGTGACCACCGGCGGGATCGCGGGCATGGTCTTCTCGACGTACGGCGCCAGGGTCGGCAGCAGGCGCGGGTCGACGGCGCAGACCACGAGGTCGGCGGGCAGCTCGCCGGCGTCGGTGACGACCGCGGCCACGCGTCCCTCCCGCACGACGAGGTCTCGGGCGGTGTTGCCGGTGAGCACCGTGACCCGGCGGGTCTCCAGCCGCGCACGCAGCGCCTCGCCCAGACCGGCCATGCCGCCGGGCACCGTCCATGCCCCGAACCGCTGCTCGACGTAGGCCATCACCCCCAGCCAGGCCGGCACGTTGCGCAGGTCGTGGCCCTCGGCGACGAACCGGTGTCCGGCGACCAGCTGCAGCCGTTCGTCGCGGAAGTCCTTGCGCAGCCGCTTGTGCAGCACCGCGCGGCTGTCGAGGAGCGCCGCCAGGTCGCGGGGGAGACGGTCCGGCTCCCAGGGCTGCTCGAGGTAGCCGCGGCGCAGCACCTCCCAGGTGTCGGTGTACGACGCCACGTGGTCGACCCACTGCTGTCCCAGGCCGGGCGCCAGCTCGTCGAAGGCGGCGACCTGGGCCGCGCGGGAGCCGCCGGGCAGCCGCAGTGTGGTGCCGTCCTCGAACCGGTGCTCGCGGACCAGCTCCAGCGGCACCAGCTCGAGCTCCCGCTCGACCGGGCGGCCCGACTTGCGGAACAGGTCGCGGATCACCGCCGGAAGCAGGGTGTGGCTCGGGCCGGCGTCCCAGACGAACCCCTCGTCGGCCTCGAAGGAGAGCGCCCCGCCGAGGGTGTCGGCGCGCTCGGTGAGGGTGACGTCGTGGCCGAGCTTGGCGAGCCGGACGGCCGACGCGAGGCCGCCGAAGCCGCCACCGACCACCACGACCCGCGCCATGGGCCGACCCTATAGAGCCTCAGCGCAGGTCGGGGGCCACCTGGACCGGCCCGAAGCCGGCGTCGTACTCACGGTCGAGGTAGGCCAGCAGCGCCGCGTTGACCGGGGCCAGCCGGTCGCCGGGGCTGAGGCCGCACACGGCGAGATCTTCGAGAAGAACCCGGACGGCGTGTCCGCCAGGACCAGGGTGTTCCCGGTCGTGCCGGCGGCCCGGGTGAGGGTGGTGCCGTCCCAGTCGAGGTCGTAGTCGTCGGAGGTCCCGAGCGAAGTGCCCTGGCCGATCGCGACCGGGCGACCGTTGCGCTCGGCATCCATCAGCGGGACCAGGGCCTCGAGGTCGGGGACGGTCACCCCGGTGTCCAGCCCGGCGACGAGGTGGACCTGGAGGAGGTGGACGAGCTCGCTGTCGAGCGCGGCGAGCAGCTCCGCGCCCGCGGCCATGCGGGTGTTGAGCTCGGTGGGCCGGAAGCCGTCGGCCGTGAGGACGCCGTCGATCCCGAACGCGCCCCGGTAGTCGTGCTCGGCCTGCAGCCAGCGGCCCACGCGCCGGGCGACGTCGCGCATCTCGGCCCGGTCCGCGTCCGGCGGGTCCCAGTACGACGACAGGCCGCCGTAGACGAACTCGCGGGAGCCGACCTTGCGCAGCACCACGATCTCGACCGGCCGCAGCGCCGCGGTGCCGTCGGGGAGGGCGAAGCCGTGGATGGAGCACGGCACCCCGTCGAGGAACGGCATCACCCGGACCCGGTCGCAGTGCAGCGCGAAGAAGCTCTGGGCGATGGCCCGGTCCTCCTGGTCGAGGACCCAGCGGACATAGTTGCCGGCCCCGTGGAAGCCGTCGCGGGTGTCGCCGGTCCACACCGCTCCGAGCGGTCCGGCCAGTGCGGAGGTGGCCTCGGCCAGGGCGACCTCCTCGACGGGCACGACGCGGTGCGGCGCGGTCGGGACGTTGCAGGCGGCCCACACCTCCTCGGCGAAGAGCTTGTCCTCCATGCGCAGGTACGCCGCCGGTCGGCCGCCCATCACGCGGCGGCCGAGGATCGGCTCGTCGCTGGTGACGAAGTGGCCCGCGTTCCAGACCGCCTCGCCAGCCGGGTCGAAGCGCTCGATCGCTGCCACGGCGTGCTCGGGCAGGTGGTGGGCGAGGTGGTCGATGAGCCTCAGCTCGTCGGTGACCAGCCGCGTCACGGGGGTCTCGAGCTCGACCACGGTGCACTCGTCGGGCGCCGGTACCGGGCCGGCTCCGCGGGCGGTGGACAGGACCAGGACCCGGCAGCCGTGCCCACGCAGCTCGGCGACCTTCGAGGTGAACGCGGCGAGCACTCCGGGTCCGAGGATGACCGGGCCGCCGGCGTAGAGCCCGGCCAGCCGCCCGACGAGGTCGCAGCGGACGGCCGGGTCGGTCAGGTCCATGCGGGGTCGGGCCGGTTCTCGTCGGGCTTGTGCTTCCAGCGCCGCCAGCCACGCCGCACGAGCCGGGCGAGCGCGAGGAGCACGATCAGCCCACCTGCCAGCAGCAGCCCCGCGATCGCCGCCGCGGCCCGGGGATGGTCGATCGCGAACCAGATCACGCTCAGCACCGCGACGTCCTCGGCGACGCTGGCCGTGACGTTGGTGATCGGCTCGGGCGAGGTGTTGATGGCCAGCCGGCTTCCGGCCTTCACGACGTGGGACATCAGGGCGGTCCCGCCGCCGACGACGCCGAGGACGGCCTGCTCGAGCGTGGTCGCGTCCCCGGCGAGGAGGACGCCGATCACCGCCCCCACGGTGGGGCGGATGGCCGTCGAGATCGCGTCCCAGGTCGAGTCGACGTAGGGGATCTTGTCGGCGACGAACTCGAGGGTGAACATCAGCGCGGCCGCCGCCAGGACGTCCCACCGGGCCAGGACGTCCGGGATCTCCTGCACGTCGTTCAGCCGGTCGGTGATGCCGAGGACGAGGACCAGGAGGTACGCGTTGATGCCACTGGCCCAGCCGCTCGTGAACGCCAGCGCGAGGGACTCCATCTCCGCGGCCCCTAGCGCTCGGCGTCGAGCACCCGGTCGAGGGACCCCGGGTCGCGCCCGACGACGGTGGTGCCGTCGGCGGCGGTGAGGATCGGTCGCTGGAGGGCACGGGGGTGCTCGGCCAGGGCTGCCAGCCACGCGTCGCGCTGGTCTGGCTCGCGGGCCAGGTCGATGCCCTCCTCCCGCGCCTCCTTGGGGCGCGCGATGTCCCATGGCTCGAGGCCGAGCCGGGAGACCACGTCGGCGAGCTCCGCGACCGTGGGCGGATCGTCGAGGTAGCGACGTACGTCGTAGTCGACGCCGGCCGCGTCCAGCTCGGCGACGGCCGTGCGGCACTTGGAGCAGGAGGGGTTCAACCAGATCTCCATCAGTGGACTCCCTCCACGTCGACCTCTGTGGCCCCGGTCATCGACACCAGCTCGACGTAGGACGTCGAGAACACCGCGGCCGGGTGGCCGGCGGCGGCCCAGATGACGTCGTACTTCCGCAGCCAGGAGTCGATCCAGGTCGGTACCGGAGCCGGGTGGCCGATGGGGGAGACCCCGCCGATCACCTGTCCGGTGTGCTCGCGCACGAACGGGGGCGCAGCGCGGTCCAGCCGGGGGGCGCCGATCCGGGCGGCCGTCGCCTCGGTGTCGACGCGGTGCGCGCCCGAGGTCAGGATCAGCGCCGGGGTGCCGCCGGCGTCGAAGAGCAGGCTGTTGGCGATCGCTCCGACCTCGCACCCGAGCGCCTCGGCGGCGAGGGCCGCGGTGTGGGCGGAGTCGGGAAGGATCCGGATCTCGCCGGTTCCGCCGCGGCGGGCGTGCTCGTCGCGAAATCGGGTGATCGTAGGGTGCTCGCTGGTCATACTGTGACCCTCCGGGTGGGCATACTTCGAGCCTATTGGGTCGGCGGTTCGGAAGGGTGAGGAGAGGGTTGGGGATGGGGCGGCAGTGGCCGGGATCGGTGACCAGCGCGATCCGGGCACAGCTGGCGCTCGTCGGCGTGGCCGGCCTGGCCACCTTGCTGACCATCGTGGAGCGTGACGAGCTCGTCCGGGACTGGAACGCCCGCCACCCCACCGGTATCGAACCTCCCGACTTCGTTCCGGTCGCCATCGTCCTGTTCATCACCTTCGGTCTGCTGGCCGCCGTGCTGATGGTGTTCTTCCGAGCCGGCCACGGCTCCGCGCGGGTCGCGCTGACCGTGCTCGCGGGGTTGTTCCTGCTCGCGATGATCGCGGTCCTCCGGCTCGACCCTCCGGTCCTCTTCATCGTCCTGGCGGTGCTCTCGGGCCTGCTCGACCTGGTGCTCCTCTTCTTCCTCTGGCGCAAGGACACCAGCGAGTTCCTCCGTGGCGCCGCCCTCGCCGCGCACACCCACTGATCCCCGGATCTTCCCGGCAGGTCGCTCTTGACGCCCTGTCGGAGGCGGGGTGTACCGTGATCTTGTTCGAACACATGTTCGATACCGTCCGGTGGGGGCGACCTCGACCCCCGCCCCCACCGGACGGGGCAGGGGTCGACCGACGCTCGAGAGAGGCAACGACGTGAGGCGCTACGACGACCCCGTAGAGGTGCGCAAGGGCTGGGTGTCCGGCCCGGGACACGTAGGGGAGGGGCCCGAGCAGTTCCTGTGGCGCGGCCGGCTGTGGCAGGTGCGCGCGGTGCTCGCCCACTGGGTGGAGACCGGGTCCTGGTGGCAGTCCACCGGCGCCCGCGCGGTGATCGGGTCCGAGGAGCCCGAGGGGTCTCCGACGGTTGATCTGCTCGCCCCTGATCTGTTGGCCGAGCGGGAGCTGTGGCGGGTGGAGGCCAGCCGGGGCAGGGCCGACGGTGGCGGGGTCTTCGACCTCTCCTTCGACTGGGGCGAGGGCCACTGGCAGCTCGTCGGCTGCGCGGACTGAAGGGGTGACCGACGTGAACCCCCACGCCCTCCCCGCCACCACCCACTCCTACCTCGCCCGGGCGGCCGAGTCGCTGCAGGAAGCGATCACCGCGACCGGGACCCCGACCCGCTATGCCTGCGCCCACGTCGCGGCGCTGCGGGCCGCGGCGGCGCTGCTGGCCGCCCGGGCCCATCCCGCGCCCCAGCGCCGGAGACCCCAGCGCAACGCCTGGGTGCTGCTCGCCGAGGTGGCTCCCGAGCTCGAGGAGTGGGCCCGGTTCTTCGCCGCGGGGGCGGGGAAGCGGGCCGCGGCCGAGGCCGGCTCGACCCGGGCCGTCACCGACCGGGAGGCCGACGACCTGGTCCGCGACGCCGACCGGTTCCTGGGGGTGGTCGAGCAGGCGCTCGGCCTGGCGCCCCACCTGCCGCTCCCGGGCCGGGCCGCGGTGACGAGCACCCGTGTCTCCTGACCCCTTCGCCCACCTCCACGTCGCGTCCGGCTACTCCCTCCGCCACGGGGCCTCCCACCCCCACGCCCTCGTCGAGCGGGCCGCCGAGCAGGAGATGGACACCCTGGCGCTGACCGACCGCGACGGCACCTACGGCGTGGTGAAGTTCGCCAAGGCCTGCCTGGCCGCCGGCATCCGCCCGGTGCTGGGGGTCGACCTCGCCTACCGGCCACCCACCGTCGTCGACCGGGTCGAGACCCGTTCGAGGACCCCCGTCCGGGGCGGCGCCTACCGCGACGACCGTCTGCCCCGGGTGACCCTGCTGGCCAACGCCGGCGGCAAGGGCGGTGGCCGTGCCGGCTGGGCCGCGATCTGCCGGCTGGTCTCGGCCGTCCACCTGGCCGGGGAGCGCGGCAGCCCGGTGGCCGACCTGGAGACGATCGCCCCCCACCTCGCCGGAGGCGATGTCCTGGTGCTGCTCGGCCCGGGCTCCGGGCTGGGCGCGGCCGCGACCCGGCGCCGCGACGACCTCGCGCTCGCCGCGCTGGCCCCGTGGCAGGAGCTGGTGCCTCGCGAGAACCTCTTCGTCGAGCTGGTCTCCCACCGGCTCCCGGGACGGGGCGGGGAGTGGGGCCCGGGCAGCTCCGCCCACGCGGCCCGGATGGCCGGGATCGCCCGGCAGGCGGGGCTCGGCACCGTGCTCACCAACGCGGTCCGCTACGCCGACCGGCTCGACGCCCCGACCGTCGACGTCCTCGATGCCGCCCGGCGCCTGGTCGCCCTCGACCGTCGCCACGTGGACCGCGGCAACGCCGAGGGGTTCTTGAAGTCGGGCAAGCAGATGCACGAGGTGGCCGAGGAGATCTGCCGGCTCGCCGGGCTCGGTGACCGTGACCCCCGGCAGCTGCTGGCCGACACCCGCAAGGTGGCCGACCGGTGTGCCCTCGACCCGCGGGCCGACCTCGGGCTGGGGGAGGTGCACTTTCCTGAGCTCGCGCTAGACCCGAGCTTGCTCGGGGCTCGCGATGACGAGCGAAGGTTGAGGAGCGTCGGCTTGGGCCGGCGCGGCAGCGTCGGAACGAGCGACGCGTCTCGAAACCCGGTGAGTGCCGCGGACTCCTTGCTTAGGGCCCGCTGCGAGGCGGGGATCGGCCGTCGCTACGGCTCGGCGCCGGGGCAGAGGATCACTCAGCGGCTCGACGACGAGCTGGAGGTGATCCGCCGGCTCGGCTACGCCTCCTACTTCCTCACCGTCGGCGATGTCACCGACCTGATCCGGGAGATGGGGGTGCGCTGCGCGGCCCGCGGGTCGGGGGCCGGCAGCCTGGTCAACTTCCTGCTCGGCGTCTCCGGGGTCGACCCGATCCGGCACGGCCTGCTGATGGAGCGGTTCCTCTCCCCGCTGCGGCAGGCGCTGCCCGACATCGACGTCGACGTGGAGTCGGCCCGGCGGCTCGAGGTCTACGAAGCGATCCTGGATCGCTACGGCGGCGAGCGCTGCGTCTGCGTGTCGATGATGGACACCTACCGGGTGCGCCATGCCGTGCGCGACGTCGGTGCGGCGCTCGGCATGCCGCCGGGAGAGACCGACGCGATCGCCAAGGCCTTCCCCCACATCCGGGCCCGCGACGCCCGGGTCGCACTGCGCGAGCTGCCCGAGCTGCGGGCCAGCGGGCTGGCCGAGGAACGGCTCGACCTGATGTTCCGGCTGGTGGAGCGGCTCGACGGGCTGCCCCGTCACATCGCGGTCCACCCGTGCGGGGTGCTGCTCTCCGACGCGACCCTGCTCGACCGGACGCCGGTCGAGGCGAGCTTCGCCGGGTTCCCGATGAGCCAGTTCGACAAGGACGACGTCGAGGACCTCGGCCTGCTCAAGCTCGACGTGCTCGGCATCCGCATGCAGTCGGCGATGGCCCACGCGCTCGAGCAGATCGAGCTGACCGACCGGGTCGAGATCGACCTCGACGACGAGGAGCAGGTGCCCTTCGACGACGCCGCCACCTTCGAGATGATCAGCGCCGCCCGCACCCTCGGTGTCTTTCAGATCGAGTCGCCGGGGCAGCGCGAGCTGGTCGGCAAGTCGGGCATCGAGTCCTTCGAGGACATCATCACCGACATCTCGCTGTTCCGGCCCGGCCCGGTCAAGAGCGACATGATCACCCCCTACCTCGACGCCAAGCAGGGCTGGAAGACGCCGTCGTACCTCCACGAGGACCTGCGCCCGATCCTCGAGCAGACCCAGGGCGTGGTGGTCTTCCACGAGCAGGTGATCGAGATGATCGCCACCTTCACCGGGGTCTCCAACGCCGAGGCCGACGAGGTACGCCGCGCGCTGGGCGACGTCGAGGGCATGGCGGAGTCGAAGCTGTGGTTCTTCCCCCGGGCCCTCGGCCGCGGCTATCCGCTGGGACTCGTGGAGAAGTTGTGGGCGGTGCTGGAGGCGTTCGCGTCGTTCGGCTTCTGCAAGGCCCACGCGGCGGCGTTCGCCCTGCCGACCTACCAGTCCGCCTGGCTCAAGGCCCACTGGCCCGCCCACTTCCTGTCCGGGGTGCTCACCCACGACCCCGGGATGTACCCCAAGCGGCTGATCCTCGACGACGCCCGCCAGTTCGGGATCACCGTCCTCGGCCTCGACGTCAACCACAGCGAGAAGACCTACGCCGTCGAGCGGGTCGGTGACGGCTACGGCATCAGGCTCTCGTTGAGTGAGGTCAAGGGGATCAGCGACGCCGAGGTGGACCGTGTCGTCGCGGCCCGGCCCTTCCACTCGCTCACCGACCTCTGGCACCGCGCCCGGGTCTCGCGCCCGGTGCTCGAACGGCTGGTCCTGGCCGGCGGCTTCGACTCCGTCTACGCCATCGGGTCGCAGCAGTCCGTACGCCGCCGCGGCAAGATCACCCGGCGCGACCTGCTGCTGCAGGTGGCCGAGCTCGACCGGCATGCCCGCGCGGTCGACCGGGCCGCCCGCGGCCGGGGGTTCGGCCGCTCACCGCGGGTCCGGTCCGCGGCCGCCGTACGCGCCGCCGAGGCCGGCGAGCGCAACAGCTCCGACCCGCTGGACCGGGAGGCCGCGGCGACTCTCGAGCGGCATCCGCTGGCCGACGCGGGAGTGTGGGCGAAGGCGGCGGCACAGTCGCAGGCGAGCCGGACGCCGCGTCCGGTGTCCTCGGTGCAGCTCGCCCTCGACCTGGGCGACGAACCGGCCGAGGGCGAGATCTCGGGACTGCCGGAGATGGACGACGAGGAGCGGATGAAGGCCGAGCTGGAGATCCTCGGCCTCGACGTGACCCGCCATGTCGTCGACACCTATGCCACCTTCCTCGACGAGCTCGGCATCACCCGGAGCCGGGAGCTCCTGGCCAGGCGGAGCAAGGCCGAGCTCCTGGTGGCCGGGGTCAAGGTCGCCACCCAGACCCCGCCCATCCGCTCGGGCCGCCGGGTCATCTTCCTGACTCTCGACGACGCCACCGGCCCGGTCGACGCCACCTTCTTCGAGGACGCCCAGGGTCCCTACGCCGCCACGGTCTTCCACTCCTGGCTGCTGGTCGTGCGGGGTGAGCTGCGCCGGACCGGCCGCCGCGGCGTCTCCCTCCGGGCCACCGGCGCCTGGGCACTGCCCGAGCTGTTCGCACTGTGGCAATCGCTTGGGATCGATGCCGTGCGGGAGGCGATGGCAGTCGTTCCCGAGGGGTTTGCCGGGGTGGGCGCAGGCGACCGCCGGCGGGTGCTGGTCCACTCCAGCGGGTTCCAGATGTCGCCGTACTCCGACATCCGGCCGGCCGGCGAGGAGACCAAGGGCGTGGCCCGGAAGTTGTGGCACCGCAGTCCGGGGAGCGCGGGATGACCGATCCTCGACACGCCCTAGGG
>Ga0207708_10002061_pt1 | contig 14805 bp, 13 predicted proteins | sample KBSK5101metaG_FD_184340 | JGI IMG/M metagenome (GOLD analysis project Ga0207708, IMG submission 184340) | Corn, switchgrass and miscanthus rhizosphere microbial communities from Kellogg Biological Station, Michigan, USA - KBS K5-10-1 metaG... | ecosystem: Host-associated > Plants > Roots >...
GCGGCCGCGATTGCGACCGCGCTCCACGTGGCGACCCGCATCACTGGTGCGTGCGCCAGAATCAACTTTACGGTGCGAGCTCGACGATCTGCTCGTACGACCCGCGGTTGATGAGCGGGATCGGGGGCGGGCTGGCAAGGCCCTGGGCGGTGGCGGTGACCATGCTGCGCGGCTCCCGCCACGCGGACGGGTCGACGTTGCCGAAGCGGGCGGTCAGTGCGCTTGCCGCCTGCGCGGCGGCACGGCGCAGCCCCGCTGCGTCGAGCGTGCGCAGGGCGTAGGTCTCGCCCAGCGTCGACTCCACGAAGCCCTCGTCACCGGGCGTGCCGACGAGCGCCCGCTTGCCCGGCGTGGTGGCGCCGACCGCGACGCGCTGGGCGGCCGCCTTGAACGCCTCCCAGGTGGCCACGCCGGGGTCGACGGTGCCGTCGGGAGCGGTGCGGTCGTAGTTGCCGTCCCAGGCCAGCAGGGTGGTCAGCACCGTGGTCGCGCCGCCGGCCGCGCCCTGGGCCGCGGCGCGCAGGCGCGGCAGCGCGGTGGGGAACTGCGTCGCGGTGACCGCGTTGGGGTGGACGACGCCGGCGCCGACGGTGTCGAAGGTCGGATCCTGCGCTGCGCCCTCGACCAGAGCTTGGAGCTCGGCGATGCGGTGGAAGGGGCCGTTGAGGCGCTCGCGCGCCGGAGCGTCGCCCGAGGTCCAGTCCGCGGACGGCACGTTGTTCCAGTTGGCGACCCAGTTGCGCCCGCGCGGGTTGATCACGTGCGGGTCGCGCGCGCGGGGCAGCAGGCCGCGCCACTCGGCCTCGCCGGTGCCCGGGTACGGCAGCCGCTCGTCCCAGCCGAGCGGGCGCAGCGGGTGCAGGCCGGGGTGCCAGTAGCCGATGTCGCCGCGGTCGTCGGCGGCGACGATGTTCTCGTTCCAGCTCACCTGCCGCAGGGCGCGGTCGACGTCCTGGAGGTTGCTCGCGTCGTTGAGCGCTGTCAGCCCGGTGATGGTCTCGCCCTCGCGCTTCCACAGCGCGTAGCGGCGGGCGTAGGCGACGCGGCCCGACTGGGCCTGGACGGGGCCGTGCACGGTGCGGCACAGGGTCTTCGGCACCGCGCGGGTGGCGTCGCCGTCGCGGTAGCGGAAGACTTCGCGCCGGCACGACATCGTCTGCTCGCGCCCGCGGAACCGGTAGCGCCGCGACCCCGGTCCGGCCAGTCGCTCGGCGTAGAGGTCGTTGTCGTCCGACAGCCCGCTGGTAAAGCCCCAGGCGACGTGCGCGTTGTGGCCCGGGCCCATGATCGGCACGCCCGGCGCGGTGCCGCCGCGCACGTCGGTGGCGGGGCCATGCAGGTCGAGCTCCACGAACGTCGACGGCGCCTGGTAGCCGAGCTGGGGGCCGTTGACGAGGAACGTGTGTCCGTCACTCGGCCGCCGGATCGCCCACATGAACGAGCCACCGAGGTGGCCGAGGCCGACGTCGATCGCGTGGGCCGTGCTCGTCTTGCCGGTGGGCACGCCCGCCGGGGCGCCCACCACCGGGGCAAGCGGCAGCGAGCGCACGAAGCGCCGCGAGCGCGCAAACGCCGCGCGCTCCTGCGGGCGCGTCCGCCCGGGCTGGGACGGGAAGGTGCCGTCAGCGGCCGGGATCGTCGTGATCTGGCCGGGCACGCGCAGGGGCAGGATCTTCGCGAACGTGCTCGGTCCGAAGGCGCGCAGGGCCGCGAGGTTGTCGAGCTCCTCGCCGTCGCCGGTCGGGATCGTGCGCGCCAGCAGGACGCCGATGCGCAGCGAGTCAAGGACGCTCCAGGGCCGCAGCGGGATCTTCAGCGCGCTGAACTCGAGCGGCAGATCGGCCGGCGTCTGGCGGACGTGGTCGATCCACGCGTTGACGCCCGCGGCGTAGGCGCGGAAGCGGGCCTGGATGTCGGCCGGCAGCCGCGCGAGCATGGCCCGCACCTCGGGCGTCGTGTAGTAGTCGCGCCGGGCGACGATGTCGTCGGCCAGCATGCTCTTGCCGAGGATCTCGGCCAGCGTGCCGTTGCCGCGGCGCCGGAAGAGCTCGAGCTCGGCGAGCCGGTCCTGGGCCACCGCGTAGCCGGCGCCCCACCACAGGTCGTCCTCGGTCGTGCCTGTCACGCTGGGCACGCCGTAGCCGTCGCGCGCGATCGCTACGCCGGGGCGTGGCGTCTCCTGCGCGCTCCCGGCGCCGTTGAGGTCGGCGGGCTTGTAGTTGAAGCTCAGGAACAGCGGGAGCTGGTCGTAGAGGTGGGGCGAGCCGGTGCCGTCGGCGCCCACGAACCCGCTCTGCCCGGCGGGGAGGACGTCCTCGGACCGGATGATCCCTGCCTGCGCCGCGCCCGCCGGAGCGAGCAGCACCACCAGAGCGAGCACCAGCACCTTCACCTCAGGCTGGAGCCTACTCAGGTCAGGCGGTGCTGCTTGGCCCACAGCGCTGCCTCGACGCGGTTGGTCGCGCCGATGCGCCGGAACGCGCTCGTGAGATGGGCCTTGACCGTCTTCTCGGCGATGTCGAGCCGCCGCGCGATGGCCTTGTTGGACTGGCCGTCGGCGAGCAGCGCGAGCACGTCGCGCTCGCGCTCGGACAGCTCGGGCAGCCCGCCCTCGCCGGCGCGGGCGGCGACGATCGCGTTGATGGCGGGCTGGGCCAGCGGGGCGTCGCCCTTGGCCGCGGACTGGATGCCCTCGACGAGCTCGTCGGGCGTGGCGTCCTTGAGCAGGTAGCCGCGGGCGCCCGCGTCGAGCGCGGCGAGGATGCGGCTCTGGTCGGAGAACGACGTCAGGACGACGACCTGCGGGTGCGGGTCGGCGTCCTTGATGCGCTGCGTGGCCTGCACGCCGTCGGTGCCGTCCATCTCCAGGTCCATCAGCACGACGTCAGGGCGCAGCGTGCGCGCGGCCTCGATCGCCTCCTCGCCGCCCGCGACGGCGCCGACGACGTCGAGGTCCTCGACGCCGCCCAGCAGCTCGACGAGCCCCTGGCGCACGACGGCGTGGTCGTCGACGACGAGGATCCGGGTCATGCGATCGGCACCTCCGCCGCGATCGTAGTGCCCGCGCCGGGTTGGGACTGCATGGTCACCGAGCCGCCCGCCTCCTCGGCTAGGTCGCTGAGCATGCGCAGGCCGAAATGGCCCTGTGGCGGCGCCGCCCGCACGGCCTCGGAGTCGAAGCCGACGCCGTCGTCGCTGACGGTCAGGCGGGCGACGGTGGCGTTGGTCTCGACGCGCACGAGCACGCGGCTTGCCTCCGCGTGCTCGACCACGTTGCGCAGCGCCTCCTGCGCTATGCGGTACAGCAGCGCCTGCGCGGGCTTGGGCAGGGCCACCGCGTCGGGCGCGTCCAGCGTGGCCTGGATGCCGTGGTGCTCGAGGTTGACGGCGAGGTCGCGCAGCGCGGCGGGCAGGCCGGCGCGCTCGAGGTTGGGCGGGTAGAGGTCGACGAGCAGCGTGCGCAGGTCGCGGATGGTCGCGCGCGTGCGCGCGGCGGCATCCTGCAGCCGGGCGCGGTGCTTGGGATCGGCGTCGCGGGCGGCGGCCGACAGGGTGTAGGAGACGCCGACCAGCTCCTGTACGGCGCCGTCGTGGAGGTTGGCGGCCAGGCGGCGGCGTTCGGCGTCGGAGACCTCCAGCGCGGCGCGCAGCAGCTGCTCGCTCTCGGCCTGGCCCGCGCGCAGGCGCTTGACCAGCGAGCGTGCTAGCGGGAGCTGGAACAGCTCGAGCAGCAGCAGGCCGCCGATGAGCACCGGCGCGAAGGCCAGCCACACGCGCTCCCCGCCGGTCGCGATCGAGCTGAAGCGCTGGTAGGACTCGAACAGCAGCCGTCGCCCGTCCGGGGTGCGGACGGGGAGGTAGACCTCGAGCAGGTCGCCGCCGCCGCGCTCGTAACGGTTCTCCGGGCGGGAGAGGTCGCTCTCCTCCGCCGCGACGCCGCCGCGGGCGAGGATCTTGCGCTCGTCGGCGCCGAGCGGGAACCGCTGGCCGATGAGCGCGTGCTCGTCCGAGTAGACGATCCGTCCGCCGGCCGTCCACAGCTTGACCCGCACCACGGGGTTGTGGACCACGTCGCGGCGGACCACGGCGTCGAGGTGGCGCAGCGCGCGCGGGTCGCCGCGCAGCACACCCCTGGTCACGCGCGGGGCGACGATGCCCTCGCCGGTCACCCGCGTGACCACCTTGGCCTGGTCGATCGCCTCCGACAGGCCGCGGTCGCGCAGCACGAGCGCGCCGGCGATCGCGATGACGACCACCGCGGCCAGGCCCGCCAGCGCGAAGGTCAGGACGACGCGGTCGCCGCCGCGCCGGCGCCCCCAGAGCAGCGCGCGCAGGCGCAGCCGCAGCCGCTCGGCACGGCCGCGTCTGGGCACGGGCTCCTGGATCGCCGCCGGGGCGCTCATATGGGAGAGATGCGCGCTGGCGGCAAAGATCACGCGGGCAATGTCTTAAGACCAATGTCGTCTTGTGACCTCGACCAGGGTGCTGCGACCTTCGATCCCGTCAAGGAACCCAACTCGAAGGAGCATTGCGATGTCCCGTATGACCCGCAGCGTCCTCGTGCTTGGCGCTATTGCCTCGCTCGCCGCCGGCGGTGCCGGGGCAGCGCAAGCGCGACACGGCGCCGACGACCCCGCCGGACACAACCGCGGCGACGACCATGGCGTCCGCCACGAGCGCGGCGACGACAAGGGCGGCGCTCGCGCCGCGCGCCATGGTGCCGACGACCGCCGCGCCGAGCGGCGCCACCACCACAAGCGCCACCACCGCCGCCAGGAGGACCGCGCGAAGGCGGCGCGCCACGGCGCCGATGATCCCGCCACGCACGACCGCCGCGACGACCGCGGCGGCCACGGCGCCGACGACCGCGCCGGCGACGACCACGGCGGGCGCTAGCTCCGTTCCGGCTGCCGGGCCGCCCGCGAACATGCGGCCGGCCCGGCGGTCGCTTTCCTGGTTGCGCTCAGAGCGACGGTCGCTTCCCGTTTCGCTCGCGTCGAGAACGGCAGCGACGATGGGGTGGTTCGGGCGGGAGCGGCGTAGTCGTGAGCGAGTGGAACATTGGGGGGGCTATAGCACCACCAATGTTCCATTCAACGCCGTTGAAAGGAGCATTCGGGCCCACAAGGCTCCAATCGCTCGGGAAACCGCCGCCGCCCCGCTCACCCACCCTCGTCGCTGCCGTTCTCGACGCGAGCGCAAACGCACTCGTCGCGGGCTTCGCCGGAGGTAGAGCGCGGAGGGGTGCTCAGGCGACCGCGGGCCGATGGTGCGCACCCATGTACTCGTCGCGGCGCACGAGCATCGCGACCAGCATGGCCGCGAGCATGGCGGCGTGCTCGACGACCATCAGCGTGCCGACCGCCGTCACGACGGTCCACGCCAGCGCCATCGCGGCGAGGGCGGGCAGGACCATCGAGGCGGCCATCTCAGCCGTCGGTCGCCACGCGTGGCCGCGGAACCGCATCCAGGCCACCATCGGCGCGGTCATCGTGACCGCCATGACCAGGACCATCATCGCGGGGGACAGCTGCGACCAGCTCGTGCCGAAGGCGCCCATCAGCCAGCCCGCGGGCGCGCCGAGGACGACCATGCCACCGACCATCACCACCACCATCTCGACGTAGTGGCGCGCGAAGTTGCGCTTGGGATGCGGGCTGCCGGTCATCGTGAACCTCCTGGTTGGTCGTGATCAGGCCGCGCGGCGGAAGCGCGCGCGGTAGTCGGCGGGCGAGACGCCGACACGGCGGTGAAAGGCGCGGCGGAGCACCTCGGCGCTGGCGAACCCCGCCATCTGCGCCACGCCCTCCAGCGAGGGCGCGCCGTCCTCGAGCAGGTCCCGCGCCCGCTCGATGCGGAGGGTCTCGACGTACGCGGCCGGGGTCTGTCCGACCTCGCGCCGGAAGGCCCGCGCGAACGACCGCTCGCTCATCCCCGCACGGTCGGCGAGCACCGGGATCGACAGGTCGACGTCGAGGTGGCCGGCGATCCAGGCCTGCAGCTCGCGGAGCGCCGGGCGCGCCGCCTGCTGGGCGGACAGGGCACTGCTGAACTGCGACTGGCCGCCGGGACGCTTGAAGAAGACGACGAGCTGGCGCGCGACCGCGAGGGCGACCTCGGGGCCGAGGTCGTCCTCGACCAGGCCGAGCGCCAGGTCCACGCCGGCCGTGACGCCGGCCGACGTCCACACGTCGCCGTCGCGCACGTAGAGCGGGTCGGATTCGACCCGCACCTTGGCGAAGCTCTCGGCCAGGCCGTCGCAGAACTCCCAGTGGGTCGTGGCGCGGCGGTCGTCGAGCAGGCCGCTCGCGGCCAAGAGGTAGGCGCCGGTGCAGATCGAGGCGGTGCGCCGGGCACGGCGCGACGCGCGGGCGATCCAGTCCACCAGGGCGGGGTTCTCCACGGCGGCGCGGGCGCCCTCGCCGCCCGCGACCACGAGCGTGTCGAGGCGGGCGGGCGGCGCGGGCAGCGGCGCGACGCCGAGGCGGACGCCGCTGCTGGTGGTGACGGCGCCGGTGTCGGTGGGGCCGACGAGCTCGACGTGGTAGGCGCCGGGGCGCTCGCGGCCGGCGTGGTCGAAGACCTCGACGGGGCCGAGGACGTCGAGCGACTGGCACCCGTCGACCGCGACGACGAGGATATGGCGGGTCCGGGTCATGCGCGCATGCTCCCGCTGATCCGGCCTGGCGCCTAGGTCCAACACCCCATCATTTCTGCCACCGCCCCCACGACCGAGCCCGACCGTCGCCGGCGCAGCCGCTCCGGCCAGCTGGTCGACGCGCTGGTGTGGGGCACGGTCCTGGGCGCCGCCTCCGGCGCGGTGCTCGGCGACGCCATCGACGGGGTGGGCCCCGGGCTCGGCGCGCTGATCGGCGCGGCCGTGATGGCGCCGGTCGAGGCCGTCGCCAGCCGGCGCCGCGGGCCGGGGAAGCCGGCGCCGCTGGCCAACCGGATCCTCGCCAGCGCCCTGCTCATGGCCGTGTTCGGCTGGGTGCTGGGGCTGATCTGGGGCGACGGCGAGCCGGTGCTGACCGCGGTCGTGTGCGGCGGCTTCCTCGGCCTGCTCGGCCTGCGCCCGGCCAAGGTCGCGCTCGGCCTGGCGGTGGGCGTGGCCCTCGGCCTGCTCTTCACCATCCCCGATCCGGCGCCCGCGGCCGCGCTGGTCGGTGCGGCCGTCGGCCTGGTCTATCGCTCGGTCGCGGCCTTCCTGTACCGCAACCGGCCCCTGGTACGGGTCATGGCCGAGGAGGTCCCCGCGGCGCAGCTGCGCTACATCGTGCCCTTCGAGGCGCGCACGCGGTACGTCGGCGCCGACTACGTCGAGCAGCTGGCGCAGGTGCGCGGCGGCCGCTACGAGCGCAACCCGCCCGACGTCGGGATCCTCGCCTCGCTCGACAACCTCGCGGGGCCGACCTTCGACCCGGCGCGCGTGCACCCGCTGATCCGCGAGTTCTACGAGCACACGAGCCGGTTCAAGCTCACGATCGTCCCCGAATGGCGCGAGTGGATGAAGCCGGCCTACGAGCTGTTCAAGCGCATCGTGGCCGAGCCGCTGGGCCAGGCCACGATCCCCTCGAACATCGAGGAGGCCCAGCGCGGGATGGTCAGCACCATCGACACGATCACGCTCGAGGGCAGCGAGAACATCGACATCCGGGGCTGGATCCGCACCTACGCCGACTCGGGCAAGCCGATCTACGTCGGGATCTACACGAGCTTCCGCCACGAGGGCCGCGGCTACGTGAGCGTCGGCTTCCCGATCCCCAACGCCAACTTCACCGCCACGCTGCTGCCGTCCAACGAGGGCAAGGACGACTTCGTGCTCAGCTCGCGCTCCGACCTCCCGTTCCCGGGGCACTACCTGAGCTCGGTCGACAGCGAGCGCGACGCCCTCACCGTGGTCAAGCTCCTCTCCTTCAACGAGCGCATCCACGTCTACGTCGCCGACGGCGAGCTGAAGACGGACCACAGCTTCTCCTTGGCGGGGCAGCGCTTCCTGACCCTGCACTACCAGATCGACCGTCTGTAACGAGTCTGTAACGAGTTTGTCCAGCTTTCGTCTAGGGTATGTCGGGAATCGTGCTCCCGGCCCTAGACACCGCACTGGATTGCTCCGTCGCCCCCGGCTACTCCGCGCTCGGCTACTGGCTGCGCGGCCTTCGCTGGGACAACGCCGTGGCGGGCAGGCTGGACGGTGGCGCGGCCGTGGTCACCGGCGCGAGCTCGGGCCTTGGCGTGGCCGCTGTCGAGGGCCTGGCTCGCGCCGGAGCACGCGTCCACCTGGTCGTGCGCGACCGCGAGCGCGGCGAGCGCGCACGCGGCGAGGTCCTGCAGCGCGTCGGCGCCGCGGCCGACCTGCGCGTCGCGCTCTGCGACCTGGCCGAGCTGGAGTCGGTCGCGCGCCTGGCCGCCGACCTGGCCGAGCGCGAGCCCGACCTCGCCGTGCTCGTCAACAACGCCGGCGTGCTCGCCGAGCGCCGCGAGCGCAGCTCCAGCGGCGCAGAGCTGACCTTCGCGACGAACGTCCTCGGCCCGTTCGCGCTGACCGAGCGGCTGCTCCCCGCCCTGCGCGCGGGCACGCCGGGGCGTGTAGTGACCGTCTCCTCGGGCGGGATGTACACGGCGCGGCTCGATGGCGCCGACCTCCAGCTCGACCACCGGACGTTTGACGGGCCGCGCTTCTACGCCCACACCAAGCGGGCCGAGGTCGTCCTCAACGAGCTCTGGAGCGCGCGCGAGGGCGCGGCCGGCGTGCGCTTCGCCGCCATGCACCCGGGCTGGGCCGACACGCCGGGCCTGCAGCGCTCGCTGCCCCGCTTCCACCGGCTCACCCGGCCGGTGCTGCGCGACGACCGCCAGGGTGCCGACACCATCGTCTGGCTCGCCACCGCGCCCGCAGCGGAGGTTCCGGGAGGCAGGTTCTGGCACGACCGGCGCCCCCGGCCGACCCATCGGCTGCCGCGCACCGACGAATCGGCCGAGGACCGCCGGGCGCTGTGGCGCGAGTGCCAGCGGCTGGCGACCCCATGAGCCGGGTCGCAGTCGTCGGCGCCGGCGTGGCGGGGCTCGTGGCCGCCTACGAGCTCGACAAGGCCGGCCACGACATCCACCTGTTCGAGGCCGCGGGCCACGCGGGCGGGCACGCCAACACGGTCGCGGTCGAGACCGAGGCCGGCACCCACGACGTCGACACGGGCTTCGTCGTGCTCAACGACCGCAACTACCCCAACCTCAAGCGGCTGTTCGCCGAGCTCGGGGTGGCGACCCAGCCGTCCGACATGAGCTTCTCGGTCTCGGACGCCGACGGCCGGTTCGAGTGGGCGAGCCGGCCGCTGGGGGTCTTCGCGTGCCCGGCCCACGTCGTCGACCCGCGCTTTCACCGCATGCTCTCCGACCTCGTGCGCTTCAACCGCGAGGCTCGCGGCCTGATCGCGCTCAACGGCGAAGGGCCCTCGTTGCGCGCCTTCTTGGCCGACGGCGGCTACTCGGACTACTTCGTCGAGCGCCTGATCGTGCCCCAGGTCGCAGCGATCTGGTCCGCCGACCCGGCCGAGCTCTGGTCGTTCCCGGTCAGCTTCCTGGCCGCGTTCCTCGAGAACCATGGCGCCCTGCAACTGCTGGGCCGGCCGCGCTGGCGCAGCGTGACCGGCGGCTCACGCCGCTACGTGGAGGCGATCTTGGCCGCGCTCCCGGGGCGCGTCCACCTGCGGGCGCCGGTGCGCCGGATCGCGCGCGACCGGGAAGGCGTCGAGCTGCGGTTCGAGGACACCGTCGCGCGCTTCGACGAGGTCGTGCTCGCCCTGCACTCCGACCAGGCGCTGGCGCTGTTGGCCGAGCCCACGGCCGCCGAGCGGGACGTGCTCGGCGCCATCCCCTACAAGGCCAACGACGTCGTGCTCCACACCGACGAGCGCCTGCTGCCGCGCCGGCGCGCCGCGCGCGCGAGCTGGAACTACCACCTGCCGGAGGCCCCGACGGGGCACACGACGATCACCTACGACATGAACCGGCTGCAGGCGCTGCGCGCCGACCGCCGCTTCCTCGTCACGCTGAACCGGACCGCGGCGATCGACCCCGACCGGATCATCGACCGCTTCGCCTACGCGCATCCGGTCTACTCGCGTGCCGGCGTGGCCGCGCAGGGGCGCTGGGGCGAGATCAGCGGTCGCCACCGCACCCACTACTGCGGCGCGTACTGGCGCTGGGGCTTCCACGAGGACGGCGTGTGGTCGGCGCTGCGGGCGGTGCCGGCCGTCGGGCGCGCGCCCGCGCCCGCCCTGGCGGCATGAGCCCCGCCTCCGCCCTCTACGAGGGGTGGGTGACGCACCGCCGCCACCGCCCCGTGCAGCACGAGTTCCGCTACCGGCTCTTCCTCCCCCTGCTCGACCTCGCCGAGCTGCCCGAGGTGCTCGACCCGTTCCCGCTGTGGTCGGCCCGGCGCCCGGCGCCCGCGTGGCTGCGCCGGGCCGATTTCCTCGGCGACCCGGACGAGCCGATCGACGCGGCGGCGCGCCGGCTGGTGGCGGAGCGGCTGGGGCGCCGCCCGACCGGCCCGGTCCGGCTGCTCGCCCAGCCCCGCTACCTCGGCGTCGGCTTCAACCCCGTCAGCTTCCTGTTCTGCCTCGACGCGGGCGGGGCGCTGGACGCCGTGGTCGCCGAGGTGACGAACACGCCCTGGGGCGAGCGCCACGCCTACGTCCTCGATGCCCGCGACGAGCCGCGCGGCGAGGTCGAAAAGCGCATGCACGTCTCGCCGTTCATGGGCATGGACCAACGCTACGCGTGGTGGACGACGCCGCCGGGCGAGGACCTGCGCTTGGGCTTCCGGAACCTCGAGGGCGGGGAGGTCGTGTTCGAGGCCGCGCTGGCGCTGCGACGGCGCGAGCTGACCCGCGGGCTGATGGCGCGCGTGCTCGCGACATATCCTCCGCTCACCATCGCCACCCTGGCCCGCATCTATCTCCAGGCGCTGGTCCTGCGGCGCAAGGGCGCGCCTTGGTACGCCCACCCGGAGGGCGCGGCGTGAGCCGGCTCGCGCGCGCCGCGGTGCACGCAGCGTTCCAGCGCATCGTTTCGGGGCGGCTCGAGGTGGAGGAGGCCTACGCCGGCGGGCGCACGCTCGGCTTCGGGCCCGAGAGCGCCGCGCTGCGCGGCACCGTGGTCGTGCACGACCCCGCCTTCTACGCGCGCCTGGCCCGCGATCGCAGCGTCGGCCTGGGCGAGGCCTACGCCGACGGCCAGTGGGACTCGCCCGACGTTGTCGCGCCGCTGCGCATCGCGGCGCTCGAGATGCGCCGCTCGATCCGCGCGCGGCGCGTCCTGCGCGGCCTGGGCCGGCCGCTGCGGCGGCTGCGCCCGGACGCGCTCCGCAACACGGTCGCCGGCGCCCGGCGCAACATCGCCGCCCACTACGACCTCGGCAACGACCTCTTCGAGCTCTTCCTCGACCGCGACCTCATGGTCTACTCGTGCGCGTTGTACGCGCACCCCGACGACGCGCTCGAGGATGCGCAGCGCGCGAAGGTCGACCGCGTCTGCCGCGCGCTCGCGCTCGGTCCGCACACGCACCTGCTCGAGATCGGCGGCGGCTGGGGCGGCCTGGCCATGCACGCCGCAGCCGAGTACGGCGCGCGCGTGACCACGACGACGATCTCGGCCGAGCAGCGCGCCTACGCGGAGGTCCGCATTGAGCGCGCCGGGCTGGACGACCGCGTACGGGTCATCGGGCAGGACTACCGCGAGCTGCAGGGGACCTACGACCGCCTGGCCTCGATCGAGATGATCGAGGCGGTCGGCTGGCAGTACCTCGACACCTTCCTCGCCCGCTGCTCGGCGCTGCTGGCGCCCGACGGGCTCATGTTCCTGCAGGCCATCTGCGCCGACGACCGCGCCTACGAGGCCGAGAAGGACGCGCCGGGCTTCGCCAACCGGCTCATCTTCCCGGGCGGCTTCCTGCCCTCGGTCGAGGCCATCGCGCGGTCGCTGGCCGCGCAGACCGACCTGCGCACGGTCTGGCTCGAGGACATCTCGTCCTCGTACGTGCTCACGCTGCGCGCCTGGCGCGAGCGCTTCCTCGCCGCGCAGGAGCGGGTGGCCGAGCTCGGCTATGACCGGCGCTTCCGGCGCCTGTGGGAGCTCTACTTCGCGATCTCGGAGGCGGGCTTCGCCGAGGCGCGGATCATGGACGTCCAGATGCTCTGCGCGAAGCCGGGGTGGCGGTCCCCGGTCGGCGGCGCCGCGGCGGCGCAGGAGACGGGACGTGGAACCGCGCTTACGCATCGGTGAGCTGGCGCGACGCACGCAGGTGTCCCCCGACGTCCTGCGGGCGTGGGAGCGCCGCTACGGGCTGCTCGAGCCGCAACGCACCGACGGCGGCTTCCGCCTCTACACCGCGGCCGACGAGGACCGCGTGCAGGCGATGGTGCGCCACCTCGGAGCCGGGGTGTCGGCGGGCGAGGCCGCGCGCCTGGTGCTCGAGGCCGAGGCGCCGCCGGCCGGGCTGACGCCGTCGCTCGAAGGCGTGGCCGACGAGCTGCGCGAGGCCCTCGACGACTTCGACGACGCGCGGGCGCAGGTCGTGCTCGACCTGCTCGTCACCCGGCTGAGCTTCGACGCCCTGGCGCGCGAGGTGCTGCTGCCCTACCTGCGCGAGCTGGGCGAGCGCTGGGAGCGCGGCGAGGCCTCGGTCGCGCAGGAGCACTTCGCGAGCATGGTGCTGCGCGGGCGGCTGGTCGCGCTGGCCCGGGGCTGGGACCGCGGCGTGGGACCGCGGGCGCTACTGGCCTGTGCGCCGGGCGAGCGCCACGACCTCGGGCTGCTGCTGTTCGGGCTCGCGCTGCGCCAGCGCGGCTGGCGCATCACCTACCTGGGCGCGGACACGCCGGTGGACACGCTGACCAACACGGTGGAGGAGCTGAAGCCCGACGCGGTCGTGATCGTCGCCCTGACCCCGGCGCGCGTCGCCCTGCTGCGCGAGCCCCTGGCGCAGCTCGCGCAGCGCACGCGCCTGCTGCTGGCGGGCGCCGGGGTGCACGCGGACCTCGCCGACGCCGTCGGGGCCGAGCTCCTGCACGGCGACCCCGTCGAAGCCGCGGCGGAGCTGCGCCCATGACCGCCACGCTCTCGCTCGGCGACGGCTGACGCGTGCGTGCGCTCGTCACCGGCGCCACCGGGTTCGTGGGCTCGCGGCTGGCCGACGCCCTGCGCGGGCGCGGGGACGAGGTGCGGTGCCTCGTGCGCGACGCCGGCCGCTCGGCGCACCTGCGCCAGCGGGGTTTCGACCTGCACGAGGGCGACCTCCTGCGGCCCGAGACGCTGGCGGGCGCAGGGCGCGACGTCGACGTCGCCTACTACCTCGTGCACCTCATGGGCGGGGGCGGCGACTTCGCCGCGCGCGAACGGCAGGCGGCGTCGGCCTTCGCGCGCATGGCGCGCCAGGAGGGCGTCGGACGCGTCGTCTACCTCGGCGGCCTCGGGGACACCGAGGGCTCGGCCCACCTGCGCAGCCGCCACGCCACGGCGCTCGTGCTCGCCGACGAGGGCCCGCCGCTCACGTACTTCCGCGCGGCCATGGTGGTCGGCGCGCGCAGCGAGTCCTACCGCACGCTGCGCTACCTCGTGCAGCGGCTGCCGGTGATGGTGACGCCGTCCTGGCTGCGCACGCCGACGCAGCCGATCGGCATCGAGGACACCGTCGCCTACCTCGCCCAGGCGCCGGCGGTGGAGGCCAGCGCGGGGCGCGAGGTGCAGATCGGCGGCCCCGACGTGCTCGCGTACGCGGACATGCTCGACCGCATGGCCCGCGCGCTGGACAAGCGCCCGCCGCTCAAGGTCCCGGTCCCGCTCCTCAGCCCAGCGCTGTCCTCGCTCTGGCTCGGCCTCGTCACGCCGGTCGACACCGGGGTCGCGCGCCCGCTGATCGAGGGCCTGCGCACGCCGACCGTGGTCACCGACGGCGCGGGCGCGGCGTTGTTCGACGTGCGCCCGCAGCCGTTCGACGTCACGCTGCGGCAGGCGCTGGCGGAGGAGCGGGACGAGCGCTAGTCGCGGGTCAACTGGCCGTCGACGCTGCGCCAGATCCCCAGCGGGTTGCCGTCCTGCAGCGCCGGCGGCAGGACGTCCTGCGGCGCGTTCTGCCAGGCGACCGGGCGCAGGAAGCGCGCGATGGCGGTCATGCCCACCGACGTGTGCGCGGGCGCGGTCGTGGCTGGATAGGGGCCGCCGTGGTGCATGGCGGTGCTGACGGCGACGCCGGTGGGGACGCCGTCGTAGATCAGGCGCCCGACGCGCTCGCTCAGGGCGTCGGTCAGCGAGCGGCGCAGCTCGGCCTCTTGCGCGCCGGCGTGGATGGTCGCGGTGAGCTGGCCCTCGAGGACCCCCGCGGTCTCCAGCAGCTCGTCCTCCGAGGCGTAGGTCACGAGCAGCACGACCGGCCCGAAGCGCTCCTCCAGCAGGTCGCGCGAGGCGCGCACGGCGGCGGCGGGGGCGCGGAACGCGAGCGGGTCGAAGCGCAGCCCGGGCTCGGCCGCGCCGCCGTCGGGGGTCAGGCGCTGCACGTTGCCGTCGGCATCGAGGTCGTGCACGCGGTCGCCCAGCGAGGAGCGCAGGCGGTCGTTGAGCATGACCTGCGGCCCCGCCGCCGCGAGCCGGTCGACCACGGCCTGCGCGAAGGCCTCGCCGGACGCGCCCTCGGGCACGAACACGACGCCGGGCTTGGTGCACAGCTGGCCGGCGGCGAACGACACCGCGCCGGCCAGCTGCTCGGCGATGGCGTCGGCCCGCTCGGCCAGCGCCCCCTCGGTGACC
>Ga0207708_10002068_pt1 | contig 14787 bp, 17 predicted proteins | sample KBSK5101metaG_FD_184340 | JGI IMG/M metagenome (GOLD analysis project Ga0207708, IMG submission 184340) | Corn, switchgrass and miscanthus rhizosphere microbial communities from Kellogg Biological Station, Michigan, USA - KBS K5-10-1 metaG... | ecosystem: Host-associated > Plants > Roots >...
CTCCTTGCAGTAATACTGGATAATTCTCGCTTCGTCTTCTGTCAACGTTCGGTTGCTGATTGCCGCCGTCGCCAGAAGTCGCTCACAGGCACCTGCGAACTTTTGTACATCCTCTGCAAGGCGCATGGCGTAGACCCTCCTGGAGTTCTAGTAGGATAGGCAGTATAGTTGTGTTTACTAGGTAAAGAAATCCAGGGCAACAGGGGAGGGAATTTGGCTCGCGTCTGCTCGCGATAGGTGTTCAAGCCATACCCTAATTACACGTACTTTTCTCCTATTCTTCTTATTCATTCATTGACACCGCACTCCTAGAATTAGCTCCTACGCCTCTCAAGGGGACAGGCGTGCGCCTTATTAATCTGCCTTTGCTACCACGCTGCTACCAGGACAGGACAACTCAGCCCTATCTGGAGCCATGTCAGGAGCATCCTTCAAGATAGTGTCAATTGAAGTCGTGGTCGTTCAAGGGCCCCTCAAGTGGAAGCGAACTAACAACCCGCAGGTCAACACCGGGGCTGACGCGGTCTGTGAAAAGACTATAGGCATCTGCGCTCTTTCGCCGGATGAACGACACATCACATATCATATCATGCAGCTGTGCGAGTTCTTGATCAGGTGCGCGAGCTCAACATGCGAGTTGAGAGGAGAATCATCAGGCGACTGTGCAGTGCGGTGAGATCATCAAGCAGTTCGATCCTGGTCTCACGAAGGAGCTCGCCAATCGCCCGAGCACCTTGGCCCCCTATGGCCACAGACCAGCGGGTGGCAAGAGGTTCTAGCTCCTTGAGTTGTTGGAGCGTGGCGGCCTCCGGTTTCGCCTCGGTGAGCGAGAGAAGTACCAAATCGGGCTTGATTTGCTCGCAGAACGCAACGAGGTTTGAACTGGGAAGGTCAGGACCGAGGTAATAAACCTGGCAACCTCTTGTTGCGGCGATGTAGGCCACGGCTTGTGCGCCAATCTCGTGCGACTCTCCTTCGGGGCAAGCGATCAGAATTCGCGGGCCGAATTCGTTGACCGGGAGCTGGTTCATCACTGAGAACAACTTTTGTTGGACGAGCTTCGTCACGTAGTGTTCGACGGCAACATTCAATCGACCTTCGTGCCACAGGTCGCCAATACGTCGTTGCAGTGGGAATAAAATCCGTTGGACGGCTTCGTCAAACGGAATGACAGCCACGGCGCCGTTGAGCTTGCGCTCGAACCCCGCTTTATCGAGCGGGTCAAGCGATCCAATCAAATCATCTACCAGACGGTCATGAGGTTTCTGTTCTTCCGCAGAAAGCGGTGTTGTGGCCTGCATGCGTGCGACGAGTGACTCGCGTCCCTCTGCTGCGAGTGAACCGATTGTTGCGCCTTGTTCCATCTGAGCCTTCACAAATCGGAGTAGTGCCAACTCTTCGTCGCTATATTCGCGATAACGATTTGCGCTTCGTGAAGGTTTGACAAGCCCATATCGCCTCTCCCAGATACGAATGACATCCTTCGAGAGTCCTGTAATTTTTGCAACCATGTGAATTCTATGCGTATTCATGACATTTTGGCCATTGTATTGCACTGTCCAATGTTTGTCAAATATTATATGTAAAACACTTGACATAAGGCACCAAATGCCTTTATACATTAGACATACATGCGACAAACATTAAACAACATAGAGGTGGCTATGGCAACAGCTTCGGCTGAAAGAACGAGGATGGATCGGCTACTGAACCGCGCACTGTCTTCTGCTGTTTCACATGAATCGATGTGCACGAGGTGTGGGGGGCTCATGGTGAGTGACTTCAGCTTCGATCTACTAAACAGCGCCGCCGAGCCAGCGTTGGCAGCGAAACGCTGCGTGCAATGTGGAGAAGTCGTCGATGCAGTCATCCAGCGCAATCGGCGGCTTCGGCAGGAATGGATCGCAGTTAGGCAAATAGAGAGGCTGAGCGAACACAACCTCTAATCGGGAAGGAGTAGGCGCTATGAGAGCAAGAGTGTTGACATATGGGCTCATCATAATTGTCGCAGCGACGATGACGGGATGTACAGCCGATTGGTCCGCCACGAACGTGGCCTCCAGGGAAGCTGTCAAACTCGTTACTGCGAGAGAGGCGGTGGATCGAGCCTTCGAGTATCGCCAGCAGGTGGCCGTCTTACGTGATCAGGCCAGAAGGCTGGAACTGGAAGGCCGGGTACCCATGCACCGGGCGGCTGAAAAGGAAGAGGTCACGCGTACCCTGGAGAAGGCTCGAGCCATGGGGATGGCGGCCGACATGGCCGAGGCCACGGCCCAGGAATATCAGCGTCTGGTGCCGCACAATCAAGTGAACTGACAATTCACGCAGTGTTCTCAACCATTAGAGTGATCTCGTTTTCAAAACCAAGGAGGTTTCCGATGCGGAGTCAAACGGTTCTTCAGGTCGGATTGGGAGTGATATTGATGGCAGGAGCCGTCTCCATTGCAACAGCGACAGACCAGCCGAGTAGCGACAAGGACATGGTGCCGATCCCCAAGGGAGAGTTCACTATGGGTAGCAACGAGCATTCAGACGAAGGAAAGCACCAGGTCGTGCTCGATGCGTATTTGATCGACAAGTATGAAGCATCAAACGCTCGGTACAAAGAATTTATGAAAGCCACCGGTCATCCGGCACCGGCCTATTGGGACGATCCACGGCTCAGCAAGGCTAATCAGCCGGTCGTCGGCGTGAGCTGGACTGACGCGAATGCATTCTGCAAGTGGGAAGGCAAGCGTCTTCCGACGGAAGCGGAATGGGAGCGAGCGGCTAAAGGTCCAGAAGGCGACAATCATTACCCATGGGGTCACAAGCATGATCCCAAGAAAGCCAACTATGGGCAGAATGTTGGCCATACCACGCCGGTGGATTTCTACCCCGAAGGAGTGAGCGGATTCGGGGTCTATAACATGGCAGGGAACGTTTTCGAATGGGTAGAGGATTGGTATGACCCGAAACACTATAAGGAGAGCCTTGCCCTGAATCCACGCGGTGCCGAGAAGGGCTACAACTTTGCCAATCAAGGTCCGGTCAAGGTGCTGCGCGGTGGGTCCTGGCTCGCTCCGGAAACTTCATTACACACAAGTCACCGGTTCTGGAATCAGCCGGAGAATAACTCTTATGGAGTTGGGCTCGGATTCCGCTGCGCGAAATCTGCGCAGACGATTTCGGACGAAGCCATGCAAGCAGGACGCGATGCCTTCATTCAAGCATTGGTCGCGATGGGGGCGGAGAAGAACACCGATGCGATGGCCTCTATCGAAAAAGCGTTGGCTGCGGAGCCGGGCAACAGGGAATATCTCGCGACCCGCGATCTGATCAAGAAGAGCATGAGCATGAAGAATAAATAGCCGACAGACCGGGCGGGGGTGAACCGGTGATACCGTCCCCCGCCCGGGTCGGACTTTGTGACGGGAGGATTGTGATGAATGTGGCAAAAACCATGATGCTGACGGTCCTGGTCATAAGCATGACGATGCTGGCCTGGACAAGTCATGCAGAAGAATCGTTGATCCCCAAAGAAATGGTGTACGTCGGTCATGGGCCATCGATGATGGGGATGGATAAAGGAGAGCCGGCCTACCATTTGCACCCGGAAAGCGCGAAGGCGGTCCATCAGACCGAGCACGATGTTGATCGTGCGTGGGAGATCTATCACCGCGCGGCATTAGGTGGAACAATCGCCTCCCCTGCTTTGCAGGCCGAAATCGAGCAGCACCTGCACGAAGCCAGAACCCTCGTCACTCAGGCGCAAGAGGCTGCCGAGCGGGGGAATAGACGTCAGGTGAAGCGTCTCGTCGGTGAAATCAAAATCCATACGTCCCAAGCTATCGAGGGGAGCAAGGAGCAGAAGAAATGACACCAGTTCCGAGGAGGAGAACAATTCGCTGGGGAATGATCGCGGCGATGGTCGTCACGGCCTGTGCTGTCGCGCAGTCGCCGGTGATGACGGCGGCGCCAGCGGCGGTTTCTAAAGAGCTTGACCCAGTTCCCATGGTGACGATTCCAGCCGGAAAATTCTTAATGGGCAATCCAGAAGGAAAGGGTCGAGCCGATGAGTGGCCGCAACGATCCGTGTATCTCGAGGCGTTTGCGATCGATCAAGTCGAAGTAACGAATGAACGGTATATGGCGTTCGTCACGACCACCGGCCATCGAAACCCTCCGAATCCCTATGGTACAGGCCCGCTACTGTCTGCGAACGGCATTGAGCAGCTCCCTGTCGTGCAAACGACGTGGTACGACGCCAAGGCCTATTGCGCTTGGGCGAAGAAGCGGCTGCCAACGGAAGCGGAATGGGAAAAGGCCGCTCGTGGTACGGATGGCCGTCTATTTCCCTGGGGCAATGAGCCAGCCACTTCGAAGCGGGCAAACTTTGACCGGGAGTGGGAGGACGAAAAGACATTGTATCCAGTCGGATCGTTGCCTGATGGAGACTCGCCTTATGGGGTGAAAGATATGGCCGGCAATGCCAGAGAGTGGGTCTCCGATTGGTACGACCCGGACTACTACAAGCATGCGCCGGATGAGAACCCCCTGGGCCCTGACAAGAGGGGAGTGGTCCGATCGATTCGCGGCGGGTCCTGGCACAGCCCGATGGCCGATATTACGACATCAGCAAGAGGTCGGGGGGGATTTGCGCTACAGACCCATGGCACAGGCTTTCGCTGTGCTCGTGGCCTTGAGGGGAAGATCCAGCAGAAGTAGCCGGTCGAGGTGGGGCGTGATGAAGATCAATGACAACCGCAATAGTTCGGAGCCTGATTCTCTTCCTTTGTGGGTGGCGCCGCGACTCCGCACGGCGCTCCCGCTGAGGTGGACGGGTCTCTCTATCGGGAGGGCCCCGTCCCCTTGGGGGCAGGTGCGGAGCTGACATGGACGAAATACTCTGCAACGGGATGTTACGCGCACCCTTAGTTTTGGTGATTGAATGGTCGTAAAACGCAGGTCAGGCGGCATTCACGAATCCCTTAAAGGGTATGCTCCAGGAGCCAGTCAAGCCTTTGCAAAAGTCCTTCAATCCCGTTGGGGAAACCAGACCTTTTCAATCCCTTTTGTTTCCGCATAGGAACCAGCTCTTCACACCTGTTTTGACACCCTGCCGCTCTTCGGAAGCTCTCTTCTTGGACAGAGTATGTTGTCCGTTAACCATCTCAAGGCCACAGAATGGTCATCATGAAGCGAGGGTGCGGTTGAGGATGGAGAAAATTTTACGATCTGGGTGCTTCTGATGTGACCTCGGAGTACGACTGGACAACAGATGAATGATTCGGTACAAGGTAACACTCCCTAAGTGGCTGTCCTCAGGTGGTATCATAAGCGAGGTCTGTCGCAGCACCTTTCGAAAAAGATCAACATGAAGTTAATTCTCCTTCGTTTCATCAGGTCGGTCCTCGCCTCCTGTAGCCTGATTTCACTCACCTCACTGCCAGCCACAGCCGGGGGCCTCTCACTCTATGAAATTGCCACTTCCGATGTCGGTCTGGCTAGCGCCGGCTGGGCGGCACGGGCGCAGGATCCAGCCACGCTATTAAAGAATCCAGCCGGCATGAGCCGGCTCGAAGGCAACCAGTTTCAGGGTGGAGCCCAATTGCTACAGGCGGGAGTCGCCTTCTCTCCCACCACCGGAACGACGGTGGATGGAAACAGCGGCGGTAATCCGATCGGCGTCCTTCCGGCCTTGAGCATGTTTTATGTGCACGGTCTAGGGGAAGATTTCAAAATCGGCCTCGGCATCTTTTCGAATTTTGGACTCGGCATGAGTTACGACGCAGGCTGGGTCGGCCGCTATTACGCCTTGAATAACACTCTGCTCGGCCTTAGCGTCATGCCAGGACTCAGCTATCGCATGAATGAGCAATGGTCGATCGGCGTCGCAGCCAACGTCATGATCGGGTATCTAAACTACAGTGCCGCCATTAACAACCGGGATACGATCCTAAACCCCAACGCCCCTGATGGGAACATGGCAATGAACGACACCACCGTCGGAGGAGGAGGAAATGTCGGCCTGCTCTACGAACCCAGAAAGGGCACCAGGTTCGGTGTCACCTATTATTCCCAGGTGAAGCTTAATTTCGCAGCCACTCCCGCCTTCACCGGGTTGTCGGGTGCCATTGGAACCGCGCTCCAAAACCGCGGGCAGTTGAACCATGAGCTTGACCTGGGCGTCACAGTACCGCAATCCGTGATGGTGAGTTCATACCACGAATTTACGGATCGCTGGGCGATGATGCTGGATTTCGGTTGGCAGGACTGGAGTCAGTTCGGGAAGCTGGAAATCGGCCTGACCGGTACCCCTGCAACCATAAGCACAACCACCTCACTCAATTACCAGGATACCTACCACGTGGCGCTGGGAAACCGCTATCGGGTCAATCAGGCCTGGCTCATCAACTCCGGCTTTGCCTGGGACAGTTCGATGATTCCGAGTAAGAACTATTCAGTGTCGCTGCCGGTTGGCCAGCAATTCCGATTCGGTCTGGGCGCAGAATGGCAGGCCAGTCCCAAACTCAACGTCGCGTTCAGCTATGAATTGGCCTATGGCGGGGACTTATCCGTGAACCAAAATCGGGGACCCTTGGCAGGCGCCGTCGTGGGGAACTTTCCGACCAGCTATGTGAACTTCTTCCAGGTGAGTTTCATCTGGGGGAGCGGCGGAAGCCGGACAGGGAACGGAACAAGTTAAGAGGACGTCTGATTTGCGACCAACCGCCAGGTCAGGGTTTTCAGTCGGTTATACGCTCACCATTGATTTTCCCTGAAAATGAAATAATCAGGTGCGCCAAATGCGCCATTGAAAGGGACTGCGAATGCTTACTCGGCCGGAATGGGGGTAGACGATGCAGGTTGCTCTTCGCGAATCGTCACCTTCGGCTGGTTAGAAAGCAGCACATATCCATATTGTTTCATCACCGGAATGAGGCCTTCCGCCTCAGGAGGCAAGGTTAAGCGGTAGGGTTCCGGCAACAACACCATCGTCTTGCCCGGTTGCCTCAACAAAGTTGTGATCGTGTTTTCCTCTCCCACGTCAACGAAGATGACTTTACGTTGCGCATAAAACACCGCGGATGGTTTGGTGGAACCATAGACGATGAAGTGATCGCTAGGGCTAAGGCTCGCACCTGCGGTATAGGCCAATTCCTGCGGTGGAGCAATGAAATATCGGTTCAGCAGGGGGAAGGTTAACCTGATGGCGATCAAGGCTACCAACGCAAATGCCACCCCTGCAGCCCAAAATACTCCAGCACGACGTCGTTCATACAGTCCGAAGTATCCCACGACTGCCATGCCGACGAGCAGAACCATCGCAGCCACATAGGGTCCTGCATTCCAGGCGCTCGGGTCTAGAAGGTTTGCTGCCGGAAAATTTTTAAGCATCTTGCTCAGAAATCTGTTGTAGGTCCATGGGATCATCGAAAAGACCAACGCTAATAAGAATCCAAGTCCCATCATCACATAGATGGACGCCCGCACGCCTTTCCGGAGCGGTTCAAGTAGCGCTCGCTGCCAGTACATCGCCGTCAACAGAGCGGCCGCGGGAAAGAGCGGGGCAATGTAATGTTGGAGCCTCGTGGCGGAAAGGGTAAAAAACGCAAATGCGCCGATGATCCAGACGGTTGCAAACAGCTGTAACTCATCGGAGCCAGGTTCGATGTCTTGTCTGTGAGGTAACGATGCATCGAATCTCCTGCGCAAACTTCGCCAGCCCTGCACAGCCTCATACATTGCCATGGGCAATAGGCCGCTCCAAGGGAAAAACCCTAAAAGGAGGACCGGAAAGTAGAAAAACAGTCCGAAGCTATGTCCTTCCATGGGCGCCATGAAGCGGCCGACTGTGTGGGCTTTCGCAACCGTCACATACGCGAGCCCGTGGATCCACAACATGGTCGCGTACCAGGGGAGCGTCAGAGCGATAAAGACTCCTAATCCAAGCAGAGGGAATCCGCGGTGCCAGTAGCCGGTCCACCGGCGCGTGAGGGACAAATACAGACTCATCGTAAGAAGTGGGATGATGAATCCGACGGGCCCCTTGGTCAACGTGGCGAATGCCATCCCGCCATAAAAAACCCAGAACCAATGTCGGCCTCGCCCCGTACTGTGAAGGCCTGCCCAGAGTCCCCATTGCGCCGCGGTCGTGAAAAAGACCAATACACTATCGGTCAACGCCATGCGATTGAGAAAGATGATTTCGCAATTGAGAAGCAACATGAGCGAACTCAGCAACGCCACCTGCTCATTCTGCCAACGAGCCGTGAACCAGTACTGAAGAAGGATCAGTGCCATTCCGAACAGTGCCGAGTGGAATCTGGCAGCAAACTCGTTCGTCCCAAATAGGTGATAGGAGGCCGTCATCAGCCAATAGACGAACGCCGGCTTATAAAAACGCGGTTCATAATTGAACGTCGGTGTGATCCAATCGCCGGTTTCAAACATTTCACGACCCGCTTCGGCATTTCGTCCTTCGTCGCGGTCCGTCAAACCAACCGACCCCAAGCCGCCAAATAACAGAATGCCGCTTAACGCAATGAGAATGGCGAGGCTCGAGAGACGTGGGACGGGGGGCGTGGGGGGCGAATCCATACTTACTATCAGCTAATTTCAGGTGGAGAGAAGGGCCGTTTGCGACATCGGGTATTCTATTGCCGGAGGGCGCCGCGAGCAGACGACGGATTCCGGTATTTGTAGGTGAGCACACGTCGGATCATCCACCGAACGGCAATGAGATCGTACAGACTTTTAAAAACGCGGTTCCCCACACCAAATTTTGACACTCCATGGATTCGCGAATAATGACGGACGGAGACTTCTTTGACCGTGAACCCACACATGAGGGCCAGTGCCGGGAAAAACCGGTGCAAGCCTTCAAAGAGCTGCACTCGTTCCATGACGGGCCGACGAAAAATTTTTAAGGGACACCCCGTGTCATGGACACCGTCATGGGTGAAGATATTTCTGATGAAATTGCCCACCCACGACGACATCTTGCGAACGAGGTTGTCTTGTCGATCTTTTCGCCAGCCACAGACTAGGTCATAGGTTTCGATATAGGGCAACAACTTCAAGATGTCTTCGCTGTCCTGTTGAAGATCTCCATCAGTGTGGATAATGAGCTCACCGTCGCTGTTATTGAACCCGGCATCGAGCGCAGCGGTCTTCCCGTAGTTACGATCAAAGTGGAAGGTTTTTACTTCGTGATACTGAGCAGCTAATCGATCCATGACTTCACTGCTCCCGTCGGTACTGCCGTCATCGACGAGAATAATTTCAAATGGACGAGTCCGCGAGGAGGGATGCACGCGCATGACCGAGAGCAAGCTCTCGATGAGAGGCGGAAGATTCTCTCGCTCATCCTTGATGGGGACAATGACAGAAGCCCAAGGGCGTGGCCCATCGGTCATAAAAGCCGACTGGATTGATATCAGCGGTCCAAGACGACGCTCGCGGCCGCATTCTATCGAAGGCCTGGACGACGGTCAATTGCGCACGATCCGTGGTCGCGGAATTACCCTCACCCGACAACCCAGACAGGTTCCCTCGAATTCTTGAATGTTGGTGAGAAACCTTCGCAAAATCAATCCGCTGCTAAGATCCTTACTTGTAAGTCGAGGCCCTGGGTTCGAGCCCGACGGCTCACCACTAAAGATAATTCTACCGCCGACAGCGAACGAACAAACCCTAGGTCATTCAAAATAATGCTGCCGAAGACGATCCTTGACAATCCCTTCAGGTGCGATCCTTTTTTTACCAAGCAGACATTGTTCTGCCCTAGAAAACTTTCTAGAAACCTCGTCATGGAGTTGGCTAGGGAATCACCGAGCTACAAATCTGTGGCTTCTCCAGTATTTTGTCCTTCGTATCTCCTCAAGGAGAAGGCACATGCACAACGTCAACTGGTATGCTCAGCGACCATTGGACGCCTCATCTCTGAATGAGCAAGGGATCATGGAACAGGTGTCTTCCACCGACAGAGAGAAAGAGACCTCTGATCCTGCCCGCCTCAGGATGGAGATGGCGGTTGAGTGGGCTCACCTTGGCGGAGACTGAGCACCAGGTGCACGAGGCACCCGTTTGGGTTTTGATTTAGTCCTTCCGATCTCGAACACCAGACCCATAGTCGTCCAGCTGCTCGAGGGATCATCATGGTCACCGCACAGCGCATTCGAGTGTTACTTGTGGACGACCACACCATGTTTCGGCAGGGTTTACGGACGCTTCTTCAATCCTATCCCGATATCGAAGTGGTCGATGAAGCAGGCGACGGTGCAGAGGCGGTGTCAAAGGTGTCCGCTGTGCTGCCGGCCGTCGTCGTGATGGACATCAGCATGCCGAGGATGGATGGCGTGGCTGCCACGCGTCATCTCAAGAGCCAGCATGCTCAGGTGAGCGTTGTCGGCCTCTCAGTCACCGGACAAGGGTATCAGGTTGACGCGATGCTGAGGGCCGGAGCGGTCAAGGTATTGACCAAGGAAAGGGCTGTCGACGAATTGTATGACTGCATCAAGAACGCTGCTGCCTAGCATCATAACCCTTGAAGTCACCGCCTACCGGTAACCATTCTGCAACACATACAGCGGGTTGATGACGGTTAGAATAACTTTCTCACCCGTCGTTAATCCATCCTTTCTCATTTCTTGCGTGGCCCGAAACACGAGTTCGCCGAGGATCGATCCCACAATCGGGGTGATCAGCAGATCTTGAATGCTGGGCCGTTCCGACCAGCTCTCAATGAAATATTCGAAGCAGGTCGAGGTGAGCGTGGCGAACAGAAATGAGTACAAAGGACTCTCCCCGTAATTTCGCTGAGAGAGGTAAAAATTCATTCCGAAATAGGGATGCCCGAGATAATTTACGGCAGCCCGGTCTTTATCAATGACGGGTGGTTTGGTCCAGGCCTCTTTGAAATGCGCCGAGGCCTCTTCCCATTCATCCTCGTGGTCGGCTCCCGTCAGCGATGTCGGAGCCCAGGCATACACGCCGATGCCAATCAGACTGAGGGCCGTCAGCGTCCCGAATGTCTTGAGTGTATGGCGGGGCGGGGGAGGGCCGACGTCCTGGAGCGTCGCATCCGTAACTGGTGCGCGTGAAGTGTCCCGATGAAGGATTGGTTGATCGCGAAGCCCAGCATAGGGGTTCCGGAAATTCCCAAATGAGCTGGCGCCACGGTGCGCAAGGAACTCGCTATGAGGCAGCCCGAACTCCGCGTCATCTCCGAGCGGGACAAGAGCTGGGTGATGAAACCATGTTTGTCGTAGGGGTGGTCGCAGCGGGACGTCGTTGTTCATCTGAAATTCGCCGGTTGCATGAGCAACGGGCGAATTGGCAGAACTGCGCAAGCATATGGGGATGCCGCATGCGACTTGGGAGGCTGGCACGGGTGTGGCGAAGATTTGGGATAAAGTTGTTGTGAGATCCGCCGGTTCATCCCTTGGGATGTCAGGGGGTCCTTGAGACGGGCTCCGGAGTTCAGCCCGAGGGCTAGACTCGGCAGATGCGGCACAGCCGCTGGCGACGAGTGCCGCCAGACCCATCAATAGAATTGCCGCCGCCCACACGGCTATCGGGACGAGCTCGGAACCTCGTAGCGCAGAGGGGAGTTGTCCGGCGGCGGCGAGCATGAGGCGCGACAGACCCCCGCAAAGCCGGTTATGCCATGGGAAATCCCGCGGTAAAGACAGTTGCATCCCGGTACAGAGGTGTCTTTCCAGCTATTTCGTCGGAGGGGAGGCGCCTGGCGAATCGCGGAGGCCTTGAGTATACACGGAGCACTGTTCTTTAGCGCCAGTCAAAGACCCTTCATGCTTGCTGAGGCACTCCCGGTAGCTTCTCAGTGATTGGGCCACTTCGGCCCGATAGGCCGTTTCCGCTTGCAGCCTTCGATACTCCTGACATTGAAGCGCGATATTTCCAGACCAAAATGTATCGCTGGGAAGCGTTCCGCAGTCGACTTCATTGTATTGAACGCTTGTACATCCCATGACGCCGACGACAAGAAGGGGCAAGGCAAGATCGCGATACATGAACACCTCGTGCTTGTGTGAAAAACGGGGCAGATGTATCAGAGGTTTGAGTAAGTTGCAAGGCTCACCGGGTGTTTGCGTGGGAACATCGCTCAGGTGTTGTAACCGGAGGCGGACCTAGGACGTTGAATAGACGGCAGTGGGCGGAATTTGCCCGTTTTTTAGTCCGCCGCTTGACAATTATATTGAGATCGGAGAGCATGCCCCCCCTCCGAGGAGTGAGGAGTATGTCCACTGCGTCTTCTTTCACACAGAGGACGACACCCGCGACCGTTCTGGTCATCGACGACAACGAAGAGGACCTCAAGTACTGGTCTGATTCGCTGAGACGCTCGTCTGCGAATTATACGGTATTGGAATCTTCCAGCGCCGTGGCTGGCCTCGATGTCTGCCGGGCTCGCACGGTCGATTGTGTTGTGCTCGATCTGGATATGCCCGAATCAGGGTTCCACGTTCTGCTCGAACTAGTTCCCGACCGGCAGCGCCCGAAGGTGGCCGTGATCGTCCTCACGCACCTGCCTCATCCGAATTTGTTCGATATGGCCAAGCACAATGGGGCTCATGCGTGCCTGTTGAAGCAGAGCACGACGGTCGAAGAGCTGGTTCATACCATTGAAGAAGCACTCGCTGCGGTCAGAGCCAAGCGCTTGTCCAGCTGATATTCTACATACCGTGTACAGATCTTTGCGGTTCACAGTTGAGAGAGAGGGAGTGATCATGAATATACGGCTGCTGAGCGTCCTGCTCATTACGGGAATTCTGGCTGGTCCGGCGTGCGCCGCCACAAAGCAGGCCAGGACTGTCGAGCGGTTGGGGTTTCTGAAGGATCTGTATCCTAAGATGGTCGAAGGCGATGAGCATGCCGGAGAGTCGCTGCTCACCTATAAAAATCCACGTGTCGCTCAGATTCCGCCGAATACCTACAAGAAATTCATGCTCGATCCTGTCCTGCTCTTCCGAGGTGCGCACTCTAAGATGGACGGCATCTCTCAGCCTCAGGCCCAGCTCATGGCCGACACGTTTTATGCGCTGATCTATCAGGAAGTCTCGAAGGACTATGAAATGGTGGACAAGCCTGGTCCCGATACCTTACGGGCGCAAGTGGCCATCACCCATCTCGAAGAGTCGTGGCCAATGTTGGACGTCGTGTCGACCATTCCGGCACCCATGAATGCCTTCGCCGTGGGCTCGATGCTCAAGAATGTCGCAACGGGAAAGCCGGCATTCAAAGGGGAAGCGGTGATCGAGGCAAAGGTGACCGACTCACAAACCGGAGAGGTGCTGAGAGCAGGCGTCGATCGGCGCGTCGGCGGAAAGAAACTCAGTGCAGAGTCGTTTAACTCGTGGGCCGATGTCTATGAATCGTTACGATACTGGGCGGAAAACGGCAGATATCAGTTGTGTAAGGCGCGTCAAGCTCCCGATTGCCCGAAGCCACGGGCCTAGCCCTCTTCCAACTTCTCCTTCGATCGCGCCCATCCCTTCCAAGCACGGGGCGTCAGGAACCTCTAGGAGCGGACGGCCGCTCTGCCGATTAACGCTGTTGCGACTCGCCGGACAACTTCGACGTATGGCCGCGGCATTCCTTGTGAGGACAATGGCAGAGGCCCGACGGCAGGCTGTTACGGCATTCGTCGCTGCAAAATTCCTTTCCCTCTGAAATTTGACACGTACACAACGGCACGGCACATCGTTTCATATCAGTCCTCTCGTGTGTGTTCGTAATAAGTGATGGCGTGGTTAAGCCGCTCGGGGATGTGAAGATTTCGACCGGCTCTTTTTTTGCCGTTTTTCCGGCGGCTGCTGTTTGACTTTTTGTGCCTTTTCGAACAATCCCTTCCAATCGAGCTCATGGGCTTCGGCTTTCGGGAAGACCCGGCTTTCTTCTTCGTCGACATGATGTTTGACCAGTTCTCTGAGCACCTTAAATCTCGCATCGAACGTGGCTGAACCGGGGCCAGGGCGGAACTTATTCAACTTGTCAAGCAAGACGTGCATGAGCTGATGCGCCTCGACGGCTTCATAGATCATGTGAGGATCCTGAAACACTGCCCGAAAGGCTGGGTAGATCACGCGCTCTTCAATAGCCGCATGGATTGTCAGCTCGCGGATAATCCGGTGTGCGATTTGAGGTTTTTCCCCGTTGCTGGCCTTGGCATACTGGGCGAACAATGACCGCACCAACTTATGGTCATCGCGCAAAAGTTGTATGACGTTGGGAAACGATCCGAGCAAATGTTCCAGCATGTCTAACGCTCCCTCTTCGGTCAGCTTTATACAGGATATGGGGAGAAGAACCTAAGTCGACTAGGGCAGACCCTTGTGATTCACACGGGACCAGGGAAGAGGACGAAGACCTCAGGAACTTTTCCTGGTGTAGTTCAGGCTCAGTCTTACCCAGAATACGAAGACGGCCTCATGAGAGAATATTCCATGGCTTCAGAGCGGACAACAAACGTACAGCGCTGCCAGAGATGCCAAGGTAGTTTGCGAGCCGAAACGGCGGTCGACCTGCAAACAGGCGTGGTGATCCTTCAATACGTGTGTTTTAATTGCGGCCGACGATGGTATCCAGAAAAGGCGCCGAGACCGATGACCGCCGCCTGAGGTGCTGATCGCGGCCTCAGCCTCAGCTGACCGGGCCACGGAGTTGGCCAATCCTCCTCAAAGTGAGCTTCGTATTCTTGTCTTCCTTCCATTCTTTTGCGGCCGCCACTGGGCGTTTATCGTCCTGGACCTGGATCTCGTTCGATATGCGGTGGACGAG
>Ga0207708_10002069_pt1 | contig 14777 bp, 15 predicted proteins | sample KBSK5101metaG_FD_184340 | JGI IMG/M metagenome (GOLD analysis project Ga0207708, IMG submission 184340) | Corn, switchgrass and miscanthus rhizosphere microbial communities from Kellogg Biological Station, Michigan, USA - KBS K5-10-1 metaG... | ecosystem: Host-associated > Plants > Roots >...
TGGGGCTGCGGCCGGTGAGCTGGTTGGTGAGCAAGCCGGCTTGCGCGATCGCGATCGTGTGGGAATCGGGTTTCTGGCTCACGTAAGTGTAGGCGAGCGAACCGCCACCGCCGACTTTGTTGACGACGACCGCTTCAAGCATGCGGTTTTCCGTCCAGATTTTCTGGATGACTCTTGCGGCCTTATCATTGCCGCCGCCGGCCGCGGCGAACACCACGAGTTCAACGGGGCGCTCGGGTTTCCACGTTTGCGCCCCGGCTGCGGGCGCGCCGATCACACCTGCCACGCAAACGGCCAGAGCCAGGTATCGGGCGACGGTGTTGAAGGTAACGATGAACTTGCTTAAAGGGAGATGGATAGCCATAGAGAACCCTCAGCAAACTTCATACCACGGCGAGGCGCCGGCGGCGCGCGAGCCAACATCATGCCACTGCCCGCAAACATGCACCACGGACGTCCGCGCACGCATGCCCCGGCATTCAAACGGTGCGCGTGGCGGTTCGCGTACCCGCGGCACGGGCGGCCTTCATGCTAAAGTTGGCTGGTTAATTCCCGAAGCGGCGTTGTGGCTGGCGTCGTTGCTGACCGCGATGGAAGCTATCGAGCTTGAACTTGGACCGCTGATGGATAAAACGGAGCCGATTCCGCCGGTGTTCCCGCAGGAACCTGCGGACTGAGCGGACCGCCGCGGGTCGCGCCGGCGGTGAGGTGAATATTTATACGCCCTTATGGTAGCACAAGCTGCTTGCGCCACAGACGGCAAAGGTGCGACTGTATGCGCTGCAGAGACAACGGGACGCGCCGCCGGCGCGACCGGCAGCGAATCAATTTATCTGAAGGAGGCGGCATGAACCGCATCGTGCATCTGGCATTGAAAGTGGAGGATCTCGAAAAAACCACCGAGTTCTACGAGAAGGTATTCGGCTTCCGCGAAGTCGAGACGCGCAAGACGCGCGATCACCTGTCGCGCCACCTGAGCGACGGCGCGATCGACTTCACGCTGATCCAGTACGACGCCGGCACCGAGTCGGCGGAATCGAAGGCGGCGGGCGAAGGGCCGTGTATCCATCACTTCGCGGTCGAGGTCGAGGATCTGAAGGCATCCGAAGCGCAGATCCGCGAGTACGGCTGCGAGATCATCAGCGATCCGGGCGTGATCCCGATCAAGTTTCGCGCGCCCGGCGGCACTGTTGCCGAGCTCGTGCCCGTCGGTCGCTACAAGCAGCCGGCATTCAAATGACACCGCGTTTCCGGGCGGCGCAATGAAGGCGGCAGCCAGCGACACCAAGTCCGTCAGTGAGCGCATAGTCGATTGCGCTGCGGGACTCACCGCGGACCAGATTCCGCCGGCGGTGCGCGCGCGCACCGAGGAGCTGCTGATCGACATCGCCGGCTTGTGCGTGGCGGCGCGCAACACGGATTACGTGAAGGCATTGATCGCGAGCGTCGATCGCGGCGGCGCGTGCAGCGCGCTGGGCCACGGCGGCGAATTCAGCGCCGAAGATGCCGCGATGATCAACGGCACGGCGGGCCACGGTGAAGATTTCGACGATACTTTCGAGGGTGGCCCCGTGCACAGCAGCACGGTCATCGTGCCAGCCGTGCTCGCAGCATGCGAGCGTTTCGGCCGCGGCGGCCGCGCCGCGCTGATGGGCATGACCGTCGGCATCGAAGCTATGTGCCGCCTCAGCATGGTGATTCCGAAAGCGATCCACAAGGCAGGCTTTCATCCGACCAGCGTGATCGGTGCGATGAGCGCCACGCTCGCGGTGTCGACGACGCTGGGGCTCAATCGCCGGCAGACGGTCGATGCGCTGGGCATTGCCGGCAGCATGGCAAGCGGCATCATCGAATATTTGGCGGAAGGCGCATGGACCAAGCGTCTGCATGCTGGATGGGCGGCGCGCATCGGGCTGCATGCCGCGCGCATTGCGCAGCATGGATTCCTCGGCCCGCGCACGGTATTCGAAGGTACGCACGGTTTCTTCTATGCATTCGCGCGCAATCCAGACGGCGATTACGACGTCGTGACACGCGATTTCGGCAAAGAATGGTTCATCGACAAGATCACGTTCAAGCCGTACGCGACGGGCACCATGAACCAGCCGTACATCGACTGCGCGCTGCGGCTTGCGCGCAAGGGTTTCACCGCCGACGACGTAGTCGACGTGTTGTGCGAAACGGCCGAAGGCTACGTGCATCGCCTGTGGGATCCGCTGGCTTCCAAGCAGAAGCCGGCCAACGATTACGCCGCGAAGTTCAGCGCGCCTTTCAACGTCGCGGTCGCGTTCGTCACCGGCAGCGCAGGGCTCGACGCGTTCAGCGAGAAAACCGTGCGCGATCCGCGCATCCTCGGTCTCGCCGGCAAGGTGCGGTACGTAGTCGATCCGAACAATCCGTACCCGAAAGCGTTCACCGGGCACGTCAAAATGACGCTGAAAGACGGGCGCGTGTTCGAGGAGCGCCAGCCGCATATCCGCGGCGGCCGGCACGATCCGCTGTCGCGTGAAGACATCGAGCGCAAATTCCGCGGCAACGTCGCGTACGGCGGCTGGAGCGATGCGCGCGCCGATCAGTTTCTGCAATTCGCGAACAACGTCTTCAAAGGTAAGATAGACCTGACGCCATTCCGGGGTTAGCGCCGCGCCGGAGCGCGGTTCGTGCGGAAGGAGTGCCATGCAGAGCACGATGATGGATTTTCCGTTGACCCTCGCGCATGTGCTGACGCGCGCGGGCACGCTGTTCGGCGCCGCGGAAATCGTGTCGCGGCGGCCCGACAAGACGCTGCACCGTTACCACTATCGCGATTTTCACCGCCGCGCCCTGGCGCTGGGCGGCGCGCTGCAGGCGGCCGGCCTGCGCAAAGGCGAGCGCGTGGCGACGCTGATGTGGAACCACTACGCGCACCTCGAGGCGTACTTCGCGATTCCGTGTGCGGGTGGCGTGCTGCATACGCTGAACCTGCGTTTGCATCCCGACGATATCGGCTATATCGCCGATCACGCCGGCGATCGTTTCCTGATCGTCGACGACGTGCTGCTGCCCCTTTATGAGAAGTTCAAACACCAGGCGAAGTTCGAGAGGGTGATCGTGGTGCCGTTGACCGGCCAGCCGGTCGCCGCGGGCTATGGCAATTACGAGACTTTCATCGCCGGCAACGCTGTTATGCAGGCGCCGGCACTGGATGAATACGACGCCGCGGGCATGTGCTATACGTCCGGCACCACCGGCAAGCCCAAAGGCGTGGTCTATTCGCATCGCGCGCTCGTGCTGCATTCGATGGCGTGCGCGATGGGCGACACCCTGGGTCTCAAGCAGGCGGATTCGGTGTGTCCCGTGGTGCCGATGTTTCATGTCAACGCGTGGGGTCTGCCGTTCACCGGCGCGATGGTCGGCTGCAAGCTCGTGCTGCCGGGACCGCATCTCGATGCGCTGAGCCTGCTCGATTTGTATCAATCCGAAAAAGTCACGTTCACCGCCGGCGTGCCGACGATCTGGATGGGTATCTTGCAGGCGCTCGAGAAAAACCCGGCGCAGTGGAAGTTGACGCCTGGCATGCGCATGGTTGTCGGCGGCGCCGCGGCCCCCGAGTCGATGATCCGTGCGTTCGACCGCTACGATCTCCACGTGCTGCACGCGTGGGGCATGACCGAAACGACGCCGCTGGGGACCACGGCGCATCTGAAACCCGCGCTGGCCGGATTGCCGGCGGACGAACGTTATGCCTATCGCTGCAAGCAGGGCTTGCCAGCGCCGTTTGTCGAGGTGCGCGCCATGACCGATACGGGCTGCGCGGCGTGGGACGGCGCGACCATGGGCGAACTGCAGGTGCGCGGGCCGTGGATCGCCGCTAGCTACTTTAAGCTGGCGTCTGAAGCCGACAAATGGACCGACGACGGCTGGTTTCGCACCGGCGACGTGGCGACGATAGACGCCGAGGGCTATGTCAAGATCACCGACCGCACCAAGGACCTGATCAAATCGGGCGGCGAATGGATCAGCTCGCTCGATCTGGAAAATGCGCTGACCGGCCATCCGGCCGTGCAGGAGGCCGCCGTCATCGGGATTGCGCATCCCAAATGGGACGAGCGTCCGCTCGCCGTGGTCATCTGCAAGGAGGGCAGGACGGTAAGCGAGCAGGAACTGAGGGATTATCTGGCTCCTCGATTCGCCAAGTTCTGCCTGCCCGAAGGCTATGCGTTCGTCAGCGAGATTCCGCGCACGTCCACCGGCAAGATGATGAAGGCGGCGCTGCGCGAGCAGTTTCGCGAGTGGCAATGGCCAACCAGCGCAAAGGCGCCGTAGTTCTCCGACCCGACTGCGCCGCATACTGCATGCATCCGTGATATGCAAGGGTAATGGTGGATTTTTCGCCGTGGTTGGCGGATCATTGTCGCGCAATGACATTGGCAATCTGGGGACGGCGCCGCCGTGATTGAGGAAGCGCAATACGAGAACGCGCTCGCACTGAACTCCATGCTGCTCGAATATCGCCTGGAATCCGTGCTGGGCGCCGGCGGCTTCGGCACGACTTACCTTGGCTGGGACACCCATCTCGAAAAACATGTCGCGATCAAGGAGTATCTGCCGAGCGATCTCGCCGTGCGGGCGCTCGATTCAAGCGTAGTGCCGGTCAATACGGAAAGCGAATTCAACTATAAGTGGGGCCTGGATCGCTTCATCCAGGAGGCGCGCACGCTGGCGCGGTTCAGCCATCCGAACATCGTGCGCGTCAATCGGTTCTTCGAGGCCAACGGCACGAGCTACATGGTGATGGATTACGAGGCGGGCGAATCGCTGCACCAGTACTTGAAGCGCGTGCCCATGCCGGACGAGACCGCGCTTAAAAAGATCATGATGCCGATACTCGATGGTCTCGAGGCAATTCACCAGGCCGGATTTTTACATCGGGACATCAAGCCTTCGAACGTGTTTCTGCGCGAGAACGGCGCGCCGCTGCTGATCGACTTCGGTTCGGCGCGGATGTCGACCGGCCATATTTCGAAGAATCTGCGCTCGATCGTGTCTCCCGGTTATGCGCCTCTCGAGCAATACATGCGCGAAGGCCACCAAGGCCCGTGGTCCGATATTTATGCGCTGTCCGGCGTGCTTTACCGGGCAGTCACCGGCGGACACCCGCCGGATGCGGTCAAACGCATGAAGAACGATCAGGTGCCCGCCGCCCTGGCCGGCGCGCGAACCCGCTACGACGAGCGCTTTCTGCGCGCGATCGAATGGGGACTTAAGCTCAATGAGAAAGTACGGCCGCGCAGCGTCGCTGAATGGCGCGAGCTGTTCAGCGGACGCGCGCCGATGTCGGCGCTCAATCGCGGCGGCGTCGAGGAAATCCAGTTAACCGGCAAGGCGCCGCCGCCCGATCATCGCGCGCATCGTCTTGGCAAGACCGCGCGCTCGCGCTGGCTGCGGCGCGGCGCGTACGTGGTGGTGGCGGCGTTACTGGCGTTTTGGTGGACAAAGCAGGACGCGGAGCGTGCTGTCCACAAACTGAAGGCGCCGCCGGTCGCACCGAGCGTCAAAGGCGGGGCGGCAGGTGTGAGCGAAGCTGTCACGACCGAACCGCCGGCGGCGCCGTCGTCGCCTCCAGCGGGCAGTACGGCCCGTGAGGTGCGTCCCGCGCAATGACCCGGGCCGGGCGCCAATGCCGGCGGCAAACCGGACATCCCGCCCGCGATTAAACAGGAATTTGCCGCAGCCGATGCCAGCGGCGACGGGTTCCTGTCGCCGGCAGAGATGCGCGGGCGCTTCCCGGCGGTGTAAAGAAACTTCTCCGCCGTCGACGCGGACCGTGGCGGCTGTATCTCGCTCGACGAATTGTGGCAGTTTCGCCGCAAAACGTTCGCCGGCAACGCCGCGTCAGTCGCGACCCGGCCCCGCACCTTGCCCACGCCGTTTGTATTCATTCCGGCGTGCCGTATGCCGCTTGGATTTGCCTGCGAAATCAGCGATGATGCGCGCAGGGGTGGGACGAATGACACGGGTTGCCGGGTCAGCGGTGACTGATCGGCGAATCTATAAATGGTCGAAATACTGAATTACCGAAACGCGCTGCCGTCCGGCTCGATGTTGTTCGAGTACCGGCTGGAATCGGTACTCGGGTCGGGCGGTTTCGGCATGACCTACCTCGCCTACGACACCAACCTCGAGCTCAAGGTAGCAATCAAGGAATACCTGCCGGTAGAGCTCGCGGTGCGCGCGCTGGATGGCTGTATCGTCCCCGTCAGCACCGGTACCGAGTACAACTACAAGTGGGGCCTGGACCGCTTTCTGCAGGAAGCGCGCCTGCTCGCCAAGTTCAGCCACCCGAACATCGTCACCGTCGGCCGTTATTTCGAGGCCAACGGCACCGCATACATGGTGATGAATTACGAGTCGGGCGTGTCGCTGAGCCAGATGTTGAAGCGCATTGCCGAGCCCGATGAGGAACTCCTGCTGCGCATCCTGCTGCCGCTGCTCGACGGCTTGCACGCGGTGCACATGGCGGGATTTCTGCATCGCGACATCAAGCCGTCGAATATATTCATTCGCGACACCGGCGTGCCCGTGCTGCTCGATTTTGGCGCCGCACGGCTGGCCATCGGCTCGTCGACCCACACCATAACGTCGATTTTGACCCCGGGTTACGCGCCGCTCGAGCAGTATTCCAAGGACGGGAACCAAGGCCCGTGGACGGACATTTACTCGCTGGCGGCGGTCTGTTACCGCGCGGTGATCGGGGACAATCCGCCCGACGTGGTTACGCGCCTGAAAGACGATGGTGTGTTCAACGTGCTGAGCGAAGCGCGCGCGCGGTTCTCGACGGGTTTTCTGCACGCGATCAACCGCGGCCTCGAAGTGGACGAGAAAAAGCGCCCGCAATCGGTGCCCGAATGGAAGGCGATGTTCACGGGCGAAGCCTATATCGCACCGCCGCCGTCGCCGATCGGCTATGCGGTCGCCTCCACCAAAGAGACATCGCCGGAAGAGCCCGCCACGGTGCGCCGGGAACCGACGCTCATGCTAGGTGGGCCGTTCAAACTCACCCCCGCAATGATGAGCCAGTTGACGTGGATGGCGGCCGGCGCGCTGGTCTTGTTCGTCGCCATTGGCGGACCTCAGGTATATGACCGGCTTTCCGGCAACGAGGCGGCGCGCGCAGTCACGGCGAAGGCGGCGTCCGATAAGCCGGTCAAGCTGACGCCGCGCGAGTTTTACGTGCTCGATCGCGATCGCAGCGGCTATCTCACGCTCGACGAAGTCAAAGGCGACGCGATGCTCGAGCAGAATTTCAACAAAATCGACAAAAACAACGACGGCCGAGTGTCGCTCGACGAATTTACGAGCTTCCCATAGCAAAAAAGCGGCGCGTTACTCGGGCGCGAGCAGAAATTCCTTCACCACGGCGATTTGATCGTCCGCCATCAGCATCGGCGCGTGACCGATGCCCGAAAATTCGACCAGCCGCGCCCGCGGCCCCCGCGTCTGCATCTCATCGGCGGTAGTCCTGAGCAACAAATCGGAATCGGCGCCGCGCAGCACGAGCGTCGGGCAGGTGATGGTGTCCCAGAACGTCCACAGGTTAACGTCCTGCACCGAACCTTTGCGAAAGGGCGCGGCCAGGTCGGGGTCGTAGCACATACCCCAGCTGCCATCGATATGTTGCCTGGCCCCGGTGACCGTCAGATGGTGCCATTGCGCATCGGTGAGCGGACCGAACGGCGCGGACACGGTACGGATGTAGGTTTCGAGCTCCGCCATGGACTTGAACCGCGGATCTTTGCCGACATAGGTGCCGATGCGCTCGAGGGACGCTTTCGGGATCAGCGGGCCGACGTCGTTGACGATCAGCTTGCGGATCGGCGTATTGGGGCGCGATGCGAGCAGCATCCCGAGCATGCCTCCCATTGACGTGCCAACCCAGTAGAGCGAGCGCTCCCCGTGCTGCCTTGTTAGAGAGTCGGCGAGCTTGCCGATCCAGCCGGCCGCGACGGGCGCTGCCGAAACGCGCGCGATCAGCGCAGTCATGTCGGCCATGTACTGCGAGTACGAGTAATCGTCCTTGTTGTAGAGCCAATCGCTGCGGCCGCGGCCCGCGACGTCGGGACACACCACGCGAAACTCGGACTCCAGCGCCTGGGCGAGGAAATCGAAATCGCGGCAATTGCGCGTCAGGCCGTGCACGCAGATGACGACGCGCTCGTTCGCGGGGTCGCCCCAGTCCGTGAAAAAAATCTTGTGAAACCCGTGGGCGGTCAGGCCGAGCAGATGATCAGTGCGCATGTGGTGGAGCAGGGGTGTTGGACGGAACGGTAGTGTAGTGGCTTGCGCGCAAAGATTCTACCGTTCGGGCCCGCGCTGTGAAGCGCATCCGCCCCTGCTACAGCAGCGCGAACGTCGCGCCGCCGGCGACGAGGAAAATCGCCGCGTGCGCCCACGCCCAGAGCGAATATTTAAAGCGCAATTTGGCGGGCGTATCGTTGGAGAGCAGAAAAAGCCGTCCATCGGACGGCGCGCGCAGCACGTTGGTGCCCGGGCTCGAGCGGATTTCGCGGTGATGCGCTTCGACTTCACGCACCGCCTGGCGGCGCGCGAGCTCCCATTCCTTTAAGTCGATCGCACCGCTGCGATCGATATCGAAGCGTTTGAGCAGCTCGGGCTGATTGTTTTTCCATTCGGTGAGCAGCGCGCTGACGTCGCTGGCGAGATCGAGGTCGCTGTGGGCGCCGCCGACAGTCACGAATTCGCCGAGTGCGTATACCTGTTCCCGCGGCAGCAGCAGCCATTCCCGGTAGCGATAACTGCCCTGCGTCCACGTGCGCTCGCGCGAGCACACGATTTCGGCGCCATCGGGATCGATCACGCAGTGGCCGCCTTTGTCGCGGATGATGAACGGGTCGTCGCTCGCACCGGACTCCTCCAGCGTCCACTCGTCCTTGGAATTTTTCTCAAAAACCTCGTACTGGTACCAGACGCAGGGCGTAAGCGAGAGCTTGGAGATAACCGGCGTGCCGCCTGGCATTTCGGCTATGCCGGCGATTTCGACATAGCCCTGCGCGGCGGTCGCGATGTTGGAAAGCGGCGTGTCCGCGATGTGGCGCAGCCGCCGGTAGTTGCCGATCCACGCGGCGAAACTCACGAGCGACATGGCGCCTAGTGCGAATGGCCATACGGCGGCCGATTCCGCGTGGATCGCGCCATACAAAATCAATACGTGAATGCCACCCGTCAGCCAATTGGCCGTATGGATGCGCAATTGACCGGCCACGCGCGAAACTTCAGCGCGCGATTACTTGAACATTTCCTTGACGTCGACGTCGGTCTTCTCGGCGGCGTCGAACTCGAGGAGCTGCGCCGATTTGAAATTGAACATGCCCGCGACGATGGTGTCGGGGAACTGCTCGACGCGCACGTTGTTGATATTGACCGACTCGTTGTAAAACTCGCGGCGGTCGGCGATCGCGTTTTCCAGCCCGGTGATGCGCCCCTGCAGTTGCTGGAACGTCTGATTGGTTTTCAGATCCGGATATTGCTCGGCGAGCGCGAACAGGCTGCCTACGCTCGCGCGCAGGCCTGCTTCGGCGGCGCCCAGCGCGGGAATGTTTTGCGATTCGCGCGCCGAAAACACGCGCGAGCGCGCATCGATGACTTTCTGCAGCGTGTCCTGCTCGAATTTCATGTACTGCTTGCACGTCTCGATGAGCTTCGGCAGCTCGTCGTGCCGCTGCTTGAGCAGCACGTCGATGTTGGCCCAGGCCTTCGATACATTGTGCTTTACCTGGACGAGATTGTTGTAAATCATGACGAGGTAAACCAGCGCCAGGACTGCCACCCCGACGACGACGATCGCGACGATGCCCATGCAGACTCTCCCTAGTCTCCCGCAATTGGCGGGCAGTATAGCATCGGCGGGTGCGGGCCTGCGCCGGCAGTTACCACGTGTACTGCACGGTATAGCGCAATGTGACTTCCGCGCCGGGATCGACTTTTACCGGGAAGTGAACGGTGCGCGCGTCCTGTTTTTCGTAATCGTGCGTCTTAGCCGTGATCTGCCAGTTCACCCAGCGGTAGAGGTTCTCTTTGACAAGCACCGTCACGCGCTCCTTTTTCTGGTTGCGCAGTTTCACTTCGATCTCTTCCGACATGGTTTTGCGCGACGTGTCGACCTTGAAATCGACCTGGCGGCGTTCGCCGACTACGTCGAACGCGGAACCCAGCTTGACCAACACCTTCTCATTGCGCGGCGTGTGGTCGATCACGTCTTCGCCGATAAATTCGAGCGTGCGGTCGGCCGCATCGAGCTTGCTCACGCGAATACGGCCCGACGGCAGCGGCATACCCATGTTGTGCTCGGCAGTATTCTTGAAGCCGAGATAGACGTCGACTTTCTTGTTGCTCTGCACGCCAAGATTACGGTCGGTGTGCGGGCTGGCCGAATAGCCGTAATAGCCGGGGGCGAGCCCGTAGTAGACCAGGGTCTTCTCGCACGGCACGCTGCGCGCGGCGGGAAAAAGCTCGATCTGCTTGGTCGAGTTGTCGGCCAGGGTGGTCGTGCGGCCCAGCGTGTACAGGTGATATTCGAAGAAAGACTTTTCCGCGAAACCCGTATCCCGCTCTTCGCGCGCCATTGATTTCGCCGCCATCACCTGGTCCGCGCGCGGGTTGTTGCGCTGCACGCGCTGCACGTCGCCGGCAATCAACTTCAATTTTGCGTTCGTATAGCTCGCGCCGGACTGATTGATGATGCTCACCCACGCGCCGATATCCAGTTTGCACGCGTTGGCATTTTTGCCGTCCGAGTAAGTAAGGTTGTAGTCCGACCACCAGGTCAGGCCGGCCGTCTGGTATGACACGCGCGTGCGATGATTGCCCGCCTGTTTCGCATTCATATTCCACACCAGCGTCGGGCGCGTAATCAGGCCGCCAGGCAGGCTCGGCAGCGTAATCCCGGCATTCGTCGGCAGCAGCTGGATCGTGCCGTCCTCGCGCTTGAGCGTGATGCCGCCGGTCGTGGACAGCAGCGTGCCTTTGAACGACTCCACGGCGGTGCCGCGTACTTGATCGACTTTTATGGTCTGATCCACGTACTTTTGCAGCAGCTTGGCCTGGTCGACGAGATCGAACTGAAAGTTCTGCTCGAGCACGGTGGTGCCGGCGGGATCGGTCAGCGATTCGAACATCACGGTGGTCGGGTCGATGAAGGCTGCTACATCGGAGAAGCGCACGTTGTTGGGGCCGCGCGTGAGATTCAAGTCGCGCTGCTGACGCACGACCGCATAGCCGGGTATCCCCTGGCCGCGGCCGCCATTCCGATAGAAGTCGGGGGCCAGCGCGCCCGGTTGTGCAGTGCTGTATATCGTGAGCGCGTCGCCGCCGGGTTCGCTGTCCGTGGTGGCCTGGGCGATGCCGATGGCAAGCGCGGCCACGACCGGTAACGCGCCGAAATAGCTGATTTTTTTCACGTGATGCCTCCGTTTATTGAATCCAGGGTCAATGCTGCGGAGGCTTAAACGGTGGGGCTCGCGCAAAAGGGTTATCCGGGGCGCGCCGGCCACCGACGGGCGGTCGCCGACCGCACGCCGGCAGCGCTGAAAATTGTTGATTTAGACAGAAGAAATCTATAACCTAATCAATCCCATGCCGGCGTTCCTGCGGGCGTATCCTTTTAATTGTCAACAGAGGTAACGATGAGCGAAGCTAACCTTTCCAAGGACAAACTCGTGCAGGATTTTCGTTCCGTTGTTGCGGACGCCGAAGAATTGTTGAGGGCGACCGCCAGCCAAGCCGGCGAAAAAGTCGCCGTTGCGCGCGAACGTATACAGGACAGCCTGCACAATGCCAAAGTCAAACTGGCCGAAGCCGAAGACATCATCGTTCAGCGCAGCAGGCAGGCTGCTCGCGCCACGGATGATTTCGTGCGCGAAAACCCGTGGCAGTCGGTCGGCGCGGCAGCAGGTATCGGACTCGTAATCGGATTGCTGATCGGCCGCCGTTAATCGATGGCGGGCGCAGACTCCGCCACCGGCGCCCGCACGGGCGGGCTGTTGACTTCACTCAAGCAACTCGTCGCCACGCTCGTGGCGGTCCTGCAGACGCGCCTGGAACTGCTCGCCAACGAGGTGCAGGCGGAAAAGTTGCGGCTCACGCAACTGTTGCTGCTCGGCATCTCGGCCTTATTTTTTCTTGCCTGCGCCGTATTGCTGCTGACGGTGCTCGTGGTCGTCGCGCTCTGGGACACCCATCGGCTGCTCGCCATCGGCGGTTTTGCGGCGCTCTATCTCGGCATGGGCGTCGGCTTCGCGCTGGCGGCACGCGCGCGTGCGGCTGGGGGCACTCAACTGTTCGCGGCAAGTTTGGTCGAGTTCGAAAAAGACCGCGACAGATTATCGGCGTGAAGCGCGGCCATTCAAACTTCGGGTCGGGAGACCGCGCAGAGCTCATAGCGCGATGCGCAGCGCAGCGTGCAGACCTGACCGTCATCCTGGATCATCTCGCGGGCCCGCTGAGGATTGTCGACCGCGGAATTTCCTGCGCGCGTTATCTGCGCGCCCGCCCGCTCGCGCTCGCGGCACTGGCAGCGCTCCTGACCGCTGCCCGCGGCCGCGGCGTGTGGAAATGGGCGCAGCGCGCTTTCGTCGCATGGCGCGCCTATCGCGCGCTCGCGAAATAATGAGCGTTGGCAACCGCATGAAAAATCTGTCGTTGGTTTGCGTATTTCGCAGCGTCAGCGTTATGGCCTACCGCTCGGTACCATTGGTCCGGAAGCCTCAACGCTGGTCATGCTGACGAGCGACCAGTTCGTGTGCCTCATTCTCGAGCATCCGGCGTTGAGCGTCGATATCCGGTTGAAGCGGGTGGCCATGATGAGTCGGAGCTTGAGCCAGACGAGCGAGCGGCTCGTCGATTACCTCCAGGATTAATCCGCGGCCGATGTGGTATCTGGTCGGTCTCATCTGGATCGCGGCGATGGTCTGGATCGTTGCCGCCTATACCCGCAAGCAGCGACAGCGCACCAGCGAACGCGCATTACAAATGGAAAAGCTGGTTGCGGAGCTCAAAGCCAATCCACGGCGCATGGATGCGGACGACACCATACTCGAGCGCGCCGTCTCCGCTCCCGCGCCGGTCACAGCTTTCACCCGCAAGCCGCGCCTGTTATCACAAAGCGCCGCTTTGCTTTATTACGTGTTCAGGACCGGGCTGCCCGACCATGAAATATTCGCGGGCGTGGCGCTGGAGGACGTGCTCGATGTCGCGGCGCCGGCGGGCCAGCACGAGCAATTGCTGCGCAAGATCGCCGGGCAGCGGCTCGATCTCGTCGTTTGCACCAAACAATTGGAAGTCGTCGCCGCGGTAATCGTATCTGCGGCTGCGGCGATGGCCGAGCGCGAGCAGTTCGCAACGCAATGCCTGCAGGCTGCGGGTATCCGCGTGGTGCGCGTCGACCCGGCGGCGCCGCCGCGCCATCAACAAATTCATGCGCTGGTTTACGGCTAGCCGGCCTATGCACGCATGCGCCGGCATCAAGTACGGCGGGCGGAACCGGAGCCTGCACCAACATGAAGCATAGCTGGGATATTTTCTGTTCGGTCGTCGACAATTTTGGCGACATCGGCGTGTGCTGGCGTCTGGCGCGGCAGTTGACTTCCGAACTTAACCAGTCGGTGCGCTTGTGGGTCGATGATCTTGCGAGCTTTCAGCGGATTTGTCTCGCGGTCGATCCAACGCGCGAAACGCAGTGGTTGGGCGCGCTGGAGGTCCGGCATTGGAATACACCGCTGCCGGCGGTCGAGCCGGCGGCGATCGTCGTCGAAGGATTTGGCGTCAGGCTCCCCGATGAATACGTCGCCGCGATGGCCGCGCGTCGGCCTCAGCCCGTGTGGATCAATCTCGAACATCTGAGCGCGGAGCCGTGGGTCGATGGCTGCCACGGCCTGCCGTCGCCGCATCCGACGCTGCCGCTCACCAAATATTTTTTCTTTCCGGGGTTCACGGCAGCGATCGGTGGGCTGCTGATCGAAAGCGCGCTGCGTCCGGCACGCGACGCGTTTCAATCCACTGCATCCGCGCGCGCCGCATTTTGGAATGCGCTCGGTGTGACGGCGGACGATGCGGCACTGCGTGTCTCGCTGTTTTGCTATGACAATGCCGCACTCGAAGCGCTCGTGGCGGCATGGTCGGCGGGCAGGTACCCCATCTTGTGCGCGGTGCCGCCGGGCGCGGCGCAGGAGGGACTTGCGGCAGTCCTCGGCAGAGATCTCGCGCCGGGGACGCGCGTAGTGCGTGGGCAGTTGATGATAGCGGCAATCCCATTTCTGGAGCTCGATCACTTTGATCGCTTGTTGTGGGCGTGCGACATCAATTTTGTGCGCGGCGAGGACTCGTTCGTGCGCGCCCAGCTCGCTGCGCGGCCGCTCGTCTGGCAGGCCTATCTGCAGGCGAAGGAAGCTCACCTGGTCAAGCAGTCTGCGTTCATCGACCGCTATGTCGACGGCCTCGACGCCGCCACGGCGGCCGCAGTGCGCGCGATACACCTGGCCTGGAACCGACAGTCCTCGCAAATCAGCGAGTGCTGGGACCGCTTTATGGACGCCCGCAACGCGGTCGCCAGCCACGCCCGGGCCTGGACTGCCCGGCTTGAGCACGGCGGAAATCTGGCGCTCAGGCTGGCCGAATTCTGCCGGAATCGGCTAAAATAGCGGGCTTTTATGCTTACAGCAGCGGGAAAATCATGAAAATCGCACAGGAAATCAGGGCCGGCAACGTCATCATGCTCGGCAAAG
>Ga0207708_10002073_pt1 | contig 14764 bp, 13 predicted proteins | sample KBSK5101metaG_FD_184340 | JGI IMG/M metagenome (GOLD analysis project Ga0207708, IMG submission 184340) | Corn, switchgrass and miscanthus rhizosphere microbial communities from Kellogg Biological Station, Michigan, USA - KBS K5-10-1 metaG... | ecosystem: Host-associated > Plants > Roots >...
CCGTGCATGACGAAGACCTTCGATCGCGAGAGCAGCGCCGCGTTGACCTCGAACGACGGGTTCTCGGTGGTGGCGCCGATCAGCACGATGTCGCCGGCCTCCACGCGCGGCAGGAAGGCGTCCTGCTGCGCCTTGTTGAAGCGATGGATTTCGTCGACGAAGACGATCGTGCGCCGGCCGGTGCGGCGCCGACGGTCCTCGGCCGCGGCCATCACCTCTTTGATCTCCTTGATGCCGGCGAGTACGGCGCTGAACGGGACAAAGCGCGACTGCGTGAGCTCGGCGATCACCCGGGCCAGCGTCGTCTTGCCGGTGCCAGGGGGGCCCCAGAGGATGATCGACTGCAGGACGTCGCGTTCGATGGCGAGGCGCAGCGGCGTGCCGGGCGCCAGGATGTGCTCCTGACCGACGATGTCGTCGAGCGTGCGGGGACGCATCCGCTCGGCGAGCGGTGTGCCGGCGCCGGCATCGCGCGACGCCGGTGCAAAACCCTCGTCCTCGGGATCGCCGAAGAGTCCGCTCATGTGCGTTGCCTTCGCGCGGCGTAGACCAGCAGCGCGCCCGCCACCGCGGCGTTCAGCGATTCCACCTGCGGCGCCATCGGAATGGTGACACGCTCGTCGCACTGGACCACGAGGTCGTCGGCGAGGCCGTGCCCTTCGCCGCCGATCCACAAGCCGACGCTCCCTTTCCAGCTCACGCCGTCGGGATCGGCCCCGCCGCGGGCCACCGAGGCCACCGTACGCATGCGCGCCTGGCGCATCTCCGTCATGACGCGGTCCGGCGGCAGGCCGGTGACGACCGGCAGGCGCAGGGCGCTCCCCATGCTCCCGCGCAGCGCCTTCCAGGAGAACGGATTGGCCGACGCGCCGGTCACGAACGCGCCCGACGCGCCGCCCGCCTCGGCCGAGCGCAGCAGGGCTCCCACGTTGCCCGGGTCCTGCACGTCGGCCACGACCAGCACGAAGGCGTCGGGTCGATCGCACAGCGACGCCGGCTCGCTGGCGGTGCGGAGACCAATGGCTGCGATGCCCGACGGAGATCGCACCGGGCTCACCGCGTCGAACGCGCGATCGTCCGCCTCGACGAGCGGCAGCCCGCGCCGCTCGAGTTCGAGGGCCAGGCGGCCGGCCTCGGCCCCGGTGGCGCGCCGCGAGGCCGCGACAAGGATGACCTCGAAGCCGAGCCCGGCGTCGAGCGCTTCGCCCACGAGGTGGGCGCCGTCGAGGAGCACGCGACGGCCAGAGGGATCCGGTGTGGTAGCCAACGCGCGGAATGCGGCGACGACAGGATTGTGGCGGCTCGAAACAGTGCGCACGGAGGGTCGCCGGCGAGCATAACAGACTGTGCTACAGTCTGAATTCGACCGATGAAAGAGCGACTTCTCAAGCGTTTCTACGACGAAATCGCGGTGCTCGAGCGCGAAGTGAAAGTGGATCTCCCCAAGGAGATTCAGCGCGCGCGCGAGCTCGGCGATCTGCGCGAGAACGCCGAATACAAGGCGGCCAAGGAGCGGCAGGACATCGTCAACGTCCGCATCTCCATGCTGAAGAAGCGCGTCGGCGAGATCTCGATGATGAACCTCGACCGCATCCCGCACGGCAAGGCGGGCTTCGGCTCGACGGTCACCCTCAAGGCGAACACCGGCGACACGATCGTCTACCAGCTCGTCATGCCCGAAGAGGCGGATGCCGAGAAGGGGATGATCTCCACCTCGTCGCCGATCGGCCGCGCCATCCTCAACAAGGAGGAAGGCGACGAGATCAAGGTCGTGACGCCGAACGGCAACAAGACGTTCGAGCTGATCAAGCTCATTACCATTCACGACGAAGCGTGACCTCCGTCTACTCGCCCGAGCGCCGGACCGCGGTGGTATTCGCCGGGACGGGCGCTCACGGCGCGTACCACGCCGGCGTGCTGCGCGCGCTCGAAGAAGCGGGCGTCAAGATCGATCTGGTCGCCGGCCACGGCGTCGGCGCCGCCAACGCGGCGCTGGCGGCGATTGGCGGTCAGGCGCTCCTCTGGGACGAGCCGGGCGTCTGGCGCAATCCCCGCGCCCGCGACTGGTACGGCTGGAAGATGCCGGTCCGTTGGGCAGGCTGGGTGGTGGTGGCGCTGCTGGCGGCGCTCGTGGCCCCGGTGCTGCTGGTGGTGGCCACCGGCATAGTGGTCTACCCGCTGGGATTCCTCCTCGAGACCGCCGGCAGCGGATTCGGCGCCTCGCTCCTCGCGGCGTATGCCGGCTGGCTCCAGACCGCGTTTGCCGGTCCCCGCCTGCCGACGTTCGTGCCGCGCCTCGGGATGATCCTGGTGAGCGCGCTCGTACTGCTGGTTCTCGTGGCCGCGGCCCGCGCGGCCCGCGACGGCTGGGCCCGCCGCGGGCGGGGGGCCGTGTGGTGGTGGGTGTTCGGCGCGCCGTTCGACGCGGCGCCCGCGCGCCGGGCGTTCACGAGCGCGGTCTGGCAGCTGATTCGCGGCGCCGAATCGGTCACGCCGCCGGCGGTCGAGCGGATCGGCCGCCGCTACGCCGAAGTGCTGATCGAAAGTCTGGGGCAGCCGGGCTTCCGCGAGCTGATCGTCGTCGCCACCGACGTGGACAGCCGTCGCGATCTCATCGGCGCGCTCGTCAGCGAACCGTACGCGCGGCCGTATCTGGCCGCACGCCCGGATCGCGATCGTCGTGCCGAAGTGCTGGACCTGACAGGGGCCGGCCGTGATCGTGCCATCGACCTCGTGGCTGCCGCGCTGACGCCGGCTGTCGGCTTCGATCCGTGGCTCGTGACGTTCGCGCCCGATAGCCATTGGCGCGGCGAAACGCATCGCCTCATCGATCGGCCGGGCACCGTGCACCGGCTGCTCGAGGAGGTGGCCGCGGCGGGCGTCACGCAGATCGTCGTGGTGAGTGCCTGCGCCCCGGAGAGCGACCCGCACCGGCTGCGCGCGGCTCCGCTCGACCCGAGGCAGCGGCTGGGGGAGTTCATCGTCACCGCCGAAGCGGCGGCGCTGCGTGATGCGCTGGAGATGGCGCGGCTTCGCTTCGACGCGGTGTTCACCATCCGCCCGTCACACAACGCGCTGGGGCCGTTCGACTTTGGTGGCGCCTACGACCAGGCGTCGGATCGACGGCAGGAGCTCATCGAGCTCATCGATCGAGGCTACGAGGACGCGAGCCGGCAGTTCATCGGCCCGGTGGTCGGTGCCAGCGGAGAGTACCTCGCGCAACCGGGCGCGCAGGTCGTACGTTAGCGGGCGCCGATCAAGCGAAACTGTTCCACCTCGAGGATCCGGATGGTTGCTCCGGTCCCACAAGGCGAGTAGCGCTCCACCTCGCCCGTCACTTCGATCGTCTTCCCCACGAGCACGTTCAAGTCGGCGCCGTACACTTGCCGCAGGCGGTTCGGGTATTGGGGGCAGACCGTGAGGACGTTCCTCGGCGACTCCTTCAAGACGATGGCGGCGTCCATCCCATCGTCTCCGACGCTGGCCACCGTGCCCCGGACGACGACGATCTGGCCGATCCAGCTCGCTTGGTAGGCTCCCGCCGGCCGCATCGATCCTGTCCACCACCGTGCCCGCTTTTGGGAGAAGTCGAGCGGCTCGTCGCCGCGGGTCCCGGGAATCGGCCGGCCGTTCACGATCGCGTTCGCGATCGCGGTGACCTCCTTGGCGCCGGCGGCCAGGCCGGCGGCGATCTGTTCCGGCGTGAGCGGCTGCACCACCGACTCCTCGGCGTGGTCGCCATGCGTCGCATGGAGTTCGAGATCGCCGATTTTCGGCGCCACGTCGAGATAGTAGCGGCCGCCGCCGCATATGGGGTCTCCCACGGTCCGCACGCACGTCCGCGCGGACGGATGGAAGAAGATCTGCGCCGTGATCGGCGACAGCGTGCCCTGCACGCCCGCCGGATGCTGACTGGCGCAATTCACCTTGGAGTCGAACGGGATCGAGTATTCGACTGGCCCCGCCGCGACGCAGAGCAGCTGGGACGTTCGCGTGAGCGCCGGCCCGCTTCCGGCCGGGAAGCGAAAGGCCATAGCCGTCGACCGGTACGTCCACGCCCCGATGTCAGGGATGGTCGCGACACGAGCCGGGACCATCTGCCCCTGTGGACCCAGGAACGCGAAGGCCAGGTAGGCGGGGAACGGAATGTAGGCCGTTCGCTGGAAAGCGTAGACATCGCTGCACGCGCCAGGCTTCACGGTCTGCCACGCGACCACTTGCAGCGTGGGTGCGATCGGGTCGAAATCGTGCGCGCCGAGCGCCACGTTGACGGCCCGATTCCCCTTGTTGCAGACCGTGAGCGTCGCAGGCCCTTGATCTTCTTCCTGAGCGGAGGCCGACCGCACAACCGAGAGAGACAGGCACGCGGTGAGCAGCAGGGCGAGGGGACCGGCCGTGCGTCGCATGTGTGGCCTCCTTGGGCCTCCGCTACTTGTCCGAGGTGTCGCTCGCTTTCGATTCGGCCTCGAGTAGCAGCGGCAGGGCGGTATCGTGTCCAGGGGCGAGCAGACCGGCGGCAGTATAGGTCAGCAGTTTGTCGCGGGTGTCTGAAATATCCAGGTTCCGCATCGTCAGCTGCCCGATGCGGTCCTGCGGCGTGAACGCCGACGCGCCCTTTTCCATCGTCAGCCGTTCCGGCTTGTACGTGAGGTTGGCACTCCGCGTGTCGAGCAGCGAGTAATCGTTGCCGCGCCGCAGTTCCACGATCACCTCGCCGGTGATCGCCTTGGCGACCCACCGCTGCGCCATCTCGCGGAACATCAGCGCCTGCGGGTCGAACCAGCGGCCCTGGTAGAGCAGCCGGCCGAGACGGCGTCCGCTGTCGCGATACTGCTCGATGGTGTCCTCGTTGTGGATGCCGGTGACCAGCCGCTCGTAGGCGATGAAGAGCAGCGCCATGCCCGGCGCTTCGTAGATGCCGCGGCTCTTGGCCTCGATGATGCGATTCTCGATCTGATCGCTCATGCCGAGCCCGTGCCGGCCGCCGATGCGGTTGGCTTCGAGCATGAGCTCCACCGGGTTGCCGAAGGTGTGGCCGTTGATCGCGACGGGCACCCCTTCGTCGAAGCGGATCGAGACTTCTTCCGGCTTCACGGTCACGTTCTCGCGCCACGAGGCCACGCCCATGATCGGCTCGACGATCTTGATGCCGGAATTCAGCTGCTCGAGGTCCTTCGCCTCGTGCGTGGCGCCCAGGATGTTCGAATCCGTGGAGTAGGCCTTCTCGGTGCTCATCTTGTAGGTGAGCCCGGCGCGCTCCATGTATTCCGACATCTCCTTGCGGCCGCCGAGCTCGTCGATGAACGCCTGGTCGAGCCATGGCTTGTAGATGCGCAGCGCCGGGTTGGCCAGCAGCCCGTAGCGGTAGAAGCGCTCGATGTCGTTTCCTTTGAACGTGCTGCCGTCGCCCCAGATATGGACGGCGTCGTCGCGCATCGCGAGCACGAGCATCGTGCCGGTGACGGCGCGGCCGAGCGGCGTGGTGTTGAAGTAGGGGACGCCGGCGGTGGTGATGTGGAAGGCGCCACACTGCAGCGCGGCAATGCCCTCGTTCACCATCTGCTCGCGGCAGTCGATGAGACGCGCCTTCTCGGCGCCATAGGCCATCGCCTTGCGCGGGATCTCGTCGTAGTCCGGTTCGTCGGGCTGCCCGAGGTTGGCGGTGTAGGCGTACGGAATGGCGCCTTTGGCGCGCATCCAGTGCAGCGCGGCGCTCGTGTCGAGCCCGCCCGAGAACGCGATGCCGACGCGCTCGCCGGCGGGAACCTTCTGAAGAATCGTGGCCATGAACCTCTGATAATAGTTCGGGCGCGGTAGAATCCGGACGCGCCCGCGGCCATGTCGGCTCAGGGCGAAAGGCTTATGGCTCAAGGAAAAACGCTTGCCACACTTATCCTTCTGGGCCTTTCGATAACGCTCGCGGCGCAGAGTCAGAACCAGAGTCAGCAGCGCGTCGAGTGGAACCAGCCGCAGAAGCCGTTCAAGGTGTTCGGCAACACCTACTGGGTGGGCACCAGGGGGCTGGGCGCGATCCTCATCACGTCGGATCGCGGGCACATCCTGATCGACGGCGCGCTCCCCGAATCGGTGCCGCAGATTCGCGACCACATCCGCGAGCTCGGCTTCAAGCTCGAGGACGTCCGGCTGCTCCTCAACTCGCACGTGCACTACGACCACTCCGGCGGGCTCGGCGAGCTGCAGCGGCTCACCGGTGCCCGTGCCGCGGCGAGCGCCAGCAGCGCGAAAGTGCTGACCTCCGGCGAGTCAGAACCGGACGATCCACAGTACGGCCTCCTGCCGCCGATTGGCCGGCTTCAAAAAGTGGAGATCGTTCGCGAAGGGCAGGTCGTGAAAGTCGGCTCGCTGCTCGCCAGGCCGCACATGACGCCGGGGCACACGCCTGGAGGCACCAGCTGGACGTGGAAATCGTGCGAGGGCGACCGCTGCCTCGACATCGTCTATGCCGACAGCCTGACTCCCGTGTCGGCTGACGGGTTCAAGTACACGTCGAGCCCGTTGGCGAAGGAGTTCGAGCATACCTTTGCGGCACTGGAGACCATGCGGTGCGACATCCTGCTGACGCCGCATCCCGCGTTCTCGCGCGTTTTCGAGCGCCTGGCGGCACGCGAGGCGGGCAAGGCTGACGCGTTCGTCGACGCGGGCGCCTGCAAGGCGTACGCGACGGCGGGCCGGAAGAATCTGGCGACGCGACTCGCGGCCGAGAAGTAGGGGTCGACTAAACGGGCCGCCTGAAGGCGGCCCCTACGTACGAGCGACGAGCTTCTTGTCTTCGTGCAGGAACTCGAGCGCGAGGCTCAACACCTTTTCGGTGAACTCGTCGGCCTGCAGGTTGCCGAACTTGTCGCGGAAGGCGCGCAGCGGCACCACCGCCTTGGCGAGCGCGCGATGGCCGCCGGCGCTGCCGATGGCGTTGAAATACTTGCGGACGAACTCCCCGGCATTCTTCGAGTAGCCCAGGTTGCGCACCGACATCACCAGCGAGTCGTGGACGATGCCGGCGACGATTGTCCATTCGACGTCTTCGAGCTGCAGGAAGAAATCGGCCACGTAGGGGATGAAGTCCTCGCGCGGCAGCACGCCGAGGAAGGCGCAGAACACCTTCTCCTGCAGTTTGCCCTGTTCGCGCGCCTTCACCACGTAGTCGAGCCGTTCGACCGTGATTTCCGCCCCCTCCATCTTCCGGATCATCGCCGCGTCGGCGAGCGGGTAGAGGTAGGAGAACGCCTCGATGTCCACGCGGTTGGTGTGGCGGTTGAAGAACAGCGTGTCCGACTTGATCGCGTAGAGCATGGCCGTGGCCGTGCGCTCGGAGATGGTGGCGTCGACGGAACGCAGGTGTTCGGTGAGGATGGTGGAGGTCGAGCCGTAGTCGGCGCGGATGTCCTTGTAGACGGCGGTGTAGCCGGTCTGCTCCGGGTGGTGATCGATCACCAGGTCCACGCGGTCGATGGCGCCGGAGAAGTAGTGCGGCTGCACGTCCACCATCGCCACCCGGTCGAAGTTGCTGACCGTCTCCGGCGTGATCGGCTCGATGTGGATCTCGAGCATGTTCGCCATCCGCTGGTTCTCGGGCCTGGTCACACCGTGGATGGCGCCGAGAACAGCGGTCTGCTTGGTCCGTTTGAGGACCGTGCGCAGCGCGAGGCCGCTGGCCATGGCGTCCGGGTCCGGATCGTTGTGCATCAGGATCAGCACCCGATCGGCGTCGCTGAAGAAGCGCTGGTACTGCTGCACCTTGAGGCGCGTCAGCGAGCGGCTGAACTCGGTGAGGAGCGGGCCGCCGAAGAGCTCCGACAGCGCGATGTAGTTGAGCTCCGGGAATTGCCCCTTGAGCTCGTCTTCGCGCTCGCGGGTGTGGGCCGCCCCGACCCCGAGCACGTAGACCAGCGTGGCGCCGGCGTTGAAGATGGCTTCGATGATCTTCTTGAGGCTGTGGCGCCCGTCGTCTTCGACGACGACGCAGGTGCCGGGGGTGAGATCGGCCTTGAGGTAGGTGTCGGTGCGGCGGGGGTCGCCCGCCGTCACGCTGAGACCGCTGTCGTGCAGCCGCTTGGCCAGCGGCTTTCGCTCGACGATGAAGTCCATCTCGAAGCTGGGCAACAGGATTTCGTCGAGCATCCTGATGGCCAACTCGGTCTGGCAAACGGCGAGACACCTCATCGTGCCGGCGCCTCGAGTGACACCCTGCGCATACGGAAAACTCTACGATTATACGCCCCTGTCGCCGCGATGTAGGATCCGCGCATGCGCTCGCGGCAGGCGTGGTGGTTCGGAGTGGCCGTCGTGGCTGTCGGGGCCGCCAGTGTCGCCGCGTGGCAGCAGCCGGTTTTCCGGGCGGAAACCGACGCCGTGAAGCTGGGCGTGACCGTGCGCGACCGCGCCGGCGTCCCGATTACGGAATTGACCCGGGGCGACTTCACCGTCCTCGAGGACGGCCGCGAGCAGCGCATCACCTATTTCGCCCGCGGCGACCAGGAGAACGGGGCCGTCGAGACGCACGTGGGCCTGCTCCTCGACACCAGCGGCAGCATGGGCGCCGACATCGACCTGGCGCGCAAGGCGGCGGTGCGCTTCCTGAACACCATCCGCGACGCCGTGGACATGACGCTGGTGGATTTCGACGCCGAAGTCCGGATCGCCCGTTACACGCAGCAGGACTTCCCGCGGATGGTGGAGCGCATCCGCACGCGGAAGCTGGGAGGCGAGACTGCGTTCTACGACGCGCTTGGCGTCTACCTTGACGGCTCCGCCGAGGCTGACGGCCGGACGGTGCTGGTGATCTTCACGGACGGGGGGGATACCCGCAGCGCGATTCCGTTCAAGGACGTCATGAACCTGCTGCGGGCCACCGACGTCACCGTCTATGCCGTGGGGTTCCTGGAGCACCAGCCGTCGTCGATCCGCAACGACCAGCGGCTGCGCCTCATGCAGATGGCCCAGGAGACGGGCGGGGAGGCGATCTTCCCGCTGTCGATGAAAGAGATCGAAGACGCCTACGACCGCGTGGTGGCCGGCATCAAGGGACAGTACACGCTGGGCTACACCTCCACCAACGCCGCCCGCGACGGGCGCTGGCGCCGCGTCGAGGTGAAGGTGGCCGGCGGCGGCCGCGATCGACGCGTGCTCACGCGCAAAGGCTATTTCGCCCCCCTCATCCGTCCGTAGTACGATTCAGGATCGGCCTTCGGACGAAGGCCGATCCTGTGTATGCCCACGACGGAAGAACGATTCAAACTGGTCAGCGACTTCACCGTCCGCGGTGATCAGGTGCACGCCATCCCCGAACTGATCGAGGGGCTGCGGCGCGGCGACCCACACCAGGTATTGCTCGGCGTCACCGGCTCCGGCAAGACCTTCACCATGGCCCAGGTCGTGGCCGAGGTGAACCGGCCGACGATCGTGATGGCGCACAACAAGACGCTGGCGGCGCAGCTCTTTCAGGAGTTCCGGCGCTTCTTCCCCGAAAACGCCGTCGAATACTTCGTCAGCTACTACGACTACTACCAGCCCGAGGCCTACGTGCCGGCCACCGACTCGTACATCGAGAAGGAGGCCACGGTGAACGACGAGATCGACCGGATGCGGCTGTCGGCCACCCGGTCGCTCTTCGAGCGGCGCGACGTCATCATCGTGGCCAGCGTGTCGTGCATCTACGGCCTGGGATCGCCCGAGGCGTACTACGGAATGATGCTGCCGCTCGAGAAGGGGCAGCGCATGGAACGCGACGACATCCTGCGCAAGCTGGTCGAGATTCAGTACGAGCGCAACGACGTGGAGTTCGGGCGCGGCACGTTTCGGGTGCGCGGGGACATCGTCGAAGTCGTGCCGTCCTACGAGGAGCATGCGCTCCGCATCGGCCTCTTCGGCGACGAGGTCGATGAACTCGCCTGGTTCGATCCGCTGACCGGCAAGACCATCCGGCGGATCGAAAAGGTGTCGGTGTTCCCGAAGTCGCACTTCGTGGCGTCGCGCGACCGGACGCGCCTGGCGGTCGAGTCGATCAAGGCCGAGCTCGCCGAGCGACGCGGATTCCTCGAGTCGGAAGGCAAGCTCCTGGAGGCGCAGCGGCTGCACCAGCGCACGATGTTCGACCTCGAGATGATGCGCGAGATCGGCTACTGCCATGGCATCGAGAACTATTCGCGGCATCTGACGGGACGCGCGGCCGGCGAGCCGCCGCCGACTCTCTTCGACTATCTCCCCGACGACGCGCTGCTCATCGTGGACGAGAGCCACCAGACGGTGCCGCAGATCCGCGGCATGTTCTTCGGCGACCGCTCGCGCAAGGAAGTGCTGGTGTCGTACGGCTTCCGCCTGCCGTCGGCGCTCGACAATCGCCCGCTCAACTTCGACGAATGGGAGGCGCGTGCGCCGCAGATGGTGTTCGTCTCGGCCACGCCCGGCCCCTACGAGCTGTCGAAGTCGCAAGGCGTCGTGGTCGAACAGGTGATCCGGCCGACCGGTCTCAAGGACCCGCCGATCGAGGTGCGGCCGGTCAAAGGGCAGGTGGACGACCTGCTGCAGGAGATTCGCGCCCGCGCCGAGCTCCGCGAGCGAGTGCTGGTCACCACGCTCACCAAGCGGATGGCCGAGGACCTGACGACCTACTACCAGGAGCTCGGCGTGAAGGTGCGCTACCTGCACTCCGACATCGAGACGCTCGAGCGGGTGGAGATCCTGCGCGACCTGCGGCGGGGGACCTTCGACGTCCTGGTCGGGATCAACCTCCTTCGCGAGGGGCTGGACCTGCCGGAAGTGTCGCTGGTGGCGATTCTCGACGCCGACAAGGAAGGGTTCCTGCGCTCGGCGGGCTCGCTCATCCAGACGTCCGGCCGCGCCGCTCGCAACGTGAACGGCCGCGTCATCATGTATGCGGATACGATCACAGCATCCATGAAAGCAGCACTGGCGGAAACGGAGCGCCGGCGGGCGCGGCAGGAAGCCTACAACCTCGAGCACGGCATCACGCCGGAGTCGGTGGTGCGCGACATCGACGACGTGATGTCGAGCGTCTACGAACGTGACTACAGCTCGGTGCCCGAGCCGCGCGACACGCGCCGGACGTTCAAGACCATGGCGGAGCGCGACGCCGAGATCAGGCGGCTCGAAGCGGAAATGAAATCAGCGGCCCGCAACCTCGACTTCGAGCGTGCCGCCACGCTGCGCGACACCATCAAGGGACTCCGCACCGGCGAGCTCGGGCTGGGCGACCTTCCGGCGGCCGGATAGCCCGTGCTGGAATTCGTCGACAAGGGGCTCAAAACGGCGGTGCAGGAGGTGCAGGACTACGTGCGCCTGCAGATCGCCGTGGCGCGGGGCATCTTCTCGCGCCCCTTCTACATGCACGATCTGATCGAGCAGCTCGATCAGATCGGCATCGGCTCGCTCACCGTCGTCGTCCTCGCCGGCTTTTTCACCGGCGCGGTGCTGGCGCTGCAGACGGGCATCACCCTGGACCAGTTCGGCGCCCGTCCTTTCGTGGGCCGGCTGGTGAGCGCCTCGATGGTCAAGGAGCTCGGGCCGGTGCTCACCGGGCTCATGCTGGCGGGCCGCGTCGGGTCGGGCATTGCCGCCGAGCTCGGCTCGATGGTCGTCACCGATCAGATCAACGCGCTTCGCGCGCTCGGTACCGATCCGATCAGGAAGCTGGTCGTCCCGCGCGTGCTCGCGGGCATCATGATGACGCCGGTGCTGACGATCATCGCCGACTCGCTCGGCATCCTCGGCGGCTGGATCATTGCCGTGTTCCAGCTGCGGGTAGCCTCGAGCCTGTACTGGACCTCGGTGACCGAGGGCCTCTATCTGCAGGACGCGTGGATGGGCCTCATCAAGCCGTTCGTGCTCGGCCTGGCCATCGTCACCATCGGCTGTCACGTCGGCATGCGGACGAGCGGCGGCACGCAGGGCGTCGGTCGATCGACGACCCAGGCCGTGGTGGCGGCGTCGGTCGCGGTCATTGCCGTAGACCTTTTCGTGACGCAGCTGCTCATCGACCTGCTTTACTGATGGCTGTGAATTCTTCCGAGCCCGCCGACATCGAGCTGCGACACGTGTCGCTGGCGTTCGACGACAAGGTGGTGCTCAAGGACGTGAGCTTCACGCTGCTGCCAGGGCACACGAAGCTGATCCTCGGTGCGAGCGGATCGGGCAAGTCCACGATCTTGAAGCTGATCCTCGGGCTGCTGAAGCCGGACGACGGCGAGGTGCTGGTGCACGGCGAGCGCGTCGATCGCATGGCCGAGCCAGAGCTGCTGAAGATGCGCGGCGACCTGGGAATGGTGTTCCAGGAAGGGGCGCTCTTCGACTCGCTGACCGTCGGCGAGAACGTCGGCTTCAAGTTCTACGAGGACACCGACATGCCGCTCGAGGACGTGCGGCAGCGCGTGGAAGAGGTGCTCGGCTTCGTGCGCCTGGACGACTACGTCGATCGACGTACCTCGGAGCTGTCGGGCGGGCAGCGCCGCCGCGTGGCGATTGCCCGGGCCATGGCCTCGAAACCCGGCATCCTCCTGTACGATGAGGCCACGACGGGCCTCGACCCGATCACGGCCATTACCGTGGACGAGGAGATCGTCAAGCTCCGGGATCTCGAAGGGGTGAGCTCGATCGTCGTCACCCACCAGCTGCGCGACGCGTTTTTCGTCGCCACGCACGGGGCGCGCCGCGGCGGCACCCAGGCTGGCGGCAATCAGATAGTGGTGGCGCCGGCCGACGCCGCCAAGGCCGACGAAGCGGAGTTCATCATGCTGAAGGAAGGGCTGGTGGCGTTCGAAGGCAACGCCGCCGAGCTGCGCGCGTCCACCGACCCGTATATTCGATCGTTTCTGTCTTAGAGGATTCGAGCCATGCCCCGCACCCGTTCCCTGGCCTGGGCCGAACTGAAGATCGGCGTGGTGTCCATCGTCGCCCTGGTGATGGCCGGGCTGCTCATCTTTCTCCTCAGCGGGGAAGGCGGCTTCTTCTGGCAGCGCTTCGGCATCAAGACCGTGTTCGCCAACGTTGCGGGCCTGAAGGCGGGGGCGCCGGTGCGTGTGGCCGGCGTCGAGGTGGGCTCGGTGAAGGAAGTGCAGTTCATCGGCGATCGCGTCGAGGTGCTGATGGAGGTCAGCAAGGAGATGCAGCCGCGCATCACCTCGTCCTCGGTGGCGTCGCTCGGGTCGGTCTCGCTGCTCGGGGAGTCGGCGGTGGACATCACGGCGTCGAGCCAGGGCACGCCGGTGCCCGAGTGGGGCTACGTGCGCTCCGGGCCGGCCTCCGGGTCGTTCACCGACGTCGCGGACAAGGCCTCGCAGGGCATCGAACAGATCAGCGCCCTGGTCGGCGATCTTCGGGCGGGCAAAGGGACCATGGGGCGGCTGTTCACCGAGGACACGCTGCACACCGAGCTGAACGAACTGCTGACCGCGTATGAACAGGTGGCGCGGAATCTGAACAATCCCAACGGCAGCATCGGCCGCCTCACGAAGGACCCGGCCATGGCGAAGGCCCTCGAGGGCTCGCTGCAGAACCTCGAAGCGGTGACGGCACGCATCCGCTCGGGCGAAGGGAGCCTGGGCAAGTTGCTGAACGACGACAAGATGGCCACCTCGTTGACGTCGCTGACGGGCAACCTCGATTCCGTGACCGGCAAGATGAATCGGGGCGAGGGCACCATGGGCAAGCTGCTCACCGAGAAGGAGCTCTACGATCGCCTCAACTCGATGAGCGAGCGTTTCGACAAGGTGGCGGCGTCGTTGCAGCAGAAGGAGGGCACGGTGGGGCTGCTGCTGAACGACAAGGCGATGTACGAGAAGTTCAACGGGACGCTCGACGAGGCGCGCTCGCTCATCGCCGCCATCAAGGCCGATCCGAAGAAGTACCTCAACATCCGAGTCACGCTGTTCTGATGAGCGACGTGTATCTCGGCCTCATCGCGTTCGGCGTCCTCGTCATGGCCACCATCCAGGTGGCGGCCGTCGTGGCGGCCATCCGCGCGGCGCGGCGGGCGGGGGAGATGGCCGGCCGCTTCGAGCGGGACGTGCGCCCGATCATCGCCAACCTGCAGAAGGTGTCCGAAGAGGCGGCGCGGGCCTCGGCGCAGGCGGCGGCGCAGGTCGATCGGCTCGACGCCCTGGTGGCCAATGTGGCGCGGCGCGTGGAGGAGACGGCGGCCACCGTGCAGCAGACGATCCTCCAGCCGGCTCGCGACGGTCTGGCCCTGCTGAGCGGCCTGAAAGCGGTCATTGCGAGCTTCCGCGAGCCGCGCGAGGCGCCCCAGCGCAAGGACCCCAAAGCCCCGCACGACGACCTCTTCATCGGCTGACCTCGGGCAGGGCCGGGGCTTCCGCGGCCCGCAGTCCTGTCCGCATTGGATTGACGTCCGGACCGGGGTTTGTTACAAGCTGCGGGAGGAGCCACCCCCCGTGAAGAAATCCCTGATCTCGACGGCGTTCGCTCTCCTGCTGCTGTGCCCAGGCTTCGCGCTCGCTCAGGCGCCGGCCTCGAAGTCGGCGCCTCTGGCGACCGAGCTCGTGAAGCTGCTGGACTCGATGAAGCTCGATTCGGTCGCGGGCAGCCGCAGCGCCAACGAGTACGTGGCCGCGATGTACTTCCCTGGTAGCCAGTTGGTGGTCGTGAACGCCAAGACGACGGTGCCGGATCGGATGAAATACCTGATCTTGCAGAAGTCGTACAAGGATCTGTACGTCGAGCTGAACGGCGCCGTGGATCAGGCGTCGAAGATCTTTATCTCCGATCTCGGGGC
>Ga0207708_10002077_pt1 | contig 14751 bp, 11 predicted proteins | sample KBSK5101metaG_FD_184340 | JGI IMG/M metagenome (GOLD analysis project Ga0207708, IMG submission 184340) | Corn, switchgrass and miscanthus rhizosphere microbial communities from Kellogg Biological Station, Michigan, USA - KBS K5-10-1 metaG... | ecosystem: Host-associated > Plants > Roots >...
CCCGGGCCTGTTGCTGAAGGCCGGATAGGTTACCGCAGAGTCGAAGCGACCGAAGCAGTCGCGATCAGCGAGGTCGTCGACGTAAGCGATGCGCTGACCTGGGTCCAGGGGGCGTTGGCCGAGTTGTATGCCACCCTGACTGCTCAAGGCGTGCGCGTCTGCGGCCCGGCTGGGGGCATCTTCGCCGACGAGCTAATCGCCAGCGAACGAGGGCAGGCGACCGTTTTCGTCCCCTTCGGCGGTGACTTCCGACGCACCGGACGCCTTACCGAACTCGTGGTACCAGCCGCCGAATTGGCCACAGTGGTGCACGCCGGCTCGTATCGCGACTTCGACCTGGCCTACGGCGCCCTGGCCACCCACGTCGCCCAACACGCGATCGCCGTCGATGGCCCGATTCGCGAGTACTTCCTCGTCGGCCCCCACGACACCCGCGACGAAACCGCCTGGCGCACCGAGATTGGCTGGCCTGTCTTTCACACCACAACCGCCTAACCCCGCCCACGCGCCGTCACCTTGCATGCCCACCGACAGTGCAACCCGCCGACATCCAGACGTCCACGCTCAACCGGGTTCGAGTAAGGACACTCAGGTGTCCGAGTGGAGCTAAGAGCGGAGCTAAGGGGACTCGAACCCCTGACCCCCACACTGCTAGAGTGAAAACGCCTGTGCTGCAGCGTGTCACAGCGTCCAAGGTGTATCGGATAATGCCCGCCTGCCACCCGTTTCGTACTGATGTGTCTCGGACGTGCTTGCGGGTGACTAGCTGTCTTAGGACACCGCTAGGACACGTTGTAAGTACGTTGTTAGGTTCTTGTCGCCCCCGTTGGCGGCGAGAGAGTCGCAAAAATCAGCCGGATTGGCGGACGACCCGACGTCAAATGTCAGCCGGCGTCACAGGGTAGGTTTCGCGGCCACAGGGGTTGCGTCTAGCGGCGTGGCCAGACGCGCGCCATCGGCGGCCGGTGGACACAGCGGTGAGATCCGAGCAGCTCACTGTCAGTCGAGTGAGGCATGGCCCAGAGTTGTACGGCAAGACTATCCGGATCGATGACGATCCCTCGACATTGTTCGTGGGTGCGCCCGCCCGCACACGCCAGGCGGATGGCCGCGGTTACGTCGGACGGGCGGGTCTTGGTCGGGGGATCACGGCGACCACCAGCGAGGCCAACCCCGCCCAGTGCGCCTTGATTCGAACGACGCCCAGCAGGATGAGATGGTGATCAGCGGAAGTAGGGCAATGAGCGCCGACACGGTCAGACTGCCGGCAACCGGCGCGAGTTCGTGCGTGAACATGGTTCCCCTTACCGATCGATCCGTTCAACGGGACTGGGCTGAGACCACCGGGTTCGTGATCGGCTTCTGTCCGTTCGGCGATGGCGTGAAACAAGAGTGACGTTTAGCCGACTATCAGAACCGGCCCGGTTCCGGTGTCCGCGCGTCATAGCCGGCACTGGCGTGCCATTCGCCGGCCCGAATCGGGTCGTCTCCTCGGATCGACGCGTCGACGAGCTGAATGGGGTGGAACATCGGCAGCGCTGCCGGCAGATAGCGGCGCATCTGCAAGAGGCAGCCAGGATTGGCGGTCGCCACCGCGTCCGGCTTGACCGACATCACGTTGGCCATCTTGCGCCGGCCCAGTTCGGCGGCGGGTTCGGGCATCACCATGTTGTAGATGCCGGCCGAACCGCAGCAGATCTCGGCCTCCGGGATATCCGTCACCTCCAGGCCCGGGATGGTGCGCAGCATCGCCCGCGGCTGGAGCCGCACACCTTGCCCGTGCCCGAGATGGCACGCGTCGTGGTAGGCGACCTTGGCCTCGATGCGGTGTCGCGGCGCGGCAGGCTCCAGGTCGGCGAGCACTTCTGAAACGTCGCGCACCTTCGCCGAGAAGGCGGCCGCCCGTTCTGCGTACTTCGGGTCGTCGCGCAGGAGCCGACCGTACTCCTTCATCGTGGAGCCGCAGCCGGCGACGTTCACCACAATGGCGTCCACGTCCTCGCGTTCGAAAACGTCGATCAGCCGTCGGGCCCACTTCAGCGCCTCCGGTTCCCGGCCTGCGTGTTCGCTGAGCGCTCCGCAGCAGCGCTGGGCGTGCGGCACGATCACGTCGCACCCTTCCCGGGCCAACACGCGTGCCGTGGCCTGATTGACCTCGCGGAAGAACACGCGCTGAACGCAGCCCTCGAGCATCGCGACGCGGCGCCGCCGTGCGGCGCCCTCAGCCGGGATATAAGCGGGCAGCCGGCGGGTGAGGCCGCGCAGCTGCGCTGGCGGCATCAGCTCCTCGACCGCCTGCAGTCGCGCCGGCAGCCGCTTGCGCAGCCCGCTGCGCTCGAGCAATGAGTGACCGCGCGCGCGTTGGTAGAGCACGCCCATGACGGCGGCGGCGCGCAGCCGGGTCGGGTACGGGAAGAGCTGGAAGATCATTTCCCGGAACGCCCGGTCAGCGGGGCTGCGCCGGTAGTTGCGCTCCAGCTGCGGGCGGACTGCTTCGATCAACTCGTCGTACTTCACGCCGGATGGGCACGCCGTCACACAAGCCATGCACCCCAGGCACGCGTCGAAGTGCTGGACATAGGTGTCGTCGAGCGGGACCACGCCTTCCTTGCCGAGCTTCATCAGGTAGATGCGTCCGCGCGGGGAGTCCATTTCCTCGCCCCACAGCGCATACGTCGGGCAGGTGGGCAGGCAGAAGCCGCAGTGCACACAGTCGGATATCCGCTCATCGGTCGGCGGGTGGTGTGCGTCGAAGATGCCGAAAAAGTCTGCTGAATGCTCCACGTGTACGCGCTGATCCTCCGTCCTCTTCTCTTCGCGCAAGCGCTCATCGCCGTCGCGGCTGTTGGACGATTCGTTGGTCATCGGCGAACTCCAGGATCGGGGTGGTCACAGCCAAGGGGCAAGGCGGCCAGGGGCGCAGCGGCCGTCGGGATCTAGCCGGGCCTTGAGGGCGCGAAGGAGGCCGACGGTCGAGGGTGCGGGTCCGAGCGGGTCGACGCCTGCGTCGACCTCGGCGGGGCGCTGTCGCAGCAGCACGGTCCCGCCGATCGCTAGCACTTCGCCGCGCCACTCGTCGAATGCCGCCGCCTGCTGTGCGGGCGGTCCGGAAAACCGAGCGGTGTGCAGCCCGAGCGCGCTCTGGGAGGCGAGCGAGACGTCCACCCCGGCGGCGTCGCCCGCCTTGGCGAGCGCGGTGGCGACGTCGGTCAACCGGGTGGGCAGTGTGCCTGCGAATGCCGTGCTCTGCTCCGACTCGGCGCGATGCGCACTGGCGTTCTCCCGCCAGAGCGCGGCCTCATCGGTATCGACCAACACCTCCGTCGCCTCGAGACGCTTCCGCAGCGCCGTCGTCTGCGCCGCGACGCCGGCCGCGCTGCCCTCGAACCGCACGGCCAGCCGTCCGGAGGATCCGCGGGGGTCGCCGACCCAGTCGATCGCCGTTGGCGCCAGGGGCGAGGCGAGCAGGTCGACGCTCCGTGCTGTCGCCTCCTGGACCGTCGAGGCCGCCACGACGGTGGCGCTCGTCTCCGGCAGAGGATGCAGGCGCAGCACCACTTCCGCGATCAAGCCGAGCGTGCCCAGCGACCCGTACATCAGCTTGCTCAGGTCGTAACCGGCGACGTTTTTGATCACGTGTCCGCCCGCGCGGGCCACCGTTCCGTCGGGGAGCACGAGCGTCACCCCGATCACCAGGTCGCGCAGCGCGCCGTACCGCAGCCGTCTCGGGCCAGAGTCGCCGGTGGCAAGCAGCCCGCCCAGGGTCGCTCCATCCGGTTCGGTTGGCGGGTCGAGCGCCAGCCACTGGCCGGCCTCGCCCAGCCGCTCCTGCAGAACGCGCAGCGGCATGCCGGCTTGCGCCGAAGCGGTCATGTCGGCGGGGTTGTGGTCGAGTAACCGGTCCAGCCCGCCGGTCTCCAGCACCAAATCCGGGTCTCTTGGACGGCTGGCCCAACTCATCTTCGTGCCGGTGCCCCGGAACAGCACACTGCCCCCGCCCTCGCGCAGCACCTTGGCGGCCTCGTCGACGCTGGTGGGCCGTTGAACGGTAGGGGTCGAGGAAGCGGTAGCGGTCATCGAAGGTTGCCTCCCTTCAGAACCGCTCGATCACGCCGGCTTGCTCGAGCGGATGGGGCCGCCACGGACCGGGACGCTCACCACACAGCCGGGGAGTCGGCAGCACCTTCCCGGGGTTGCAAATCCCGCCGGGGTCGAAAGCGGCGCGCACCAGTGCCATCACGGTCAAGTCCGAATCGCTGAACATCTTCGGCATCGAACAGGCCTTGTCGCTACCCACGCCGTGCTCACCGGTGATCGATCCGCCCTGCTCCACGCACAACTCGACGATCGCCGTCGCCAGGTGCTCGGCCTGCTCCGCCTGGCCCGGCACAGTGTCGTCGTAGAGGACCAGCGGGTGCAGGTTGCCATCGCCGGCATGGAACACATTTGCCACCCGGAGCCCCGCTTCCCTCGACATCTCCCCGATCCGGGTGAGCGTGCTGCCGAGCCTGGTCCGCGGGATGACCCCGTCCTGGACGAAATAATCGGGACTGATGCGACCCATCGCGGCGAACGCGGCCTTGCGGCCTTTCCAGATCAGCGCGCGTTCGGCGGGGTCCTCGGCGATCCGGATGTGCGTGGACTGATTGTCTCGACAAATCTGCTGTACGCGTTCGAATTCCGTTTGTACCTCCACCTCGACGCCGTCGAGCTCAACCACCAGCGCGGCGGCTGTGTCGAGCGAATATCCGGCGCCGGTCGCCTTCTCGCACGCCTCGATCGCCAGCGCGTCGAGCATCTCGACGGCGGCCGGGATGATGCCGGCCGAGACGATCTCGCTGACCGCGTTGCCCGCCTGTTCGGCGTCGGGGAAGTCGGCGACCAGCGTGCGGACCGCCTCGGGCTTGCGCAGCAACCGCACGGTGATTTCGGTGACGATGCCGACGGTGCCCTCCGACCCGACGATCACCGCGCGCAGATCCGGCCCGACCTGATCCAGCGAGTCGCCGCCCACGGTGACCACGCTCCCGTCGGCGCACACCATCGTGAGCCCGAGGACATGGTTGGTGGTGAAGCCATACTTCAGGCAGTGCGCGCCGCCCGAGTTCTCCGCCACGTTTCCCCCGATCGTGCAGACCACCTGGCTCGACGGGTCGGGCGCGTAGTACAGGTTGTGCGCGGCAACCGCCTCGGAGATGCCGAGGTTGGTGACGCCCGGTTGGACGACTGCGCGCTGGTTCTCCGCGTCGACGGACAGGATGTCCCGCATCCGGGCGAGCCCGATGACGATGCCGTCGGCGACCGGCAGCGCACCGCCGGATAGGCCGGTACCCGCACCGCGGGCGACGAACGCTATCCGTTCGCGGGCGCAAACCCGCACCACTGCCGCAACCTCTTCCGTGCTGACAGGAAGCACAACCAGCGCGGGAGCGACCCGAAAGCCGGTGAGCCCGTCGCACTCATAAGTGCGAAGTTGAGCCGGCTCCGCGATCAGGCCGCCTTCGCTGACCAATCCGCCGATCTCCCGGCAGATCTGCTCGGTGACCCGCCCTGTGGCCCTCTCACTGACCAACTCGAGGTAGGTCGTTGTCATCGTCACCGCCTCCACTCAACCAGCAGCCGGTATTTCGGCAGCGCGACACATTCGATGAGTCCGCGAGCGCACACCTCATTCCGCGGACCGAACGTCGGCCACTCGCACCGATAACCACCGTTGCACTACCCACCGAGGGATGCAGGGAAACGCCCGAACCGCCGACTCGAAGGCGTTATGTCCGTGCAGCGGCAGCACGTACGTTCCGGTGCGGCGCCGAACCGACTGACCGAGGTCGAGATGCCGACCGCCGTGGCTCGAAACTCGGTCGGGAAGAGTTCGTTGGGGCAGATCCGAATCACCATGACGCCAATGAAATCCGTGCCACGACCGCACCGACGCCGCCGGTGCCATAACCCCGGGCTACAGCAGCTGCCTACACCACATCGCCCTATCCAAGCGTGTGCCGCGGTAACCACGTCATCCTCCTCATCGACGACCTAGACATCCGCGTTCTCGACCACACCACCGGTCAACGCATCCGCAAACTGACCCTCGACTACCAAGCCCTCGGCGTCAAATGCGGAAACTCACCCGAAAATCAGCTGCCCACGTAAACGATGTCCCGAGACATCTGTCAACGATGTCTCGGGACATGAAGACGTCACCGCAGCCTGGATTTGAACCTGCGACCACTTGACCCCCAGGGAACAGGACAGTGTGGACTAGTGTTCTGCTGCGCCCCGTACGTCCAGGTCAGCGGAGTCTGCATGTCGGGTCTGTGTCGCCCTGTCCATCGTGTTCGTGCCTGTCTTGGCAAGTCCTTGGCACGCTGCCGAACGGGTGTGCGATCCCCCGCAGCCGCACACGCTGAGACCGTCCACCCCTGGGCTTCGATGTACTCCATCAGGGTCAGGCAGTGCACGCCAAGCGCGTCGCACACATCGGGAATTCTCGGCTTGGCGATGTTGCCATCGGTTTCTCCTCAGTGACGACCGTGCCGCTCTTCACCATCGCGATAGCGATCACGAACGGGTCTTGTCTGAACATCCTCGATTCAAGGCGATGGCAAAGCCGCACACGGGGGCTAGGGTCAGCCTAGGCATAGGCCCATTTTTAGGCGACGTCATACCCGGGGCCGCAAAAGTCGATCAGGTACCCGCCGGTGCGTATTGCCCGCAGTCTCATCCGCGTCATTCGACGTCGACGTATGGCGGCTCGCCGCCAGCGGCGGTAAACGCTGCCAGTGCGCGCACCAGGCCTCGCCGCTCGCGGGCCGGCATCTTCTCCACCACACGGGCTAGCTCGTTGCGCCGGTTTGCTGTGACTTTCTGCACCACCCTGCGTCCCCGGGCGGTGAGCTCGGCGACGAGTTCGCGCCGCGATGTTGGATGCGCCCGTCGGTCGATTAGCCCGGCACTGACCAGCCGGTCAACCATGCGCCCGATGGTCGACGGCTGCACGTCCAGCAGACTTGCCAGCGTAGCCAGGTTGACCGGGCCTTCGTTGGAAAGGATGACCAGGGTGCGGAACTGCGGGATGGTGATCGTGTCGTCCACTAGTGCGATTGAGCGTGCTGAGATCGCCACCAATAGCCGCGAGGCGGTGAGCAGCGCGTCGGTGATCGCGTCGAGCGACTCGTCAACAGCGGCGTCGGTGGTGCTCATCGCTGACGTCTACCCCACAATCGGACGAAGGCAAGAGCCCACGCCAAAGATGGCTCACAACAACCATTTCATAATGACATTGTGTGGGTCGAGAGTGGCAATCGAGCCGTGCACGCGCCCGCCACACATTCACCCGGTTGGTCACTGCAACCGTATCTGCTTAGCGTTTGTACGCCGCCGAAAGCACCGCATCCCAGAACGCGCTGACGCACATGGGATGTCGAAAGCCGCTCGGGTGCGCCGCCCGGCGGCTCATGCAGTCGCGCTTATGAGCGGGGTGTCAAGCGCACGAACGGCATTCGTCGCCCAGCGGCTCGGAAGTCGGCGTCGGACCCGTCAACGGACATGCCCAGCACCCGCGGCAGTGCGAACGCTGCGATCCGGGGACGCCGCGCAGCGTAGCGGGCGAAGATTTCGGCGCCGACATCCTCAGCGAGTGGCTCCGCGGTGACCGGGATAGTGCTGTTCCCCACTTCAACGCTGACCTCAGGCTGTTCCAGGATATTGCGGTACCAGGCGGCCTGCGGTCCCCAGCCGGACGCGACGACATAGCTGCGGTCGGTCGGGTAGTACTGGACGACTTCGAGAATCGTCTTGCGCGGGGTACCGGTGCGTCGCCCGATGTGATTGAGAAGTAGCAGCCGCCGGCCAAAAACGGCGCCCGGTCCGACCCGATAGATCCAGATAGGCGAACGGAACATCGGTCGCCTCAGTCCAGCTGGTGGCCGTGGATGTTTGACGATCTTCATCGGTGTTTGGCTCCTTCGGCGGTGCGTCGAGCATTAAGGCGAGCCGCCTTTTAATGAAAGATACAACAACTATTGCATAGTGCTAGCATGGCAGGACGGGGCGGACGGCGCGGGGACGCCCCGCTGCCAGCCTCTCCGCAGGCCAGCGCGGAGGGGTTGCGGTCAAGAGAATTACGGCATCGTCGCGGGATCGCTGCCGACAAGACCGGCTGAGGTTACCGAGGATGGCACTTTCCCACCACGAGCCGCGGGCACTGGAACGGATAGCAGTCGATCCGTCCGCCGAGGATCCCTGGCTGGCCTCGACGCTTGCCCACGATGGATGGAACGCCACGAGCTGGCGGCAACGATTGTCGGCAGCGGTACTGTTCGTAGTCGGCATGCCGACGCTGGCTTCCGCAATCTTTTGTTCCCCGTTCCATCCCTGGTGGCATTTTCGCCGTGTCCATCCTTGGGTCCGTAATCATGTTCGACCAAGCAGTGCCCGTGAACAGTTGGGGCGCAGCATCACTCACGTGCCGCACCTCACCTAGATCGCCGCGCTGGCCGCTCTCGATGACGACGCCACCCCCCGAGCTGTCGACACCTACCGGCGCAACCGCGACATGTCGGCGGAAGAGAACGAACTACGTCTTGACGTGAGCTTGTGCCCAGACTCTTAGCACCCACGACAGCCGATTACTCCACAGCGCGGCAACAGCCGGCTAAATGGGGCCGGCCGACGCCCGCCGGAAACTGCGCCACGGCCAGATGTATGCCGACGGTCAGGTTCGGGTTGCGAAGGGCGAAAACCGTACGGCTCGTGAGGTTTCCGAGGCGTGTAAGACGACGATCCGCGCGGCACGAGCCCGCGGTTCGCGGTGTAAGCCCGTCATTATTCCAGAGCAGATGACAGGTGGTGAGGCGTCGATCAGACGATGTTGGTTTCGCCAGCGGCGATGTCGGTGCGCGCGAAGCGGTCGAGGGCGAACGAGCTGACGTCGTAGCCGGGTTGTTTGCCGTGATAGAGGTCGCGCACGATCTCCCCGGTGGCCGGGCCCATCAAGAAGCCGTGGCCGGAGTAGCCCGTGGCGATGAGCAGTCCTTGGGCTTCGGTGGAACGGTCGATGATCTGGTTGCAGTCGGGGGTGATCTCGTACAGCCCCGCCCAGCCCGTGCTGATGCCGTAGTCCAGCACGGCCGGGGCGCGGGTCGCGGCGATCTCGCCCAGGCCGATCAACCAATCCTCGAGTTCGAACTTGAGGTTGAAGCCCGCCGGCTCGTTGAGGTCGGACCACCCCAGCAGCAGACCCTTGCCCTCGGGGTGGAAGTAGAAGTCGGCGGGGAAGTCGATAGTCAGCGACGGCGAGGACGCGGGCAGTTCGGTAATCGGCTCGGTGAAGGCGACCTGCCGCCGCACCGGGGTGACGGGGATATGCACCCCGACCATCTCGCCGATACTGCGCGACAAGGCGCCGGCCGCACACACCACCGTGTCGGTGGCGATGCGGCCGTGTGCGGTCACCACGGCGGTGAGCGCGCCGCCGCTGATCTCGATGTCGGTGACCGCGCAGTGCCGGATGATGCGGGCACCGTGCCGGCGGGCGGCTGCGGCGTAGCCCATCACGACCGCTTCGGGGGGTGGCCTTGCCGTCCTGCGGAGACCAGCAGGCGGCCAACGTGCCCTCGGTGCTAATCAGCGGCGAGATCTTCTTCGCCTCTTCGGGGGTGATCATCCGGCTCGGCACGCCCAGACTGTTCTGCAGGGCAACCGATTCGGTGAAGACCTCGACGTTGGTCTGGTCGGACAGCAGGTAGAGGTAGCCGTCGCGGATGAAGTCGATCTCCTGGCCGTAGTCCTGGGCAAAATGCGAATACACCTCCAGGCCCCGCAGGCCGATGACGATGTTAGCGGCGTTGCTGAACGAGGCCCGCACACCACCAGCGGCTTTACACGTCGATCCGCACGCAAGTTCATCCTTCTCGACGAGAACGACGTCGGTGACACCGGATTCGGCTAGGTGGAACGCGACGCTGGCGCCGATCACGCCGCCGCCGATGACCACTACCGACGCGCGCTCGGGGACATCCCTGCTCACGTCGCCCTCTGCCCTTCTTCGAGATCAAGGGTAGTGCCTCGATGCCCCCGAAGTCCTGACCGCCGACCGATGCCGGCCTGCGGTGGCGCTGTCCCGCGCATCGTGTAGAACTAAAGCGCGGCTATGCGGATCCCAATCCGTCACGCGTGTTGAGGCGCCTCTCCGAGCCACAACTCGACACGCTTTAGGCTCCTCCCATGCGTGAATTCGCGACCCTGTTCCAGGCGCCGTCGCCCGCCGTGCTAACGACCTACCGCAAGGACGGGACGGCCGCGGCGTCGCCGGTCTGGTTCCGATTCCGAGACAACACCTTCGAGGTCGTCATCGCCGAAAACGACGTGAAGCTCCGCCACCTAGCCGCCCGCCCGGAGTGCGAACTCTTGGTCTTCGAAACGGTGCCGCCGTTCCGCGGTATCCGTGTCCGATCGGACCGGCCGATCCTGACCCGGGACGGCGCGCAGCAGGCCCGGCAAGATATCGCTGCGCGTTACCTCGGCGAAGAGCGCGGGAAGAGGTTCGCCGCCGAACGCACCAGCACCGGCATCTTGTTGCGCGTACCGGCGGATCACGCGAAGGCCTGGGACCTCAACGCGATCCTCCCGTCCTGACAACAGCAGTCAGTCCGCCGCGCGATCGGGGCTGCCCAGAAGTAGGGCCGAGCGCAATTACCAATGGTGAGGTGGCGCGCGTCTCGTCGGTTAGCAGAAGGCGCCGGACCGTTCTATTGGCCAGTATGTTTTCACTGGTTCATGGTGACCATCATCACCGCCAGTTTGCGTACAACTTCTCAAATCCGGGCTGCGGCCTCGCCCGTCGGGTTCGTGGATGATTGGCGTTAGCTATGAACTCCACATTTGTATTCGTTATCTCCGTGTGCTGCATGGATTTTCCGACAGATGACCACGCCCAACTGTAGGGAAGATCCCGGCGATACCGGTCACCCGGTCACGCCGCGCATACGCGCGTGGCGGCGGCATCACGGCTGCATGACAATGTAATCACTCAGATTTGATCCGCGCCAGGATGTCGGTGCCCGCCTCAAGCTCGATACCCACGCGGCCCTGATATCAGCAGACACACTCCGTATAGGGTAGCCGCCAAGCCAACAACCGGTGAGCCAAAAGGCCTGATAGAGTAAGCATCCCGTACTTGCGGTGATGAGCATGGAACGACTCCATACGACAAGAGGCTACCGGCGGCCCGAGGGTCGTTCTTGCCGCCATACGGTTTCGCCGACGGCTGCAGCGTTGTCGCCCCGCAAACGCGATCTTCGCCAACCCTGCCGTCGTTAACACCAGGCCCACTAAGCGCAATGTCTGGCCGTCCGGGTATTGAGTGTCGATTGCTCCGCCCGGTACAGCGCCGCGAGTGCACTGATCCGGTTAGATTGGTCGTCGGCGGTGGTGCCGCTGTTGTCGGTCATGTCTGCGCTCATCAGGTCTGCCAAGGGATTAGATGTTGGATTCGTCGGGCGGGAAGTCGGGTGGCGGCGGTGGTGCACACCGCTGGGTGTCGGATGCGTCGCAGTGCGCAAGACCAAGGGTGTAGGACGTCATGGACAGCGAACCATAGGCGTAGCCATCGGCGAGTATGTCGATTTCGTCAGCAGCACCTTCGGCCAGCCCGGCGAGGTAGAGCAAGGGGATGAAGTGGTCCGCTGTTGGCACGGCAGCGCGAAAATCCCGGTGGCCGTCGAGTCGCAGAGCTTCTGATGGGTTGGATAACATGAGAGCCTTCGCGTCATCGTCGAATCGTGCGGCCCAATCGAATCCGACACCGCCCAGGTCCCACCTCATCGCGCTGAGGTTGTGAACGACGTTGCCACTGCCAACCACGAGCACACCCTGTTGACGGAAGGGCGCAAGCTTCGCACCCAGTTGGAAGTGGTACTCGAGTGGTTTGTCGGCATTTATAGATAGCTGCACCACCGGGATGGACGCGTCGGGGAAAGCGTGCACCAACACCGACCAGGCGCCGTGGTCGATGCCCCAGCTGTCGATGTCAGCGCCGACCCACGTGGGTGCGACAACGTCGCTGATCTCCTCAGCGAGCTCAGGTAGCCCTGGGGCCGGATACTGCACATCGAACAACTCGCTGGGAAAGCCGTAGAAGTCGTGGATGGTGCGAGGCCGGTGCATGGCGGTGACCGCGGTCGCATTGATATACCAGTGTGCGCTCACCACCAGGATGGCGCGCGGACGCGGCACTGCCCGCCCGAATTCGCGCCACGCGGAGGTGTAGCGGTTGGTCTCGAGCGCATTCATCGGACTGCCGTGGCCAATGAACGCGGCCGGCATCAGCGATGACGGGACATGGTTGGTCGTCATTTCGCTTCCGACCGCACCCAATGCACTTTGAGTCCGTCGCGCTCGCCGAAGCGCTCCAGGTGCCGGCCGACGATGTCCTGATAGGCGGCGACGTCGGTGTCGGCGGCTTCGACGGTGATCACGAGCGCATCGGTTGTGCTCTTCAGTGTGACGTGTGCGGCGCTGTCGCCCATGTCGAGGGTGCCCGACCCGCTTGCTTCGTCCCATACCCCGACGGATTTGCGCCCGAGGTGGGACACCAGCTGTTTGCCGTATCGTGCGCCCCGCTCGGTGGCCACGCTGGCTGTGCTGACGATGGTGTCCGACATCGGTGAGTCTCCTGTTTTCTCAAGCGGTTAGCCGGTTCGGCCACTTGTGCGTTGTCGCAGGGGCTCAGCGCTGGCAGTGCGCGTAGTTCAGGAATCCACTGACCAGCCTACGTACCCGTTCCGCTGCGGCGTCCTGCTCGGTCTTGGTCTGGTGGCGGAGCCGCGCGACGTCGAGCGGCACACCATCAAGCGATGGTTCGGGATGGTGTTGTAGCCATACCGCTAAAAGGTCACTGTCCAACTCCGGATGGAACTGCACAGCCAGAGAGCGGCGCAGGACGAAGGCTTGAACCGCGTTTCCGTTCCGCGCGATTTCGGCGGCTCCCGGTGGGTTCGTCCATTTGTCGTAATGCCACTGAAACCAAGGACCTTCGGGAACCAACCCCGGATCATCGCTTTCGATGATGTACCAACCGATTTCGGGCCGATCCGAGCGACTGACTGTGCCGCCGTGTGCCTGCGCGAGTAACTGCCCGCCGAAGCACACGCCGAGCACCGGCACCCCGGCGCGATCGGCCTCGCGCAGCATGGTCATTTCGGCGCCGACCCAGGTCTGCAGCAGCGCGGGTTCATACGCGGGCAAGGTAGCGCCCAAGGGGATGATGACATCGAAGCCGCGCGGGTCAGGGAACTCGATGTTCGCCGCGGCTTCGTCGACGAGCAGGAGCTCGTTGTCGTAGCCGGCTTCAGCAAACGCGTCGCCGAGCATCGCCGGTGGTGCGAGGCGCTGATGCTGGATGAACAGCGCGGTCTTGGACACGGGCGTCCTTTCTGGGTCGTGTTCTAGTTACAGGCGCCTACTCGCGAAGACGTGACCCCGTGGGATGAGTCAGAGATGGTAGGCGTACTCCCGCACTTCCCAGTCGGTGACGAAGTGGGCGAAGCGCTCGAGTTCGTTGCGCTTGTAGGCGACGAAGGCGGCCACGAACTTCGGGCCCAGGATGTCGGCGAGGTCGGAGTCCTTCTCCAGTGCGTCGATGGCCTCACCGAGGCTGCTGGGCAGCATGTCTGCCTTGGTGGTGTCGTAGCCGTAGCCGACCAGCTTGGCTGGCGGCTTGAGCCCGTCGCGGATCCCCAGGTATGCCCCGGCCAGCAGGCTGGCGATGGCCAGGTACGGGTTCGCTGAGGCGTCGCCGAGGCGGAGCTCCATGCGCGACGCGCGTCCGCGCTCCGGCGGGATGCGAACCATCGCCGACCGGTTGTCCAGGCCCCAGTCGATCAGCCACGGCGCCAGCGTGTCCGGCCCGAACCTCTTGTAGGAGTTGATCGTCGGGTTGTGCAGGGCCGCAAGTGCAGGGGCGTGGGCCAGCACGCCGGCGATCGCTGAGCGCCCGATCTCGGAGAGTCCGTCCTCGCCCTCAGGATCGTCGAACAGCGGCTTGCCGTCGTCGCTCCAGGTGGAGAAGTGGAGGTGAAACCCCGAACCGCCCTCGTCGTTGAACGGCTTGGCCATGAAGGTGGCCCGCTTGCCCTGACGGCGGGCGAGCTCCTTGATAGCCGATTTGAACTGGAACGCGCGGTCCGCAGCGGTCATCGCATCGGAGTGCCACAGGTTGATCTCGAACTGGCCGCTGGAGAACTCGTGGTTGGCGGCCACGACGTCCAGACCGTACTTCCCGAGCATCCGTAGCGCGTCGAGCAGGGTGTTTTCCGGGTCGCCGCGCAGGCCGGAGACGTAGACGTTGCCGGTGGCCTCGCCGTACCGGCGCCAGCCGCCCGGCGCGGCCTCGTCCTGGTCGAGCAGGTAGAACTCGAGCTCGGGCCCGACAAAGGGGCGCATGCCGAGCTCGGCGAACTTGTCGACGACCCGGCGAAGCACCGCGCGAGGGCTCTCCTCGGACCGGCTGCCGTCGGGGTTGAAAAGATCGGCGATGACGCTGGCCACGCCCGGCTCCCACGGCACCGGCCGGAAGGTCTCGAGATCCGGGAAGGCGACGATGTCCGGAAGTCCTTCGCTCAGACCACCTTCCATGTCCACCACGTCGCCCATCGGTGTGGTGCCGTAGACGGACCGGCAGAACGCCACACCGTCCCCGACGGTGCGCGGGAAGTGCTGCACCAGCAGGTCCCGTCCCCGCTCGCTGCCGAT
>Ga0207708_10002079_pt1 | contig 14722 bp, 13 predicted proteins | sample KBSK5101metaG_FD_184340 | JGI IMG/M metagenome (GOLD analysis project Ga0207708, IMG submission 184340) | Corn, switchgrass and miscanthus rhizosphere microbial communities from Kellogg Biological Station, Michigan, USA - KBS K5-10-1 metaG... | ecosystem: Host-associated > Plants > Roots >...
TCCGCCTATGACTTCGGCTACATTTCGACCGGACAACTCGTCGAACGCACAACGAATGCGCTCCACACGATGGAAGGGTTGGAACGTCACCGCAGCCACTTCTACAACTGGTACGACACGCAATCTCTGAGACCGTTGCTCCCGACCTATGTGTCGACGGTGGACAGCGGAAATCTTGCGGGCCATCTGCTGACACTGCGGCCAGGCCTGTTGGCACTCCCCGATCAGAAGATACTGGGGTCGCGATTTTTTGACGGGCTCCAAGACACATGTCGCGTCCTCAAGGATGTGGTAGGGCAAATCACTTCCGCTCAATTCGCCCAATTTCAGCAGCACCTCGAGTCTGCCTGCGAATCCCGGCCATCCACACTTATGACCGCGCGGCTCTGTCTTGAACGGCTGGCGACGTTCGCCGATGAGGTGCTCGCCAGCCTGAAGGAGGCCCCCGAGAGCCAGGCGACCTGGTGGGCGCATGCACTCACCCGGCAATGCCGCGATACCCTCGATGACCTGCTGTTTCTTGCCCCTTGGACTTTACTGTCAGTCTCACACAACAGGTTCAGCGAGGTTGGCGACATTAATGTGCTACCCACGCTGCGCGAAGTGGCAGAGCTTGAGGAGTCCTGTCTTCCAGCCATCGTGCGTCGATTGGGCTCAGAGGCGATGCACGAAGACCGCGCAGGGGTCGAGGAACTTCATCGGCTTATTGCGCAAGGCAGCCAGCGCGCCAGAAACCGAATCGAGGCCGTTGAAAGACTGGCACGTCTTGCCGAACACTTTGCCACTGTGGAATACGACTTTCTGTTCGACAAGAGCTGCCATCTGCTGGCAATCGGCTACAACGTCGGCGAGCGCCGGCGGGATTCAAGTCACTACGATCTACTGGCATCGGAAGCAAGGTTGTGCAGTTTTGTGGCGATTGCACAGGGACAACTCCCGCAAGAGCATTGGTTTGCTCTCGGGCGTCTCCTCACGACAGCCGGTGGAGGGCAGGTGCTCATCTCGTGGAGCGGGTCAATGTTCGAGTACCTCATGCCGTTGATGGTGATGCCAACATACGAACACACGCTCCTCGATCAGACCTATCAGGTGGCGGTGGAGAGCCAGATCCAGTATGGAAAACAGCGCGGTGTCCCGTGGGGGATTTCTGAGTCCGGCTACAACACGATCGATGTGCATCTGAACTACCAATACCGCGCATTCGGCGTTCCGGGTCTGGGGCTCAAACGTGGACTGACGGATGACGTGGTCATTGCACCCTACGCATCGGCACTTGCATTGATGGTGGCGCCCGAGGAGGCCTGCCTGAATCTGCAGCGAATTGCAGCTGAAGGAGTTGAGGGAGCATTCGGTTTGTACGAAGCGATCGACTATACGCCTTCTCGTGTTCCGCGTGGACAATCGAGTGCGGTGGTTCGGTCCTATATGGCGCATCACCAGGGCATGTGTTTGCTCTCTCTGGGTTATCTGCTCCTGGATCGTCCGATGCAGAAGCGGTTCGAATCAGATCCGTCGTTTCAGGCCACCATGCTGTTGCTTCAAGAGCGGATACCAAAGGCGACGGCGTTCTATTCAAACAACGCAGACCCCTCCGACCTACAGACGACCTTTGGCGATGCTCAGATGCCGGTGCGCCGATTTAGCAGCCCGCATACGCCGATACCCGAGGTTCAGCTGTTGTCGAACGGCCGCTATCACATGATGATCACGAACGCGGGCGGTGGATATAGTCGTTGGAAGGACATGGCCGTCACACGCTGGCGCGAAGACAGTACCTGCGACAACTGGGGCACGTTCTGTTACATCCGTGATGTAGAGAGTGGGGCATTCTGGTCAACGGCCTATCAGCCGACGCTACAGCCGCCGCAGAGCTACGAAGTCATCTTTTCTGAAGGTCGGGCCGAGTTTCGCCGGCGTGACCACGATATTGAGATGTATACCGAGATGGTGGTGTCGCCGGAAGATGACATCGAACTCCGAAGAACCCGCATCACTAACGGCTCGCCAACCAGCCGAACGATCGAGATCACGAGTTACGCGGAAGTCGTGCTCGCATCCTCTGCCGCGGACGCCCTGCATCCGGCGTTCAGTAATCTGTTTGTGCAGACCGAGATCATCCACGAGCGGCAAGCGATTCTGTGTACACGCCGGCCTCGCTCTCTTGACGAGTTATCGCCATGGATGTGTCATCTCATGACCGTGCATGGAGTGGACGTCGATACCATGTCTTACGAGACGGATCGACTACAGTTCATTGGCCGTGGTCGCACCGCCGCCGATCCACAAGCCATGAGCGGTTCCGGCGGGCGACAAGGGGCGTTCGATGCGGCGGCACTATCGGGCAGCGAGGGCTCTGTCCTCGATCCGATCGTCGCTATCCGGTGCCGGATCACGCTCGATTCGGAAGAGTCGGCTACGATTGATATGGTGTCCGGTATCGGTGACAGTCGCGACGTCTGCCTGGCCCTGGTCGAGAAGTACCAGGATCGACGTCATACCGATCGTGTCTTCGATTTGGCGTGGACTCATAGCCAAGTGGTGATGCGACAGCTAAATGCCACGGAGGACGACGCGCAACTGTATGGCCGCTTGGCCAGCTCTGTACTCTATGCGAATTCATCCCTACGGGCTGATCCGAGGGAACTGATCAAAAACCGCCGTGGCCAATCAGGGCTCTGGGGATACAGCATTTCCGGCGATTTGCCGATCGTGCTGCTGCAGATTGGAGATCCTGCCAATATCGATCTCGTACGCCAACTGGTACAGGCCCACGCGTATTGGCGCTCCAAAGGGTTGGCCGTGGATCTGATGATCTGGAACGAAGATCATGCGGGTTATCGTCAATTACTCCACGACCAGATTATGGGGCTGATTGCCGCGGGGCTCGAAGCTCACGTGATGGATCGACCGGGCGGCATCTTTGTGCGTCAATCGGACCAGATGTCGAACGAGGATCGCATTCTGCTGCAATCGGTCGCCCGGGCCATCATTATCGACAGTCGGGGATCGCTGGCGGAGCAAATGACCCGCCGAAGTCATCTAGACATCACCGTGCCATCGCTGACGCCAACCCGAGTCCGCAGGGCCGAACCTTTACCCTCCGCGGCATTACCGCGCCCTGATCTCCGGTTCTTCAACGGTCTGGGAGGATTTACGCCTGATGGAAACGAGTACGTCATCACGACCGCACCGAGGCATGTGACACCGGCGCCGTGGGTGAACGTCCTGGCGAACCCAAATTTTGGCAGCGTTATCTCAGAAAGCGGTCAGGCCTATACGTGGAGCGAGAACGCGCACGAATTCCGCCTCACTCCCTGGCACAACGACTCGGTGAGCGATGCAAGCGGAGAAGCCTTGTACATCCGTGATGAAGAGAGAGGACACTTCTGGTCTCCCACGCCACTGCCAAGCCGCGGTACGACACCATACGTCAGTCGGCATGGGTTCGGCTATAGTGTTTTCGAACATACGGAGCGCGGGATCTGCTCAGAGTTCTGTGTGTATGTGGCCCTGGATGCACCGGTAAAGTTCATGGTTCTCAAGGTGCGAAATGAGTCGGGCCGAGCGCGCAAGCTGTCTGTGACGGGTTACGTGGAATGGGTGCTGGGAGATTTGCGGCCCAAATCAGTCATGCATGTCGTGACTGAACTAGATCCTAAGAGCGGTGCGGTCTTGGCGAGAAATCCTTATCACACGGAGTTCACGGGACGGGTGGCCTTTTTTGATGTCACTGAGACGATACGGACCATCAGCGGCGATCGGACTGAGTTTATCGGGCGTAATGGCACACTTCGCAATCCGGCCGCGATGTCCCGGTTGCGGCTGTCGGGCAAAGTGGGAGCCGGTCTTGACCCCTGCGCCGCTATCCACGTGCCATTCGAGTTGGCGGCCGGGCAAGAGCGTGAAATCACGTTCAGGCTGGGTGTCGGACGAAATGTCGATGAGGCCAGACAATTGATATCTCGCTTCCAAGGACCCGCTGCTGCACATGGCGCGCTCGAAGCGGTGTGGCAGTATTGGAAACACACACTCGGCGGCATTAACGTAGAGACGCCGGACCCGTCCCTGAACGTGCTGACCAACGGCTGGCTCTTGTATCAAACGCTCGCGTGCCGTCTGTGGGCGCGGAGCGGATACTATCAATCTGGTGGTGCTTTCGGTTTCCGCGATCAACTTCAAGATTCGATGGCACTCATTCACACCGAGCCGCGCCTTGTGCGCAAGCATCTCCTGCTCTGCGCAGCCAGACAGTTTCAGGAAGGTGATGTCCAGCACTGGTGGCACCCTCCGTCCGGCCGGGGCGTACGCACGCACTGTTCGGATGATTACCTTTGGCTGCCCCTGGCGACATGCCGTTACGTACTGAGCACAGGAGATCGCGGGGTTTTGGATGAACCCATCCATTTCGTCGAAGGTCGCCCCGTCAACCAAGAGGAGGATTCGTATTACGATCTCCCAGGCCGGTCTGAAAAAGTGGCTAGTTTGTATGAGCACTGCATGCAGGCCATCCTGAAAGGCCTCACGCGTGGCGAGCACGGCCTCCCACTCATCGGTTCTGGTGACTGGAACGACGGCATGAACATGGTCGGCGAACAGGGCAAAGGCGAGAGCGTCTGGTTGGGATTTTTCCTGTATGACGTGCTCATGCAATTCGCGCAGGTGGCACGCCTGCGTGGGGACCTCTGCTTCGCTCAACGCTGTCAGACCGAAGGAGCAGATTTGCGCCAGAACATCGAGCAGCATGGCTGGGATGGACATTGGTATCGCCGTGCGTACTTTGATGATGGCTCGCCCCTCGGGTCGGCGAGTAACCAAGAATGCCAGATTGACTCGATTGCGCAAAGCTGGTCCGTGCTCTCCGGAGCGGGGGATGCCACGCGCTCGCGCATTGCGATGGGCGCAGTGGATCGGCGCCTCATTCGCCGGGATCATGCGCTGATCCAACTGTTGGATCCGCCGTTTGACAAATCGCCTTTGAATCCAGGTTATATCAAAGGATACGTCCCAGGGGTGCGAGAAAATGGGGGGCAGTATACACATGCCGCGGCCTGGGCGGCGATGGCATTTGCTGCCTTGGGTGACAGCCGGCGTGCCTGGGAATTGTTGGCCATAATCAACCCGATCACCCATGCACAATCTCCGAAGGGGATCGCCATCTACAAAGTAGAGCCGTACGTGGTCGCGGCCGACGTCTATGCGGTCCCGCCGCATATCGGTCGCGGTGGATGGACGTGGTATACGGGTTCGGCGGGCTGGACATACCGACTGATCGTAGAATCACTCCTTGGGTTAAGGCTAGAAGTCAACAAACTACACGTTGTTCCATGCCTTCCGGTGGATTGGAATGGGTTCACGGTACACTACCGATATCGGGACACGCCCTACCATATTCACGTCTTACAAGTCAGCGCCGGGAGCGGGAAGATGAGGATGCTGGTTGATGGCGTCGAGCAACAGGGCAATGCTATTCCTCTTGTGGACGACCATCAGGAACACTCGGTCGAAGTGATAATACATGCTGCAAACGGTTAACCCAGGAGGCAGGCCTCAATTCATTATATTTTGGTGGAGGGTGCCGCCGGTGACAAGGGCTACTTTTCCTGGGAGTTTGTGTGCGCTGATTTACGCGCGAGCGCGAGTTGGAAGTCGCGTTCCTCTTTCCGTTGCTCTCGCCTGGGCAAAAGCTCGTGCATCATCGAGGAATGACGTGAGGCACTGCTGTGGATCGTTAGTAGTCTGACAGTAGTCCTCAATCGATTTCATGGTCGAGGCATCGAGGGCGAAGACAGGAATGGGCATGAACAGCGCAAGGAGTACCAAGAAGAGTTTCATACGACTCTCCTATGTGAGGGGCCTTCAGATTAGACCGGGCAGGGTGTCCACTCCGGCATGTACGCCACGCCTTCTCAGTCACCGGCGTTTCGGCGACGTGCAGTACGATAGCTATCAACGTGGCAGCCGAACTACGAACTGCACCTCTCAGGTCTTTGGCGATCAGACCTATACAAATTGCCGGTGAGATCGTGACGATTGAATTCGGTTGGAAGCCGTGGGTCGAGAGACTACCTATCGCGCTTCATTTTCTTTCCCAACGCGACCGATTTCCCAGTCTCCGGCTCTCCAACGCCGGGGTCACACTCTGTGCACGTTCTCGAGGTCATTACATTTTATCGCGGCAAGGAGGTGCCCAAATGTCAACACAACAGACTATTACCGATCGCATCCTCGAGCTCCTGCGGGACTCTCAGGAATGGGCGTTCGATGCCTTGGTGGCTCGCTCTCCCGAGTTCAACGCGAGCGATATCTATAATGAGATCTCTCGCTTAAGTCGAAACGGAAAGGTGACCATCACACGAGGTGTCGGGATCTTCACCATCAGACAAGTCGCAGTTGTCAGCTAAGCATAGGGAATGAACATGGCCAGCTCCTCTTCTCAGATACGGAGAGGATTTGGTTCATCGGGTTTCGTCGGTCTGTCCCGTTTGTTTAACACGAAGAACCCAAGAGACAGACCTGCACACCAGATAGACGATTAAAACGCGTCCGCCAGCGTCCACCGGTACTTCCTGGCCGAGGGTCTGGGGGAGGATGACATCTTTTCCAGAAAACTAACTCCGATGCCGCCTGCTTCGCTGGGGGGCCGAAGGCTTGACCTTTTTCAGGACAGATGCCAGCGGCTCGCTGTGTCCGGACAGACACGCATGCTCTGATGTGAACGATTGTCCCTCGTTCCTTAAATGATCCAGGTCCACATCTATATTGCTTGACTCCCAGCCTGATTGCGTCCAGAGTGAGAGTGCGAGATGTAGCTCGCTGACTGTCCCATCTCTTACGCTTCGTACTCCTTCCTGGGCGTGACCGATTCTCCAGTCTCCGCTCCTCCGGATGCCAGAGTGTCTCTGAACGGCGGCATGCCGTGTGTCCTGGTTTGCTGATCCCTAGCGGCTAAGACCATGGACATCATGCAGAGGAGCCTACTCCATGTGCGCGTTTCTGTGAAAGGAGGATGAGAGGGTGTACTACGCACTCATGTTTTTGGTGTTGGGAATGATTGCCGGGGTGCTGCATATAGCGGGGGTGGCCGCGGTCACGGCCCCCATGTCCTGGGTTCTGTTCGTGACCGGGATCATGTTGGTCGCGATCTATATGTTCACGGAGCGCCCCGCTCGGGTCCCATGACCGGAAGCTGTCGGAATGCTCAAAAACGATTCACGTAACCGAAAAGGAAACACACTATGCACACTACGACAATGATGAATGCGGTGCTGTTCAATGGTGCACAGTACATCGTGTCGGTTGGACTCTTGGCCCTGGCATGGACCAGTTTGCAGAGACAACATAAATGATCGACAGTTCTCGGCGCGCATGGAGCGGTGGTATCGACCGACGGGAAGGTCATGATGATCTTCGTGGCCACAATGTTTTTGGTTCCCCTGGGATACCCACGCTCTACCTGTATGTGTCGGGGACGTTCGGCAAACACGCGTGAGGTGGCCCAGGGTGATCAAATGATGTGCCGGCAGATGGCGGTTCAGATTATGAAAGGACAGCGCCTCGAGGAATTGTTCCAGAAACACCCGACCCTCTTTGGCATCTGCCAGTATCACACCGATACTTTGCCGCCAGAAACTGTGCGACAAGGTATGTTCACCCATAAGACAATGTTTGTTAATGAGACGCTTTCCCGCGCCTACCCCTCCTCTCTGCCCACCAAGCTCTTACTGCCTAGCTCAGCTCAAGGCAGGGTTTGAATCCCGGGGAGGTAGTAATTGGCTCGGGGAGCCATACTACGTAGCAGGACTGATGTGCCCCAATCGGAATATGACCCTTTCAATGTCCCATTTGGCCGCGCATTTCGAGAAAGGACCCCATGGATGAAGCAGAAGCGCAGTTAGACCGAGACGCAACCAGAATGACCAAGGCACTGGAGCTAATTATTGAGCACGAACGTGCGAAAATATCCGAACCTGAACATGAATCTGAGCCTGGAGACGAGTTGGAGATACCCAAAATGGATGAGGATGCGCTATGAAATTGCTCTGATGCTCCCCAGAGTCCTTGATTGGGACAAGACTTATTGCCATCTGGCCCGAATCGTCGTGCCTGTTCTCTGAAGGATAACGGTGACGTCAAATGACCCGTCACCAGTTTCTAATACGTTCAAGGTAGAGGTCGGCGACCAGAGAAGGACCGTGGAGATATCTCCAGGATTCACCTGTAAGCGTCTCCCGTCCTCCAGTTCCAGCACGCCATCGTCATAAACCTCCCTGAGCGTCACCTCTTCCGGTTCCATGGCTCATCTCCATTCGCTCTTTGTCCGAGATCGTCTCTCTATCACCCTACCACACCCGTAAATCGCGCGCGCAGCGTCTCATCCAGGCTTTTGGGAAACTGACATTAAGGGAGATGCGACCTTCTCTTCTAGCGGCGCATAAGTCGAAGCGACGAGCTGACGGGGCAGCAGCCAAGACAATCAACAATGAACTCACGCTCTTGGGCCAGGCTTTTCAGCTCGCGGTGAAGGAATGGGAATGGGTAGCTGAGAACCCGGTGCAAATGGTCTCAAAGGAGAAAGTGCGTAATTTGATCGAACGATGGCTGACAGCAGAGGAAGAGCGGCGTCTTTTAGCGGCTTCTCCCGAATGGCTGCAAGAGATCATTGTCTTTGCAGCCAACACGGGACTCCGACAGAGTGAGATTCTGAACCTCCAATGGTGCAATGTGGATCTGTTCCGAAGGACGATCACGCTGTTGGAACAAAAGAACGGAGGCAGGGATACACTGCCCGTGAATGAGAAGACCCTCAACGTGCTGAAAGCCAGGGCGAAAGTCCGATCGCTCAAGACGGATTATGTCTTCTCCAATGGGGCCGGAAACCGGATGGATGCGCGCGACTTACTGCGCGTGTTCTATCCTGTTATGAAGAAAGCAGACGTGAAACGCTTTCGGTTTCATGATCTGCGCCATACCTTTACCACTCGACTCGTGCAAGCGGGCGCGGACATCTACACCGTGCAAACGCTCGGACGATGGAAAACCATCTCGATGGTGATGCGGTATGTCCATCATCATCCGGAAAGTTTACGCGCGGGGATCGAGATCCTGGATCGTGTTCCGGTAAGTGTTAGCACAGTTTTAGCACAATCGGCTGGGGTGAACCCTTCCGTTGAGACACCAAAATTAACTCTCTTGTTGGTTGGATGTACTTTGTCATTTCAATGAAGCGGTGCCCCCGAATGCGGAGAAAGCTGCCTGCGTGGGAAAGAGCAAAAGTGAGCATCGCGAGGCATGGGAGGTGGTCCAGTATGCCAGAGACCGAGACTTATCATTGCCTGACATGCGAAACTCATCATTAGGTTACTCATGGACACCACGATCCGACCCCCCCTGTCCGAAGTGTAAGAGTGTAAGTGTGTACCGCATGCAGTTCAGCCAGAGCCTGAGACAGATGTGGACCTGTCGCGAATGCTTGCATCGGTGGCCAGAGCAGACGGAGACGTCCAGATAACGAAGGGATATGTTGCCACGTCGCCAAGAGATCAACGAGTATTCACGTTCCTGCGAGCACCTCATGTTTGCCGGCGTGTCGCCGGGAGCGAATACCGTTGACCGTGAAGAAATTCAGTGGATCGGATACTTACTCAAAGGAACTGACCAGGATGGTCGATCAACTCTTGCGGCACCTTCTCCTCGACCTACAACCTGACATACCCAAGACATACCCAATATGGCGCCCCACCCCAGTACCGCAGCCATTCGGATGAAGGCAAAGTTTCGTTGTCATGATCTCTCCTCCAACCCTTTCCTTCAGTTGTCATAGAGGCCTCTCCATCCTGCCGAAGGCCAGCCTGGAGACGACCTCATTTATATACGCATGTGCCATTTTGCTCATTGGTGGCAATGCCGAATAACGGGAGGATGTGACCAACCTCTAGAAAAAACGACTTTTGGTTTTTGAGATCAAGAGAGGCGAACCGAATTGTAGTTTCTCCAGACAACAGATTTCCTGGCCTTTTCTTAGCTATACAATCTGTCACTCTGTCTTCCATGGAGGTCATCCGTTTGGCACCAAGAGGATTCTCAAGGCAGGGTATCTCCGATCGGACTTTTTGCTTCCGAGTGGCCCATACTCGATGTTTAGTGTCCCACCCACTGGATACCTTCATGTTCCCTCCTTTACGGCTGGCATCTCCTATGTGAAACAAAGGTTTCGAAGTCGAATGCGAAAGCCGAGCCCCGGCTTCCATTCTTCACATTCCAGGCTTTGAGGAGTGTCTTAGTCCTCACCTGACGTGCCGAGGCCAATCCAAGCCCGTAGAAGATCGTGTCGGGTCACGCAATAGACAACCCTGCCATCCTTTTTGACCGGAAGATTCGCGGGACGGCGATTCGATTGTGCACCATGAGATCTTCCGCCGTCAGCAGGGAAAGATCTTTGCCCGCTTCCAATGCTCGGAGGACATCAAATTCGCTGATGAAGCCCATGAACTCGTCACGCTCATTGACCATCGGCGCTCCGTGCATATGGGAAGACAGTAACTCCAAGGCCGCGACCATTTTCAGCATTCTATCAATGTCGAAACTTCCATTCTTGAGATGTTCCTTATCTGAGGACAGGACAACGTGGCGTGGCTGACCTACCTCTTTGAGGATTCGCACGATGATCTGTGCGTCGTCTGAGTGCTTGCATAAAGGTGTAGGCCTCGTATATTCCCAGCGAGAGCTACCCTTTTTCCCGTGTATGGGTCGGGCCCGCCCTCGGAAATTTATGACCTCTACGGCTTGGTCAGTTGTGATTGTTTGAGTTTGAATCTGCTACCGCGGTGCTACCAGGACAGGACAAACCAGCCCCAGCTCCCCCCACCTCGAAGTCAGCCTGATTTATTGTTTCTTGTGGCTTTAGGTTGTCTAAGGTTGGATTTGCTAGATTTCGTAAACCGCAGGTCATTCAGATTATGCCGAGGGTCGATTGTTGGCTATCCATTTTTCAGACTTGAATCCTCGTTTCTCTAGAAATCGGGATGATGAGTCGGGCCAGATGCGGCGTTGAATGGTCACATTCCGAATGGGGCACCAACCTATTACGCAAAGTACATCAAGTGACAGCTGTTTTAAGTAGAGACCCTACGTGTTCCCGGCGTGTTCTCTTTACAGCAAAAAACCGCCGAAATCCGACTTGATTAGCCCTAACAGAACTGAGCTCAAGAAACACAGCAAAGACTCTCCCAAAGCGATATTGCGCTGTGTGGACAGAGACTTTCAGAGGGATATCTGAATTTCAGAATCGCAAATAATGAAGTCGGTTAACTTTCCCGCACTCTCAGCCACGGTACTCACCACGTGGTGCAGAATTTTGCCGAGGTGTCTCCTTTTAGACAGACAGAAACCAGCTTGGGAGGAGAAAATGAACTCCGATATGAAGTCGGGGGTGATCTGGCCACTTCAGTAAAATCCAGCGTCCCGGAATCAATTCGTATTCTCGTGGTCGATGACTCACGAACTTTCCGTGGGTTTCTTCACCAATTGTTGACTAGCTTCTCAAGCCTGCCCGTCGTAGGTGAAGCCGAAGATGGGCAGTTGGCCATTGAGACGGCCTCCCGTCTAAGGCCTCAGGTGATCACTATGGACATCCAGATGCCTCGCCTAGATGGATCGAGGCAACGAGACGCATCAAGAAAGCCCTTCCAGACGTCCACGTCATTGGCCTGTCCTTGCAGGATGACACCGTGACAAAGGCAGTAATGGAAATGGTGGGGGCTTCGGCCTTTATCAGCAAGGAATTTGCCCATACCCTCCCTGAACTAATTGCGACAATTACGGGTAGCCAAGAGGCTAAAGCAGGTCTGTTGTGACTCCAGAAACGGCCAACACCTTACGAGACAAGTGGATCAGTGAGGGAGCCTCTTCTGCGACCACTTTACAATATGTTTAGGCCAAACGGTCACAGGCTATTTGACAGGAATGTATTTCTTGGCACAATGCGGAAACGAAGTGAAAAAGGATTGACTGATACCGTCGAGAGGCCTGTCATTTCTGACCTAGCCTACTAAAAAAACAGATGATATAATTTCGTCCTCAAGAGTAGGGTGATGTGATGGCACAGAAACCATCGAGGGGGAGGTTCACTACTAACGCCTTTCTGACGCTCCCCGGTCCAGGAAAAACTATAAAGGTGTACTCCCCTAAACACAGGGTTTTCTCGCAAGGGGATAGTGCAGACTCCGTCTATTATCTGCAGGAAGGAAAAATCAAGTTATCGGTCGTATCCGCTCAAGGGAAAGAGGCCGTAGTTGCAATTCTGGAAAAAGAGCATTTCTTTGGCGAGCAATGCCTCACAGGTCAATCAGTACGCACGACCACGGCCACGGTTTTAGAAGAAGCACGAATCCTCCGCATTACTGAGGGCAGGATGGTTCAGACTCTTCGGGATGAACCCACCTTCAGCGCGGTATTCTTAAAGTACGTCTTGTCTCACAGCCTGCGCGTGGAAGAAGATTTAGTGGATCAACTGTTTAATTCGAGTGAGAAACGGCTGGCGAGGGTGTTACTCCTATTGGCGAATTTCGGAAAGAAAGGTAAACCGCAACCAACCATTCCGCACGTGAATCAGGCCATGCTCGCGGAGATGATCGGTACGACGCGGCCTCGCGTCAATTTCTTTATGAACAAGTTCAGGAAATTGGGCTTTGTGGATTACAATGGTACATTAGTTGTGAATAGCTCCCTTCTGAACATCGTGCTGCATGACTAGGTGAGGTTAATGTTGTGGCTAATTTGTGACAGACCTAACGTGTCTGCTGCCGTAAGTTCCTCAATGGGTTCTTTTTGACCTCTCTGACAACTACCTGTGATCTATAACAGAATCAAAGGCATAGAGGCTAGAGTTTAACAACCTTTTTGACACGCATCTTGATGATCAGGAGGGCTCGACCAAATTTTTTCTGATTCTTGCAGAGAGCAATCAAGTAGCTGGTTATTTCTAGCATTCCGTTTAATTTAGCCCACCTCATCCCACTTCAATCATCTTCATCTCCCTCAATCCTGCTGTTTCGAGGGCCTAGCCTAATGGATCCATGCAGACTTCTGCGAGCTGTCCCCTTTGGGACAGACAGAAGCCGAATTGGAAGCGCAGAATAAGGCTGCTGTATAAAGTTGGGAGATTGTTTGGCCATTTCAGAAAAATCCTGCTTCGCGGGACCAATCCCAATTGTTAGATAGCTTCTCCGGCCTGACAGTCGTAGGTGAGGTGGACGGTCACAGGCTATTTGATAGGAACTTATATCTGCATCCAATGCGGAAATCAGGTGGTTAAAAGGATTGACTGACACCGCCAAATTGCCTGCCATTCTCATGGAAGATTGTGTATGCGCTCACTTCGGGTGACGATTCTGGATCTGGTGACCAAGGGTCCCACAAAATCCCTCTATACCCGCGTGATGAATCCCAATCTGGCGAGCATTATGCCGCAGGTCGTGGGAGTGTGGTGTGAGGAATTGGGCCATCAGGTGCGCTTTGTGTGCTACACCGGCCGAGAAGATCTTCATCAGGAATTGCTGAACGAGACGGATCTGGTGTTTATCGGGGCCTTTACCCGATCGGCGCTGACCGCCTATGCCATGAGTCAGCTGTTTCGATCTCGCGGCGCCGTGACGGTGCTCGGCGGGCCCCATGCGCGCAGCTATCCGCAGGATGCCGCCAAGTATTTCGACTATGTCGTGGGGTTTACCGACAAGCATCTGATTCACGAGATTCTCGCCGATTGTGCCCCGCACCGTCCCCTTGGGGTCCAGCTCGCCGCGGCGCGCCAGCCGACCGACTTGCCGGGGGTCAAAGCACGGTGGAAATTCATCGAGCCGACCCTCGCCAAAGCGCCCACCGCCTTTAAACTAGTGCCCATGCTCGGCAGCATGGGGTGTCCCTATACCTGCGGGTTTTGTGTGGACGCCACGGTCGACTATCAGCCCTTGTCCTTTGACCAGATCCGTGAAGATTTGCAATTTCTGCGCACCAAGATGAAACGCCCGATTGTGGGCTGGCACGATCCGAATTTCGGGGTCCGGTTTGAGGAGTATATGCAGGCCATCGAAACGGCGATTCCCCCCAATAGTATCGACTTTATTGCCGAAAGTACGCTGTCGCTGCTGTCCGAGCCCCATCTCAAGCGATTACGCGCCAATGGGTTTAAGGGGATTTTACCGGGCATTGAGTCGTGGTATAGCCTGGGCGACAAATCTCGGACGGGCCGCCAGACTGGCCCGGACAAAGTGCAGCAGGTGGCGGAGCATATCAATCTGATCCTGCGCTATATTCCTTATGTCCAGGTCAATTTTGTGTTGGGCATGGATACCGATCAGGGCCCGGAGCCCTTTGAGCTGACCAAGCAATTTATGGATCTGGCCCCCGGGGCGTTTCCGGCGTTTAACCTGCTCACGGCCTTTGGGCAAGCGGCCCCCTATAACCGGGACTTGCAACGGGACGGGCGGGTGCTGCCCGTTCCCTTTCATTTTCTCGATAACCTGCACGCGATGAATGTGCGGCCCCAGCATTATGCCTGGCCGGAATTTTATGATCATGTCGTGGATCTGTCGCGGCACGCGTATTCGTGGCCGATGATTGCGACGCGGCTGAGGCTGAATCGGGGCTGGATTCCGAAATGGTTCAATTTCGTTCGGTCGGTGTCGAGCGGGTTCGGCCAGATCAAACACCACACGGCCATCCGAGG
>Ga0207708_10002081_pt1 | contig 14721 bp, 10 predicted proteins | sample KBSK5101metaG_FD_184340 | JGI IMG/M metagenome (GOLD analysis project Ga0207708, IMG submission 184340) | Corn, switchgrass and miscanthus rhizosphere microbial communities from Kellogg Biological Station, Michigan, USA - KBS K5-10-1 metaG... | ecosystem: Host-associated > Plants > Roots >...
CGGGCCACGCACCCGCGCAGCTCGGGCCCGTCGCCCAGGCGCTGCTCGCACGGTTGAGCGAGACGGCGCTCACCGGCGACGAGCTCGTTCGGGCGACCGTGCTCGATCCGGGTGAGGCCGCGGCTGCATTGACGGAGCTCGAGCTCGCGGGCCGTGTGATGCTCGAGGACGGCCTGTATCGAGCGGCGCTCGCCCGGGGTTGACGACCGGCTTCCGCAGGAGTACGTTGCGACCGCTCGGACGCCGGTGGGGCGTCCACCAACAGAGGGGGAGGGGAATGAAGCGACTAGTCGTGGCCGTAGCGTCGTTGGCGATGCTCGTCGGCGTCGCGGCAGGTGGAGCGTTCGCAGGCGAGGTGAAGGGGCCGCCGAGCGCGCCGTGCGGCGCCGAGGGTCAGCCTGCTTGCCAGCAGAACACGAATTACACCGGTGCGCGCGAGAACTCGAACTCGATCTGCTCCTTCAGCGGATTGAACGACATGGATCCCGCGCGCGGCCAGACGTCCAGCAGTGTCCAGAGTCCCGGCCACGACTCACCTGTGCCGGGTGCGACGGGCCATGGGACGTGCGCGGGCGGAACCAACCCGGAGCGAACCCGCAACCAATAACTGCGGTGTGGTCGGCTGGCCGCGAGGTCTCGCTGCCAGCCGACCGCTCCATCTAGGATCGCGCGGCCATGTCGACCGCCTCCTACTGGCTCGAGGAGCCCGCGCCGTCCCTGCCCGTCGCTCGTATCGACGGCACCGCCGATGTCGCCGTCGTCGGCGGCGGGATCACCGGTTGTTCCTGCGCGCTAGCGCTGGCGGAAGCGGGTCTGCGCGTTCGGCTCTTCGAGGCGCGCGAGATCGCCGGAGGGGCGAGCGGCCGTAATGGCGGCTTCGCGCTTCGCGGCGGTGCCGCTGCCTATCCGGTCCTCGTCGACTCGATCGGGGAAGACGCGACCGCTGAGCTGTGGCGGTGGACCGAGGTGGAGCTGGAGCGGCTGGCAACGTTGGCCGGAGACGCATTCCGGCCGGTGGGCAGCCTGCGGCTCGCCATCGACGACGAGGAGCGCGACGAGCTACGGGGGGAGTACGAGGCGCTGCGGGCGGCGGGCTTCGCGGCCGAGTGGCGCGAGGATATGGCAGCTCCACTGGAGCGCTATCCGGCTGCGCTCTTCCATCCTCCCGACGGCGTTCTGCAGCCGGCCCAACTCGTTCGCGGCATCGCCGAGCGTGCCGCCGGGGCCGGTGTCGAGATCCACGAGCACACGCGCGTTACGTCGCTCGACGACGTCTTCGCCGACACGGTCGTGGTCGCCACTGACGGATACCCGAGCGGACTCCTCGGCGAGCTCGAGGGACTCATCGTCCCGACCCGTGGCCAGGTGATCGCGACCGAGCCGATCGAGGAGATGCTCTTCGAGATCCCGCACTACGGCCGCCACGGGTTCGACTACTGGCACCAGCGGCTCGACGGCAGAATCATTGCCGGCGGGTTCCGCGACGTCTCGCTCGACACGGAGTTCACCGACGAGGAGGTGACGACCCCGGTCGTCCAGGGTGCCCTGGAGCGGTTCGTCGAGGAGCACGTCGGGCGACCTCTGCGTGTCGACTATCGGTGGGCGGGAATTTTCGGAATGGTCTTCGACTTTCTCCCGGTGATCGGTCGCGTCCCCGGCGGCGAGCGCCTCTGGATGGCCGGCGGCTACTCAGGGCACGGCAACGTGCTGGGGTTCGCCAGCGGGCGGCTCGTGGCACGCGCGATCCTTGGCGAGAGCGACCCAAAGCTCGAGCTGTTCGAGCCGGCGCGGCTCCTCGTGCACTGATGTCTCCCCCCGCAGACCGAGATCCGCAATTGCGGATCTCGGTCGCGAAGATCCGTGAAGGCGGCCGCATTCACGGCCGCGGCCCGCTTAGAGCTCGATCTGCTGCAGCTCGAGCTCGGACGCCTTCGTGAATGCCGCCTTCGCGATCGCGAGATCCTGGATCGCGAGGCCCGTCGAGTCGAAGAGGGTGACGTCGCCGGCACTCCGGCGGCCATCCGCGTCGCCGATGAGCACGGCGCCGAGCTCGGTGACCGTGTCCTGGGTGACGACGCCGGCGGCGACCCCGGCAGCGAGCTCGCCGCCGTGGCTTGCCTGCTCCCAGTCGTCGCAGAAGAGGTGCGCGCGCGAGAGCTCGGCGATCGCGACCTCGGCCTTGCCGGGGCCGTCCGCTCCCATGAGCGAGACATGCTGACCGGGCTCGAGCGAGCCTTCCGGGTAGAGCACGGCCGCGCCGGGTGTCACGGTCACGACGACCTCGGAGGCGAGAGCTTCGGCAGCGCTCGTCGCCTCTTGCGCACCGATGCGTTCCGCGACGAACCTACGACGTCCTTCATCGAGATCCCAGATCAGTGGGACCACGCCGTGCGCGACGAGCATGCGAGCCGTCTCGGCACCGTTGATTCCGGCGCCGATGACGGCGTACGACGACGCTTCCGAGCGGCAGAGCGTGTCGGCGGCGAGTACGCCGGCCGCCGCAGTCCGTAGCGCAGTGACCGCCGCCGCGTCGAACAGCGCGAGCAGTGTTCCTTCCTCTGCGTCGGAGAGGAGGACGAGCCCGGTGACGGTCGGAAGGCCTTTCGGCGGATTTCCGGGGAACGACGTGACCCACTTGAGAACCGCGTGCCCGTCTCCGATCGCAGGCATCGCGCGGAAGTCACCGGCGGGGTAGTTGGTGACATACGTCTTCGACGGCATCGACCACGTCCCGCGTGCATGCGCCTCGAACGCGGCCCGAACGGCGTCGTACGCCTCGTGCGGCGAAACGGCTCGCTCGACGTCCGAGGCGCGGAAGACGGGGATCACGACGACTTGACCGCGGAGATCAGCTTGAGCACCGACTCCTTGGCGTCGCCGAACAGCATCGTGGTCTTCGGGTCGAGGTAGAGCTCGTTGTCGATGCCCGCGAAGCCGGGGTTCATCGATCGCTTCATCACGATGATGCTGGCGGCCTTGTCGACGTCGAGGATCGGCATGCCGTAGATCGGGCTTCCCGGGTCGCTTCGTGCGGCCGGGTTCGTCACGTCGTTCGCCCCGATGACGAGCGCGACGTCCGTCTGCGGGAACTCCGGGTTGATCTCGTCCATCTCGAAGAGCTGTGTGTACGGCACGTTCGCCTCGGCGAGCAGGACGTTCATGTGCCCGGGCATGCGACCGGCGACCGGGTGGATCGCGTACTTGACGTCGACGCCCCTCTCCTCGAGCAGGTCGGCGAGCTGGCGGACGTCGTGCTGGGCCTGCGCGACCGCCATCCCGTAGCCGGGGACGACCACGACCTTGCGCGCGAACGAGAGCTGCACCGCGACGTCGTCGGCCGTCGTCGCGCGAACCGTCCGCCCGTCGTCGGCGCGCGCCTGACTGGCGCCTGTCTGCACCTGTCCGAACGCGCCGAACAGGACGTTGGCGATCGAGCGATTCATCGCCTTTGCCATCAGGAGCGTGAGAAGCGTGCCCGAGGCGCCGACGAGCATCCCGGCCACGATGAGCACGGTCGAGTCGAGGACGAATCCCGTCGCGGAAGCTGCCAATCCCGTGAACGCATTCAGGAGCGAGATCACGACGGGCATGTCCGCTCCGCCGATCGGCAGGACGAACATGACCCCGAAGAACAGCGCGAGCACGATCAGCGTGACGATCGCCCACTGACCCTCGACCCCGGCGACAATCGCGACGCCGAGCGCTGCCGCCACCCCGAGCACGAGGATGTTCACGACGTTCTGGCCCGGGAACACGATCGGCCGGCCGCTGACGAGCTCCTGCAGCTTCGCGAAAGCGACGAGCGAGCCAGAGAACGAGATCGACCCGATGAGCGCGGACAGCGCGATCGACAGGCCCTCGTCCCAGGTGAGGACGCCTCCGTGCTCGTGGAACTCCGCGAGTGCGATCAAGGCCGCCGCACCGCCGCCGACCCCGTTGAACAGGGCCACCATCTGCGGCATCGCCGTCATCTTCACCCTGCGTGCACCGACGAGCCCGACGACGCTCCCGATCGCCGCGGCGATGACGATGAGCGCCCAGTTCGAGATGCCCTCGACGAGAAGCGTCGTCCCGATCGCGATGAGCATCCCGACGCCGCCGAGCCAGTTCCCTCGACGCGCGTGCTTCGGCGAGGAGAGGAAGCGCAGCGCGAGGACGAAGCAGACGATCGAGACGAGGTAGAGAAGCCCGAGGACGTCCGGGTCCGAGATCACCTCTCGTCGTCCTTCTTGGGCTCGGGCCGCCGCTTGAACATCTCGAGCATGCGGTCGGTCACGAACCAGCCGCCGACGACGTTCGCGGTCGCGAGCACCATCGCGACGAAGCCGATGGTCTTCGTAAACGTGTCGTCCGCGAACCCGAGGACGAGGATCGCCCCGACGATGACGATCCCGTGAATGAAGTTGGTCCCCGACATGAGCGGGGTGTGGAGCATCGTCGGCACCTTCGAGATGACCTCGAAGCCGAGGAAGGCCGCCAGCACCAGGATCGTCAGCTCGATGACGAAAGTCAGGTCGCCGGTCACGCCGCAGCTCCTTCCGGCCGGGTGACACACGCGCCACTCGTGATCTCGTCGTCCCAGTCGAGCACGAGCTCACCCTCGGGAGCGAGGTGAGCGAGGAGTGCCTGGACGTTGCGCGAGTAGAGCTGGCTCGCGTGGTAGGGCATCGTCGACGGGAGGTTGCGCGTCCCGATCACGGTCACGCCTTCGTGGTCGATGACGTCGCCCGGCACGGTCACCTCACAGTTGCCGCCGGTCTCGGCGGCGAGGTCGACGATGACCGAGCCGGTTCGCATGCCTTCGACGGCACTCGCCGGGATGAGCTTCGGCGCCGGCCGCCCCGGGACAGCCGCGGTCGTGATGACGACGTCGAAGTCGGGGATCCGCTCCTCGAGCGCGCTCTGTTGCTGCGCCTGCTGCTCCGGTGTCAGCTCGGTTGCATAGCCGCCTGCGGTCTCTTCTGTGCGGACGCCGAGATCGAGGAAGCTCGCACCGAGGCTCTGCACCTGCTCCGCGACGGCGGGACGCACGTCGAACGCCGAGACGACCGCGCCGAGTCGCCGGGCCGTCGCGATGGCCTGGAGCCCGGCCACGCCGGCGCCGATGACGAGCGCGCGAACGGGAGCAATCGTCCCGGCGGCGGTCATCAGCATCGGAAAGAGACGTGGTACCCGGTCCGCCGCGAGCACGACGGCCTTGTAGCCCGAGACGGTCGCCTGCGAGGAGAGGGCGTCCATCGACTGCGCGCGCGTGATGCGCGGGATCGACTCCATCGCGAATGCGACGACTCCCTGGTCGCGGAGGCGCGCGATGCCGTCCGCGTCGGTCAGTGGCTCGAGGAAGCCGACGACCACGGTGCCGTTCACAAGTCCCGACACGAGGTCGGGAGCCGGAGAGGCCACGCACACGACCGCCTGCGCGTCACCCGTCAGCGATGCGGTGTCGGCAAGCTCTGCCCCTGCCGCCGAGTACTCGTCGTCAGAAAAACCAGCAGCCGTTCCTGCTCCCCGTTCGACGCGAAACTCGAAGCCTGCGTCGCGGAGCTTCGAGACGGACTCGGGAACGAGCGCCACGCGGCGCTCGTCCGCAGCCGTCTCCCTCGGGACCGCGACACGCATGCGGTGCCGAACTCTACGGAGCGGGGGTGGTCGGCCGCGTGCGAACCGTCACAACGACGCCCAGACGTCGATCTTCGTCCGCGTCCGGCGGATGACCTCGTCCGTGAACGCCGTCGTCCCGTGATGACCGGCGAGATCCGCCGTCCTGACGCCGTCGGCGACGGCCTCGAGGCATGCCTCGCGGATGGCGCGGCCGGCGGTCTGCGTCGTGTCGTCGTCGGCGTGCGAGAGGAGGGCGGCGCCGGCGAGGATCATCGCCATCGGGTTCGCGACGTCCTTGCCCTCGAGCGCGGGCGCGGTTCCGTGGGCGGCCTCCGCCATGAGCGCGCTCGGGACGTAGTCGTCGCCGAATGCCACGAGCAGCGACTCCGAGCCGGCAATCGAGCCGAAGAGCGGGAGAACCAGGTCGGAGAGGATGTCCCCGTCGCGATTGAGCGCGGGAATCACCATCGGCGCGCCGCTCGACGAGATGAGGAGCGCGAACGTTGCGTCGATGAGCTGCGGCTCGTACGTCACGCCCGGGTGGCGAGCGGCCGCCGCATCCATCTCCTCCTTGAGCATCCCCTCGTAGGTGGGGCTGACGGTGTACTTGGGGCCACCGAAGACCTTCGCGCCCATCCGCTCGGCCTGGCGAAAGGAGAACTCCGCGACGGCATGGCAGATGCGCCGCTCGATCCGCTCGGTGCGGAACGCGACCTCGTCGTCGCCCGCGCCCTCACGCCACTCCTCCGCCCCGTATGCGTCTCCCACTGCCATGCGGACGACCGAGATGGGCGCGTGCACCCCCCCGAGCGGCACGACCCCCGGAATGCGCCGGCCGGTGCGGACGATGACCTTCCCGCCGATCTCCTCTCGCAGGATGCGGTTGGGGGAGCCGACGTCACCCGCACCCTCGGGAGTGACGGTCGCGGCCTTGAGGCCGTGCCCATGCTCACGGATCGCGGCCGCCGCCTCGTACACGACCCCGTTCTGGGTTGCTCGACGACCGTCGAGAGAGAGGTCGAAGCGCACGAATCCGAGCTCGACGCCGATGACGTCCGGCGCAAGCGTCCGCACCGCCTCCTCGAGCAACTCCTGTCCGGTCTGGTCACCTTCGAGAACGACGATGGTCTGCACGGGCTGAGATCCTACTCGCGGATCCTGCAAAAAAATGTCTCGACGGCAATACGCTTGCGGTTTCGCTCGTCCTTTTCTAGGCTTCTTGTCGTCACTCACCTAATTCGAAGGAGAATGAAAATGGCACGAAAGACGATTCTGGTATGCGACAATTGCGGCAAAGAAGTCCCCGAGAGTCGCGGCGCCGTGATGCGCCTCAATTACACGGATGCGAGGCGCGGCTCCAAGCAGGCCGATCTCTGCGACGACTGCGCGGCGGGGATGCCGGGGCAGGCCGTCGCCCGCCGCGGTCGCTGGCCGAAGTCGGTCGCAGGCTAGGAATCCCGCGGGTCGGGCCGTTGGCAGCCCGGCCTGCGGAATCTCCACGCTCTTTGCGCAGAGCGCACGAAAGCTCGCCCGAGGCCGGGACTACGATGGACCGATGGGTCTGTCTCTCGTCGTCGGACCGGCGCGCGTCGGGAAGGTCGCCTTGCTCCTCGAGCGCTATCTCGACGTGCTCGGGCGCGATCCGTGGCTCATCGTCCCCAACAGGGCCGACGTCGATCGGGTCGAGCGCGATCTGATTCGACGGCGCCCCGCACTTCTCGCGGGGACGATCGGCACCTTCGACGATCTCTTCCGTCACGTTGCGGCTGGTGCGGACCACGTGCTTCCGGTTGCGACGGAGACGCAGCGCGCACTGGCCGTACGCCGAGCCGTCGCGAGCGGCGAGCTCGACGGTCTACGTCTCTCCGCGGGAACGGCTGGGTTCGCCGACACCCTGCTCCATGCGATCGGCGAGCTCGAGGCCGGGCTCGTCGATCCGGGCGCACTCGACGGCGAGCTCGCATCGCTCGTCGAGGCGTATCGAGACGAGCTGGAGCGCCTCCGCGTTCGCGACCGCGACGGGATGCGGCGCGACGCGGTCGAGCGCCTCCGTGGCGACCTTTCTGCATGGAACGGTGCGCCGCTCTTCGCATACGGCTTCGAGGATCTCACCGGTGCGGAGTGGGCGCTCGTCGAAAGCCTCGCGGCGAGGACGGAGGTCACGGTCTCCATTCCGTACGAGCCGGGCCGAGCTGCGTTCGGTGCCCTCGCGGGGACGGTCGAGGATCTCGCGGCGCTCGCTGGCCGCAGCATCGAGGAGCTGCCACGTACGTCGACTTCGATGTCTCCCGCGGCGCTCGTCCATCTCGAGAAGGAGCTGTTCGCCGACGATCTCACGATCGGGCCGTCGCTCGACGGCTCGATCCGATTCCTCGAGGGCGCTGGCACGCGGGGAACGGTCGAGCTCCTTGCGAGCGAGGTCGCAGCCCTGCTGCGAGGCGGCACTGCACCTGAAGCCGTCGCGGTGGTGTGCGAGTCCGTCGACCGCTGGCGCGCTCCCCTCGAGGGGGCGTTCGCACACCTCGGGATTCCCTCTGGCGTCGAGCACGCCCGGCGCCTGGGCGAGTCCGCTCTGGGTGGGGCCTTGATCTCGATCCTTCGCTACGAGTGGCTCGGCGGTAGTCGTCGCGACCTGTTCACTTTCTTGCGGTCACCGTTCTCCGGGCTCGAGCGTCGCTCGGTGGACTTCGTGGAGGGACGCCTCCGCGGCCGAGCCGTCGCCGATCCGATGCGGGTCGACGAGGAGACTGAGAAGCTTCGGGGCGCGCCCGTGCCCGCGCTCGTCGACCTTCGAGGGATCGAGGATCCGGTGGAGGGAGCGCGCAGGCTGCTCGCGCTCATGGTGCGAAACGCCTGGGGGCTCGAGTCGCCGCCGACGACTGACGACGCCCGGTTGGACGCTCGTGCATACCGCGCAGCCGAGCGAACGCTCGGGGAGCTCGCGGCAGTCGGCGCTCATGACGGTGACCTGTCGAGAGACGATGTGCTCGCTGCGCTCGAGCGCACCCGCGTGCCCCCCGAAAGTCCGTCCCGCGGCCGCGTTGCGGTCCTCGATCACGAGCGCGCGCGGACGAGGACGTTCGAGGTCGTCTTCGTTCTCGGGCTCGAAGAGGGAGCATTCCCGCGTCGAGGGCGTCCGTCACCGCTGCTGAGCGACGAGTTGCGAGCCGAGCTCGGAGGTCGCCTCGAGCGCCCCGACCCGGTTGCCCGCGACCGCTACCTCTTCTACACGACGTGCACGCGAGCCACGCGTCGGCTGATTCTCGTCCGCGAGGCCGCCGGCGACGAGGGCAGTCCGCGCGAGGTCAGCCCCTTCTGGGAGGACGTCAGGTCGTTGTTCGACGAGGCGGACGTCCAGCGTGCGACGCGGCGCCGGTCGCTCTCGGCATTGACCTGGCCGCTCGAGTCCGCGCCGAGTGACCGGGAGCGGCTCAGGGCGCTCGTCAGGCTCGCGTCGGACGACGAGGAGGGTGCGGACGCGCTCGCCGCGGCGAACGATTGGTCGCGACGCCTCGGACGCGCAAGGAAAGCCTTCGACCGGACGACCGCCCTTCGAAGCGCGGATGTCATCGCGCCCTTCGCGGCGAAACGGGTCTTCTCGGCGACGGAGCTCGAGCGGTTCGCCGACTGCTCGTCGGCGTGGCTCGTGGAGCGCGTGATCGATCCGAAGAAGATCGACGCAGAGCCGGATCCGATCCTGCGGGGCTCCGTGCTGCACACGACGCTGAATCGCTTCTACGCGTCGCTGCCACGTGAGCTCGACTCCGAGCGCGTGACGCCCGAGAACCTCGACGCCGCGATCGAGCTCGTCCACCGGTGCCTCGACGCGGCCCTCGAGTCGGGCGTGCGGCTCGATCTCACCGCGTTGCAGGAAGCGGAGCTCCGGCACACTCTGCGTGCCGACCTCGAGGGCTTCCTGCGTGACGAGGCCGCGTCCGAGGTGCAGTTCGTTCCTCGCCGGCTGGAGGTCGCGTTCGGCTCCGAGCGAGCAGCTCCCGAGCTGCAACGCGGGCTGCCGCTCGGCGATGACCTCTGGCTCTCGGGGAAGATCGATCGAATCGACATCGACCCGTTCTCGGCCCGCGGGATCGTTCAGGACTACAAGTCCGGCAAGGGGGCGCATTCCGCCCGGGAGATCGATCGGGAGCTCCGGCTCCAGATCCCGCTCTACATCCTCGCGCTCCGTGATCTCGTCGGCGTCGAGCCGATCGGCGGCGTGTACCGTGCTCTCGCCGGCCGCCGACTGACGCGCGGGATGCTCCGAGAGAGCGCGCGCGAGGATCTTCCCGGCTTCGCGAAGGACGACTATCTCGACGAGGACGCTTTCTGGAGCCAGATCGAGGCCGCTCGCGAGCGCGCCGGCGACAGCGCCCGGCGCATCCAGTCGGGCGACGTGCAGCACGACCCCAAGGGCGACGGCTGCCCGCCGTGGTGCGACCTGTGGCCGATCTGCCGGGTGCCGCGCGCGTGACGGTCGTGGAGTCTCAGAGAGGGCTCAACGAGGAGCAGCTCGCCGCCGTCGAGGCCGACGGTTCGGTCTTCGTTGCCGCGGGCGCCGGCACGGGTAAGACGTCGGTCCTCGTCGAGCGCTACGTCCGGGCCGTTTGCGAGCGAGGCATCGACGTCGAGTCGATCCTCGTGATCACCTACACGCGTAAGGCAGCGGGCGAGCTGCGCACCCGGATCCGGGCCGCCCTGCGCGAGCGCGGCCGACCGGACCTCGCCCGTGAGCTGGACGGTGCATGGATCTCGACGATTCACGGCTTCTGTGCACGTCTGCTCCGTGCTCATCCGTTTTCCGCCGGCCTCGACCCCAGGTTCCGCGAACTCGAGGATGCGGGAGCCGCGGTGCTCCGTGGCGAGGCGTTCGACCGTGCGCTGCACGAGTTCTGCGCGGGCGGAGACCCCGAGCGGATGCGGCTTCTCGCGACGTACCGTGCGGACGGGCTGCGGCGGATGCTCACCGGCGTGTACGAGACGCTCCGCTCGGCGGGCCGCGATCTCGTCCTCGAGCTCGGTGAGCGCACGGACACGGGCGACGCGGTCGGAACGCTGCGGTTCGAGGCGCAGGCGCTCGTCGACGATGGGGCGGCGACCCCGACCCAGCGCGCGAATGCAGCCGAGCTTCTGCACGTTCTCGGCGATGGATCGACCCCCGAACGGCTCGTCGACCTGTCGGCGTTCGCGAGCAAGGGGGCACGAGCCGCGTCGTTCGAGCAGGCGCGGAAAGCGGCTGAGCGGGCCGCACTCGAGGAGCTCGCCTCCCACGATCGTGGGCTCCTGCAGGAGCTGCTCGAGCGGTTCGGCGAGGCGTACGCAGCGGCGAAGCGGCGCGAGTCGGTCGTCGACTTCGAGGATCTCCAGCTCGCGGCGCGAGACCTGCTGCGCGACGACCACGGGGTCCGGGAGGCGACGCAGCTGCGCTTCCGGACCGTGATGGTCGACGAGTTCCAGGACACGAACCGCTTGCAGTGCGAGTTGATCGACCTCGTCGGACATCCGGACCACACCGAGGTGTTCACGGTCGGCGACGAGTTCCAGTCGATCTACGGCTTCCGGCACGCAGACCTCGAGGTCTTTCGCGAGCGGCGCGAGCAGGCGCCGAGCCTGCTGTCGCTGACGCGCAACTACCGCTCACGCCCGCAGGTCCTGTCGGCCGTCAACCACCTGTTCGGCGACGCGTTCGGAGAGGACTACCAGGCCCTCGCCGCATCGGCTGAATTCCCGGACCCCGTGTTCGGACATCCCGTCGAGCTTCTCGTGACGGACAAGTCGACCTTCGCCGGTACGGATGTCCACTGGCGCACGGGTGAAGCTCGGCAGATTGCGGCGCGCGTCCGGGAGCTCGTTGACTCCGGTGAGGCCGAGCCCGGCGAGATCGTCGTGCTCTTCGCTGCCGGAACGGACGCGGAGCGATACGAGGAGGCCCTCCGGCGACAGGGATTGCCCACGTACCGCGCGACCGGTCGTGGCTACTTCGGGCAGCAGCAGGTCGTCGACCTGCTCGCCTACCTCCGGCTCCTCCACAACCGCTACGACGACGTCGCCCTGGCGACGGTGCTCGCCTCTCCGTTCGTCGGCATCTCGAACGACGCGCTCGTTCTCACGCGCCGCAACGCGCCACGCCGTCCGCTCTTCACGGCGCTCGAGCGCGGGCTCCCGGAGCATCTTGCCGAGAGCGACGAGCGCCTGCTGCGTGCGTTTCTCCAGCGCTACGAGCGTCTCGTGCGCGCGTCGAACCGCATCGGGCTCGAGGAGCTGTGCGAGCGAATCGTCACCGAGCACGACTACGACCTCGCCGTCCTGGCGCGCTGGGACGGCGCACGCCGCTTCGCCAACATGCGCAAGCTCGGACGGCTCGCCCGCGACTACGAGGCTGTCCGGGGCTCCGACATCGAGGGGTTCGTGCGTTTCGTGCGGGAGCAGGACGCGCTGGGGGCGAAGGAGCTCGAGGCAGTCGCCGAGGAGGAGGGGGGCGGAGCGGTTCGCCTCCTCACGATTCACGCTGCCAAAGGTCTCGAGTTCAAGATCGTGATCGTCGCGGACGCGGGGCGCGACACCGGCGGCCCGCACGGCACGGACGAGATCGTCGCGCTCTCCGACGGACGCTTCGGTTTTCGGATGGTGCACCCGACGCGCGGGAGACGCGAGGGCGTTTTCGCCTGGGACGATGTCAAGGACGCCGCGACCCGGCAGGAGAGGGACGAGCGGCTTCGCCTCTATTACGTCGCTATGACGCGGGCGATCGACCGGCTCATCGTGTCCGGTGCCATCGACCCGGGGCGTGCAGCCGATCGCACGACGCCCATCGGCTGGGTGCTCGATCGGCTCGAGGCCCACCACGCCGTCGTGGATGCGGGCGACGCGCCGATCGAACTGGAGCGCGACGAGGCGCGCTTCCTCCTGGCCGTGAATCGGTTCGCGCCGACGGGCGACGAGCCGCAGGCCGCAGAGGTCACGGTTGTCGACGCCGACGAGCTGCAGCTCGCGCTGTTCGACGAGCTGCCGACGAGCCGTCCGCGGCTCGGGATCGAGTTGCAGCCGCTCGCGGAGATCCCGGTGCCGAGGGCGCACGACGTCCGTCGCCTCTCGTACAGCGCCCTCGCCTTGTTCGAGCGCTGCTCGTACCGCTACTACTCCGAGCGGGTGCTCGGCCTGCCGCCGCGCCCGCGCGGCGCAACGGCAGACGGGGAGCGCACCGGGCTCGCAGCGACCGAGGTCGGGGATGCCGTTCATCGTCTGCTCGAGATCGTCCCGCTCGACGATCCCACGCCGCTTCCACGGGACGACCTCGACCGTGCGGTGCGCGAGTGGTATCCGAACGTGTCGGACGAGGAGCTTGCACGTATCGCCGAGATGGTCGACGCGTTCTGCCGATCGGAGCTCGCGGGCCGTATTGCCTGCCTGCCAGGCGCTCGGCCCGAGCGACCGTTCGTCTTCGAGCACGACGCAGTGGTCATCCGTGGCCGACTCGACGTCCTTTGGCGAGAAGGCCAGCGCGCGGTCGTCGTCGACTACAAGTCGAACGCCCTCGAGGGGCGGTCGCCCGCCGAGATCATCGAGGCCGAGTACTCCCTGCAGCGACTCGTCTACGCGCTCGTCTGCCTGCGAGCGGGAGCCGACGAGGTCGAGGTCGCGTACCAGTTCCTCGAGCAGCCGGACGAGGTCGCGTCGACGACCTTCACCTCCGCCGACACTCCGGCGCTCGAGGCGGAGCTCTCGGCGGCGATCGCTCGCATCCGGGCGGGCGAGTTCCGCCCGACACCGAGCGAGTTCGCGTGTTCGGATTGCCCCGCGCTCGATCTCGTGTGCGCTGGGCCAAGGCTCGCCGCCGCGCGCTAACGTCGCGCGGTGCGCGTCGCCGCGATCAGCGACATCCACGGGAACCTCCCAGCGCTGGAGGCGGTGCTCGTCGAGATCGATCGGGAACGCGTCGACGCCATCGTCGTCGCAGGCGACACCGCACACGGGCCGTGGGCTGCCGAGGTCGTCGACCTCCTGGTCGAACGTGGCGCACGCTGTGTTCGTGGCAACGCCGATCGCGAGGTTATCGACCGCAACGACGGGTTCGGGCCGCTCGCGCCGTGGAGCGCTGATCGGCTTGGAGAGCGCCGGCTCGCCCTTGTCGCAGACTGGCCGCTTACCGTGGAGCTCTCTGTCGACGGACTCGGCGAGACGCTCGTCTGCCATTCGACGCCGACGTCCGACGATCCGATCTACACGCGAATCACTCCGGACAAGGAACTCGTGGGCATCCTCGACGAGGTCGACGCCGACGTCCTCGTGTGCGGGCACACGCACATGCAGTACGAGCGCATCCTGTCCTCGGGCCTGCGGGTCGTGAACCCCGGTAGCGTCGGAACACCGTACGAGGGAGCGCGCGGCGCGTACTGGGCGCTACTCGGACCGGATGTCGAGTTTCGCCGCACGGCCTACGACGTCGAGGGAACGGTCGCTGCCATCGAGGTCCTGCGCGTGCCGGTCGATGCCCGGACGCTCGAGCAGCTCCTGGACCCGCCGGACTCCGAGAGCACGACCGAGTACTTCGAGTCGCTCCGTGGCACGTAGCTACGTCCGCGAGGCGCGCCGGCGAGGGCTCGGGCGTCGTCGAGAGCGCATCGGCCCGATCATCCAGCGCCTCGCCGAGGAGCACTCGGACGCGGAGATCGCCCTACGCTTCCGCTCGGATCTCGAACTGCTCGTGTCCGTGATGCTCTCGGCGCAGACGACCGACGTGAACGTGAACCGCGTCACCCCGGCGCTGTTCGAGAAGTACCGTAAGCCGGAGGACTACCTGGCCGTTCCCGTCGAGGAGCTCGAGCGGGACATCTACGCAACCGGTTTCTTCCGTCAGAAGGCGAGGGCGATCCGCGGGACGATGCAGATGCTGCTCGAGGAGTTCGACGGGCAGGTGCCGCGGCGCCTCGACGACCTCATCCGACTACCGGGGGTCGCGCGAAAGACCGCCAACGTCGTCGCATCGGAGCTCGGCCACGCGCAGGGGATCGTCGTCGACACTCACGTACGTCGTCTCTCGCAGCGTCTCGCGCTGACGCGCCAGGACGATCCGGTGCAGACCGAGCGCGACCTGCAGCGGGTCGTCCCGAGGCCAGACTGGGC
>Ga0207708_10002083_pt1 | contig 14719 bp, 11 predicted proteins | sample KBSK5101metaG_FD_184340 | JGI IMG/M metagenome (GOLD analysis project Ga0207708, IMG submission 184340) | Corn, switchgrass and miscanthus rhizosphere microbial communities from Kellogg Biological Station, Michigan, USA - KBS K5-10-1 metaG... | ecosystem: Host-associated > Plants > Roots >...
GTGCGGAATCCCATCCGGATGCTGGAGGCGGAACACCAGTTCGTCGGCGACGCGATGGCCGAGATGCGGCGGCTCACGGACGGCTACACGCTGCCGGACGACGCCTGTACGACGTATCGCGTGTGCTTCCAGGAGCTCGAAGCCTTCGAGGCCGATCTGCATATCCACGTGCATCTGGAGAACAACGTGCTGTTCCCGAAGGCGGCGGCGCTGGAAGCCGATCTTTCCTGACGCTAGACCGGCACGTTTTGACAACTCCTTGACATGGACCTGACAACCGCTTCCTGCCCGTGCCCCACTCTAAGGGCACGCGCAGGAGGCGCGGATCCATGAAGACTTACCCGACAGCATTCTTCGCGGCGATTGCCGCTTTCGGCCTGGCGACGACCGCCGCTGCCCAGCCCACCTATCACGTGACGGAGCTCCCCTCGGCCCCCGGCGCGGCGTGCATCGGCACGGCCATCAACGACGCCGGCGTCGTGGCCGGCAGCTGCCTGCCGGTCAACGGCCTCGCCGCCTCGGCGGCGAACAGGGGCATCGCCATCTGGCGCAACGGTGTGCCGACGGTGCTCGGCGCGCTGGCCGGCGCCAACGACTTCGCCGCCAACGCGCTCAGCTCTACCGGTGTGGTGGTCGGAAGCAGCGACGCGACGGCCAACCCGCGGCCCCAGGCGGTCATGTCGACGGCCGGAGGCTTCCTCAACATCGACCCGGTGAACGGCGGCAACGCGCGCGCGATCGGGATCATGGACAACGGCGTCATCTTCGGCAACCTGACCAAGAGCCTCTCCGGCAACACTGCGTCGTGGCAGGTCATGATGTGGACGCAGGACAAGGGGCATCCCGATCGCTATCGCGAGACGTCGTTCCCGAAGCTGATCGCCGGCGACGCGAAGTTTGCCGGGATCTACGCGCTGGGGTCGAACAAGGCGGGGCAGGTCGTCGGCTGGGTGACCAACCAGGTGATCGGCCAGCGCGGCGCCTTCTGGAACAATGACGACAAGCACACCATCGTCGCGCTCGATACGCTGCCCGGCGGATCGCACTCGATCGCGTGGGGCGTGAACGACCTCGGCCAGGCGGTCGGCGAAAGCAACGGCCCCGGCTACGTCACCCGCGCCACCCTGTGGCAGAACGACGCGGCGCACACCCCCGTCGACCTCGGCGCGCTGCCCGGCGACAATGAGAGCACGGCCATGTTCGCCAACAGCGCCGGCCAGGTGATCGGGTTCAGCGCCACCGGCACGTTCCCGACGTTTGCGGCAACCCGCGCGTTCCTCTGGCAGAATGGCCGGATGTTCGAACTGGGCTCGCTCATCGACCCGGCCGACGGCGCCTGGACGATCACCGGGCTCTTCGGAATGAACAACGCCGGACAGATCCTCGGGATCGGCACGCTGGGCAGCCGCTTCGCGACGATCGTGCTGACTCCGGCCGCGCAATAGCCGCGCGCGCCACGCGAACGGAGCGAGCCGGCGAAGCGGCGAGCGAGAGAGCGTGTAGGGGGGCCGGGGGCGAAGCTCCCGGACAACATATGGAAAAGATCCTGGTCATCGAAGATGACCGGGCGACCCGGAAGGCGCTGCAGCAGTTGTTCGAGCCCGAGGGCTACTCGGTGGACGCCGCGTCGAACGGCGCGGAGGGGCTGGCGATGTTCCGCGCCTCCCGGCCCAACTTCGTGATTCTCGACCTGGCGATGCCGAAGATGAACGGCCAGGACGTCTGCCGCTCGATCCGCAAGGAGTCGGAGGAGGTGCCCATCCTCGTGCTCACCGGGTCGAGCGACGAGATCAGCCGGGTGCTGCTGCTCGAGATGGGGGCCGACGACTACGTCACCAAGCCGTTCAGCCCGAAGGAACTGCTGGCGCGCGTGCGCGCCGTGCTGCGGCGGACGCGGCGGACCCACGAAGTCGAGCATCTCTACTTCGACGACGTGTCGGTGGACTTCGCGAAGATGGAGGCGGTCCGCGGCACGCGGCCGGTGCCGCTGACGCCGCAGGAGTTCAAGCTGTTGAAGTACTTCGCCCAGCACCCGCAGCGCGTCCTCTCCCGCGACCAGCTCCTCAGCGACGTGTGGGGCTACAACTCGTACCCCTCCACGCGCACCGTCGACTCCCACATTCTCACCCTCAGGCAGAAGCTCGAACGCGATCCTGCCAATCCGATCCACTTCGTCACCGTCCATCACGCCGGCTACAAGTTCGTGCCCTGATGCTCCGCACGAAGTTCCTGCTGGCGCTGACGGCGATCTCGGCGCTGCTGACCTTCGGCGTGCTCGCCGTGGTGCAGTACCGCGTCCGCGTGCACGTCCGCGACGAGATCAGCCAGGCGCTGCGCGACTCGGTGGTCACGTTCCGCAGCCTGCAGCAGCAGCGCGAGACCACGCTGGGACGATCGACGGCGCTGCTGGCGACGCTGCCGCCGCTCAAGGCGGTCATGACCTCCGAGGATCCGGCCACCATCCAGGACGCGTCGCGCACGTTCTGGCAGCTCGCCGGCAGCCAGATCTTCGCGCTGGCGGACGGCTCGGGTCACCTCGTGGCGCTGCACACGTCGGCGTCCGGCTTCACCTTCACCGACGCCAGGTCGCGCATGGAGCGCAGCCTGGAAGCGGGGGAGGCGCGCGACTGGTGGTTCGGCGGCGGCCACCTGTTCCAGGTATTCCTCGAACCCATCTACATCGGCGATCCGAAGGGCGGCCACGCCATCGGCGTGCTCGCCGTCGGCTACGAGGTGGACGCCAACGTTGCGGGGGACGTCACCCGCGTGGCCTCGAGCAGCGTCGGCTTCGGCTACGAGAAGCGGCTCATCATCAGCACCGTGCCGCCGCCGCAGCAGTCCGATCTCGCCTCCTACGTCGCAGCGCTCGGCGGCGGCGACGCCGGTCCGCAGGAGATCCGCCTGGCCGGGGAGCGCTATCTCGCCACCTCGGTCCGGCTGTCGGCCGAAGCCGGTCCGCTCGTCACGCTGACCTTCCTGCGGTCCGTCGATCAGGCCACCGCGTTCCTGCGCAGCCTGAACCGCTGGATCGCGTCAATCGCCGCGGCCGCGGTGCTGGCCGGCAGCGTGCTGGTGTTCTTCGTCTCGACGACGTTCACGCGGCCGCTGGGACGGCTGGTGTCGGGCGTGCGCGCGCTCGAGCAGGGAGACTTCGCGTATCCGCTGGATCGCGGCGGCACGGACGAGGTCGGCACGCTGACCTCGGCCTTCGAACGGATGCGCTCGTCGCTGCAGGACGCGCAGCGCCAGCTGCTCGAAGCCGAGCAGCTGGCGACGATCGGCCGCATGGCCAGCACGATCTCGCACGACCTGCGGCATCCGCTGACGGCCGTCCTCGCCTACGCCGAGTTTCTCTCGGAGCGCAACCTCACCGACGCCCAGCGCAAGGATTTCTTCGAGGAGATCCAGCACGCGGTCAACCGCATGATGGACGAGATCAACTCGCTGCTCGGCTTCTCGAAGGAGCGCGAGCGCGTCGATCCCGTCTACGCCCGTGTCGGCACCGTCATCGACCGCGCCATCCGCACCGTCAAGGCGCTGCCCGACTACGAGTCGATCAGCATCACGCTGACCTCGGGCGAGGAATGCCTCGGCTGGTTCGACTCGGGCAAGCTCGAACGGGTGATGCTGAACCTGCTGTTCAATGCCGCCGAGGCGGTCGTCCCCGGCTCGGGGCGCGTCGAAGTGACCTGCCGCACGACCGAAGCCGGCATCGAGATCCGCGTGGCCGATAACGGCCCCGGCATTCCCGACGCGATCCGCGAGACGCTGTTCCAGCCTTTCGTCAGCCATGGCAAGGAAAAGGGCATCGGCCTCGGCCTGACGGTGGTGCAGAACATCATGCGCCAGCACCGCGGCGAGGTGTCGGTCGAGCGCACCGGCCCGGACGGCACGGTGTTCCGACTGCTGTTCCCGTCCGCCGGCCAGCCGGCGTCCGTCGCTGGCACATCGCTGGCATGATGGCCGCGCGGGGTCCGCTGCGAGTCGCGCTCCGGTCGCGCTCAGCGTGGGAGTGTGCCGACTTTCCGGCAGGATCAGCCAACCATGACGCTTCTTCGCCGACTTTCCGGCATCGCCCTCTGTCTCGCCGCTTCCACTCCCGCGTCCGCACAACCCGCGTCCGAGCCGCTTTCGGCTCAGGTGCAGGACTTGCGGCAGGCGCTCGACGCCATGCAGGCGCAGGTCGCCGAAGCGCGGCGGGACGCCGACGCGCTGCGGCTGAAGCTGCAGGCGATGGAGGCGCAGATCGCCGCGCTGCGAGGAGCCGCCGCGCCCCCCGCGCCGCAGGATCCGCTGGCGCGGATCGACGCGATCGGGCAGGAGCAGGATCTGATCGCGGCCAAGGTCGACGATCACGAGCAGACCAAGGTCGCGAGCGGCTCCAAATACCGCGTCCGGCTGTCGGGCCTGGTGCTGGTCAACGTCTTCGGCACGCACGGCTCGGTGGACAATCTCGATCTGCCGCTGGTCGCTCTGCCCTCCGCCACCACCAGCACGGGCGGCGCGTTCAGCGCCAGCGTCCGCCAGTCGTTCCTGAACCTCGAGGTCTTCGGCCCGAAACTCGGCGGCGCGAACACGCTCGGGGACGTCTCGTTCGATTTCTTCGGCGGGTTTCCCGTCACGACGCAGGGCGTGACCGAACCGCTCGTCCGCCTGCGCACCGCGCGCATCTCGCTCGACTGGAACCGCGCGACGCTGATGATGGGGCAGGACACGCCGTTCTTCTCGCCGCGCTCGCCGACCTCGCTCGCCTCGACGGCCTACCCGGCGCTGTCGTCGGCGGGCAACCTCTGGGTGTGGACGCCGGAGGTCCACGTGCAGCGCCGCTTCGCCGCCAGCGACACGTCCGCGTTCTCGCTGCAGGCCGGCATCCTCGATCCGCTGACGGGAGAGCTGGCGCAGGAGTACACGCGCCTGCCGACGGCGGGGGAGCGCACCGGCACGCCGGCCGGGGCGGTGCGCGCCGGCTTCCAGCATCACATCGACGCGGATCGCACGATCGACGTCGGCGGCAGCGGCTACGTCGGCCGGCAGACGTGGACGGCCGGCGAGACGATCCAATCCTGGGCGGTGGCTGGGGACTGGGACGTACCCTTCAATCGGCTGCTCGAGGTGAGCGGCGAGGCGTATCACGGGCAGGCGATCGCCGGCTTCGGCGGCGGCGCGAGCCCGTCGGTGGTGTTCACCAACTCCGTCAGGGCGTTTGCCGAGGCGATCCCCGTGCGCAGCACCGGCGGATGGGTGCAGCTGAAGGTGATCCCGAGATCCCGCATCGAGTTCAACGGCGCCGTCGGCCTGGACAGCCCGTCGCGCGATCGGCTGTTGCGCGCCGTTCCGGTTGCCCTGTTCGATCCGGCGTCGGTCAGCCGGAACGCGAGCGGGTTCGTCAACGCGATCTACCAGGCGCGATCGAACTTCCTGCTCTCGCTCGAATACCGCCACCTCTGGACGACGGGGCTGGACGACGTGACCCATCGCGCGCACCACTTTACGTTCAGCACGGGCATCGGGTTCTGATCATGAACCCGCTGGCGCGATGCGGCGGAGTCGTGATGGCCATCGTGCTCGCGGCCGCCGGGCCGGCCGGACGCTTGCGCCTGAAGGCGGAAGCCACGAGGGCGCAGGGGGCGGCTGAGACGCTGACCGTCACCGGCACGGCCGCTGTCGTCGGCAAGGGAAAGGCCCCGGCCGACAGCAGCGACGTCGTGATCTGGCTCGAGCCCGCCGACGAGGGGACGGCGCGCGCGCGCGTCGAGCCGCCGCGCACCCGCCCGCGAATGCTGCAGAAGGACAAGCAGTTCGAGCCGCACCTGCTGATCGTCCCGGTCGGCGCGGTCGTCGACTTCCCCAACCTGGATCCGTACTTCCACAACGTCTTCTCGCTGTTCGACGGCAAGCGCTTCGATCTCGGCCTCTACGAAGCCGGCAGCTCGCGCAGCGTGACGTTCAGCCGGGCGGGCGTCAGCCACGTGTTCTGCAACATCCATCCCGAGATGAGCGCGGTCGTCGTCGCGCTCGACACCCCCTACTACGCGGTGTCGTCTCGCTCCGGCGCGTTCACCATCGCCGGCGTGCCCCCCGGGCGCTACATGGCCAACGCCTGGCACGAACGCCACAAGCTGGAACGGGCGAACGAGGTTCCGCGCGAGGTTCGCCTGTCCGCGGCGGCGAGCGCGCTTGGCGTGATTCGCTTCGTCGAGTCCACGCAGCTGACCGTCGCCCACAAGAACAAGTACGGGCAGGACTACCTGCCCACGAAGAACGGGATTTACAAGTAGCCGGCAGCTTTGACATCCCGTTGACATTGTCCTGACAACGCCCGCCGTCGCGGGCGCGAAGATGCCTCCAGGTCGCGCTCCCGACCGAAGTGAGGACAGGACATGCGTAAGCCGCTCGGATTCGCCATCATTCTTGCCGCGGCGCTGCTCGCCGCGCCGCCTGCCGCGTCGGCCCAGAGCGCGGTGATTGCCGGCTCGCTCGGCAACTTCGATATCGTCAACAACACCGGACACGAGGCCCACGGCTTCGAGATCGAGCTCGAGGGGCTGCAGATCCAGGACGTGCCGTATTCGTTCAGCGTGCAGCGCTACGGCGCCGCGGAGATCGTGCCTTCGCCCACCGGCGTCTACGTTCGCTGGAAGAGCGGCTACGACGCCGGGACGGGACAGTTCGTCGCGACCACGATCGTTCGTCCGGCCGGGACGGCCTTCGTGCAGGGCTCCTGCTACATGTGGAATCCGCAGACCTACGACAGCGCCGGCTGCGAGCATTTCGGCGTCTCGCTGACGCGCAACGCTATCGCCACGACCTACCGCTGGCTGGTTGAGGATCCGGCCAACCCCGGCACGCTCGTTCCCGTGACGCTGGCCAGCCCGGTTGCCGCGCCGGTCTACGCCATCGTGCCGCCGGCGCGCCCCGGCAACGCGCCCGCGCTCGTCGCCGAAGTGCCGGCGCCGGAGCCGGCCGAGTCCCCGGAGCGCTACGGGCCGGCGCAGTGGATGAAGACCTTCAAGACGCAGCTGCGGCGCGAAGTCGGGCTCGACGAGCTGCTCGGCGACAACCCGATGATTCCCCAGGATCGCGGCCAGATCGAAGTCGAATGGGAGCTGGTGCAGGACACGCCGAACGTCGAAGGCAAGCAGAAGCGCAACGGCGCGCTGCGCCAGGGTACGCTCGACGGCGACACGCGCGCGGTCGTGCGCCGCTTCGAGATCTACGACTACACCGGCGCCTACGATCCGGTCACCAACCAGGCGCTGTGCGCCGATCTCACCTGCACGGCGCCGTCGGCCGGCGAGCTCGGCGACTTCGTCAGCGCGCAGATGACGGCGGCGAACGTGCGCGTCCCGTCGCTGACCGTGACCAAGGTCGGCAGCGGCGACGTGAGCTCGTCGGACAGGTCGATCTCGTGCGGATCGAAGTGCTCCGCGTTCGAGAGCGACGGGGCGCTGATCGTCCTGACGGCCAGCGCGAACTCCGGCAGCGCGTTCAGGCGCTGGACCGGCGCGTGCGACGGCCCCGACCCGATCTGCCGCGTCGGCATCAACGAGCACGCGGACGTGGCCGCGACCTTCGCCCAGATCTTCAATCTCTCGGTCAGCAAGAGCAAGTCGGGCACCGTGAGCGCCGACCAGGCCGGCGTCGAAGAGACCCTGAACTGCGGCGGCACCTGCTCGGTGAAATACGCCGCGGGCAGCGTGGTCACGCTGACCGCCGTGCCGGCCCCCGGCAAGCAGTTCGTCAACTGGTCGGGCGGCCCCTGCGACAAGAGCGCCGTGGCGGTCTGCACCGTCCTCATCACGCGTGACACGTCGATTCAGCCTAATTTCACGAAATAGTCCCGCCGCATGACGGCCGTCATAGGCGACACCCGGGCCCGGCGCTAGGCTGGGCCCAGGTGTTCCGTATGCGCCCTCAAGCCGTCACGTTCCATAGGGTTGCGCCCACCGCCCCCGGTCCCGCTATTCAGCCTGTCCCCACGAGCCCCGGAGAGACTGCCTCCCGGGGCTCGCGTCTTCGCAAGCCGTTCGTGAGGCGGCGCGGCGACCGGTCGCAGGACATCCGGTTCCGGGCCCAGTTGTTCTTCGCCACCATCGCGCTGTGGGTCGGCATCCAGTTCGTGATGTGGGTACGCTATTTCGAAAGCGGAGGCACGGCAATCCGCGTCGAGCGGCCCGACGGCGTGGAAGCGTGGCTGCCGATTGCCTCGCTGATGAACCTCAAGGCGCTCATCCTGACGCGCCGCGTCCCGGAGATGCACGTGGCCGGGATGTTCATGCTGATCGCGTTCCTCGCGATCTCGCTGGTGTTCCGCAAGGCGTTCTGCAGCTGGGTCTGTCCGGTCGGGACGATCTCGGAGTGGCTGTGGCAGACGGGGCAGGCCTTCTTCAAGCGCTCGCTCACGCCGCCGCGCTGGCTCGACATCGCGCTGCGCGGCCTCAAGTACATCCTGCTCGGCCTCTTTCTGTACGTCGTCATCGCGATGCCGGTGCCCGAGATCCGCGCGTTTCTCGGCGGCCCCTACGGCCTCATCGCCGACGTGAAGATGCTCAACTTCTTCCGCCACATGGGGCAGGCGACGGCCATCGTCCTGGCGATACTGGTGGGGCTGTCGCTGGTCGTGAAGAACACGTGGTGCCGGTATCTGTGCCCCTACGGCGCGCTGATGGGGATCGTGGCGCTCGTCAGCCCGACGCGCATCGTCCGCAATGCCGAGGCGTGCATCGACTGCGCGAAGTGCGCCAAAGCCTGTCCTGCGCACCTGCCCGTCGATCACCTCGCGTCGGTGCGCTCGGCCGAGTGCACCGCGTGCCTGTCGTGCGTGGCCGTGTGTCCCGCGGTGGGGGCGCTCGATCTGAAGATCGGCCTCGCGCGACGCAGCGTCCTGCCGCCCTGGGCGCTGGCCGCCGCCATCCTCGTCCTCTTCCTCGGCATCGTCGGCTACGCGCGCCTCGCCGGCCACTGGCACACGTCGCTGCCCGACAGCGTGTACTTCGAGCTCGTCCCCCGCGCGTCTGAGTTCGCGCACCCCAGGTAAGGCGCTGAGGCGCGTGTCGCACCAGCACCCTTAGCACCCTGCTGCACCTTTAGCACCCTGGCACCGACATTTTTTCAGCTTCTATGACCGCCGTCATAGGCCCGCGCCTGGGCGGACGCCATGCTCGGGGCAGGACCGGAGGTGGAATGTCGGTTGCGGTCAAGCTGCCGGAGATCGGTCATTGGAAAGCGCAGGTCAAGTGCCAGGCGGCGTGTCCGGTACAGACCGACGCCGGGCGGTACGTGCAGCTCATTGCCGAAGGACGCATCGAGGAAGCGTTCCTCGTCGCGCGCGCGCCCAATCCATTCGCCTCCGTCTGCGGGCGCGTCTGCGCCGCTCCCTGTGAGGACGCCTGCCGCCGCGGCGCGATCGACGCGCCGGTCACCATCCGCGCCCTGAAGCGCTTTCTCACCGAGCAGTACGGCGTCGAATCGACGCGTCCCGACACGCAGGATCGGCTGCGCGGCGAGGCCGTCACCGAGGGCAACGTCTATCCCGGCCACCTGCCGGTGCAGCCGCTGACCTTTCACGCGTCGGCGCCGCGGCGCGCTACGCGCCGGGTCGCGGTCGTCGGCGCAGGACCGTCCGGCCTTGCCGCCGCGCACGATCTGGCGCTGCGCGGCTACGCCGTCACCGTCTTCGACGCGGCCGAAGAGCCCGGCGGCATGATGCGCTTTGGGATTCCCGAGTACCGCCTCCCGCGCGCCCTCATCCGCGCCGAGATCGACAAGATCCTCGCGCTCGGGGTGCGGCTCGAAGCGGCGAGGCCGCTGTCTCCGTCGTTCGGGCTCGCCGAGCTGCGCGCCCAGGGCTTCGAAGCGATCTTCCTGGCCGTCGGCGTGTCGCGCGGCCGCGATCTCGAAGCGCCTGGCGTCGAAAAGGACGGCGTGGTCAAGGCCGTCGACTACCTGCTCAACGTCAACCGCGGCTATCGCATGGACCTCGGCCGCCGGGTCGTCGTGATCGGCGGCGGCTTCGTCGCCTTCGACGCGGCGCGGACCGCCTGGCGCGTGGCGCGCGAGGACGACCAGGAGCCGCCGGATTCGCCTGACGCCGACGCCCGCGTGCAGGAAGCCCTCGACTCGGCGCGCGCGGCCGTCCGCGGCGGCGCAAGCGAAGTCACCATCGTCTCGCTCGAGGAGTTCGACGAAATGCCGGTCCTGCGCACGACGCAGGGGCACGAAGAGTTCGAGGAGGCGCGGCGGGAGGGGATCCGGTTCCTGACCCGCCGCGGCCCTCGACGGTTCATCGGCAACGGCCGGCTCGAAGCGGTCGAGCTGCGCGCCGTCTGCTCCGTGTTCGACACCGGCGGCCGCTTCTCGCCGGTCTACGACGATGGCGATCTCGTGGTCGTCGAGGCGGATGCCTGCATCCTCGCGATCGGGCAGAGTGCGGACCTCTCGTTTCTCAAGCCCGCCGACGGCATTCAGCTCACGCCGGGGGGCACGATCAAGGTCGATCCCGCGACGCTCGCGACGTCGGCGGATGGCGTCTACGCCGGCGGCGACGTCGCATTCGGCCCGCGCAACCTGATCGAGGCGATCGCCAACGGCAAGCGCGCCGCGCGATCGATGCACGAGTATCTCGACGCCGCCGGCGGCCGCCGGCAGGTGACCGTCGCGATCGACGAGATCCCCACGCGCGACTACCGGATGCTGGCAGGGTTCGAGCTGCTGGATCGGCAAGCGCCGCCGACGCTCGACGTCGGCCGCCGCACCGGGATCGCGGAAGTCGAAGTCGGCTTCGCCGCCGAAGCCGCGCGCGTCCAGGCGGCGCGCTGCCTCGTCTGCCACGTCCAGACCATCTACGACCCCGAAAAATGCGTGCTCTGCAACCGGTGCGTGGACGTGTGCCCCGAGTACTGCCTCGCGATCGTCCCGTTCGAGGATCTCGATCTCGACGAGGCGACGAGGACTGAGCTGATCGCCCGGGCATCGGCGGACGGCCTGCCGCTGTCGGCGATGGTCAAGGACGACGAGCGGTGCATCCGCTGCGGCCTGTGCGCGATCCGCTGCCCGACGGACGCCATGACGATGGAGAAGTTCTCGATACGCGACCGGGAGACGATATGACCGAGAAGAACCGCCGCGAATTCCTCTTGCGCGTGGGCTCGACGGCCGGCATGTGCGCGATCGGCTACCAGGGGGGCGCCGCGCTGCGGTCGCTCGTCCCCAACGTGTCGTACGACGCGCCGACGACGGTGAAGGTGGGGCTGCCGTCGGAGTTTCCCGAAGGCCTCAAGTTCCTTCCCGATCTGCGCCTGTTCGTCTTCCGCGAAGGCAACGTCTTCCACGCCATCTCCGCCGTCTGCACGCATCTTGGCTGCACGGTGCGCGCCGAAGCGCTGCCGCAGCCGGAGGCGAAGACCGTCGACGGCAAGCCGCTGCGCCTGACGCACCGGTTCCAGTGCCCGTGCCATGGATCGCGCTACGCGGGCGACGGCTCCAACGTCGCCGGCCCGGCGCCGCAGCCGCTCGCCTGGTACCACCTGTCGGTGGCGGCCGACGACGGCCAGCTCGTCGCCGATCTCGCGCAGACGGTCGATCACGACTTCAGGCTCACGGTCTAGAGGCATTCCATGCGCCGATTGAAGCGTCTGTCGCTCACCGATTCGTCGCCGGCCGCCCCCGGCGTCCACCCGCAGCCGTTGTGGAGCCTGCGGCCGACGTCGGATCGCCAGTCCGGCGACGCCGTCGTCAGCAACTTCATCCTGCACTGGTTCCCGGCGAAGGTGACGAAGGCGTCGCTCGACTGGAACTATTCGTTCTGGCTCGGGACGGTGTCGGCGGCGCTGCTGCTGCTGTTGACCGTCTCCGGCGGTCCGCTCCTGTTCCTCTACGTGCCGTCGGTCGAGCGCGCCTATGCGTCGATCAAGGACATCGAGTTCGCGGTCACGTTCGGATCGTGGATTCGATCCGTGCACCGCTTCGGCGCGCACCTGATGGTCGCCGCCGTGTTCCTGCACCTGGCGCGCGTGTTCCTGACCGGCGCCTACAAGAACGGCATCGGGCAGGGGCAGCGCCGCGAGATCAACTGGGTGCTCGGCGTCTTCATGCTGCTGGTCACCCTGCTGCTCTCGTTCACCGGCTACCTGCTGCCCTGGGATCAGCTGGCGTTCTGGGCCGTCACCGTCGGCACCAACATCGCCTCGTCGATTCCGCTCGTCGGGCCGCAGGTGCGCGAGCTGCTGCTGGGCGGCCGCGCCATCGATCAGCCGACGCTGATTCGCTTCTACGTGATGCACATCATCGTGCTGCCCGGGGCGCTTGGCGCGCTCTTCGTCTATCACATGTGGCGGGTACGCAAGGACGGGGGGCTGGCGCGCGCGGACCGTGCGGCGCGGCTGCCGGCGCCGGCCGCGTCCGGCCCGGTGCCGACCAAGACCTACACGCTGCTTGGCGTCGCGCGCGGCACCTCGCCCGCGGTCACGACCACCAGGCTGCAGGACGAGGAGGCGACCGTCAACGCGGTGCCGGACCTCACGCGGCGCGCCGCGATCGTCGTCCTCGGCACGTTCGCGGTGCTGAGCGCGATGGCGGTGCTGATGCGCTCGCCGCTCGAAGATCCGGCCAACGCCCTGGTCACGCCCAACCCCGCCAAGGCGCCGTGGTACTTCCTGTGGCTGCAGGAGATCGTCACCGACACCACGGTGCACATCGGCTCCTTCACGATCAACGGCGCGTTCATCGGCGGCGTGGTCCTGCCGGGACTGATCGTGGGGCTGTTGACGACCTGGCCGTGGCTGGATCGCAGCCCGCGCGCGGCCGCGGGCGTCTGGTTTCCACAGTCGCGGCGCACGCAGAACATCGTGTTCCTGCTGCTGACGCTCTTCGTCATTGCGCTCACGCTGATCGGGACGTTCTGCCGCGGACCGTACTGGCACTTCTACTGGCCGTGGCAAGGCTGGCCCGACATTCCAACGAGGCTGTGATGGAACGCCGTACCAATTCTCCGTATCCCCGTCTCGATCGCCCGGTGCTGGCCATCATCGGCCTGGTGCTGGTGCTGTCGACGGTGCTGTTCACGGTCGGCGATCGGCAGCATGAATGGCGCTACTACCAGTTCGCGTTCCGCAACGCCGTCGCCGAGAAATACGGTCCCGCCAAGGCGGATACCGTGCGGGCGGGATTGCAGCAGGTATGGGTGCCGGACCTGGGCCGGGCCGACCGCTGCACGACCTGCCACCAGGCGGTGCAGTGGGCCGGCTTCGAAGCGGCGGAGGAGCCGTTCCGGACGCATCCGAAGGAGATTCTCAGGTCGCACCCGGTCGAGAAGTTCGGCTGCACCTCGTGCCACGGCGGACAGGGCTGGGCCGTCGACGTCGACCCGGCGCACGGCCCGGTGGAGCACTGGGAGGATCCGGTGCTCGGCGCCTCGCTCGGCGAGAGCTACGGCATCGTCGACAACACGCGCGCGATGATGCAGATGAAGTGCAACGTCTGCCATCGCTACGACCGGGAGACGAAAGGCGCGGACTTCATCAATCTCGGCAAGCAGCTCGTGCGCGACAAGGGGTGCCGCGCCTGCCACACCATCAACGGCCGCGGCGGCACCATCGGTCCCGATCTCACCAACGTCGGCGACAAGGCGGCGGAGCAGTACGACTTCAGCCGGCTGAACGGGCAGAAGACCGCGTTCGCCTGGCACGTGGCGCACCTGAAGGAACCGAAAGGGCTCGTGCCCGACACGGTCATGCCGAATTTCCATCTGAGCACGAAGGAAGCGCAGGCGCTGGCCACGCTGATCATGTCCTGGCAGCGCGCGCCGGTGCCGGCATCCTTCGTGCCCAGCGTGCCGCGCACCGATCCACGCACGCCTGACGAAGTGGTCGCCGAGGAGCGGATGAAGACCGGGCCGGGCGCATGGTTCGTGTCGACCGGCTGCTTCGTGTGCCACTCGATCAAGGTGTTCGGCATCACCAGCCCGGCGCAGATTGGTCCCGATCTGTCCAATGCCGTCGAAGACGTGCAGTCGCGCTTCGGCCGGACCATCGACGACTTCCTGGCGGCGCCGACCGGAACCATGTCGGTGGTGCTGTCGCGCCAGATCATCCTCACCCCGGAACAGAAGCAGGTCGCGATCGGCAAGCTGCGCGAGGCGTTTGCGGAATACCAGAAACAGAAGGCGGCCGGCACGCTCAAGCCGGTAGCGAGCCATTAGCGGCATTTGACAGCAAGGAGACAGTTATGACGCGGAGTCGAAGAGTCGCGTTTGCGGGTTACGTCGGCGTGGTCGTCGCCCTGTCGCTGCTGGCGGGGCGGTGCACCCCCAGCGCGCCCAAGAGCGCGAGGCAACGTACCGGCGCAACGTCGGACGCCGCCGTCGCCGCGCAGAAGGTCTACGTGGCGCCGGGCGATCTCGATCAGTATTACCTGTTCGCCTCGGGCGGCCACTCGGGCAACGTCTACGTCTACGGCATCCCCTCGATGCGCCACATCTCGACGATCCCCGTCTTCACGCCGTACCCCGCGACGGGCTACGGCTTCGACGACGACAGCAAGGCGATGCTCGGCAACCTGACCTGGGGCGACGTGCACCATCCGTCGCTGTCGGAGACCAACGGCGACTACGACGGACGGTGGCTGTTCGTCAACGAGATCAACGGCCGCATCGCCCGCATCGATCTGCGCGACTTCAAGACCAAGGAGATCCTGGGGCCGTTGCCGAACGTCTCGGGCAACC
>Ga0207708_10002084_pt1 | contig 14712 bp, 12 predicted proteins | sample KBSK5101metaG_FD_184340 | JGI IMG/M metagenome (GOLD analysis project Ga0207708, IMG submission 184340) | Corn, switchgrass and miscanthus rhizosphere microbial communities from Kellogg Biological Station, Michigan, USA - KBS K5-10-1 metaG... | ecosystem: Host-associated > Plants > Roots >...
CCCTGACCGGACGCGGCACTCATCTAAGCCCGGCGCCGATCGTTCAGCGCCTGCGTCCGCCGCCGCCGCGGCTTGCGCCGCCGCCACGATAACTACTGCCGCTCGAGCGCGTTGTTCCGCTGCCGCTGCCGCTGCGCTTGGCGTTGCTGTAGTCGCGCGTCTTCTCGGCGCCCTGGGCGCGCGACGTGCGATCTTTCTCGAGCTGGCTGGCCGTATTCGGCGTCGGCCTCTCGGTGTTGCTCCAGTTGCCGCCGTCGTTCTTCTGCCAGGTATCGCCCTCTTTGCGATACACGTTGCCGTCGCGCCCCGCATACACGTCGCCGTTGTCGCCCTTGGCGACGAAGCCGCCGTTTCCCGCGCCGGGCTGGTTGCGGCTCACGGCCGCGCCATTGTCGGTGCGGGTCGTGCGCGTGGTGGTGCCCGTCGCGCGATTGGTGGTGCGATTGGTGACCGCCCAATCGTCGCCGCGCTGGACGGCGGTCGATCCCCAGCTGCCGTAGACGTTCGAGCCCTGGCGCGTGGTTCCGACCGCGCCGGTGCGCGGGTTGTAAGCCGATCCGGCACCCGCCGCCCCGTACGGTCCCCACGCGACGGCGCCTCGGGAGTACGTGCCCGAGCGCGGGTTGTATCGCGCGCCCGCGCCCATGCCTCCGTACGGACCATAAGCAACGGCGCCTCGCCCGTACGCTCCCGTCCACGGGTTGTACCCGGCGGCGTAACCGTAGGAATGGAAGCCTGGATAGTAGATGCCGCCGTACGCATACGGCGGGTAGTACCAGCCGCTGCCCCACACCGCGCAGCCCCAGCCGATCATCAGGCCGGTGTAGCCGGCGACGTAGGCAAACGTGACCCACTCGTCGTTGTCTTCATCGTCTTCTTCGATGGTGACGTAGGTGACGTGATGCACCGGCGAACTGGCGGGGATGGAGTAGATCGACGCGGGAATCGTTTGCGCCACCACCCACGGACCGTTCGGCAGACTCGCCACGAACCACACGCCCTGGTAGCAGTAGTAATACTTCGCGCCGTCGAAGATCACGTCCTTGTCGGTGTTGACCGCCCGCTGCAGCTTCGTGCTCTCGATCGGCGCGAACTGTGCTGTGCCGCCGTTATAGTCGACGGGGGGCGCCGTCAACGTGGCGCGGTTGACGCGTGCCGTCTGCGGCACCTGCGCCAGCAACACCGCTTCGATCGCCTGATCGGTGCCTGGCACTGATGCGAGCACGCGCGAGCGCTCGTGTTCCAATGGAATCTTCTTGAAGTCGTCCGGTAACTTCGGCGTCGCGAATGTCCACGGGCCCGTGAAGTCCGGGGCGGAGAACCATCGTCCGGCCACCAGGTAGTACACGGTGCCGGCCTTGCCGTTACGGAACACATCGCTGTCGGTGTTCGAGACCCACAGCAGATCCTTCGTGCCCTGGACGAGCAGGTAATTCGGGGCGCCGCGCAACAGGATCATCTCGCCCGGTTCCAAGCTGACAAATACCGCGGGACGATCTTTTGCCGACATCGATTTGCCCGGCACCGCGGCTTTCGCTTCCTTGAAGTTCTGATCGCCCGGCAGTCCGTTGAAGCTGGTTGGCAGCTTGCTCACCGGCGTCCACGCACCGGTGAGATCGGTCGTCGTCAACCAGCTTTTGTCTTTGAGCAGGTAATAGGTCTTGGTGGGCTCGTGAAAGAACACGTCCCAGTTGGTGTTGACCGCGAACTTCAAATCGTTGTTTGGAATCGGGCTCCAGATCGGCTCGCCGTCGAAGTTCACCAGGATCGCCGGTGTCTGGCTGAAAAAGATCTTCGGCGGGTCGCCCTTGATGCCGGGCACGTCTTTCGGCCTGATCGAGCTCTTGTCGACGGACGCCAGCACGCGATCGAGCGCGATGACGCGACCGTCTGCAGGAATGCTCTTCGTAATCTCGGCCACGGCTTCCTGCAGGCTCTCTTTCGGCAGGCTCGGAAAGTTGGCCTCGGTGATCCGCATCTTCGCGAAGCTCACGAGACGCTCGGCGAGCGATACGCTGGTCTGCGCTTCGATCTGAATCGTCCCCAGCGCCGGCTTCGACGTTCCCGACGCGTTGCCTGGCTGATACGACGCCGCGGCATACGCCACCATCTGTTTCTGGTTCGCCCAGCTCGAGATCTGCGGTTCGTAAACCGTGAGGTGGCCCTTGGATGGCGTCGTGTAGAGGCGAGGCCATCCTGGATCGGCGGCCGCAGCGGTCGCTGTCGTCGTCGCGGGTTTCGCCTGTGCCGCCAGTTTCGCCGTCTGGAGGACCGGTGTCACCGCGAAGCAGACCGCGACGACCAGTGAGGTGACTCGATTCTTGGAACGCACCGTCATGACAGCTCCTTCTCTCCCGGGTACACAGGGCAAGAGATGGGCCATCGAATGTGGCGGTTTCCTCGCGGGGATTATGAGAAATGAGAGGGCCGGCCGCGGCCGGATCACGGCGCGCCGTGAGGGCCGTTCCCATCGGTGGTCGTCGCGTACCGGGCCTCGAACCGTTCGCCCCCAAATCCCCGGGCACTTCGCTTGCAGCCTCAACACCGTTCATGCCGCGGAGCATCGGCGTCTTCGTCGTCCTGATTCTGCTCGGCGCCGGGAGCGCCGCGGCGCAGGACGTCCCGCCGCCAACGGGAACCGAGGTCGACGTGTTCGACCTCTGGAGAAAAGTGCGGCACAAAGAGCCCGCTCCCGATGACGCGTCCTGGGATTACCGAAAAGCGATGAAGGCGTTTGCGCCGGTGATCGGCGCCAAGCCGTCGAGCGGCGCGCTCGTCGGCGTGGCCGGCAACATCGCGTTTTATCGCGGCGAGCCGGCGACCACGCACATTTCATCGATGGTCACCAGCCTGACCTTCTCGACGAAAAAGCAAACGTCGCTGACCGATCGCGTGACGCTCTTTACGAAGGACGATCGCGTGCGGGTCGACGCCGATCATCGCTTTCAATGGACGTCGCTCGAGACCAACGCGCTCGGCACGAGCGCGGAGACTCGCGACTCGATCCAGACCGGCTTCGATTTCTTTCGCCTGCATCACACCGCCTACTACCGCCTGCGGCCGTCGCTCTTCGCGGGCGGCGGACTGTACTTCGACACGCACACCAACGCCGGTCCGCACGATGATGACGACGCGATCGCGTGGCAGGACTCGGCGTACGTCGGCTACAGCGAGACACATGGCCTGCCGCTCGACGCGCAGTCGTCGGCGGGCATCAGCGCCGACCTGATGTGGGATTCGCGCGACAGCTTCATCAACGCGCAGCGCGGCGTCTTCGCCAAGCTCAGTTATCGCGCGTTGTTCGACGGCTTTCTCGGCGGCGATTCGCGCTGGGATCGGATCACGGTCGATGTGCGCACGTATCACCCGGTGTCGAAGGACAGCCGTCACAAGATCGCCGCCTGGTTCTACACCGATCTCGTCGTCGATGGCGTGGCGCCGTACTTCGATCTGCCGGCGACGGGACAGGACACCTATGGGCGCTCCGCGCGCGGCTATCGAGAAGGCCAGTTTCGAGGCGAGCGCCTTGCTTACGGCGAGATCGAATACCGCGCGATGCTGATGCAGAACGGCCTGCTGGGAATGGTGGTGTTCGTCAATACCACGACCGCGTCGAACCTGGACAACGGCGAGAAGATTTTCGACAGCTTCGCGACCGGCGCCGGCGCCGGGCTTCGTGTGTCGATCAACAAACGATCGAAAACCAATCTGTGTTTCGACGTCGGATTCGGCAAGGCGGGATCGAAGGGCGTCTACCTCGCGATCCAGGAAGCGTTTTGAGGGGGCGATGGCCGCGATGGCCATCGCCGTCGGTTGATGGCTGCCTCGGGTCTGGGGCCCTCGGCAGTATTAGGGCGCGACCAAGACAGGCGGGATGGGTTCAGAGGTCGCACGCGGGAGCGCTGTTACTTCTTCGCCGCCGGCGCGTCGACCGACAGGAGCACCGCCTCCGTCCACGTGATATCGAGCTTGTCGCCGACCTTCACCTGCTTGAGCGCTTCCTTGTCGGCGACCTTCGAGCTGTATTTCCAGTTGTTGGGCCCCGACAGGCTGATCGACGGTATCTTGGGATCGATCGCGGTGATCGTCGCGGTAATGGTGCGCTGCACGCCGGCCGAGCCGGTCGGCTTGGATCCTGCGCTCGGGGTGACCGCGCCGGTCAGCGTGTTGACGTCTTTCTCGCCCGGCGCCTTCTTCCGCAGCACGATGTTGTCGTAGTACTTCGCCGTGATCTTGTCGCCGACCTTCAGACCGTCGAATCGCTTGACGTCCGATGGAACCGTCAGCGTCTGCAGCTTGCCGTCGGGTCCCTTGAGCGTGAGCATGCGCGTGCTGTGCTCGATGGCTTCAACCGTTGCCGACACGGTGTGTGCCTCGCCGGGAAGGGTCTTGATCTGCGCGGTGGCGATCGCTGGGGCGAAGATGGCGGCCGCCAGAACCGTACTTGCCAGTAGCTGTCTCATATTTCCTCTCTGTGGATGACGATCCCCAAATGTCTGTGGGCAAGGGAGAGGCAAGGTTCGCGCCGTTGGCGCGTCGCCAAAACTGGCGCGAATCGCCGGGTTTCCGCCACGCGAGGGCGGCGCGCCACGGGCGTCCCCACGGTATTCCGTGCGAGGCACGGGAACCAGCTCTACTGCCGTTTGCTCGCGGCGGCCTTTGCCGCATCCCGCCGCATCGCCTGCTCGGCGAGCAGGCGATAGGTCAGGTAGTACTTGAAGATGTTGCTGACGTAGGTGACGGTCTCGCGGCCGATCTTCTCGGAGGTAATCCGCTCGACGTTGCCGAACCACAGGTTGGGATTGAGTCCGCGCTTCTCGGTCTCCCGCCGCAACTGTCGCATCCGTCCCGGTCCGGCGTTGTACGAGGCGAACGTCATGAGCGCCTTGTTCAGTTCGTCCATGGGCTCGTCCTTGTAGTACTGGTCCATCATGAACCGCATGTACTTCACGCCGGCGTGGATGTTCGGCTCGAGCTTGCTGATGTCACCGACGTTCAGCTCTTTGCCGGTCGGCGGCATCACCTGCATCACGCCGATGGCGCCAACGGGACTCTTCACGTTCTGATCGAGTGTCGACTCCTGGTAACCCTGCGCGGCCATCAGCAGGTAATCGAGGTTGTACTGCGCGCCGTATTTCTTGAAGAGCTCGACGATGGCGAGGTACTTGCGGCGCTCGGCGTCGGCAGAAGCGTTCTTCGCATACTTGACGTTCTCGAGATACCGCTTCTCGATCACGTTGCGAAACATGTCGCCCTTGCCGTGCTTGCGCACCCACGCGTCGACGCGTGCCTTGAGCTTCGGATTGTTCTTGCGGAACCCGATCGCCAGCTTGCCTCCGGTGCGCGTCGTCACGCTGCTGTGCACGTCGAGCTCGGTGAACACCTTGCTCCAGAACTCGGCGAGAAAATCGTCGACGACGGTGATCGGTGTGAGGCCGGCGTTGACCATCTCCAGAATGTCATCGTCTTCGAGCTCGTCCGGCGCTTCGACGATCAGCACGGGCGCCTTGCCTCGCGCCTTGAGCTCGGTGTTCAGCCGCGTCAGCGAGTCGAAGTACGGGCTCGACCGCCGAACGAAAACTTCCTGCGAGGAGAGATCGTCGACCGAGGCAATCGGCGGCGCGCCCGGACCGGTGACCACGACCTCATTGACGTTCTCGCGCGTCGGCACCGAGAAGGCGGCGAGTGCTTCGAGCTCGGGCCTGACCGTCACCATCGCCGCGACCATGTCGATCTTTCCGTCCCTGAGTGCCGGCGCCAGTTGATTGCGCGGCATCACGATCGGCACGACGTGCACCCTGAGATTACCGGTCTTGAGCTCGGTGTTGAGCTCGGTGTCGAAGGCCTTCAATGATTCGTAGGTCAGTCCGCGCTCCTGGCCCTTGTCGACGAAGTAGTGCGTGCGGTTGTAGGTGACCCCGACGCGAATCGCGCGGCGTTTCACCATTTCGTCGAAGTCGCCCGTGAACGGTTTGTCCAGGACCTGCTGAATGGCATCGGGCAGCGCGTCGTACGGTGACGTGTTCGCCGGCAACGGCGCATCGTCGTTGGCGGCGGGCGCAGCTGCGGCCGGCGAAGTTGCGGGGGCCGGGGCCGGGTCCTGCCCCGAACATGCCGTGACGATGGCGATGAGGAGCGCCGCCACCGCGAACTTGATCTCACTCGTCATGCCGGAACGAGTGGCAAGGACCGGGCCGCTGTCGGCGTCGCAATACTCTCCGAAAATGGGCGAGCGCCGGCCGCCGGTCACCAAAAGCGGCGATGGCTCACGACGGTTGGTGAGCCGGGACCCCGATCCGCTCTTTTCGAAGCGCTTTCGGTGGCGCATCTCTTGCGAACGACGAGCCGTGACCAAGCCGAATCAGCGCGCGATGGCCGGTGTGGCGATGGTTCTTGCGCTCGCCGGCACTCGGGCGGAAGCGCAGACGCCTGCGCCGGTGCCCGCCTTCTTCTCGGATGTCGCGCGCGACTATCGCAACATGGTGTCGTGGGATACGGCGCAGTGGTTGTCGATTGGCGGCGTGGGCGCGCTGGTCGTCGCCGAAGCCGATGAGGCCTTGCGGGTGGCGACCGAGGATCCCGCCACACCGACAGTGCGCGCGCTCGAGGGCGGCGATGTCTACGGCAATCTGACGCTGCAGCTTCCTCTTGCGGTTGGATGGTGGGCCATCTCCAAGGCCGCCGACAGCGCGAGTGGTGTCGCGGCCGGACGCGATCTGTTGCGCGCGCAGATCAGCGCCTTCAGCTGGACCTACGCGATCAAATTCGCGGTCGATCGCCAACGGCCCAACGGCGATCCGCGATCGTTTCCGTCCGGACACGCGTCGGCGACGTTCGCGGCCGCGATGGTGTTGCAACAGCATTACGGGTGGAAGATCGGCCTGCCGTCGTTCGCGGCGGCGACATACACCGCGGCCTCGCGAATCACGGTCAACAAGCACTGGGCCAGCGACGTCGCCTTCGGCGCCGTCGTCGGGATGGTGGCCGGCCGCGCCGTCACGATCGATCTGCGGCGAACCAGGCTCTCGATTCGACCGATGAAAGTACCCGGCGGCGCGGGAATTCTGTTCAGTTCATTCTGAACGGCGTGCCCAGCCAGCTGTATTGCCATCCCATCGACAGGATTTTGTAGTTGCCGCCGATGCGGACGACGACGCCGTCGCTGTAACTGACTTTCACCGCCTGGTGCCGCGTCAGCGGCAGGGATCCGGTCACGCCGAATCGCGAGTTGGCCTGCAGCGTGCTGTTGTTCGTCACGCCGTTCACGCTGGCTTTGCCGCCGCGCCAGTAATTGATATCCGCCGAGATCCAGAAGCGCGGGCGGACGTCGTAGCTGACATGAAATTCGAAGGCGCCAATCGGATCCTGCGACCGGACATTTGGCGGCGCGTCCGGGACGCTCGCGAAAAAATTGTCGTTATCCGTGAAGAACCAGACGCCGGCATACATGTCGAGCGTCATCGGCCCGGCGTGGGCCGTAAAGCCGATCTCAGGTTTCACGCTCCAACGGTTGGTGCCGATGTTGATGAGAAGGGCCGGATCGTACTGACCGGTCGGCGCGATCACCTTGACGCTGGCGCCGAGTGTTCTGCGCGGCGGCGGCGTCTTCACAAAGGCGGCTGCCGTGAGCGCCGGGCCGCCAATCAGGTTGACGGAGAATCGCACGGGCATGTCGGCCAGCCCCTGGCGATGGGCCGAGCGATCGCGGCCGAGGACCACGCCACTGAAGTCGCCGATCGCAAACGGGATCGAGCCCGAGATGTTCGCCGATCGGCCAAAGAAACCGAAGTTATAGAAGTAGCTGAACACGGGAGTGTGGATCGTGCCGACGGCGTCCTCGATCGGAACCGTTGGATCGAACAGCAGCTCGCCATCGGCAAATGCGTAGGTCACGTTCACCGCATTCGACTCGACCGGCACCACGACGTAGGCGCGCGGTGTCAGATCCTGCGCCGCGCACACCACGGGCGCGAGACACGCGATTGCGATGGCCGCTGCGATTCGCATCGTTACGGCTTTGGTGGAAAGCGCCGCAGCAGATCGTGCACGGCCTCGCGGATCACCGCCTCGCGCTTCTTGAAATCGGCGTCGAACTTCAGCTTGGCCTGCGCGATGCCGCGCCACACCACGTTGCCGTTCGCGGCCAGGTCGATGACGAGCGATCCCTGGTTCATCAACTTGAGCGACTGCGTCGTCTGCTCGAACGGCGGCAGGCCCCACGCCACGGTGCCGGGCAGGAATTGCCCCATGGTCTGCGTCGTCTGGTTGGTGGTCAACAGCAGGAAATACCTGACGATCACATCGGGGCTGTCCGCCCGTTGCAGTTTGAGTAGCTGCATTTCCTTCGTCACCGCATCGACGATGATCGGCTCGGCGACCGCCTTCACCGCATCGGGATCGTCCTTTTGCGTGCGCGCCATCTTCACTTCGCCGTTGCCGGCGGGATCGAAGCGCCAGGAGCGCACCGCAGTGAAGTTGAAGGCCTTGTCGAAGTCGATCTTCACGTCGACGCGGGCGAACGCCGATTCCACGAGCAGGAGCACGGCTGTCATCATGGCGAGGGCGAAGAGTCTGGTTCTGATCATGGGTGCCTTTCGATGCCGACGAGACGCCAGCCTTCAGCGGTGCGGACGAAGAACACCTCCACCGGCCGCGTCCATTCGGAGCGCGCCGGCGGTGGTGCGGAAACCTGGACGCGGACGTAGGCGCCGTTCGCAGACGGAAGCGCGCCAGGCGGCGCGATGACATTGCGCGCTGAGGCCGTGTCGGCGCCAATCGGGTGCGCCTCACCGGTGGCGTTATCGAACGCCGCCCACGATGCGCGATAGCCGTCCGCGGCCGCCGCGACGCCGGCATCAACGGCGGCATTGCGAAACGTCAATTGTCCGTTGCGATCGAGTGCGAAATCGACGAGCGGATTGATCGCCGGAAGATAGGCCGCGGCGATCTTGTTGCGCCGCTTGATCAGCACGCTGGTCAGCATGGCCTCAGCCGCCGGATCGGAATAGCCGCCCGAGTGCACGGCCGCACGGATCATCTCGTCGGTGAAGGCGGCGACGCGCCGTGCCGCCCAGAATGAATCGTCGGCGCGCGCGCGACGGAATGCCGCGGTTGCGACGCGAGGGCGCCACGTCAGCGGATCGAACTCATCACCCTCGAATCGTCCGATTGACGGGTGCTCCTCGTACTTCACCGTCTGCCATGGCGCGATGAAAAAGCCGAGCGTCGCCAGGCGCTTCAGCAGCAGATCGCCGTCGTAGAGCAGCTCCCAGCCTTCGTCGTACTCGTGCGGGCCGTTGGCGCCGGTGCCGAACGTCGACCCGACATCCTGCAGGTAATGCCGCACCACGTTGCGGCCGTTGTCGCTGACGACGGCATCGAGGGTATTGCCGGCCTTCATGTCGACGAGATTCGTCCAGGCGCCGAACACCTTGAGCGCGCGCAATTCGCGGCGATGTTCATGCGGCACGATGTCGTTTGGATCGTCGGGACGCGTGCCGTAGTAGCGGAAGCCGCCGACCGGACGTCCCGGCACGGAGCGCGCGGCAATGGCGCGATAGCTGCCGTCGGCGCTCGCCTGGGCGCGGCGCAACACCGCTGCGACATCCTCGCGCTTCAGCCGGCGCTTGCGTCCGGACACCGGCGTGAACGTCGCCTTGTCGCCGATGTCGAGCTGGTCGGCGCGAATCGAGACGAGATGGTTCTCGACCTGCCAGTAACCGAGCGCCCAGAAGATCTTGTTGGCCACGGCGATCGCGCCGGTCGCCGCTTCCGGATGACCCGCCGCATCGAACGACACGAACCAGCGATCGCCGCGCGAGTCGAGGATGATGAAGCCCGGCGCGAACCCCGCCGTCTTCGGCGAGACGATCGTCCAGCGGCCGGGCGCGGGTCCGGCGCCGGTAAGCGGACCGCGCGCGATCTCGTCCGGCGTCACCGGCCGCGCGAGGATGCGATTGGTGAACCAGCTCGAGTCCGGCACCTCGTCGATGGTGTTGAGGTTGCGCGCCCGCACATCGGGCGTCGAATCACCAGGAACGGCGAACAGGTTGATCGCCAGGTCGATCGTCAGGTCGATCTCCCACTCCGCCACGCCGGATGCGTCCTGCGTATCAGGTTCACGCGCGATCGGATCGTCGTCGAGAAACCGGCGCGCGGCGGACTTCGACTCGACGGCCAGGGCCGCGACCAGCGCCAGCGCGACGAGGCAGGCCGGAGCACGCATGATCAGAACGCCGCGCTCGCCGAGAAGACCAGATGCGTGCCTTCGCGGCCATGCGCCAGCTCGACGCGCAGCGGCGTGCGGGCCGGTCCGTGGAAACGCGCGCCAACGCCAAAGTTGCTGACGAACGATCCGAGCGCGATCGAATCCAGCGTCGGCGCGACCATGCCGGCGTCGTAGAAGAGCGCCATGTCCAGCGCCAGCCGGCTCGCAATCCATCGCCACTCGCCGCTGACCAGCATCGAGTGCCGATCGCGAAAGCGCCACGAGGAATAGCCGCGCAATGTGCTGCCGCTGCCGAGCGCGGGCAACAGGAAATACGGAACCTGGCTGTCGTCGCCGAGCGTCGATTCCAGCCGGGCGTGAAACGACGCCACCCAGTTCTCGCGCAGGATCGGCACGTGCTGAACGATCTCGGCATCGAGGCGATTGAAGCTGTAGGTGTTGTCGCGATCGGCGTAATGATGCCGCGCGATCCGGTAGAGCCCGCCGCGCCGCGCGTAGTCGGCGGCAGGACGCCAGTCGATCGCCGCCGACGTGGTGGTGTGCACGTAATCGGGATTGGCGCCGGTGCCGGTCGCGAACTCCGCGCCGAGCGCCTCGACCGACAACGAATCGTCGGTCGGATCCTTGAGCGTGTAGTTTTCGTAGGTCGCCGCGGCGGTGAGCAGCAGAAACTTGAGCGGGCGAATCGTGACGTCGCCGCCGCCGTAGCCCTGCTGCATGCGATAGGCCGCGCCCTCGGCGGGACTGTCGATGCCGGTGCCGTGATAGGCAACCTGCGTCGCGTCACGCCAGCCGGCGATGGCGCGCAGATCGAGACGCCCCGCCCAGTGACCGGGTGAGGTCTCCGCGGCTTCGATCAACTTGTAGCTCTTCGTCGAATACAGGCCGGCGATGCTCCAGTGCGTGCGATCGCCGGTGAAGCGGCGATAGCCTTCGCCGAGCGTGAAGCCGCCGCCGCTGTAGACGCTGTCGAAGTACGGGTAGAAACCGGATGGTTGCTCGATGATCGTCTTTCGAGCATTCAGCAGCAGCTCTTCGGCCCAGTGCCGCTGATGCGGGTGAAGATTGGCGGCCTTCTCTTTCTGCGCGGCGGCGATCTCCGCCTCGCGCGTGTCTTGCGCGGCGGCCCACGCCGGCACGAACAACAGCAGCGCCAGAAGGCAGATCCTCACGCCCTGGCGGTGTGCAAGATGTGCTCCGGCGGCGCGGCCGCGTATTTCGCGGGCGATCACTCGCGCGTCTCAGCCAGCGTCATCGACCTCACCACATACCGTGATCCGGGTGAACGCCAAACGGCGAAGGGGACGCGATTCCCGTCCGCTTGACGGCCTTTCTCGATTTTTGGGGTTGGTCTGCGTCTTGCCTCTGTGATCGTCGAACGTCTTCCAACAACGACCTCGCGCAGCCCGGGGAGGGAAGCAGTGGAGTGCTGGATCGGCATGGTCAAGGACGGGGATCGGCGGATCGTGCGGCTCGCCGGCCGGCTCAGCGCCGCGCAGGTGCCGGAACTATTTATCGCGTGCGCCGGTCAGAAGGACATCGAGATCGATCTCACGGACCTGCTGTCGGCCGATCCCGCCGGCATCGAGGCGCTGCAGCGCATTCGCCGCAGCGGCGCCACCCTGTCCGGCATTCCCGGCTACATCCAGCTGCAGCTGCACACCGCCGGCGATCCTCGCGCCTCACGCTGACGGCTGCATGCGCGCCGATTCCAGGCGCGCTTTCGCCGCGGGACTGGCGACGCCGAGTTTCTTCATTCGAAAACGCAGCGTGTTCGGGTGCACGCCGAGCCGCTCGGCGGCGTTGCCGCGGCCGTTGATCTTCCAGCCGCAGCGCTGCAGCACGGTCTCGATGTGCATGCGCTGCACGGCGTCGAGATTCTCCGACGGCGCGCTGAACGCGGCGCCGGCGCCGCCGAGCCGCAGCGGCTCGTCGAGCTGCAGCGTGTCGCCGGTCGAGGCAATCATCGCGCGCTCGACGACGTTCTCGAGCTCGCGCACGTTGCCCGGCCAGGTGTGCTGCTGCAGCGTATCCATCACCGCCTGCGGCACCTTCGAAATCATCCGGCCGAGATCGCGCTGGTGACGGTTGATGAAGAACCACACCAGCCGCGGAATGTCTTCGCGCCGCTCGAGCAGCGACGGCAACTGGATCGGATAGACGCTCAACCGGTAAAACAGATCCGCGCGGAAGGTGCCCTGCGCGGCCGCGGTTTCGAGATCGTGATGCGTCGCCGCAATCACCCTGACGTCGACCGTCCTGGTGCGCGACGAGCCAACGCGCTCGAACTCGCCCTCATGGAGGACGCGCAGGAACTTGACCTGGATGTCGAGCGGCAGATCGCCGATCTCGTCCAGGAAGATCGTGCCGCCGTCGGCAAGCTCGAAGCGGCCGGGGCGCGTCGCCACCGCGCCGGTGAACGCGCCCTTTTCGTGTCCGAACAATTCGCTCTCGACGAGCGTCGGCGGCAGCGCCGCGCAATTGACGCGGACCAGCGGCCGGGCGTGCCGCCGGCCGCGCTCGTGCAGCGCGCGCGCGAACAACTCCTTGCCGGTGCCGGTCGGGCCGGTCAGCAGCACCGTCGAATTCGTCGGCGCAACCTGCGACAGGCGCGACAGCGCGGTGCGCAGCGACGCGCTCTCGCCGACGATCTCATCGAAGTCGTGATAGGTCTTGATCTCCTCTTTCAGGTAGACGTTGTCTGCTTCGAGACGCGCGTTGAGCTGCTCGATCACCGTGACGTTCGATTTGAGGACGCGTTCGTGCTGGCCGCGTTGCACCGCGCCGGCCAGGATGTCCGCGACGAGCTGCAGCCGTTCGATGAGCGCGGGCGGCCAGCGGCGGAGCGATGGGGCGGCTTCGATCACGAGCGCGCAGATCACGCGGGTCCCCGCCGAGGCGGGCATCGCGAGGATCGCGCAGCCGCCGGCCGATTGGGCGTGCTCGCGGGTGGCGATCGCATCGCTCGGCAGCTCGTCGGGCCGCGCGATCGCGACCAGCTCACCGCGGCCGGCCCGATCGATCAGCCACGATTCGGCGACGGCATCATGCGCCAGGTTGGCGATCGTGCTGCCGCTGGCCGCGTGCGTGCGCGATACCGTGCCGGCGTCGCTGAACTCGAGCAGCCGGCATCGGTGGGCCCCCAGCGTCGATCCGATCTGCTCCAGCGACGAGCCGATCGCGGCGGCGAGGCCATCGAGGGTGGCGCGCGTCAGTTGCCGCGACAGTGTCACCGCCAGCTGCGCCAGTTGTTCCTGATCGATCGCCTGCGGCCGCGCAGACGAAATATCGACGACTGCCATGGAGTACCTCACCCGCGGGGGAGCAATTCCTATGCCCGGGATTCAGGCGAACGACGGCCCTGAACGGGCCGGCGCGCTTCGGTTTCCGCGGAGCGGCTCCGGCATTCCGGAGGCGATCTCCGGGCTAGCGGCCGAGGTTTTCGAGCACGAAGCGGAGTGGCTCGGGCGAAATCCTGATGTAGCCGTCGAACGCGCCGTCGAGCTCGACGATCAGGAACAGGGCCAGCGCCACCGACAGCGCGGCGACGAAGAGCGCCGCAACGACCGTGGCGTTGCGCGGTGCGTAGAGACCGAAGCTCGTGAAGGTCATGGCCAGCCAGAAGATCACCACGCCGACAAAACCGCGCGGAATGGCGCTGCTGGTGGCGAGCAGCCGCCAGCGTGTCTTCATCACGTCTTCGGCGAGCTTCAGCGCTTCGCTCTTGTGGAAACGATCCGCGTCGGTCGCCGCCTCCAGCGCGAGGATCTGCGCCTCGATGTTTTCCACCGCCGGCGTCGCCGTGGCGGTGCCGAACCCGCGCGCCGGACCCTCGTCAGGCCACGTCACCGTCATGCGAAACTCCACGGCGCTGCGCAACAAATCCCGTGTCGGCCTGGTCTTCTCTCCGAGGCCGGCGAGATGCCGATCGAGCGCCAGGATGTTCACGGCGCCGGTCTTGATCTCCTTATCCTGCGTGTCGTAGGCGATGCGCGTCGTCGCGGTGACCATGCCGAGGAGCAGCGCCGTCATCGTGGCGACGAGACCCATGCCGAGGCGAATGACGTCCTGCGATTCCTTACTGAGTTGATCCGCAGGAAGGCGATCGCGGACGAACGACCCGGCCATCGCGCATCCAAAAGCGCAGGCGAGCGTGATCGCCGCAAGGACGGGTGCGGTCGCGAAGGACTCCGGCATGATCGGCCCTGCCACAGCAAGCCGCATGCCGCAATCATGCGCCGCGACATTTTCTGATATGGTGTCGCGGCCGCTCCCCCCGGAGGGCTCCCACCATGCGCCAGCCGCCTTTGAAAGTTGCGGCAATGATTGCGTTTGTACTTGCGTGCCTGCCGGTTGAAGGCCGCGCCTCGACCAATATCAGCGGTCCGATCTCCACCAATACGACGTGGACGGCAGCCGGCAATCCTTACGTGTTCACGGGCAGCGTCAGCGTTCCCGCAGGAGTCACGTTGACCATCGAGGCC
>Ga0207708_10002085_pt1 | contig 14712 bp, 14 predicted proteins | sample KBSK5101metaG_FD_184340 | JGI IMG/M metagenome (GOLD analysis project Ga0207708, IMG submission 184340) | Corn, switchgrass and miscanthus rhizosphere microbial communities from Kellogg Biological Station, Michigan, USA - KBS K5-10-1 metaG... | ecosystem: Host-associated > Plants > Roots >...
CCAGTGCCATCTACAGGTTCGTCTGGGATGAATACTGCGACTGGTACCTGGAGATCGCCAAAGTACAGCTGCAGAGCGGTACCGAGGCGCAGCAGCGCGCCACCCGGCGCACGCTGCTACGGGTGCTGGAAGCCACCTTGCGGCTCGCGCACCCGGTCATCCCGTTTATCACCGAGGAACTCTGGCAGAAGGTCGCGCCGCTGGCCGGCCGCTATCCGGGTGCTGACGCATCGATCATGCTGCAGCCTTACCCGGTGTCGCAGCCCGAGCGCATCGACGCCAAGGCGGAGGCCTGGATGACCCAGCTCAAATCATTGGTAGACGCCTGCCGCGCGTTGCGCGGCGAAATGTCGATCTCTCCGGCGCAGCGGGTACCGCTCCTGGCCGTTGGCGATGCCGCCGCGCTTGCTGCCTATTTCCCATACATGCAGGCGATCGCAAGGCTGGCCGATACGAGCGTTGTGACCGCCCTCCCGGACACTGATGCGCCAATTGCGGTGGTCGGAGAGATTCGCTTGATGCTCGAGATCAAGGTCGACCTCGAAGCGGAAATCGCCCGCATCGACAAGGAGGTTGCCAGGCTCGCTGGCGAGATCTCCAGGGCCAAAACCAAGCTCTCCAATCCCGGCTTCGTCGAACGCGCACCCGTTGCGGTGGTCGCTCAGGAGCAGGAACGGCTCGCGGCTTTCCAGGCGACGCTTGAGAAGCTGCTTGCCCAGCTTGCCAAGCTGAAGCGCCGCGCCGCCTGAAGGCGCGTCTGTTCATGCACGAAAAAAACGGGCGCCCGAGGGCGCCCGTTTGAGTACTTCACTACGCTTGGCTTAAGCCAAATCAGAACGTGTGCTTGATGCCGATGTGAAAGACATCGTGGTCGGATCCCGGAGCTCCACCGTTCGGGGCAGCCGCCTGCGTGTAAGTTCCGGCAGCATCGTTGTCGGTGCGGGCGTAGATGAACTGCAGTTGCGACTGTTTGGACAGGTTGTGGAAGTAGCCGATGCCGTACATCTTCGCGCCGGTATCCGGAGCAGAGCAACTCCCGGCAGTGATCTCACAATCGTAGTCATTCGCAATGCCGATTTCAGCACCGACGTAACCGCTCGGCAGGGCCCACTTCAGGCCGACCCACTCTGCGTCACGCTCGACCTTGTTTACGTCGCCGGCCGAAGTCCCGTCCGTTTCATAGCTCAGCATTTCGTAGCGCACGTGCAAGCTCAGGTCGCCGAAAGTCCAGCCAGCACCGATCTGCATGGCGTCATCGCTCGAGCCCGTAGCCGTGGTAGCGCCGGCAATCTTCACCGTGCCGAACATGTCGTCGTGCTGTTCGATCGCGAAGTCGACGTAGAACGGCGCGCCCTCCGGTTGCCACTTGACGCCGGCCGACAGGACCTTCGGATCGACAGTAACGCCGCCGATAGTGGTCTTGTACGCGCTCAGCGTGTAATCAACTTCGAAAGTGAAGCCGCTGAAGTTCGGGCTTTCGTACCAGATGGTGTGGTCGGTGCGGCGATAGAAACCGACGCAACCGGTGACAAGGCAGGGTGCCTGACTGACTTCGAACGCGGTTCCTGCACCCGGTGTGCCCAGAATCATCAGGTTACCGCCCGGGCCTACAGCGCCGTCCAGCGGATCTGCCTGGTACATGTGGCGCTCATAGACGTTTTCGTTCGACCCCATCTTGAACGCGCCCCAGCCGCCGGCAATACCGAGATAGCTATTGCGGTTTACAGGGTTGGCAAAGGTGGAGGGATCCACCACCAGTTGATAGTTGAAAATGATCTTGTTGCCGTTGCCAATGTCATCCGACGAAGCAATGTTGATGTTGGAGTAGTTGGCATTCAACTGGTTGCGGGTAAGGCTTGGAATTCCCAAACCCTGCTTGTCGTCCGAAGACTTGACGACTTCAATGCCGAGGTTGATGGCGCCGCTGATCGTCACATCGGCCATCGCGGCCGGCGCGGCGAATGCGCCCACCATCGCTGCTGCAATAAGACTCTTCTTCATGCGTTCTCCTTTTCTGATTGGCTTTGAGCCGGTGAGGCGCGTTAACTCGCCTCCCTGAGCGGAAGCACTGCACTACTGCCCCGCACGATTCAACCTCTCCCGGGAAAGAAAGAAGTTGTCGCGATTCTGCCAAAGTGCAACACCCGGCAGCAAGCCTTTTCTCCCGAAACGACGCGGGTTTCGGCCCTATCTGTTGCGCGTTTGCAACACCGCAGTGCACAAAAACGCCGTTTTGGCTGGAAAACACCTTTTTTAGATGGAACAGGGCTTTATTACAGACAGCTCATCTAGTTTCTGTCCGACGGTCTGAAGGCCGGAATTCTGAAGTCTAAGTAAGCGGGAAAGCGGGGCACGCGATCTGCTCTTCCCGCCAACGCGACGCTCATCGTGAAGGAAGGGCGGTGTCTGGCTTTGTCGTGCTTAACCGAACAGTCTGGTCAGTTCCGCGCCCGGGTCCGACGCGCGCATGAAGGCCTCACCAACCAGGAATGCATTGACTCCGGCTTCGCGCATCCGCCTGACATCAGCCGACGCGACAATCCCGCTCTCGGTGACGACCAGACGGTCGGAGGGTACGCGCTCCAACAGCGACAAGGTAGTCTCCAGCCGGGTCTCGAACGTGCGCAGATTGCGGTTATTTATGCCAAGTAACGGGGTCTTGAGACACAGTGCGCGCTCCAGTTCCGCTTCATCGTGGATCTCAACCAGCGTGGACATGCCGACGTCCAGTGCCACCTTTTCCAGTTCCCGCATCAGTGCATCGTCGAGAGCAGCCACGATAAGCAGGATGCAGTCGGTCCCAATCGCCCGCGATTCGTAGACCTGATACGCCTCGATCAGAAAATCCTTGCGCAGGACGGGCAGGTCGACCGCGGCGCGCGCCTGCATCAGATACTCCGGACCACCCATGAAGAATTCAGTGTCGGTGAGCACGGACAAGCAGGCCGCACCGTGCCGCGCGTACGACTTCGCAATCGCCACCGGATCGAAAGCGGGACGCAGCACACCCTTGCTCGGGCTCGCTTTTTTGATTTCTGCCACCACGGCGGGCAAACCTGCCGCAATCTTGGTTCGCATAGCCCCGGCGAAGTCCCGCGGTCTTGCGGCACTCACCGCTTCGGCCCGCACCGTCGCCAGCGGCTTGTTGCGCTTCGCGGCAGCAACCTCCTCGCGCTTCACTGAAAGTATTTTTTCCAGAATGTCAGACATGAGCAATTACAAGTTTTCAAAAACTCACCACGAATGCACAAAGAACACGAAGAAAGATCGAAAAATGGAAATTCCACGCAGACTGACTTGTCGGACTGCCGTGAAGTTTTCACGGGGCGATGTCAACCTCAAAGGTTCAGAGTGCCTGGACTCCCGTTTGCTGGTCGACAAACCAATTTTTGCAATTCCAGTCGTAATTCCTTCTTCGTGCCACTTCGTGTTCGGTGGTGAGCTTTAAGATTTTACGCTTTCAAGTTCTGGGTAAAGGCAATGAACTGATTGAGTTTGGCAGTAGCCGCGCCGCTGGAGATGACGTCGAGCGCCCGCTTCACACCTGCCGCGTGGCTGTCCGCTATACCCGCCGCATAGATTGCCGCGCCGGCATTGAGCGCAAGGATGTCGCGCGCCGGACCGGCCTTGTTGGCAAGGGCAGCGAGGAGCATGTCCCTGGACTCGACACCGTCCACAACCTGCACCGCGGAAAGTGGGCTGGTTTGCATGCCGAACTGACGAGGATGAATCGTATATTCGCGCACTTCGTCGTCCTTGAGCTCACCCACCAGCGTTTCGCCAGCCGCGGAGATCTCGTCCAGACCCTCCCTGCCATGAACAACCAGCACATGCCGGCTGCCCAGCCGCTGCAACACCCGCGCCTGGATACCAACGAGGTCCGGGTGGAACACGCCCATAACCTGGTTCCGGGCTCCCGCCGGATTGGTGAGGGGACCGAGAATATTGAACAGGGTGCGCACGCCCAGCTCGCGCCGAACCGGTGCCGCATGCTTCATCGCGCTGTGGTGATTCGGGGCGAACATGAACCCCACCCCGATCTGGTCGATGCACTGCGCGACCTGCGCCGGCGTCAGGACGAGGTTCACACCCAGCAATTCGAGTACGTCTGCGCTGCCGGATTTGCTGGAGACCGAGCGGCCGCCGTGCTTGGCCACCTTGGCGCCGGCCGCTGCCGCGACGAAAGCCGCGGCAGTGGAAACGTTGAAAGTATGGGCGCCGTCGCCCCCGGTGCCGCAGGTGTCGAGAAGGTGCGCAAGGTCGGCTACCTCCACTTTGGTGGAGAACTCGCGCATGACCTGCGCAGCCGCGGCAATTTCGCCGATAGTCTCTTTCTTCACCCGCAGCCCGATGATGATCGCGGAAATCAGCGTCGGCGACATTTCGCCGTTCATGATCTGGCGCATCAGCGCCAGCATCTCATCGTGGAAAATCTCGCGATGTTCGATGACTCGAACCAGTGCGTCCTGAGGTGTCATGATCGATTCCGATAGCTTCCCAACCCAAGCACTCGCTCCTGAGTGCACGAAAACAGGCTCGCCTATCCCGTGCGCAGGAAATTGGCGAGCAACTCATGTCCCTTGTCGGTCAGGATCGATTCGGGGTGGAACTGTACCCCTTCGACAGGCAGATCCCTGTGCCGAATGCCCATGATTTCGCCATCGTCGGTCCACGCCGTCACTTCGAGACAGGTTGGCAGGTTTTTCTTCTCGATGACCAGCGAATGATAGCGCGTGGCCGTCAGCGGATTGGGCAACCCGTGGAAAACACCGGCATCGGCGTGGCGGATGTCGGAGGTTTTGCCATGCATGAGTTGTGCGGCATGAACTATTTTTCCGCCAAAGGCCTGTCCGATGCTCTGGTGGCCCAGGCAGACACCGAGAATCGGCAACTTGCCGGCAAATCGCTGAATGAGCGGAACCGAAATTCCCGCCTCGGCGGGTGTGCACGGGCCCGGGGAAATCACGACTCTCGATGGATGCAGGGCTTCGACCTGTTCCAACGTAATCTCGTCATTGCGGAATACGCTCACCTCCTCGCCCAGTTCACCCAGATACTGGACCAGGTTGTAGGTGAAGGAATCGTAATTGTCGATCATCAGCAGCATGCTCTTCTCCTATCGAATGCCGCTGTTGAGGCCTGCCTGGGCCATTTCGGCGGCGCGCAGCAGCGCGCGGGCCTTGTTCTGGGTCTCGACCCATTCGTTCTTCGGCACCGAGTCGGCGACGATGCCGGCGCCGGCCTGGACATACAGCCTGCCGTCCTTCACCACCGCTGTGCGGATCGCAATGGCAAGGTCCATGTCGCCGTTGAACCCGAGGTAACCCACCGCACCAGCATAGATGCCTCGCTTTGCGGGTTCCAGTTCGTCGATGATCTGCATCGCACGCACCTTGGGTGCGCCGCTCACCGTACCGGCGGGGAAGGTGGCTTTCAGAACCGCCATGGCGTCCAAGCCGGGTTTCAACTTGGCGTCCACATTGGAGACGATGTGCATCACGTGCGAGTAACGCTCGATGGTCATGTTCTCCGTGACGTGCACGCTGCCGACCTGCGCCACCCTGCCGACGTCGTTGCGCCCCAGATCCATCAACATCACGTGCTCTGCGCGCTCCTTCGGGTCAGCCAGCAGTTCGCGCTCGAGCGCGGCATCCTGATCGCGGCTGGCTCCGCGTGGCCGGGTGCCCGCAATCGGGCGCACCGTCACCATGCCGCTTTCCAGCCGCACCAGAATCTCGGGCGAGGCGCCTACCACATGAAATCCGCCCATGTCGAAATAGAACATGTAGGGCGAGGGGTTGAGCGCCCGCAGGGCACGGTACAGCGCCAATGGCGAGGCCTGATAGGGCAAGCTCACGCGCTGCGAAAGCACCACTTGCATGATGTCGCCGTCGAAAATGTAACGCTTGGCCCGCTCGACCGCCTCGATGAAAGCGTCTTCGCTGAACTCGGAATGAGGCTGTGACGGCGTCGCGGGCGCTTCCGGCGGCACAACCACGGGCTGACGCAGCATCCACAGGAGTTCCTGAAGGCGTTGCTGGGCCCTCCCATACGCGCCGGCCTCGCGCGGATCGGCATAGACCACCAGAAACAGCTTGCCGGAGAGATTGTCCAGGACCACCAGTTGCTCCGACAGCAGCAACAGGATGTCCGGAGTATTCAAGGTGTCGGTCTTTTGCGTGGCCGCAAGCTTTTTTTCCACGTAACGAACCGTGTCGTAGCCAAAGCAGCCGACCAGACCGCCGAGAAAGCGCGGAAGATCTGGCCGCGAAGCCGCCCGGATGCGCGCATGGCAAGCAGCAACGAAATCGAGCGGGTCGCCGTACTCTGCCTGGCTTACCAGGGTGCCGCGCCGGTACTCGGCGCAGACATGACCACGGACCTCGAAGCGGGTCTCGGCGGGCAAGCCGATGAACGAATATCGGCCGAAACGCTCGCCGCCCTGCACGGATTCCAGCAGATAGGAATAGGGTTTGTGGGCGAGCTTGAGATAGACCGAAAGCGGGGTGTCGAGGTCGGCAAAGGTTTCGAGCACAACCGGGATGCGGTTGAAACCCTGCGCCGCAAGCTGCTTGAATTCCTGCTCAGTCATGACGAACTCCTGAAACGGCGAAAACGAGGAAACGGAAAAGCGGCGACGCTCAGACGCAGCGCCAGAACACGGACGGGCGCCACCAGCGCCAGCCGGCCCCGATTTCCAGCCTCAGGTTTTCGAGTTTCAAAAGGTTCATGACTGCGAAATTTGGATCAGTTTCATGGAGTCCAGAAGCGCCGGTACTATAGCATCGCAGTCCAGTTCATGCACCCCGAGCCGCCCGCGGTAGCCGTAGGGGACGCAGAATACCGGGCAGCCGGCCGCCCGTGCCGCGCGGCAATCGTTGGCGGAATCGCCGATCATCAGCAGGCGCGAAGGCGGCACGCCAAAAACCCGGGCGCAATGCTCCAGCGGCAGTGGATCCGGCTTTTTGCGCAGCAGGCTGTCCCCGCTCAATACCAGGTCCAGGTGCGGCGTGAGTCCCATATCGCGCAGAAGCGGTTCGGTAAAAACCACGGGCTTGTTAGTTATGCATGCGAGTCTGAGGCCTTGGCGGCGCATTTCCTGCAAGCCTTCCATCACTCCAGGGAAGGGCCGTGAGGCGGCCGACAGCACTTCGGCGTAGTAACTGCGAAAAACCTTTCCGGCACGATCGAATAACACCGAATCGGGCTCGCCGTCGGGATCGCCGGTCAACAACCGTTTGACCAGACGATCCACCCCGTCTCCCACATACTCGCGCACGATGGAGTGGTCGACGTGGGAGCGCCCGAGGTCACCGAGCATCCGGTTGGCCGCCTCGTGCAGGTCCGGAAGCGTGTCGACCAAGGTGCCATCCAGGTCGAACGCCACCGCCGATACCGGCAGAGGAAAATTCCTTGAGGGGCTGAACGACAAAGACACGAGGCTACGGAGAAATTCCGGGAGATTCGGTTCAACAGTGCCACTGCCTTGATAGGGTGGCATCAATAACAGAGGGCATCGTTCTTTTTCGATTGCTTCGGGGCCGGTCCCCGGCAATCAGACCTTTTTCAGTTCCGCGCGCATGGCGGCGATGGTGGTCTTGTAGTCTTTGGTGCCGAATATCGCGGATCCGGCGACGAACGTATCCGCTCCCGCGCGGGCAATCTCGGCGATGTTTTCCACTTTTACTCCGCCGTCCACTTCCAGCCAGATATCGCGGCCGGTCTTGTCAATGCGCTCACGAACTGCACGCAGCTTCGCAAGCGCCAGAGGAATGAATTTCTGCCCGCCAAATCCCGGATTGACCGACATGATCAGCACCAGATCCACTTTGTCGAGTGTGTAGTCGAGCCAGGACAACGGGGTTGCCGGATTGAGCACCAGTCCCGCCTTGCACCCGCACTCCTTGATCAGTCCTATGGTGCGGTCAACGTGCTCCGAGGCCTCCGGGTGGAAACTTATTAGGTTGGCGCCCGCCTTGGCAAAATCGGGAACGATCCGGTCCACAGGACTGACCATCAAGTGAACGTCGATGATCGCCTCGGTGAGCGGCCGGATCGCTTCACAGACCACGGGGCCAACGGTCAGATTCGGCACGTAATGGTTGTCCATCACGTCGAAGTGCACGATGTCGGCACCGGCGGCTATCACCGATTGGACTTCCTCGCCTAGCCTGGAAAAGTCCGCGGAAAGAATGCTGGGAGCGATTCGATGCATAGGCGATTCGATAGTAGATGGATACCGCGCGGGCGCAAGACCGCGGCATTGTAGCAAACGGCGCTGCGCGGAACGCGCATGTCGCCGGCCTTGCCGCTTGATCGCGTTTATTGTCCAATGCCAGGCATGGCCGAGCACAAGAAATACGAAATTGCCGTGACTGCACGGACTTCATATGTTCCCGATCAATCCGATGAAGCCGGCGGTCGTTATGTATTTGCCTATACCATCACCATCGCCAATACCGGCACCGTCGCCGCTCAGCTTGTCAGCCGTCACTGGATCATCACCGACGCCGATGGCAAGGTGCAGGAAGTGCGTGGCCTTGGGGTTGTCGGGCAGCAACCTCTGCTGCGGCCGCAGGAGAAACACGAATACACCAGCGGCACGGCGATCGCCACTCCGGTAGGCACGATGCGCGGCAGCTACCAGATGGTCGCTGAAGACGGAGTAGCCTTCGAAGCCCCCATTCCCGAGTTCGCCCTGAGCGTACCGCGCGTTCTGCATTGAATTGCCTGTCCCACTTGGCACCGGAGGCTTCTTGCCGGTCTTCGTTGTCCGCACATAAATGTCGCTCAAGCACAGTTACACCCTGATCGCGCCGGCTTACGACGCGATCATTCGACGGCCGCTTGCCGGGGCCCGTCGCCGCAGCCTTGCCGCGCTGCCGGTGGATAGATCCTGCCGAATCCTGATAGCCGGTATCGGCACCGGCCTCGACCTGCCGTACCTTCCTAAGTTGCACAAGTATGTAGGGATCGATCTGACCGCCGCGATGTTGCGGCGGGCCCGCTCGCGGATCGCTTCACCGGACACGTCGCTGGTACAGGGAGACTGCCAGAGACTGCCGTTCAGGAATGAATGTTTCGATCACGCGATCCTGCATCTGATCGTGGCGGTTGTGCCGGATGGCGCCGCGCTGCTGCTGGAAACGGCCAGGGTGCTCAGACCGGCGGGAAAGGTCTTTCTACTGGACAAGTTCCTGCGCCGCGGCCAACTCGCCCCCGCGCGCCGGCTGATCAACCTGCTCAGCCGACACGTCGCCACTCGCACCGATGTCGTGTTCGAACAGCTCATCGAAAATGTACCGCAACTGCGCGTGGAGGAAGACGAACCGGTGCTGCTCGGTGGCTGGTTTCGCGTGATCCAGCTCGAGAAGTGCGTGTCCTAGTCTTTCTTGTCGCGGTCCCGTTTGCGCGGTAGTGTCCACCAGATGATGAACGCAAACAGCGCCAGCGCCAGACCACCTTCGAGTATCAGCCAGATCATGTGCAGTGGCACCGCGGGAGGCGCACCACCGCCTTGTTATACTCGAAGGCGCAACAGTTCATGCAAAGAGTCCCCCAATGCAGAAAAGAAAATGGCCGGCCATCGCACTGAGTTTGCTCGGGTTGCTTGCCAGCAGCTGTGCGAGTGTAACCAAGTCCCCGCCGCCGTGGCCACCAGCTCCTGTCGAGCCTCTTCCCGCAACACCGGCAGCGATCGCGACCGCGCCCGAATCCGCGCCCGAGCCTGCGCCGGTCCCGCAGCCGCCTGCGCGCCAGCAGACCCTACGGGCCGCCGACTGGAGCGCGCTACCTGACTGGGGCAACGACAAGCTCACCGAAGCATTACCGCCGTTGCTGCTCTCGTGTGGCAACCTGAAATCCCAACCCGACTGGCAATCTGCCTGTGCCGCCGCGGCGCGGATTCCGATCGATGATCCGAAGGCAATTCGGCAGTTTTTCGAATCCACCTTCGCGCCCTATGCGGTGCACAACGCCGATGGAAGCACCGATGGGCTGGTCACCGGATACTATGAACCGCTGCTGCGCGGCAGCCGCACACCGACCAAAACGTATCGCTTTCCGGTGTATGGCGTACCGGACGACCTGTTGGTCGTCGATCTCACGGAGACTCAGCCGAACCTCAAGGGCGTGCGGCTGCGTGGCCGGTTACAGGGAAACAAGGTGGTGCCGTATTACACGCGCGCAGAAATCGAGCGCGGCGAAGCGTCGGTACGCGGCCGCGAAATTCTCTGGGTAGACGATGCCGTCGAACTTTTCTTCCTGCAAGTCCAGGGATCGGGGCGGGTTAACCTGCAAAACGGCGAAATCGTGCGCCTCGGCTTCGCCGAGCATAACGGCCATCCCTACCGGTCCATCGGGCGGGTGCTGGTAGAGCGCGGGGAATTAGCGCAAGACAAAGCGTCAATGCAGGGTATCAAGCAATGGGGCCGGCAGAACCCGGACTTGCTGCCGCTGTTGCTGCAACAAAATCCTGCCTACGTGTTCTTTCGCGAAATGCCCTTGTCGTCATCCGGCCCAGTCGGCGCGCTCGGCATCGGCCTCACACCGGGCCGAAGCATAGCGGTAGACCCTTCGGTCGTGCCGCTCGGTGCTCCGGTTTTTCTCTCCAGCAGCTGGCCACTATCACAGCGGCCACTGAACCGCCTGGTTTTCGCCCAGGACACTGGCAGCGCAATAAAGGGCGCGGTGCGCGCGGACTTCTTCTGGGGATTTGGCGACGAGGCAGGGCAAATCGCCGGGCGCATGCGCCAGAGCGGCCGGATGTGGGTACTTTATCCGCTCGGGTTCGAGCCTCGGCTGCCTTAGCGCGTGCAGGACATTAGAAGCCGAACGCAAATTGCGTTGCCGTACGTTCGTCCGCGGTCACCTTTCGAGCGTATTGGCGGCCGGGTCGTAATCGACCTTTACCAGAATGCGGCTGCGAACCGGGTGGCCGTTTTTTTGCGCCGGAGCGTACGCGTTAGCGGCAACGGCGCGGCGCGCCGATTCTTCGAACATGTCCGGGGGAGACGCTTCTACGACCGATGCATCGGTGACCCGTCCAAATTCATCGATCAATATCAGCAACGTCACCGAACCGGCAATTCCGGCGGCGAGAGCGATCGGTGGATAGTCCGGCTCAAGGCGGTTAAGCAGTTGCGGATAGACATCGAGGTCCTTTACGGGATAGTGGATCGGATCGGGAAGGCCTAACGCAGCAAATTCCGTATCGTCGCCAGGATTTTCGGTCGAAGGAGTCTGTACGACCGGCTCTGTTCGTTCATCCGGTTCAGGCAACGGTACAACCTGCGGCGGCGCAGGACGAATATCCTTGCCTTGCGTCGCCGACGCGGCCAAGGCTTTTCTCGGCTTCTTTGCGGCGGATTCAGGCACCAGCCTGGCATTGATGATGCTCAGATGCGATTGTTCAGCTTGTTGCAGCGCCAGCCCATATATAAGGTAAACATGCAGCGCCGCGGACAGGGCCATTGCGACGGTAAGGCGCGCGAAGGCTTCCTGGGAAACGCCTTGGGGAACCTGCCTGATCCTGCGCACCGACCGATCCCCCTGGAAACGCCGACATCAGAATTCTAAAGCGCCGGAGGGAAGGCCGGGAAGTATCTACTTGGGCTGCGCTTTTGCGAGGTGGTCCTCGATCTGGTCGACCGGGATCGCACCCGGAACACGCTTGCCATCGGCAAAGAACAGGGTCGGCGTACCACTGATGCGTTTGGACTTGCCGAATTCAACAAGCTTGTCCACCGGGTTTGTGCAAGTGCCCGCAGCCTTCGGCGATACGCCCTTCAGCATGTACTCGTCCCAGGCCTTCACTCGATCGCCCGAACACCAGATGGCACGCGATACGGCGGGCGCCTTCGGATGCAATTGCTCGATCGGGTACAGGAACAGGTAGATCGTCACGTCGGTAACCTTTTCCATGTCACGCTCGAGCCGCTTGCAGAACGGACAATCCGGATCGGAGAACACGGCGATCTTGCGACTGCCGTCGCCCTTGACCTTTTTGATCGCAAGATCGAGCGGAAGCTGCTCGAAAGGAAAGGCCAGCTTCTTGAGTTTCGACTCTTCCAATTCCCTCTGTCTGGCGGCGGTCAGGTTGGTCATGCTATTGGTGTCGATGATGCTGCCGTCAATCAGGTAATTGAAGGCTTCATCGGCATAGAACATCTGCCCATCGACCACGACCTCATACAGGCCAAGGTGGGAGGTCTTGGTCACGCTTTCTACGTTGGCCTTGGGAAACTTCTTGGCGATCTCGGCACGAATGGATGCCTCATCCGCGCAGGCGGCGCCGGACAGGAGCGGAACAATCAGGGAGAATACGGTCAGGATGCGAAGGGTCATGTTGGGTCGGGTGGAAAAGCTCCGGATTTCTGATTGAGCGGGAAAATTAGACCGCTTTGCCCAGCGCTCGTTTCACCAATAGTTTCTTGAGCGGTCGAAGTTGATTCGTCATATTCAGTCCGGCATTGCGCAGCCGTGACAGGCCGGGCAGGGAACTGCTGAATAGCGTATGCAGTCCATGGGTGACGGCTTCCATGGCCCAGAGATCCTCCTTGCGACCGCGTTCGTAACGGCGCAACAGCGCCGTTGTCCCGCAGTCAGTTTCGAGGCCGCGGGCGCCGATCACTCCGGCAAGGAATTCCGCATCGGCGATGCCGAGGTTCAATCCCTGACCCGCCAACGGGTGCACCTGGTGCGCGGCGTCGCCCAACAGGGCAAGGCGCGGCGCAATCAAACGCTTCGCACGCAGACGCCGCAACGCAAAGGCCGCGGCGGGTCCGGTTGCACGCATGATGCCAAGTTTGTGTGAGGCTGCATCCGCCGCCGACCGCGCTAGCTCGTCGCCTGTCATTGCCAGCAGAGCCTGCGCATGCGCGTCCGCAGTGGACCAAACCATGGACACCTGGTCCTGCGGCAGCGGAAGCAGGGCCAGGACCCCGTCCTTGCGGAACCACTGGTACGCTGCGTTTCGATGCGGCCGCTCGACCTGAAAATTGGCGACCACACCCTTCTGGCCATACTCGCGGACATCGGCTTCGATTCCTGCTTGTGACCGCAGGCTCGACTCGGCTCCATCGGCGGCGATCACCAGCCGTGCATGCAACTGCGCTCCGTTGGAAAGAACAAGCACGGCGGCGGCGTCCGTCCAGTCCACGCGCAAACACTCGACACCGTTCAACAACGCGAGATCTGCCTGCTCCTCGAGTGACCCAGTCAGTGCCTGCTGGAGATTAAATTCCTCCACGATTGCCGCAAGCTGGAAGACGCCGTTGCGGTACGCGCTGAATTCGATCTTCGAGCTGCCGTCGTCGCCGAAAACGAGCATTTCGTGCACCGGCGCAATACGCTGCTGCGCCAGTAGCGGCCAGACGCCCCAGCGCTCCAGACAGCGAACACTTTGCGGATTGAGCGCATAGACGCGCAAGTCGAAGCCCGCCGCAGGCAAAGGGCGTGGAGATCGCGGCTCGATCAACGCCACGCTCAGCCCGTTATGGCCCAGCGCGCGCGCCATGCAGCCGCCGACCAAGCCTCCGCCTACAATGGCAATATCCACGTTCATGCGGCAGTCTACTATGCGGCACCGGGCCCTCGCCCGAGGCAGTTGTCTTGACAAGGCAGGGGGTGGTCAGTACCCTTTCGCACCCTTTTGCGCCATCCCGGCAAATCGAATCAAAGTCTTGCGGTGATATAGCTCAGTTGGTTAGAGCACAGCACTCATAATGCTGGGGTCGGTGGTTCAAGTCCACCTATCACCACCACCAACATGCCGATCAAGGGGCTTGCAGGAATGCAAGCCCTTTGACTTTATTGCAACGAATACCGGGCATTGTCTGCCACAGTTCTGTTCAATGATTGCATGGTGTTTCGCACTGCTGCATCGCGCACCAGAAGATGACTCTCCAAAAAATGACGGTTCACCATGGCTCCCCCGGCACTTCCGAGATGCAACGCGGTATACTTATAAGTTCCTGTTTCCTTTAAGGTAGTCATTTGAGTGACGTAAGGCTCCAGCGGGCCACCGGCACGCGCAGAATCGTGTTCAGGATTGTGGTCGCGATGATTGCCGCGATCTGGATCTTGCCCGCGTTTGCGGCGCGCACTTTTCCGGAGAAGGCCGTGCGTGGGGAGATGAAGGCGCACAATTACCCCTACATGAAGATCGGCGGCAAGACGCTGCGCCTTCCACCCGGGGGAAAGATTTTCAACGAGCAGAACCTGATCATCATGCCTGCTTCACTGCCGTCGCAGACGGCTCAGATCATGTACACAACAGACATGAACGGCGACCTGTCGCGCGTCTGGCTGCTCACCGCGGAAGAAGCGGCAAGGTATCCGATCAAAAAGTAACGCGGCATGAGCAAGCTATACATTCGCACCTTCGGCTGCCAGATGAATGAGTACGACTCGGCCAAGATGGCCGACGTGCTGGGCGCAGCCGAGGGATTCGAAACCACCGACGATCCCGAACAGGCGGACGTCATTCTGTTCAATACCTGCTCGGTACGGGAGAAGGCCCAGGAAAAGGTTTTCCACGATCTCGGGCGGATCCGGCCGCTGAAGCAGGCCCGCCCCGACCTCATCATCGGCGTCGGCGGTTGCGTCGCGAGCCAGGAGGGCGCGGCAATCGTTGCCCGCGCGCCCTACGTCGACCTGGTATTCGGCCCGCAGACCTTGCACCGGTTGCCGCAAATGCTGCGCGCGCGGCGC
>Ga0207708_10002087_pt1 | contig 14700 bp, 10 predicted proteins | sample KBSK5101metaG_FD_184340 | JGI IMG/M metagenome (GOLD analysis project Ga0207708, IMG submission 184340) | Corn, switchgrass and miscanthus rhizosphere microbial communities from Kellogg Biological Station, Michigan, USA - KBS K5-10-1 metaG... | ecosystem: Host-associated > Plants > Roots >...
GTACTCAGGCCCGGGATGCGGGTTCGGCACCGGCACGTCCTTGACGGTGAAGCCGTAGCGCTTCGCCTTCTCCTGCCAGGCGTTGTGATTGCTCGGATGATTGTCGGCCGTCAGCAGGACCTCGTCGCCGGCCTTGAGGTCGATGCCGGTCGAGACCAGGTTGTTCGACTCGCTGGTGTTGCGGGTGATGACGATCTCTTCCGGGGTCACGCGCAGGAACTCGGCGAGCAGCTTGCGCGTGGTTTCGCGGCCGTCCCCGAGCTTGGCGCGGTTGTCGAAGGACGGATCCTGATCCATGTCCTTCGTGAACTTGTACATCGTTTCGAGCACCGGCGCCGACGAGGGACAGAGGTTCGCGGCGTTGAGCATCGCGAGGTCCTTCGGCATGACGAACTGATCGCGGACCGCGGTCCAGAACTTCTCGTCCGGCGACGCGGGTGTCGGCGGCAGATCAGACGGCCGGGCCCATGCCGCCTTCGGCGACACGAACGGGGCAGCGCCCCCGATGGCAAGAAGCCGGGCGAATTCGCGACGATTCATACATCCTCCTCGAAGGCCAAAAACGAGAGGTCGTGTGCGGTTGCCCGGGTGGCAGGCAACCTTGTGCACTTGCGCGATTCTACGTCCGATATAATTGCGCCTTCCCATGAATTCTTACGGCGTCCGTTTTCGCGTGTTTGGTCGCAGTCTGCTCGTCTGGCTGGCATTTCTGCCCGAACAGGCCGCCGGCCAGGTGAATTACGAAACGGCGCGCCGCGAGCGCCATCTCGAGGCGGTGAAGAGCACGGCGCCGATCACGGTCGACGGCGCGCTCGACGAGGCGGTCTGGCGCGACGCGCCGATCGCCGGCGGCTTCCTGCAGAGCGAGCCGGACGAAGGGGAGCCGGCGTCGCAGCAGACCGAAGTGCGCGTCGCCTACGACGAGCAGGCGCTGTATCTCGGCATCTTCGCGCACGACAGCTCGCCTGCCGACATCATCGTCGGGGATCTGAAGAAAGACTTCGACACCGCGCGAACCGACATGTTCCAGGTCGTGCTCGACACCTTCCACGACGAGCGCAACGGCTACATGTTCGCGATCAACCCGATGGGCGCGAAATGGGACGCGCAGATGGTGAACGACGGCCGCGACACCAACGTCAACTGGGACGGCCTCTGGTTCGCCAAGACGCGCATCGTCGCCAACGGCTGGTACGCGGAGCTGGCGATTCCGTTTCGCACCCTGCGCTTCGAGGCCGGCGACGCGCAGACCTGGGGGATCAACTTCATGCGCCAGATCCGGCGCCGCAATGAAGAGACCTACTGGGCGCCGATTCCGCGCTTCTACGAGCTGACCCGCGTGTCGATGGCCGGCACGCTCGAGGGGCTCCGCGGCGTCCGCCCTGGCAACGATCTGCGCCTCAAGCCGTACATGCTGACGAGCGGCAACACCATCGGCAGCCGTCCGGTTGACGGCGATCTTGAAGCGGGCTTCGACGCGAAGTACGGGGTGACGAGCAGCCTCACCTGGGACTTCACCGTCAACACCGACTTCTCGCAGGTCGAGGCCGACGAGCAGCAGGTGAACCTCACCCGCTTCAGCCTGTTCTTCCCGGAAAAGCGCGATTTCTTCCTCGAGAATGCCGGCGTCTACCAGTTCGGCGTCGGCGGCCAGACCGCCGGCGGCGGCGGCGGAGGAGGAGGAGGAGGAGGAGGAGGAGGCGGCGGCGGCGGACGCAGCAACACGCTCGGCGACAACATCCTGTTCTTCAGCCGCACCATCGGGCTCTCGAAGAGCGGCGCTGCGATCCCGATTCTCGCCGGCACACGGCTGACCGGCCGCGCGGCCGGCCTGACGATCGGCGCGATGAACATCCAGCAGCGTGAAGATGTCGCCGCGCCAGCCACCAACGTCACCGCGCTGCGCGCACGCCGCAATATCCTCGCGAACTCCGACGTCGGCGTGATGGTCCTCAACAAGGAGGTCGACGGCCCGACCTACAACCGCCTCGCCGGCGCCGACGCGAACTTCCGGTTCTTCCAGAACCTCAACGTCAACGGCATGCTGGCGAAGACGGTCTCGCCCGACAGCGTCGTCGGCACGAGCGGCAGCGACGCCTTCGGCCGCGGCGCCTTCGCCTACCGCGGCGATCGACTCGAGACGCGGGCCGCTTACACCTTTGTCGGCACGCGCTTCAACGACGAGCTCGGCTTCATCCCGCGGACCAACATCGGCCGGACCGACAGCTACTTCGGGCTGCACTTCCGGCCGAAGCGCGTGTCGAGCTGGCTGCGTGAAACCTTTCCGCATTACCAGATGGTGAACATCACGCGCGCCGACAGCGGCGCCTTCGACTCGCGCTACATGGACTGGCACCTGCCGTTCACGCTGCAGGACAGCTCGTTCATCGAGCTTGGACGGAATACCAACCTCGAAGTGCTGACCGCGCCGTTCCCGATCAACAGCAACCGCGGGATTTCGATCGCACCGGGCCGCTACGAGTTCGACGAGGACTTCATCCTCTGGAACTCCAATCGCGCGGCGCGCGTGTCGTTTACCGGCCGCTACGCTCTTGGCACGTTCTACGACGGCTACAAGCACAATTACAGCGCCGGTACCGCGTTCCGCCTCAACGCGCAGCTGAACACGAGCGTCAACTGGAGCCGAAACGTCATCTCGTTGAGCGAGGGCGCCTACACGACCGACCTCATCACCGGCCGCGCCAACATCAGCTTCTCGACGCGGATGTTCCTGAACGCGCTGCTGCAGTACAACACCGACGCGCGGCAGTGGAGCTCGAACGTCAGGTTCAACATCATCCACCGGCCGCTGAGCGACTTCTACTTCGTCTACAACGACCGGCGCGAGACCCGATCCGGCGCGCTCATCGATCGCGCGCTGATCGCCAAGATCACCTACCTGATGGCATTCTGACTACGACGTGAGACGCTGCGCTCGCTGAATTCCGGCCCGCGCCGGAGACCACGAAGCGCACGAAGACACGAAGGTAGACGAAGAAAACCTGCTTTGATCGTCGTGACCGGCGAAGCCTTGGCGGGAGGCTGGTCAGGGCTGCCCCACGTTTTTGAAAAATGACTCTGCGGGCTCCGCGGGCTCTGCGTTGATCGTCGTGGGCGTGTTCGCAGCGTGGCAGTGTGAACGCGGGTGCGCTTTGCGCGCTTTGCGGGCTTTGCGTTCTCCGCGGCGCGTGTTCAAATGAGCCGGTTATGGCAGGCCGTCACTTTCTGCAAATTCCCGGGCCCACCAACGTCCCCGACCGCATCCTGCGCGCCGTCGCGCAGCCGACCATCGACCACCGCGGCCCCGCGTTCGCGCGGCTCGGGCGCGAGGTGCTCGATGGCATTCAGCGCGTCTTCCAGACGACGGGACCGGTGGTGATCTTTCCCTCGTCCGGTACCGGCGCCTGGGAGGCGGCGCTCACCAACACGCTCTCGCCCGGCGACAGGCTGCTGATGTTCGAGACCGGCTACTTCGCCACGCTGTGGCGTGACATGGCTGAACGGCTCGGGCTGGTGGTCGACTTCGTCCCCGGCGACTGGCGCCGCGGCGTCGACGCGGCGATCGTCGAACAGAAGCTCGCCGAGGATCGCGCCCGCGCCATCAAGGCCGTCGCCATCGTCCACAACGAGACCTCGACCGGGGTGACGACGCGCATCCCGCTGGTGAGGCGCGCGATCGACGCGGCGCGCCACCCGGCGCTGCTCCTGGTCGACGCGGTGTCGTCGCTCGGGTCGATCGACTACCGCCACGACGAGTGGGGCGTCGACGTCGCCGTCAGCAGCTCGCAGAAGGGGATGATGCTGCCGCCGGGCCTCGGCTTCAACGCGGTCAGCGCCAAAGCGCTCGCCGCCTCGTCCGCCGCGCGCCTGCCGCGCATCTACTGGGACTGGACGGCGATGATCAAGAACAACGCCTCCGGCTTCTTCACCACCACGCCCGGAACCAATCTGCTCTATGGGCTGCGCGAAGCGATCGCGATGCTGATGGAGGAGGGGCTCGCCGCCGTCTTCGCCCGCCATCAACGGTTCGGCGAAGCGAGCCGGCGCGCGGTCGCCGCGTGGGGCCTCGAACTGCTGCCGGTCAACCCGGACGAATACAGCCCCGCGCTCACCGCCGTCGTCATGCCGTCCGGCCACGATGCCGACGCGTTCCGGTCTGTCGTGCTCGACCGGTTCGATATGTCGCTCGGCGCCGGCCTGGGGCAGCTGAAAGGGAAGGTATTCCGCATCGGCCACCTTGGCGATTTCAACGACCTGATGCTCGCTGGGACGCTCGCGGGCGTGGAGATGGGCCTGGCGGCTGCCGACGTGCCGCACAAGCGAGGCGGGATCACCGCGGCGCTCGACTACCTCGCAGCGGCGGCGCGTCCCGCGCTGCGCACATAGGCTCGTGCAGGTCGAGCTTCGATCCGATCGCGATCCATCGCTGGACATCTGCGCCCGCAGCGCGGTCGAACTGGCGCGTCTCGTTCGCGACAAACAGTTGTCGTCGCGCGAGGTCGTCAGCGCGTACCTCACGCGGATCGACGCGATCAATCCCCGCGTCAACGCCATCGTCACGCTGGCCGCCGAACGCGCGATGGAGCACGCGGCCGCGGCCGACGAGCGGCTGGCACGCGGCGAACCGGTCGGGCCGCTGCACGGCCTCCCGATCGCGCACAAGGATCTGCAGCCGACGCGCGGGATGCGCACCACCTTCGGCTCGCCGATCTACCGCGACTTCGTGCCGGACGACGACTCGCTGCTGGTGCAGCGCGTCCGCGCCGCCGGCGCGATCACCATCGGCAAGACGAACACGCCCGAGTTCGGCGCCGGGTCGCAAACCTTCAACCCGGTCTTCGGCGCGACGCTGAATCCGTACGATCTCGGCAAGACCTGCGGCGGCAGCAGCGGGGGTGCCGCGGTCGCGCTGGCCTGCGACATGCTGCCGCTGGCCGACGGCAGCGACATGGGCGGCTCGCTCCGCAACCCGGCGAGCTTCTGCGGCGTTGTCGGCCTGCGCACGTCGCCCGGCCGCGTGCCGGTGTGGCCGGCGATGGCGGCGTTCTCGCCGTTGAGCGTCGACGGCCCGCTGGGTCGCAATGTCGAGGATGTCGCGCTGCTGCTCAGCGCGATCGCCGGCCCGGACGACCGCTCGCCGATTGCGCTCGAGGACGCCGGCAGCCGGTTCGCCGCGCCGCTCGGCCGCGACTTCAAAGGGGTGCGCGTCGCGTGGTGGCGCGATCTCAGCGGCCTGCCGGTCGATCCGCGCGTCCGCTCGGTCGTCGACGGGCAGCGCCGCGTCTTCGAGGCGCTCGGCTGCAGCGTCGAGGAGGCCGAGCCGCGCTTCGCGGGCTGCGACGCGGTGTTCAAGACGCTGCGCGCGCTCGCGTTCCTCACGGGCGTCGCCGAGCGCGTGCGCGGCCGGCTCGATGAGGTGAAAGACACGATCCGCTGGGAACTCGAGCGCGGCGCGACGCTGACCGCCGCCGAAATCGCCCGCGCTGAAACGATGCGCACCGAGCTGTATCACCGGATGCGGAAGTTCATGGACCAGTACGAGTTCTTCGTCCTGCCGGTGACGCAGGTGCCGCCGTTCGACGTGACGCAGCCGTACCCGACCGAGATCGCCGGCGTCGCGATGGAGACCTACATCGACTGGATGAAGTCCTGCTACTACATCTCGGTCGTCGGCAATCCCGCCATCTCGGTGCCGGCGGGGTTCACGCCTGAGGGGCTGCCCGTGGGGCTGCAGATCGTGGCACGTCACCGGGACGACTTTGGCGTGCTGCAAATTGCGCGTGCGTACGAACGCGGCCGCGGCGACATGAGGGCGGCGCGATCGCCGTTGGTTTAACCACAAAGAACTCTGAGACTCAGAGCCTCCGTGGTTCTTACAGCTTTTTGGAAGATGCGGGCAGAAGTCGATCGATCTCCGCGTCTGTAAAGCCCGCCTCGCGCAGCACCTCCGCTGTGTGCTCCCCTAACCTCGGCGCCGCGCGACCGACCTGCGGCGGCGTCGCGCTCAGTTTCAACGGCGAGCCGAGCGTCTTCAGCCTGCCCAGCGTCGGGTGATCGGTATCGACGACCATCCCGCGCGCGACGACCTGCGGGTCGGCGAAGACGCGCGCGTAGTCGTTGATCGGGCCGCAGGGGATGTCGTTCGCGTCGAGCAGCTCGAGCCAGTGCGCGCACGGTCTGGTGGTGGTGATCTCCTCGATGCGGTCGGTGAGGCGCTGACGGTTGCGGAGCCGGGTCGCGCTGTCGGCAAACTCCGGCATCGCCGCCCACTCAGGATGGCCGAGCACCTCGCACAATCGCCGGAACAGCCGCTCGTTGGCGGCGCCGAGCGTGATGTAGCCGTCGGCACATCGGATCGCCTGGTAAGGGGCAATCAGCCGATGCGCGGAGCCGAGTGCCTGCGGCACACCGAGGCCGGCGAAGTATTCCGTCGCTTCCCACACCGAGAGCGCGACGCCGGCGTCGACCAGCGACGTGTCGACGTGCTGACCCGCGCCCGAGCGATGGCGGTATTCGAGCGCGGCGAGGATGCCGACCAGCGCGAACAGCCCCGCGCCCAGATCGGTCAGCGGCACGCCCGCCTTCACCGGCGCGCGGCCGGCTTCGCCGGTGATCGACATGATTCCCGATACGCCCTGTGCGATGAGATCGAAGCCGCCCTTGGCGCGGTCGGGGCCGGTCTGGCCGTAGCCGGAGATCGACGCGTAGACGAGGCGCGGGTTCTCCTTCGCGAGCGCCGCATAGCCGAGGCCGAACGCGTCCATCACGCCCGGCCGATAGTTCTCGATTAGGATGTCAGACGCGCGCGCGAGGCGGACCAGCGCGTCGCGGCCGGCGCCGGATTTCAGGTCGAGGACGATGCTGCGCTTGCCGCGGTTGAGGGCGTTGAAGCTGGGGCTGTCGGTGCCCGACGCGCCGGGCATCTGCCGCGTCGAGTCGCCGGACGGCGGCTCGACCTTGATCACGTCCGCGCCCAGGTCGGCGAGCATCATCGCGCAGAACGGCCCCGCCATCACCTGCGTGATGTCGAGCACCTTCAGCCCGTCGAGCGCGCGGCCGTTCATCGCTGCGGGATTCTAATGCATACCCATTTCGAGACCGACGGCGCGCTGGCCTTCCTCACCTTCGATCGCCCCGACGCGCGCAACGCGATGACCTGGGAGATGTACGAGGCGCTGGTCGAGGCCTGCGACCGCGTCGATCGCGATCCGTCGCTGCGGGTGCTGATCCTGCGCGGCGCCGGCGGCCGGGCGTTCGTCGCCGGCACCGATATCGCGCAGTTCCAGAACTTCAGCGATCGCGCCGACGGCGTGAAGTACGAGGAGCGGCTCGATCGGGTGCTCGATCGCCTCGAGCGCGTGACCCGGCCGACCATCGCGCAGGTGCAGGGCGTCGCCGCCGGCGGCGGCTGCGCGCTGGCGCTCGCCTGCGACCTGCGCGTCGCCACGCCCGATTCGAGCTTCGGCATCCCGATCGCGCGCACCCTCGGCAATTGCCTGTCGGCCGCCACCTGCGCCCGGCTGCTCGATGTGATGAGTCCGGGCGTCGTCAAGGACCTGCTGTTCACCGGTCGCCTGGTTTCGGGCGAGGAGGCCAGGAGCCTGGGTCTCGTCACCCGGCTGGTCGCCGCCGACCAGCTCGATCGCACGGTGCGCGAACTCGCCGCCGAGATTGCCGCGAACGCGCCGCTGACCATCCGCGCGACCAAAGAGCTGATTCGCCGCGTCCTCGCGCATCGTCGCCTGCCCGCCGGCGCCGACACCGACATCGTGGAGATGTGCTACACCAGCCGGGATTTCCGGGAGGGAATCGAGGCGTTCCTCACGAAGCGGAAACCCGCCTGGACCGGCCGCTGAGATCTTCTTCTGGCCTTCTTCCCTTTTGATCTTTCACGACCCCGACGGCCGGAATGTTTCCGCGGCGCCCCGCGCTTTGAAGTTCAGCGTGCGATCGCCGACCGAGCCGCTGACCGAGTACTCGCCGCCGAGCTGCAGGAAATCGAGCGCCGGCCCGGCCTCCGGCCTCGTCATCGACATGGCCGTGCGAGTCAGCCGATCCACGGCGAGCGTGAGGGTGACATCGATCGCACGTCCGCGAGCGCTGATGACGAGCCGATCGGGCCGCCCGGCGGTGGCGCCGCTCTCCGAGATCGAGATACTGGTCGAGAAGCCGAGCGGCCCGCCCGGACCGAGCACACCCAGGAAGCCGGGGACGCGATCCGCATCGGCGACGTCGGCCGGGGGAAACACCCGGCCGTAGAGAATCGAAATGTCGCCGTGCGCCACCTGCCCCCACTGCCAGCGCACGTCGCGCCAGAAGCCCCAGTTGTGATCGTGATAGCCGATGCCGTCGGCGAACGCCACGTCGTCGCCATCGACGACCAGAGCGGCGCGAACCGTGCCCGACAAGACCGGCGCCGTGTAGCCGCTCACCCAGCCGCGCGCGCCGCGAATGGTCGCCGGCGGCAGCGATCGTCCGGGAACGGCGTCGACGACGATCTCGCCGTGAGCGCCTGGCAGCGCCAGCGTCAGGCGATAGCGATCGCCTTCGAGCCGCACGCGATTGCCGGCGATGTCGAGGTCGGGCGCCGTCTCCAGCAGGCGCGCCTCGTCGATCTCCGCGCCCGCGGTGTAGTTCTTCATCACGCCGTTGCGTTCGAGCTGCAGCCGGACACCGGCGATGCGCCGCCCCGGCGTGCCGGAGTGCGGCCCGACGAGAAATGTCAGGTAGAAGCGCACACGGCCGTCCGGCGTGTGGCCGTTGAAATACAGCCACTCGGCCCACGTCGACGCGAACTCCGGGAGATCGGGAATCGGATGAAACCGGTCCATCGCGCGAAGCACATCGCCCGGGGGCGGCGAGGTCCACGCGCGATCCGCCGGCGTATCGACCCAGGTGGGAATCGGCGCCGTCTCCGGATCGCCGATCGCACGTTCGAGCCCCGGGATGCCGCCCTTCGCCGTCACCGCGATCGGCCCGCGCGCGCTCATCAGGTGCAGCGTGGCCTCCTTCCACGGCGAGATCGCCGCGGCCTGCCGCGCGAGATCCGGCGCGCCGGCGACGCTCGTCATCACGAAGCGCGCGCTGTCGACCGGGCCGAACCGTCCGACGAGCACCAGGTCGCCGCCTCCCTGCAGCGCCGGCGAGTGCGCCTGCTCGAGGATCACCGCGCCGACACCGAGCAGCGCCGCCATCACCGCGATGCCGAAGCCGAAGCCGCAGGCCAGGACCGCGGTGCGGATCGGGCGCGTCGACAGCGATCGGAACGCGAGGCGGAAGATCATCCCGTCACCACGCTGCCGCTTTTCATCGCCAGCCGCCGCTGCGCCCGCGCCGCGACCACCGGGTTGTGGGTGACGACGACGATGGCGGTGCCGTCGGCGTGGACGCGATCGAACAGATCCGCAATCTGCTCGCCGGTTGCCTCGTCGAGCTCGCCCGTCGGCTCGTCGGCCAGGAGCAGCGGCGGCCGGTTGGCGAGCGCGCGCGCAATCGCGACGCGCTGCATCTCGCCGCCCGAGAGCTGCGAGGGCCGATGGTCCAGGCGTTCGGTCAGGCCGACGTACTCGAGCAGCTCGCGCGTGCGCGCCCGCCGCTCGCTTTTCGTCGCGCCCGCTTCCGCCTGCGGCAGCTCGATGTTCTCCCAGGCGGTCAGCATCGGCAGCAGGAAGAAGCGCTGGAACACGAAGCCGATCCGGGTCAGGCGGATCCGGCTGCGGTCGCTTTCCGACAGCGCGCCGACCTCGCGTCCCTCGAAGAGCAGCGTCCCGCCGGTCGGCTGGTCGACGCAGCCGAGCAGGTGCAGCAGCGTCGACTTGCCGCACCCCGACGGACCGGTGATCGCGACGTGCTCCCCTGGTTCGATCCGGATCGAGACGTGACCCAGCGCGGTGACGTCGCCAGCCGGCATCGGGAATACGCGCGTCAGATCGCGCCCCTCGACAATTGGCGCCGGCGCGCTCACGAGACGATCTCTTTCCGCAGCGTAGCGGCGATCGGCAGCCGCGCCGCCAGCCAGATCGGATAGAGCGCGGCCAGGATGCCGGTCGCCGTCAAGAGCGCGGCGTGCAGCAGGACCATGTCCATCTCGAAGACGAAGAAGTGCAGCCGCTCGGGCACGCCCGGCATCGCTCTCAGGATCCGATCGAGCACGATCGCCAGCACGCCGCCGAGCGGAAGCGCCGCGAGGCCGCCGACGCCGACGAGCAGCGCCGACTCGCACAAGAGGTTCGCGGCGATGCGCCGCCGCGGAAATCCCAGCGCCCGCAGCGCCGCCACTTCACCCAGCCGCTGGTTCACCGACATCGTCAGGAGCGTCGCCACCAGCAGGAACGCGAAGGCGAGCGTGATCGTCGACAGCACGGTCGAGATCTGCCGGAAATAGCTGAACGCGCGGGCGTTGAACTGCTCGACCACCTGCGCGTTGGAGTAGACGCGCACGTCCGGCCGCAGCGCCGCGATGGCTTTGCCGGCGGCCTCCGGGCCGGCCTCCGGCGAGGAAGCGACGAGCACCAGGTCGGCCTCATCCTCGCCTTTCGGCGCACCACGTGCCGCCGCAAACCCCTGCATCGTCGTCGCGACGCTGTAGTCGTCGGCCGACTCGAACGTGAAGGTGCCGATGCCGACGACGCGGCAGTCGAGCGCGGGGAGGACCGACGCGCCGCCGCCAAGGTTGACGCGAATGCGCAGCGGCGCTCCGGGCTCGAGCCGCTGGCGCGCGGCGAGCTTCGTGCTGACGACGAGCGGCACCGGTTCGCCGGGGCGAACCTCGTCCGGCAGGGTCGCTCCCTTGACGATGTCCCATGCGCCGCCAAGCTGCCGCTCGGTGCTGCCGATCAGGGTGACGATGACCGCATCGCCGTCGCGGCCGGGCGGCATCGCCACCGCGCTGTCCGTGCGGATCAGCGCGACGCGGCGGACCGACGGCAGCCGCCCGATTTCCTCGGCCAGCGACGGCGCACCGGCAAGCGGCACGCGATGAATCGGCGAGCCTTCATTGGCCAGCACCCGCACGTCGTAGCCGGCCGTATCGAGGAGATCGCGGAACGAGAGCAGCAGGCCGCGCGACAGCAGCAGCATGTTGAACAGCAGCGCGCCGATGACAGCCACCCCGCCAATCGCCAGGCAGGCTCGCGCCGGGTTGTGGGTGACCGTGCGCCACGCGAGGCTCCAGGCGCTCATCGGCGGACCAGCGAGACGATGTCGCGGCGCAGCAGCGTCCACGAACCGACGAGGCCGGCGAGGACGCCGAGGGGTACGGCGAGGGCGATCGACTGGAGAGCAATCCGCGCCGTAACCCGCACGAAGACGAGCGTCGTGTCGTAGCGCCACTGGAAGAAACGGTTGACGCCGTCCTCCGCGCCCTTGGCGACCAGCACGCCGAAGATGGCGCCGGCGGCCGCAATCAGCAGGCCTTCGGCGAGGACGACGAGCAGCACGAATCGCTGCGACACGCCAATCAGCCGGACGATGCCGACGATCTCGCGTCGTTCTTCGGCGCGCATCACCATCAGCGCGAGGAGAAACGCCGTGCTGCCGATGACGGTGACGATCGCGACCGCGAGGTGGAAACGCTCGAGCACCGCGAACGGATCCGACCCGTCCTGCGCGCGCGCCGTCAGTCGCGAGATGACGCCTGGGAATCGCGCCGTCACGGCGGTCGCGAAGGCATCCGCCTGCGCCGGGTCGGCGAGCTTGACGTTGATGGCCCGCACCGACTCGGTTGAAGACGGATCGCCGGGCGTTGCGGTGATGGCGAGGAGATCGGGCAGGTGCAGGCGCGCTTCGATGCGCCGGCTGGTAAACCGCACCGGGTCGGGCGTCGGCTCGTAGATGCCGGCGACGCGAAACTGCCTGGCAGCGGCGCCGTCGGCTTCGGCGGCGATCGTCACCGTGTCGCCCGGGCGCACCGCGGCCTGCTCGGCAAGCTGACGTGAGAGCAGAATTTCGGGAAGCTGCGCCGGAGACGACGACGCGGCGGCGACCGCGGCGACGAGCGCGACGATGAGCGACACGGTCGCGAGCGCGGCACGAGCGGGCAGCGAGCGAAACATCCGAACGATTATTGGTTAATAATTCACCGGATGAAACGCCTCATTGTTGCCGCGATGCTCGCGGCCGGCGCGGCGGTCGCCGGCGCGCAGTCCGAGAAGCTCGACTACGCGATGCTTGGCCGCATTCGCGACGAAGGGCTTGCCCGATCGCAGGTGATGGACCACATCTCGTGGCTCAGTGACGTCTACGGCCCGCGCCTCACCGGATCGCCGGGGCTGCAGCAGGCCAGCGAATGGGCGATGAAGAAGTTCACCGAGTGGGGGCTCGCCAACGTCCACCAGGAACGATGGATCTTCGGCAAGGGCTGGTCGCTCGTGCGCTTCAGCGCGCACCTGGTCGAACCGCAGGTGCAGACGATCATCGGCGTGCCGCGTTCGTGGTCCTCGAGCACGAAAGGAACGGTGACGGCGGAGGTCGCCAGGGTGCAGATTGCCAGCGAGGCCGACTTCGCTGCCTACCGCGGCAAGCTGGCGGGGAAGATCGCGCTGGTGCAGCCGGCGAGGACCGTGCGCATGCTCGAAGGCCCGATCATCCTCCGCATGACCGATAAGGACCTGGCGGAAGCGGAGACGACGCCGGTGCCGCCGGCGCCGCCATCCAGGGCGCGCGCGTCGGAGGCAGCGTCGCGGGCACAGCGCGCGGCCGAATTCAGGCTGCGGCTCGCCGAGTTCTGGGTGAACGAAGGGGTGGTCGCGGTGTTCGATCGCGGCACCGACAGCGACATGGCGGCCGGCGGCAGCGACCTCTCGTGGGAGCAGCAGCATCCCGACGGCGGCACGATCTTTCCCAGCGGCGCGAGCGCCCGCGACGGCAACGCCGGCAAGGGCGTGCCCGAAGTGACGCTGGCGGTCGAGCACTACAACCGCATGCTGCGCGTGCTCGACAAAGGCGTGGCGGTGAAGGTCGAGCTGAACGTCGAGACGAAGTTCTACGACGAGCAGACGCCGAACGGCATCAACACCATCGCCGAGATCCCCGGCGCCGATCTCGCGCCGGAAGTCGTGCTCGTTGGCGCGCACCTCGATTCGCATCCGTATGCGACCGGCGCCACCGACAACGCGACCGGCAGCGCGGCGATGATGGAGGCGTTGCGGATCCTGAAAGCGGTCGGCGCCAGGCCGCGGCGGACGATCCGCGTCGCGCTGTGGGGTGGCGAGGAGCAGGGGCTGCTCGGCGCCCGGGCCTACGTGCGCGATCACCTGGCCGACGCCGCGACGATGGCGTTGAAGCCGGAGCACGCCCGGCTCTCGGCCTACTTCAACTCGGACAACGGCACCGGCAGGGTGCGCGGCATCTGGCTGCAGAGCAACATGGCGGCGCGCCCGATCTTCGAGCAATGGATGGCGCCGCTGCGCGACCTCGGCGTCGCCACCGTCGGGCCGCGGTCGGTGGCCGCGACCGACCACGTGGCGTTCGACGAGGTCGGCCTGCCGGCCTTCCAGTTCATGGTCGACCGCCTCGAATACAACGCCCGCACCCATCACTCGAACATGGACACCTTCGACCGCGTGCAGCGCGAGGACATGGTGCAGCAAGCGACGGTGATCGCCGCGTTTGCGTACGACGCGGCCATGCGTGATGAGAAACTGCCGCGCAAGGCACTGCCGGCGCCGCAGCGGGGACGCACGGATCCTTAATGAACCACGGAGGCTCGGAGACTCGGAGTCAAAAATCTCTGAGTCTCTGAGTCTCCGTGGTTCCTTTAATCGCCGGCCCGCTCCGGCGCAGCGACGAGCGCCGCTAAGAGCTGAGCCGGGTGGACAGCACTGATTCCAGCGAAGTGCTTCACCTGTTCTCGGCACGACGTGCCAGCCGCGAGGAGTACCTGGTCGGCCTTCATCGCTCGCGCCGCCGGCAGCAGCTTTCGTTCGCCGATCGCGCGCGAGACGTCGTAGTGCTCCTTCTTGTAGCCGAACGATCCGGCCATGCCGCAACAGCCCGCGTCGAGATCGACGACCGTGCACGACGGAATGCGCGCGGCGAGCGCGCGCGCAGCCGGCATCAGGCCCATCGCCTTCTGATGGCAATGGCCGTGCAGCAGCACCGTCGCCGGGCCGGGCCGCAGTGACACGGTGATGCGTCCCGCCTTCCACTCTTCCTCGACGTAATCCTCGAACAGGACGCAGGCCTGCGCGACCGTCTGCGCCCGCTGCTGCTCGCCGCCCCGCAGCAGCGACGGCACATCCTCCCGCACCGCCGAGAGACAGCTGGGCTCGAGAAAGACAATGCGGTCGCCGCGCGCGGCGGCGTCGTACAACGCGCCGGTGATCGCCTGGGCCGATGCGCGCGCCTCGTCGAGCATGCCTTGCGAGATCAGCGGCCGCCCGCAGCAGCCGTGCGCGACGAGGCGCGGCGGCTTGCCGGCGGCGGTGAGAAACCGGGTCGCGGCGACGCCGATTTCGGGATGGTTGAAGTTGGTGAAAGTGTCGTTGAAGAGAACAGGGGCTGGGGCCTGGGGGCTTGGGGCTGGCTGTCGACGGGACGCCGCCGCAAGCCGTTCGAAACGGTGCGCAAACGTGTCGCGGGCAAAGGGCGGCGGCATGCGTCGTCGATCGATGCCGAGCAGCTGTTCGTTGAGCCACCGCCCGGCGGCACTCCTGGCGACGATGTTCGACAGCGGCGCGAAACGGCTGCCGGTCTCCGCCA
>Ga0207708_10002091_pt1 | contig 14691 bp, 12 predicted proteins | sample KBSK5101metaG_FD_184340 | JGI IMG/M metagenome (GOLD analysis project Ga0207708, IMG submission 184340) | Corn, switchgrass and miscanthus rhizosphere microbial communities from Kellogg Biological Station, Michigan, USA - KBS K5-10-1 metaG... | ecosystem: Host-associated > Plants > Roots >...
CTCGCCATCGGCACCGCCCGCGATCGGTACCCGATCAAGTTCTACCTCGTCTGCATGCTCTTCATCCTCTTCGACGTGGACGCGGCGTTCCTCTATCCCTGGGCCCTCATCTTCCGGGAGCTCAAACTCTACGGACTCGTGGAGATGGCCGTCTTCGTCTTCCTCCTGGGCGGCGGGTTCGTCTACGCCTGGAAGGTCGGCGCCCTCGACTGGTAACGAATGGAATTCAACCCCGGCAACAAGGCGCGCTTCGACGTCATCCTGGCCCGTTATCCGGTCAAGCGCTCGGCGCTGATCCCGACCCTCCACCTCATCCAGGAGCAGGAAGGCTTCCTCTCGACGCCCTCGCTGGAATACGCGGCGTCGCTGCTCGAGCTGACGCCCGCCCAGGTGCACGACACGGCCAGCTTCTACACGATGTTCCGGTTCCGGCCCGAAGGCCGTCACCACATCGACGTATGCACGAACATCTCCTGCGCTCTCAACGGCGCCGACGACGTCATCGCGAAGCTGTGCGATCGCCTGGGCATCCGCAAGGGCGAGACCACGGCGGACGGGGAGTGGACGGTGCAGGGCGTCGAGTGCCTGGCTGGATGCGGGGGCGCGGTCTGCGCGCAGGTGGACGGCCGCTGGGTCGAGGGCCTGCAGACCTCCGACATCGACAAGATCCTCTCGGGTGAGCTGAAGTCTCGGCCCTTCGCCTGGCCCGCGAACAAGGGCGAGACGATCCTGCTCAAGAACGTCCACAAGAAGAACTCGCCCTCCATCGACGTCTACAAGCAGGGCGGCGGCTACGCGAAGCTGAAGGACTTCCTGCAGTGGAAGCCGGACGCGATCATCGACGCGGTCAAGAAGGCGAACCTGCGCGGCCGCGGCGGGGCCGGCTTCCCGGCGGGCATGAAGTGGAGCTTCCTGGCCAAGAACGACAAGCCGCGCTACCTCTGCGTCAACGCGGACGAGGGCGAGCCGGGCACGTACAAGGACCGGCTCCTCATGGAGAACGATCCCCACCAGCTCATCGAGGGCTGCATCGTCTCGTCCTACGCCATCAACTGCAAGACCTGCTACATCTACGTGCGCGGCGAGTTCTACCAGGCCCAGGCCACGCTGGAGAAGGCGATCGCGGAGGCCTACGCCGCCGGCTACCTGGGCAAGAACATCCTCGGCCTGGGCATCGACCTCGACATCTACGTCCACAGCGGCGCGGGATCCTACGAGTGCGGCGAGGAGACGGCGCTGCTCGAGAGCCTGGAGGGCAAGCGCGGGCAGCCGCGCGTGAAACCTCCGTTCCCGGCCGTGTCGGGCCTCTACGACTGCCCGACCGCGGTGAACAACGTCGAGACCATCTGCTGCGTCCCCCTCATCCTGGAACGCGGGGCGGAGTGGTTCGCGTCCTACGGCGTCGAGAAGAACGGCGGGCCCAAGCTGTACTGCATCAGCGGGCACGTGAAGCGTCCGGGCATCTTCGAGACGCCTTCGGGCAAGATCACGATGCGCGACCTCCTGTACGGCGAGAGCTTCGCCCAGGGCGTGCGCGAGGGGCACAAGCTCCGCTGCGTGATCCCGGGCGGATCGTCCACGCCCGTGCTGACCCCGGACCAGCTCGACTTCAACCTCGACTTCGACTCCATCCTCAAGGTGGGGTCCATGCTGGGCTCGGCGGGCACGATCGTCATCGACGACTCCACCTGCATGGTCTGGGTCGCGCGCAAGCTCGCCTACTTCTACAAGCACGAGTCCTGCGGCAAGTGCTCGCCCTGCCGCGAGGGCACGGGCTGGCTGCTGCGCCTGCTCGACAAGATCGAGGAAGGCCAGGGCACGGAGCGGGACCTCGAGATCCTGTCCGGAGTGTGCGACTCCATCATGGGCAAGACGGTCTGCGCCTTCGGCGACGCCGCGGCCACGCCCCCCCTGTCCACGCTCACCAAGTTCCGCGACGAATACGAGTACCACGTGCGCGAGAAGGGCTGCTGGCGGCGCGTGGCCCGGACGTTCGAGGAGGCCAAGGCGAAGTCCGGGGCCGCGCAGCCGGCGGCAGCCGCGACATGAGCCCGAGCCCGGTCCAGCAGGAGCTCGCCATCAGCACGGTCAAGGTGCTGGTGATCTTCGGCGCGCTCATGACCCTCTTCTCGCTGATGACGTACGTCGAGAGGCGGGTGCTGGCCTTCATGCAGTTCCGGCTGGGGCCCAACCGCACGGGTCCTTTCGGCCTGCTGCAGCCGGTGGCGGACGGGATCAAGCTCTTCTTCAAGGAAGAGGTGACTCCGGCGGGCGCGAACAAGGTCCTCTTCGTGGCCGCACCCGCGCTGGCGGTGGTCACGGCTTTCATGGCCGTCGCCGTCGTGCCCTACGGCGGCACCGTCTCCCTCCCGCACTGGGGATGGATGCCGGACTGGCTGGAGGGCCGTCGGATCGCGCTCCAGATCTCGGATCTCGACGTCGGGGTGCTCTACCTGTTCGCGCTCTCCTCCCTCGGGGTCTACGGGATCGTGATGGCGGGCTGGGCGGCCAACAACAAGTACACGCTCATCGGCGGCCTGCGCTCCTCGGCCCAGATGTTCTCGTACGAGCTCGCGCTGGGGCTCAGCTTCGTCAGCTTGATCCTGGTGGCGGGGTCGTTCCGCATCCACGACATCGTCGACTCCCAGAAAGGCTGGATCTGGCAGTGGAACGCGATCCGCCAGCTGCCCGCGTTTGCCGTCTTCCTGGTTGCGGCCACGGCCGAGGTCAACCGCACGCCCTTCGACCTGCCCGAAGCGGAGACGGAGCTGGTGGCGGGCTTCCACACCGAATATTCGTCGATGCGCTTCGCGCTCCTGCAGATGGCGGAGTACATCAACATGATCACCGCCTCCGCGATGGGCGCGAACCTCTTCTTCGGCGGCTGGCACTTCGGGATCCCGGGGGTGCCGGACTCGCCGCTGTGGTTCATCGGGAAGATGCTGGCCTTCCTGTTCTTCTTCATCTGGCTGCGGGGGACGGTGCCCCGCTTCCGCTACGACCAGCTCATGCACTTCGGCTGGAAGGTCCTGGTTCCGGTGGCCATGGCCTGGATCTTCGTGGCCGCCGCCCTCGTCTTGTGGCGGCACTCGTGAGCCTCCCGCTCTTCCACGCCATCCTCTTTTATATGTTCGCGGCCGTGGCCGTGGGCGCGGCCCTGGCCATGGTCGTCCAGCGCAACCCGACCTACAGCGCCTTCGCCCTGATCGTCTCCCTCGTGTCCCTGGCCGGGATCTTCGGGCTGCTCGGCTCGCCCTTCATCGCCGCCCTCCAGATCGTGGTGTACGCGGGCGCGATCATGGTCCTCTTCCTGTTCGTGCTGATGCTCCTGAACGTCAAGGAGGAGCTGCGCGTGGCAGGCGAGGGGCGGGTTTCCAAGCTGGTTGCGATCGCCCTGGGGGCCGTGCTGGCCGGGGAAGTGGGATCCGTGCTGGTGGCCGTCCGCACGCCGGTGGCGGCGGCCTTCGACGCGTCCGCTCGCGCGGTGGCCCTGTTGCTGTTCGAAAAGCACTACCTGTACGTGTTCGAAGCCACCTCGATCCTGATCCTGGCTTCCCTCGTCGGCGCCATCGCGCTGGCCAAGCGGGACCCCAATCCGTGAGCCCCACCATCCTTCAGCACGCGCTCCTCCTGAGCCTCGCCCTCTTCGCCATCGGCGTGGTCGGCGTCCTGGTGCGGCGCAACATCATCACCGTGTTCATGTGCGTGGAGCTCATGCTCAACGCGGTCAACCTCGCCTTCATCGCCTTCAGCCGGGCCTGGGGCAACCTCGACGGCCAGGTGCTCGTCTTCTTCGTGCTCACGGTGGCGGCGGCGGAGGCGGCGGTCGGCCTCGCCATCATCATCTCCATCCACCGCCACAAGGACACCTTGGACGTGGACGCCTTCAACATCATGAAGTGGTAATGGCCGGTCACCCCCCGCACGAACCCGACGCGAGCCACGGCACGGCGGCGGCGTCCGCCGGCCACGGTGGCCACGGCGGCGCGCACGGACACCCGCCCGAAGCCGGTTTCGCCGGATCGCCATGGCTCGTCCTCGCCGCCTGGATGATCCTGGCCGCGGCCGGAGGGTGGCTGCTGCGGTCGTTCCCCGACGCCCTGCCGTTCACCATCCTGCTCCTGCCGCTGCTCGGCTTCACGGTGCTGGCCATCTTCGGCGACGCCATTCGGGACCAGGGCGAAGGCGCCGGCGCCTGCTGGCTGGCCTGCTTCACCGTGCTCACCTCGTTCGCGCTGGCGGTGGCCGCCGTGTATCGCGTCATGCAGTTCCCGGCCGGGGAGACGGGCTGGCGCTTTGCCCAGCCGTACCTGGGATTCGAGTGGATCGAAGCCGGTCCCTTCCGCGTCCAGATGAACCTGCTCATCGACAACCTCTCGTCGGTGATGGTCCTCGTGGTCACGGGGGTGGGCTCGCTCATCCACCTCTATTCCGTGGGCTACATGTCCCACGAGCCGGACAAGGTCCGCTACTTCTCCTACCTGAACCTGTTCACGTTCTTCATGCTCCTGCTCGTGCTCGGCGGCAACATGCCGCTCCTGTTCGTGGGCTGGGAGGGAGTGGGCCTCTGCTCGTACCTCCTCATCGGCTTCTGGTTCACGAAGAAGAGCGCGGCCGACGCGGGCAAGAAGGCGTTCATCGTGAACCGCATCGGCGACGCGGGCCTGATCCTGGGCATGATCCTGGCGTTCCACCACTTCGGCACGCTCGACCTCGTGGACCTCGTGAGCAACGCCACCGCGGGGACCGAGGAAGCCCTCTGGCAGTTCGGGCCGATCACCGCGATCTGCCTCCTCCTGTTCGTGGGAGCTTGCGGCAAGAGCGCGCAGATCCCGCTCCACGTGTGGCTGCCCGACGCCATGGAAGGCCCGACGCCCGTGTCCGCCCTCATCCACGCCGCCACGATGGTGACGGCGGGCGTGTACATGGTGGCGCGCCTGGCCGCCCTCTACAGCCTGTCGCCCACGGCGATGACGGTCGTGGCGGTCGTCGGCACGGCCACCGCGGTGTTGGGGGCGACCATCGCCCTCGTGCAGACCGACATCAAGAAGGTGCTGGCCTACTCCACGGTCAGCCAGCTCGGCTACATGTTCCTGGCCTGCGGCGTCGGCGCCTTCGGCGTGGGGGTCTTCCACCTCTTCACGCACGCGTTCTTCAAGGCGCTCCTCTTCCTCGGCTCCGGCTCCGTGATCCACGCGCTGGGCGGCGAGCAGGACATGCGGAAGATGGGCGGCCTCTGGCGCCGGATCCCCTGGACATTCGCCACCTTCGCGGTCGGCACCCTCGCCATCGCCGGGATCCCGCCGCTGTCCGGCTTCAAGAGCAAGGACGAGATCCTGGCCGGAGCGTTTTCGGCGGGCTGGAAGAGCCTCTTCGTGATCGGCGTGATCGTCGCGCTGCTCACCGCGTTCTACATGACGCGCGCGGTCATCCTCACCTTCCTCGGCTCCTATCGGGGAGACGCGGAAACGGGGTCCCACATCCACGAGTCGCCGTGGATCATGCTGGGCCCGCTGGTGATCCTGGCCATCGGCAGCGCCGCCGGCGGCTTCATCGACATCCCGCATTTCGTCGAGCCCGCGCTGCGCCTGGGCGAGGCCGCCCATGAGGGCCACCATGCCGGTTGGCTGCCCATCCTGGCCACCGCGATCGCGGTGACCGGCATCGTGCTCGGCTACTACCTCTACCTCGCCTTCCCGGAGATTCCCTCGCGCATCTATGCCTCCGCCCGCGGCGCGGCGCGGGTGCTCGAGAACAAATACGGGTTCGACGCGCTCTACGACCGCATTGCCTCGCGCGTCATCGTCGGCGGCAGCGAAGAGGTGCTCTGGCGGGGCGTGGACGTGCGCCTCATCGACGGCGCCGTCAACGGGACGGCGGCGCTGGCGGCCGCGGTGGCGCGCTCGGTGCGGACGGTCCAGGTGGGGCTGGTACGGGCCTACGCGCTCGTCATCCTCGGCGGCGCGGTGGCCGTCCTCTCCTACCTGCTGTGGACGCGATGACGTTCGACATCCTGGCCGCCCTGGTCGTGCTCCCGGTGGTGGGAGCGATCGTCCACGCCCTCATCCCCGGCCGCGCGGAGCGGGCGCACAAGATCTTTGCCCTCGCCCTGACCACGGCCATCTTCCTCCTGTCGCTCCTGCTCGTGGACCGGTTCGAGCCGGTCCCCGGCATGCAGTTCGAGGTCACGAAGACCTGGATGCCGGCCCTCGGCATCCGCTATCACGTCGGGATCGACGGGCTCTCCCTCTGGCTCATCATCCTCACGACGTTCCTCACCCCCATCTCGCTCCTCGGCTCGTGGAACTCGGTGCACTCGCGGGTGAAGGCCTTCCAGATCTTCATGCTGCTGCTGGAGGCGGGGATGCTGGGCGTGTTCGTGGCCCTCGACCTCTTCCTCTTCTACATCTTCTGGGAAGCCATGCTGATCCCGATGTATTTCCTCATCGGGATCTGGGGGCACGAGCGGCGCATCTATGCCGCGGTGAAGTTCTTCCTCTACACGATGGCGGGCAGCGCGCTCATGCTGGTCGCCTTCATCGCGCTCTACCGGGCGTCTCCCGCCCACAGCTTCGACATCCTCCTGCTTGCGCAGCAGCCCGTCGCGCCCGCCCTGCAGATGTGGCTCTTCGCCGCCTTCGCCCTCGCCTTCGCCATCAAGGTTCCGATGTTCCCGTTCCACACCTGGCTGCCGGACGCCCACGTCGAGGCGCCCACCGCCGGCTCCGTCATCCTGGCCGGGGTCCTCCTGAAGATGGGGGGCTACGGCTTCCTGCGCCTGGCCATCCCGCTCTTCCCGGACGCCGCCCAGCGTTTCGCGCCCTACATCGGCGCGCTGGCCGTCATCGGCATCATCTACGGCGCGCTCGTCTCCCTGGTGCAGCCCAACCTCAAGAAGCTCGTGGCCTACTCGTCGGTGAGCCACCTCGGGTTCGTGATGCTCGGCATCGCCGCCTTCAACACCACGTCCGTGGTGGGCGCGGTGTACCAGATGCTCAACCACGGGATCTCGACGGGAGCCCTCTTCTTCTGCGTCGGCATGCTCTACGACCGCCGCCACACCTTCGCCATCTCGGAATACGGCGGGCTCAAGTCCGTGATGCCCTGGTTCTCGTCGTTGTTCCTCCTGGTGTGCCTCTCGTCGCTGGCCGTGCCCGGGCTCAACGGCTTCGTGGGCGAGTTCCTGATCATGCTCGGCTCGTGGTCGCTGAGCCATTCCATGGTGGCGCTGGCCTCGCTGGGCGTGGTCCTGGCCGCGGGATACATCCTGTGGATGGTGCAGCGCGTCCTCTACGGCGAGGTCACGCACGCCGTGAACCGCACGCTCCCGGACCTGTCCGCGCGCGAGTTCGCGGTGCTCATCCCCCTCGTCGTGCTGGCCGTGGTCATGGGCGTGGCCAGCCCGCTGTTCACGCGCCTCATCGAGCCGTCGGTGCAGACCCTCGTCGCCGAGACCAACGCCCGCAAGCGTCCGGCGGCGCCGGCCACGGCGGCCGCGGCCGTGATCGCGGAGCCGGCGGCGGGAGGCGGACGATGACGCCCGTCACCCTCGACCTCCGCCCGCTCTTCCCGGCCATCGTGGTGGCGGTCACCGGCGTTGTCGTCCTCCTCGCCCAGGCCTTCACGCCGAAGGGCGGGCGCGCCCCCGCCGCGGCCCTCTCGCTGGCCGGCCTGGCCGGCGCGCTGGCGGCCGTGATCGTGATCGCGCGCGGCCCGGGACGCGGGGCCGTGCTCGCGAGCAGCGTGGCCGCCGACGACTTCGCGCTGTTCTTCCAGGGCCTCATCCTCGCCGTCGGGATCGTGGCCGTTCTCCTCTCTCCGTCGTACCTGCGCGAGACCGCCATCGACCGCGGCGAGTACTACGCGCTGGTGCTGTTCGCGATCGTGGGGATGCTGGGACTCGTCTCCGCCCTCGAGCTGGTGGCCGTGTTCGTCGCTCTCGAGATCATGTCGGTCGCGGTCTACGCGCTGGCCGGATTCCACCGCGACCGCGCGGAGAGCCAGGAAGCCGCGGTGAAGTACTTCATCACCGGCGCCTTCTCGTCTGCCTTCTTCCTCTACGGCGTCGCCCTCCTGTACGGCCTCACCGGCTCCACCTCGCTGTCCCTCATCGCCCGCGGCCTGCGCATGGGGGTCGTCGCCCCCGCCGCCGCCGTTGCCGGTGTCACTTCCGTGGGCGCGGCCACCGCGCTGGCGCTGGTGGGGGTGGGGCTGCTCCTCGTCGGGTTCGGATTCAAGATCGCGAGCGTGCCCTTCCACATGTGGGCGCCGGATGCCTACGAAGGAGCGCCCACGACGGTGACCGCCCTCATGGCGGCAGGGGTGAAGGCGGCGGCGTTCGGGGCCTTCCTGCGTGTCTTCGTGCAGGCCCTGCCGAGCCTGGCCGCGCACTGGCAGCCCGCGGTGGCGGTGCTCGCGATCGTCACCATGATCGTCGGCAACCTGGGCGCGCTGGCCCAGTCGAACCTCAAGCGCATGCTGGCCTACTCCTCGGTGGCGCACGCGGGGTACCTGATGACGGCGCTGGTGGCCGCGCCCGGGCTGGGGACGGAGGCGATCCTCTTCTACCTGGTGACCTACGCCGCCGTGAACCTGGGCGGGTTCGGCGCGTTCGCGGCGCTGACGCGCGGCGGCCGCGAGCCGGTGACCCTGACCGACATGGCGGGGCTGTCCGAGCGCCGGCCGCTATTGGCCGCGGCCCTCACCGTGTTCCTCGTTTCCCTCACCGGAGTCCCGATCTCCGGCGGCTTCGTGGGCAAGTTCTACCTGTTCAGCGCCGCCGTGAGCGCCGGCTACGCCCACCTCGCCATCATCGGCATGCTCATGAGCGTCGTGTCCGCGTATTACTACTTGCGCGTGGTGGTCGCGATGTACATGGACGGGCCGATCGGTGAGGACTCCTGGTCGCCGGTCGGCGCGAGCGCGGCCCTCGCCCTCGCCATCTCGACCACCGTGGTGCTGGTGCTGGGCGTTTACCCGGGGCCATTGATGGCCTTGGCGAGAGCCGCCGCGGCGTCGCTGCGGTAGGCGAACAGACAACAACAACAACAACGACAACGAACGGAGAGCGGCGCCGTGCCGCCGCTCTCGTGCCTCGGCGGCACGGCGCCGCTAGCGCGGCCTCGGCGGCGCAGCGCCGTTAGCTCAATCCGCGAATCTCTCCGTCACGTGCGGGTCTACGGCCACTCCGTGGACGTAGACACCCCAGTGCAGCTGCGCCACGGGCGCGATCCCCGTGTCGCCCGTGAGGCCGAGAGGCGCGCCCGCCTCGACGAAGTCTCCGCTGCGCACCGGCGTGGAGGCGAGATGGTAGAAGACGCTCACCACGCCCTGGCCGTGATCGAGCATCACGGTCTCGCCGGTGAGGACGAGCGGCCCCGCGAAGAGCACGTTGCCGGCGGCGGGAGACGTGACCGGAGTGCCGGCGGGTACCCGGTAGTCGAGCCCGCGGTGGTATTCACCCCAGATCGCATCCGTCTTCGCCTCGATGGGCGCGGGGGCGTCGTAGGTCTGCGCGCACCCGAAGCTGGCTTCGGGCGCCGCCGCCACCGGCGCGCGGAACGGCCCGTGCCATTCCTGTTTCGCGCTCACCGTGCGCAGGTAGAGCTGGACGAGCCGCCCGTCGCGGACGCCCGCGGGCTGGGTGAGCATCGCCTTCTTCACCTCCGGCAGCAGCACCGTGCGGGAGGGGTAGCTTCTCTCGGCGACCGTGATCGGCACCGCGAAGCGCTGGCGCCCCCGGCCCGTGCGCACCTCGATGCCGAGCGTCACCGGCCCCGGCGGCGCGTCGACGGGCACCGGCACCATGGCGCGCAGCCCTCGGTGCGAGCCGAGGAACGGGCAGCGCCGACCTTCGAGGATGGCGTGCACGACGCCGTAGCGCAGGCCGGAACGGATGCGCACGGTCACGAGCCCACCCGGGTACGCGGATGCCTCGTCGACGGCGACGGTGAGGCGGCCGACGCGGCGCAGGGTTTCTTCGGGGAAGGCGCGGGTGGACCCGAGGGCCACGAAGGCGAGGACGGCAAAGGCGCGCATTGAGCTCATCGCGCCGGATGATGCCATTCGCTGTTGTTCGATGGCAAGCCGACCTGGCCCCAACCTCTATTCTGCTAACCGTGTCGACCGATTTTCGTTGTCCGTTGCTGTCCTCGCCAACGCCCCCGCCAGCGCGTCCTCTTCTTCCACGCTGACCGTGCGCAGGTCCACCACCAGCGCGTCGTCGGCGATGCGCGCCACGACCGCGGGCTCACCCGTCCGCAGCTGCGCGGCCATCTGGGCCGATCCCTTCGAACGATGGACGATCCGCAGCAGCACCGTCGGGATCTCCGCGGTGGGCGCGGCCCCTCCACCGGCGGCCGAGGCCCCGTCCACCATGGTCGCGGTCAAGGACGGCGCCTCCCGGGCCAGGCGCGCCGCGAACGCCGTCGCGCGTGCGCGTACCTCCCCTACGGGGGCCGAGAGCATGCGCGCGGTGGGGATGTCCGACGCGGCGCGGCCGGACTGGTGGATGACGAGAATCGCGTCCAGGGCGGCCAGCGTCATCTTGTCCACACGGAGGGCGCGATAGAGGGGATTCGCACGCATGGCGCCGATGCGCGCCTCCGCTCCCACCACCAGCCCGGCCTGGGGCCCCCCGAGGAGCTTGTCGCCGCTGAAGGTCACGACGTCCACGCCGCCGCGCAGGCTCTCCCCGACCGTCGTCTCGTCGAGCCCGGCCAGCGGCTCCAGGAGCCCGCTGCCCAGGTCTTCGACCATCGGCACGCCCGCCTGCCGCGCCAGGTCCACGAGCTCGCGCCGCGATGGCGCCTCCGTGTAGCCGACGATACGGAAGTTGCTGGGGTGGACCTTCAGGACGAGGCCCGTATCCGGACCGAGCGCGTCGCGGTAGTCCGCGATGCGCGTGCGGTTGGTGGTGCCGACCTCGCGCAGGCGCGCGCCGCCCTTGCGCAGGACGTCGGGGATGCGGAAGGAGCCGCCGATCTCGACGAGCTCGCTGCGGCTGACCAGGACTTCGCGGCCCTCGGCGAAAGTGTTGACGGCCAGGAGGACGGCGGCCGCGTTGTTGTTGACGACGACGGCCGCCTCCGCGGCGACGAGGGAGCGCAGCCGCGTCTCCGCGTGTACCTCGCGCTGGCCGCGGTCGCCTCCCGCGAGGTCGAACTCGAGGTTCGAATACGACGTCGCGATGCGCGCGACGTGCTCCGCCGCCTCCGGGGGCAGCCGCGAGCGTCCGAGGTTCGTGTGGACGACGACGCCGGTGGCGTTGATCACCGGGACGAGGGAGGCGGCGCGGGCCCGATCGAGGCGGGCGGCCAGGCGCGCGGGCAGCTCCGCGGCCGCCGACTCCACCGCGGCGCGATCACCGGCAGCCGCGCGCGTGCGCGCGTCCTCCACCAGCGCGCGCAGCTCACGCACGACGAGCGCCCTCCCGTGGCGCGCCTCCAGCGCGCGCACGTCCGTCCGCTGCAGCACCTGCTCGACCGACGGCAGGAGGCGGCGCAGGTCGGGGTCGGCGGACATGCGGTGAAGTATAGGTCTGCGTTGACGTTTCCGGAGGCGTGCCCTATTCTCGCGACCATGGGTCGGGAGCGCGCCAAGACCTTCGCCGACCGTCTCCCGCCCGTTCTCCCGCGCGAAGAGCCCGACATCGCGCACCTCCCGGACGAGATGGCGGACATCCTCTATCCCGGCCGCCGTCCGCGGCCCTTCCGAGTCGCCATCGAGTTCGAGCCGTTCGAAGGGCCGGAGGCCGCGCGCGCTCTCGATCTCGCGCGCCGGTCTGTTCTCTACCGCGAGAAGTCGGAGGCAGGGGGTACGGTGCACCACGCCGCCTTCGAGACGGGCCAGGCCTCGGCCATGCGCGCGCTCTTCCAGATCGTGGGCGCGCGCCCGGGCACGGAGGTGCTCGTCGACGGCAAGCGGGTCCCCTATGCGACCGAGCTGTGGCTGCCGCTGTTCTGGCTATTCGTGGGCGAGGGGGCCTGATCCATGCCGCCTTCTTCTCCGATCAACGACGACCTCGACATCCTCGAGAGATCCTTCCGTCAGCTCCAGATCGAGTGGGAGAAGTTCTTCGGCGGCGTCGAGAAGAAGCCGCCGACGGACCTCCGGGCCCGCGTGGAGGCCCTCATCAAGAAGTACGCGTACGCGGAGATCCGCAACAACGGGGAGCGGTTCCGCTACCAGACCCTGAGCACGCGCTACGCCACCTTCAACGAGCTCTGGAACAAGCGGATGCGGGCCATCGAAGAAGGGCGGCCCCTGGGCATCCACGGGATCTACGAGCGGAAGGTGGCCCCGCCGCCCGTCTATGCGCCGCCGCCTCCGGCCGCTCGCGCCGCGGGTGGGGGCTCGGGCGAGGTCCGCGTGAAGGACCCGGGAGGGGACACCGACGCCGTACGATCTCTCTTCGACCGGTTCCTGGAGGCGCGCAAGGCCGCGGGCGAGGCGGCCCCGGTGAAGTTCGAGAGCTTCCAGAAGATCATCTCGCAGCAGGCGGCGCGCATCCTGACCGAGAAGGGGGCTCAGGCGGTGGACTTCCGGCTCGAGACCAAGGACGGCAAGGTGAGCTTGAAGGCCAAGCCCGTGAAATGACGAGGCGCTCCGCCGCCGCGCGCGTCTTCGCCGCCGCCCTCCTCGCGCTGGCGGCGCCCGCCGCCGCCCAGGCCTGGCCGTCCACGATCGTGGAGTCGCTGGCCCGGGACGCACGGCGGCTGTTGCCGCGCAGCCTGGCCCAGCTCATGGCGGACAATGAGAAGGAAATCTTCGCGGCCTCGCGCGCGATGTCGCCGGAGCTCGGCCAGGCCCTGGTAACCGACTTCAACGCGGGCGAGCTCCGGCCGGCGACCACCTCCGTGCTGGAGGCGCATGCGACGGAGGCGCTCGACCTGTTCCGCCAGCGGCGCGTCACGGAAGGCGTCATCAAGCTGGGCGCGCTCCTGCGCGTGCCCGCCGACCTCTCCGACCCCGTCCTCACCGGCGGGCCGGAGGGCTACCCCGCGGGCGTGACCCGCGAGTACTACGCGTTCGTCGAGGAGAGCCTGGACAAGATCCCCGTCGTGCTCGACGACCCGCCCGCGCTCAAGCTGCAGCGGCGCGACCTGCCGCGCTACTGGAACGGGCTCATCGGCCGCAGCCGCGTCCAGTCCGACGTCATCCGCACCGAGCTCTTCCAGCGCGGCCGCGTGATCGACCATCGCACGATCGACTACCGGTCCCCGGTGTTCGGGGTCGCCTCCCTGTCCTACTCGCGGGCGGTGACGGCGATCGCCGCCACCTGGCTCGCGGTGTGGCGCGAGGCGCGGGGAGACCTGACCCGCATCCCGAGCCCGCTTCCCGTCCATCCGAGCGACGCGCCGCCGATCCCGGGCGCGGGGCGCGTACCCCAGACGGCCACGAGGGAACAGCAATGACACGGCGCGCCATCATCTCCGTCTACCGCAAGGAGGGCATCGTCGAGCTGGCGCGCGGCCTCAGCGCGCGCGGCTTCGAGATCGTCTCCACCGGCGGCACCGCGCAGGAGCTCGGCAAGGAAGGCGTGAAGGTCACCGGTATCTCCGACGTGACCGGCTTCCCGGAGATCCTCGACGGCCGGGTCAAGACCCTGCACCCCAAGGTGCACGCGGGCATCCTGGCCAAGCGCGGCGTGCCCGCCCACGAGAAGGCGCTGAAGGACCAGGGCGTCACTCCGGTCGACGTCGTCGTGGTCAACCTCTATCCGTTCGAGGACCGCGTGGCCAAGGGCGTGCCCTTCGCGGAAGCGCTCGAATACGTGGACATCGGCGGCCCCACGCTGCTGCGGGCGGCGGCCAAGAACTTCCAGCACGTGGCGGTGGTGGTCGACCCCGCGGACTACACGCTGCTCCTCGAGCAGCTCGACCGCGACGCCGGGCCGGACGCGGCCACCCGCCTCTACCTCGCCCAGAAGGCCTTCCGCCACACCTCGCGCTACGAGGCGGCCATCGCCGGATATTTCGCGCAGGTGGAGGCGAAGGGCGAATCCTTCGCGGTGGCGGAGACGGAGGAGGTCTTTCCGTACCGGCTCGCGCTCTCCTTCGAAAAGGTGCAGGACCTGCGCTACGGCGAGAACCCGCATCAGCGCGCGGCCTTCTACAGCGACCTCGGCTCCACCCTCTATTCGATCGCCTCCGCGCGCAAGCTGCAGGGGAAGGAGCTCTCGTTCAACAACATCCTCGACCTGGACGCGGCCTGGCGCCTGGCCACGGAGCTGCCGGAGCCCGCCTGCGTGATCGTCAAGCACACGAACCCGTGCGGCACCGCGATCGGCGCCAATCCGCTGGAGGCCTACACGCGCGCGTGGGAGTGTGATCCCATCTCCGCCTTCGGCGGCATCCTCGCCTTCAACCGGCGCGTGGACGGGACGACCGCGCAGCGCCTGGCCGAGAAGTTCGTGGAGGCGGTGATCGCGCCCGGCTACGAGCCGGACGCCAAGAAGGCCCTGGCCGCCAAGAAGAACCTGCGCGTGCTGGACATGGACACGACGGCGATCCACAAGGTGACGGGGTTCGACCTGCGGCGGGTGATGGGCGGTGTGCTCGCCCAGGAATGGGATCTCCACCGCCTGGAGAGGAGCCACTGCGAGGTCGTGACCAAGCGCAAGCCCACCGACGAGGAATGGCAGGCGCTGATGCTGGCCTGGACGGTCGTCAAACACGTCAAGTCCAACGC
>Ga0207708_10002093_pt1 | contig 14689 bp, 15 predicted proteins | sample KBSK5101metaG_FD_184340 | JGI IMG/M metagenome (GOLD analysis project Ga0207708, IMG submission 184340) | Corn, switchgrass and miscanthus rhizosphere microbial communities from Kellogg Biological Station, Michigan, USA - KBS K5-10-1 metaG... | ecosystem: Host-associated > Plants > Roots >...
TATGTGGGGCTGGGGTAGTACGGGCCCATCACCTGACGCTCCGTTCCAAGCTCGGAAACATTTTGCACTGCGTGTGCAAACACAGGGGACGCCAGCATGTTGCGTACGAGCAGGCGGCCGTAGCCGGGTTGCTCACGCCCGAAGCGCTGGTTGAGCTGGACGCGTGGACCACGCGAGGTCTGATAGTCCGACCCGAGGTGGCTCACGTCCATTTGGCGTCCGACTCGGCGCGGTTCCGACACAAAGGGAGCGTCATGCGCATGGGGCACCGACGTGTGCCGAAAGACCGCTGATAGTCAGCCGAAATACTCCACACGCCGAGTCCGGGCTCCGACCACGCCCGAACCCACCCACCCTCGTCGCCGCCGTTCAAGCGGCAGGCCGAGCGAAGCGGATCGCGCTGGGCGCCGACCTCGCCCGAACCAGAAGTCAAGGGCCGGAACACTGCAAAGATGAGCGACCCCGTGAGCCAGAAGGCCAGCGACGAAGCCTGGATGGGCGACCCGCTCCCGCGCGGTGGCCACAAGCTGCCGCCCGAGGCCGAGGTCCGCGCCGGCCGCATCGACGCGCTGCTCGAGCTCGAGGACGCGCTGCGCTACCTGATCGTCAAGCTCCTGGTCGGCGCAACCGCCGCCGAGTACGTCGCGACGGGCCGGGCCTGATGCGCCGCCTGCTCGTCGCCGCCCTGGCCGCCGTCGCGCTGGCCGCGGGCGCCGCGGCCGACGCCGGGGCGGCCGCGCCCCCCGATCTCCCCGCCTGCGCGCTCGGCAAGCTGCCCGCCGCGCTGCGCACGTTCCTCCCCGAGGCCATCGTCGGCGCCCAGCGGCGCTACGGCGCCACCCTGCGCGGGGTCAGCGCGGCGGACCGCACCCGCGCCGAGGTCGCGTACGCGATCGGCGCCGCCGCCTACGTCTACGGCTACCCGCCGGTGATCTTGCGCCTGACCGTCTCGCGCTTCCCGGTCAACCAGTTCGTCGGGATCGCGCAACTGGCCGGCGCGTCGGCGCGCGCGGTGGTGGCGCCCAACCACGACACGCTGTACTCGGTCAGCCAGCTCAATCTGGAGAACGGGCCGCTGGTGATCGACGCCCCGGCGACGGCGGGGCGCTACTCGATCCTGCAGCTGCTCGACGCCTACACGAACGACTTCGCCTACATCGGCTCCGGGGCCGAGCGCGACAGCGCCGAGTCGGTCGCGCTCGTGCCGCCGGGCTGGCAGGGCACGCTGCCCGACGGCGTGCGTCGCCTCGACAGCCCGACCACGCTGGTGTGGCTGCTCGGCCGCACCCTCATCGACGGGCAGTCCGACCTGCCCGCCGCCCGCCAGGTCCTCTCCGGCTACGCCATCACGCCGCTGGCGCGGTGGGCGGCGGGCGCGCGCGGCGCGCCGCTCATCCTCGACGCCTTCCCGGGCAACCAGATGACGCCGCCCGTCCCCACCGGGCTGGCCTTCTACGACACCCTCGGGCAGGACCTCGCGGCCACGCCACCCTCAGCCGCCGACGCGTGCGCGCTGCAGGCCTTCGCCTCTGTGGGGATCGGGCCGGGGCAGACGCCGTCGACCGGGACCGACCCGCTGGTCACGCAGGCGCTCGCCGCCGCCGCGACCGCCGGCCCGCGCCTGGTCGACGCCGCCTCGACGGCCATGCGCCGCGACAGCCAGGGCCGCCACAACGGCTGGTTCACGCTCGCCGGCGACACCGGCCGTTTCGGCGCCGACTACGCCGGCCGGGCCGTGACCGCGAACATCGGGCTGGCCGCCAACACCGCCGCCCAGGCCGTCTACCCGAATACCGACACCGACAGCGACGGCCGCCTGCTCGACGGGCGCCACGACTACGTGCTGACCTTCGCGCCCGGCCATCTGCCGCCGGTCAAGGCGTTCTGGTCGCTGACCCTGTACGGCGCCGACCGCTACTTCGCGCCCAACCCGCTCAACCGCTTCACGCTGGGCGACCGCACGAAGGGCCTGCGCTACGGCAGGGGCCGGTCGCTGCGGCTGTTCGTGTCGCATCGCTCGCCGCCCGGCCGCGACCGCGCGAACTGGCTGCCCGCCCCGCGCGGGCGGTTCCTGCTCTACCTGCGCCTCTACGAGCCCAAGCCGGCGGCGGTCGGCGGGCGCTGGCTGCCGCCCTCGGTCGTCCGCACGGGCCCCTAGCCGGAGCGGACCTCTTCGAGCGTGCGCTCGAGCGCCTCCATGAGGTCCTCGGCCGGCGCGGGCTGCCTGGTCGGCTCGGGCGCCTCGATCTTGCGCCGCTTGCGCTTGTCCTCGATCACGCGGCGCAGGCGCTCGCGGTAGCAGTCCTCGTAGCGGCCGGGGTCCCAGTCGGTCGAGAGCTCCTCGATGACCGCCACGGCGCGGTCGACCTGGGCCTTGGCCGGCTTCTTGCGCCCGCCGCTCGGCACCGGCTTGGTGGGGCGCACCTCGTCGGCGAAGCGCAGCGTCGTCAGGGACAGCGCGCCGTCGCGGGCGCGCACCAGCGCCAGGTACTCCTTCGTACGCATGACGAAGCGCCCCAGCGCGGCGCGGTCGGTGGAGCCCATGGCCTCGACCAGCAGGCGGTAGGCGCGGCGCGTGCCCTCGCTCTCGCCCGCGGGAACGAGGAGGTACGGATGGTCGAAGAAGATCGGGTCGACGTCGGCGAGGTCGACGAAGCCCTCGATGTCGATCGTGCGCGTCTTGCGCGGCTGCACCGACGCGAGCTCCTCGTCGGTGACCACCACCTGCTTGCCGTCGAGGTCGTAGGAGTGGGCCACCTCCTCCCACGTCACCTCGACGTCCTCCTCCGCGCAGTAGCGGCGCTGCTCGATCGGGGCCTTGTCCTTCTCGTGCAGCTGGCGGAAGTGGAAGTCGAGGTCGCGCACGGCGCTGACCAGCTGCACGGGCACGTTGACGAGCCCGAAGCTCAGCGACCCGCTCCACAGCGTGCGCGGCACGGTCAGCTCCCCAGGCTCGCCTCGAGTGCGGCAGCCAGGTCGTCGCCGTGCTCGGGCTCCTCCTGCGCATCGAGATCGATGTCCTCACCTTTCGCCTTACGGCGGATGAGGTCGAGCACGGCGTCGCGGTAGGTGTCCGCGTAGGCGGCGGGGTCGAAGTCCTCGTGCAGCGAGTCGATGAGCTTGCGCGCCATCTCGACCTCCTTGCGCGCGGGCTTGCGCCCGGGGGCGTCGATCTCGAGGTCGCCCGGGTCGACGACCTCGTCGGCGAAGCGCAGCGTGTGCAGCGCCAGCACGTCGTCGTGGGCGCGCAGGGCGACGAGGTACTCGCGGTCGTGGAAGGTGAAGCGGCCGATCCCCGCCTTGCCCGAGCGCCGCAGGGCCTCGTGCAGCAGCCGGTAGGCCTCGGGCGCGTCGCCCGCGCCGGCGTAGTAGGTGCGGTCGTGGAACACCGGGTCGATGGCGGACGCGTCCACGAACTCGTCCAGCGCCACGACCTTGCCGCGGTCGCCGGCGGCCGCCTTGACCTCGTCGTCCTCGAGCACGACGTACTTGCCCTCGCTGATCTCGTAGCCCTTGACCACCTCCTCGTAGGGCACCTCGCGGTCCTCCTTGGCGCAGATGCGGCGGTGCTCGATGCGCGCGCCGTCGCGGGCGTGCACCTCGTGGAAGGACACCGACTGGGACTCGGTGGCGGTGTAGAGCTTGATCGGCACGTTGACCAGCCCGAAGGTCACGGTGCCGTTCCAGAGTGAGCGCGGAGCCACCCCTACCGGATACCCGGGACCCGCCGCAGCACGCGCAGTGCGGCGGTCATCGAGCGCCGCCACAGGCCGATGCCCACGAACGGCGGCGGCGCGATCGGCAGCAGGCGCTGGATGGCGACGGTCTGGGCGTCGGTGTACTTGACGATGCCCGCCTGGCCGTGGCGGCGGCCCAGGCCGGAGGCCTTCATCCCGCCCATGGGCGCATCCACCGACGCCCACGCCGGCGCGTAGCCCTCGTTGACGTTCACCGTGCCCGCACGCAGCCGCGTGGCCAGCGCGCGCCCGTGGCGGGTGTCGCGCGTCCACACGCTGAAGTTCAGCCCGTAGTCGCTGTCGTTGGCGCGATCGACGACCTCGTCCTCGGCGCCGAAGCGAGAGACCGCGACCACCGGCCCGAACGTCTCGTTGCGGAACAGCGTCATGTCCTCGCCCACGTTGCCCAGCAGCGTGGGCTCGAAGAAGTAGGGACCGAGGTCGGGGCGGGCGTTGCCGCCGGTGAGCACCTGAGCGCCCTTGGCCACCGCGTCCTCGACGTGGGCCTCGACGGTCTCGAGCTGCGAGCGCGAGACCAGCGAGCCCATGTCAGCGCCGAAGTCCAGGCCGGCGCCGAGCTTCATGCCGCGGATCCGGTCGACCAGCGCGCGGGTGTACTCATCGGCGATCGACTCGTGCACGTACAGGCGCTCGATCGAGATGCAGAGCTGGCCGGCGTTGGAGAACAGCGCGCGCTCGGCGCCCTCGACGGCGCGGCCGACGTTCGCGTCCCCGAGCACGATCATCGCGTTCTTGCCGCCGAGCTCCATGGAGGCGCCGATGAGGTTGTGGCCGGCCTGCTCGGCCACGCGGCGCCCGGTCGCCGTGCTGCCGGTGAACATCATGTAGTCCACGCCGTCGATGAGCGGCGTCCCGAGCTCGGACCCGGCGCCGGTGACCACCTGGACGAGGCCGGGCGGGAGGCCCGCCTCCTCCAGCGTCGCGACGCCCCACAGGGTCGAGTACGGGGTCTGGCGATCGGGCTTGATGACCACGCCGTTGCCGGCGGCGAGCGCCGGCACGGCGTCGGAGATGCTGAGCGTCAGCGGGTAGTTCCACGGCGCGATGATCCCGACCACGCCGAGCGGGTGGTGGTACTCGTAGGTGGCGGTGAGCAGCGGGAACGCGCCCTGGCGCCGCTTGGGGCGCAGGAAGCCCTCAGCAGTGTGGGCGTAGTAGCGGGCGACGATGGCGCCGTCCAGGACCTCCTCGAACGCGTGCCGCCGCGCCTTGCCCGACTCGAGCTGGAGCAGGTCGAGGATCTCGTCCTGGCGGTCGAGGACGAGGTCGTGGTAGCGGAGCAGGATCGCGCGCCGCTCGGCGAAGCTCGTGCGCGCCCAGGCGCGCTGGGCCTCGCGCGCGCGCTCGATCGCCGCCGCGACGTCCTCGGCCGTGCACGCCGGCGTGGTGCCGAGGCGGCCGCCGGTGAAGGGCTGCTCGACCTCGATCTCCTCGCGCGGCCCGACCGTGACTACGCGCTTGCTCAGGGCGTCGACGTCGATCATGCCGCCGGCTCCAGGCGCGGGCCGGGCACGTGGCGGAACGCGAAGGCGCCCGTGCGGCCGGGCTGGACGAACCAGCACTCGCCGGCCATGTCCCCGGCGAACAGGCCGACGACCACGCTCGCCACGTCCTCGGCGGGGATGATCGCAACGCCGTCCTGGATCAGAGCCTCGCGGAACGGCGCGATCATCCCCGACTCGGCGAACCCCGGGCACACGGCGTTGATGCGGATGCCCTCGGCGGACAGCGTCGGGCCGAGCGAGCGCACCAGCCCGACGACCCCGTGCTTGTTGGCGGCGTAGAGCGGGTCGAGCGGCACGCCGGTCAGGCCGGCCAGCGACGCGGTGGCGACGATGGCGCCGCCGCCGCGCGCGAGCAGGGCGGGCAGCACGGCGTGGACGCCGAACACGACGCCGTCGAGGTTGACGCTCATGGCCCGGCGGTACAGCTCGAGGTCGAAGTCCTCGCCCACGCCGCAGCCGGTGGTGACGCCGGCGTTCAGGTAGGCGAAGTCGAGGCCGCCGGTCAGCTCGACGGCGCGGGCGACCATGGCCTCGTTGGCCTCGAGCGCGGTGACGTCGGTCGTGACGAAGTGGCCGCCGAGCTCGTCGGCCAGGGCCGCACCCTTGGCCTCGTCGAGGTCGGCGATGACCACCTCGGCCCCGGCGTCGGCCAGCGCCCGGCACGTGGCGCTGCCCAGCCCGCCGGCGCCGCCGGTGACCAGGGCGACGTTGTCGCGGAGGTCGTGGATCATGGGGAGCGAGTCTATGCGCGCGATCCGGCTCCACGAATTCGGCCCCCCGGGCAACCTGATCTGGGAGGAGGTGCCCGACCCCGAGCCGGGGCCGGGGCAGGTGCGCATCGCGGTGGCCGCTGCGGGCGTGCACTTCATCGACACGGCGATCCGTGCCGGGCGCCGGATGGGGCCGATGCCGCCGCCCGACCTGCCGCAGATCCCGGGGCGCGAGGTGGCGGGCACGGTCGACGCGCTCGGGCCGGGGGTGGATGCGGCGTGGCTCGGGCGGCGCGTGGTCGCCCACCTGGGCCCGGCCAGCGGCGGCTACGCGGAGCTCGCGGTGCGCGACGTGGAGGCGGTGCATCGGCTCGAGGGGATCCCGGATGCGGTGGCGGTGGCCATGATCGGCACCGGGCGCACGGCGATGGGGATCCTCGATGTGGCGGCGATCGGCGCCGACGACGTCGTGCTGGTGACGGCGGCGGCCGGCGGCCTGGGCGCGCTGTTCGTGCAGGCGGGGCGCGCGGCCGGGGCTTCCGTGGTGGGCGCGGCGGGAGGGCCGGAGAAGGCGGCGCGCGTGCGCGAGCTGGGCGCGTGGGCGGTCTACACCGCGCCGGACTGGACCGAGGAGGTCGGCGAGGTCACGGTGGCGCTCGACGGCGTCGGCGGCGCGATCGGCCGCGGGGCACTGGAGGCCCTACGGCCCGCCGGGCGCCTGATCCTGTTCGGGTTCGCGTCGGGCGAGCCCACGCCGCTGTCGGCGGGCGACCTGTTCTCGCGCGGGCTGACCGTATCGGGCGCGCTGGGCCGCCCGGCCGGCCAGCGGCAGCTCGAGAAGCGGGCGCTGGCCGCGGCCGCCGACGGGTCGCTGGTGCCGTTGATCACGTCGTTCCCGCTCGCCGACGCTGCCGCCGCCCACGCGGCGATCGAGGGGCGGACAACGGTCGGGAAGGTGGTGCTGCTCAGCGGGAGAGCAGCCCGCCCTCGATCGTGAGCCCCTCGCCGGTCACGAACGAGGCGCCGTCCGAGGCGAGCCAGGCGATGCCCTGGGCGACCTCCTCCGGCGTCCCCATCCGCTGCATGGGCACGAGGCCCATGAGCATCTCGCGGAAGCCGGGGAAGCGCGCGAAGGTCTCGTCCATCATCGGCGTGTCGATCGCGCCGGGGCAGACCGCGTTGACGCGGATCCCAAGGGTGGCGTACTCCAGCGCGGCGGTGCGGGTCAGGCCGAGCACGCCGTGCTTGCTGGCGCTGTAGGGCCCGCCGAAGGGGGATCCGCGCAGGCTCAGCGTCGAGGCCGTGTTGACGACCGCACCGCCCGTGCCGCCCGCGAGCATGGCGGCGATCTCGTGGCGCATCGCATGCCATGTGCCGCGCAGGTTGATGTCGACGATGCGGTTCCAGGTCTCGGGGTCGTAGTCGTGGGTGGACCCGTGCCCGCCGCCCACGCCGGCGCAGTTGGCGGCGATGTCGAGGCGGCCGTGCTCGCTCGTGGTGCGCTCGACGAGCGCGCGCACGGCGTGGTCGTCGCGCACGTCGACCGGGACGAAGAGGGCGTCGCCGCCGAGCGCCGCGACGGTCGTCGCTCCCGCCTCGGCGTTGATGTCGGACGCCACGACGTGGGCGCCCTCACCGGCGAACAACGTCGCGGTGGCGCGCCCGATTCCCGACGCCGCGCCGGTAACCAGCGCCACTTTGCCCTCGAGCCCGTAGTTCGGAGCGGCCATCGGTGCGACTCTAGTCACATCCCCTTCGCACGGGCACTCCCCCTTCTCGCGGCGCCTGGGGACGCAGGTGACCCGCCGGTCGACGGCGGGTCGTAGCAACGGGTATTGACACACGGCGGCGCCCGCCCGGCCCCCAGCGTTGTGCGGGGGCGCGGACGGGCGCGTTGCTGCGGGTGCGACGGGGTGCTAGGAGACGACCGCGGTGATGACGCGGTTGCGGGCCTGAGCGCCCTTGTCGGCCTGGCAGGCGAGCTTGATCGAGCCGCCGCCGCTGACGGCGCTGTTCAGCGTGATCGTGCGGCTGAACGTGGCCTGCGGGGTCAGCGCCTCGCTGCTGCTGTCGAGGGGGTTGAAGCCCTGGAGCAGCTGGCAGCGCACCGTGTTCTCGGACGAGCCGTTGTTGCCGAGCTCGGCCTTGGCGGTCACGATGTAGTTCGCGCCGGCCGGCAGGCTCAGGGTCTCGATGACGGTGTCATCGGGGCCGGTGCCGATGCTGGTCGCGCCGGCGTCGCGGGCGACGAACGGGCCCTTCGGCGCTTGCGGCTTGGGCGCCTTCTTCTTCTTCGGCTTCTTCTTCTTGTGGTGTGCGGCCGAAGCGACGGGGCCGTGGTGGTGACCGCTGTTGGTGGACGCCATGGCGGAGCCGCTGGCGACGACGAACAGGGCGACCAGGGCGACCACGAGGGCCGGCAGGATGCGCAGGGTGCGGATGATCTGCATTGGAGTGACCTCCTCCGTTTGGGTGCGCTGCGATGACGCTGAGAACCGTACGTCCGGACCGCGTCCGGAACTGCGGCCTTGGCTACGCGCTGGGTGTGACGGAGTGCGCGTTCGGGCGGGCGTGCAGCAGCGCCTCGAGCGCGTCGGCCGCGGCGGGCGGGCCGCCCGCCGCGCGGTAGCCCCCGGCCACGCGGGCGGCGCCGTGGCGCCGGCTGATCGCCTCGCGTACCGCTGCGCGCAGACGGTCGGGGCGCAGGCGCGGGGCCGGGAGCCGCGTTCCCGCTCCGGCCACCTCCACCCGCCGGGCGACCTCGAGCTGATCGCGTCCGAACGGCACCACGCACACGGGCACTTCGCGCGCGAGCGCCTTCTGGGTCGCACCCATGCCCCCGTGGGTGATCGCGCAGGCGGCGCGGTCGAGGATCGGCGCGTGCGGGGTGAACGGCAGCACGCGCGCGTTGGCGGGGACGGCGACGCCCTCGGCTGCGTTCGCGGGCAGCGTGGCGACCACGTGCACGGACTCGGAGGCCAGCGCCTCGAGCGCGCAGGCGACGAGCCGCCCGTCGTCCTGGAACTCCGACGATGTCGTGACCAGCACGATCGGGTCGGTGACCGCGTCGAGCCAGGCGGGCGGCTCAGCCGGCGGATCCCAGTCGCACGGTCCCACCATGCGCACGCGCGGGGACCAGTCGGTGCGCGGGTACTCGAACGGCTCGGCGGTCAGGTAGAGCATGAGCGGCGCGGCCAGGAGCAGGCCGGTGGCGTCGCGCACCGGCGGCACGCCGACGCGGGCGCGCACGGCGTTGACGCGCGGCCGGACGATGCGCTCGAGCGCGCCGAACAGCAGCGGCCGCAACGCCGCGTCGCGGATGCGCCCGGCGCGCCCGCGGGCGGGCGGAAAGCCGGGACCGAACGGGGGCACGTCCCGCGAGGGCAGCGGCAGCGGGTAGGGACACCAGGTCGCCCACGGGCCTCCCCACCGCTCGGCGATGGCCATCGCGCCCCAGGTGTTGATGTCGATCAGGGCGAGGTCGGGCTTGAGCGCGTCCAGCCCGCGCTGGAGATCGGGCGCGTCGCGCTCGGCGCGGGCGGCGAACGTGCGCATCGCCCGCTTCTGGGCGCCGAGCGGCGTGCGCGCGCGGTAGTCGTCGGGCTCGATCCGCTCGATGGCGGGGTCGATCGGCTCCGCGTCGAATCCGCGCGCCCGTTGGGACTCGACCTGCGAGGCGAGGGTCCGGAGTGCGACGTCGTGGCCCCGTCGCTGCAGCTCGTCGAGGATGGGCGTGACCGGGAAGAGGTGGCCGCGGGCCGGTGAGGTGTAGGCGAGGATGCGCATCAGCTGGGCTCGGTCAACGGTTCCAGCAGCTCGACCAGCGCGCGCTCGGTCTGGCGCCGGCTGAGGCCGGCGTCGCGGCGCAGGAGCTTCCACGTGTAGACGTCGCACACCGCCACGAGCTGGGCGAGCCGACGGTCGCGGTTGACCCCCGCGCGTCCCGCGAGGGCCGCGCCGAAGACCCGCTCGCACCACCCGCGGTGATAGGCGCGGCCGGTGTCGACGACGACGTCCAGCCCCGGGACGCGGTGCTCCTCGGCGAGCAGGCGCAGCACCCGGTCGCCGAGGCGCTCGTAGTGGTCGGTGAGGACGCGGACCGCTCCTGCAACGTCGTCGACCGGAGCCTCGTCGCGTTGGCTGCGCACGCGGTCGACCTCGCGCCGGGCCGCAGCGGCGAACAACCCGTCGCGGCCGCCGAAGCGGCGGATGACGGTCTGCACCGTCACGCCGGCCCGCTGCGCGACGGCTTCGAGTGAGACCCCGTCGCCATCGAGCTCCCAGAACGTCGCGACGGCGGCGTCGAGGATCCGGTCGCGGGTGGCCTCCGCGGCCTCGGCACGGGCGACCATCCGGTAGGGACGCCTCGGCGCTGCCGCTTTCATGTCAATGAGACTAATGCGAAATGTCGGCGCGCGTCAAGGGGGCGTGCGGCTCGCGCGACGAGCGTTGGTCGGTCAGCGCAACCGCGGCACGAGCACGCCGACGAGCGTGGTGCCGAGCAGGACCACCGAGGAGATCACGCAGAGCCAGAGGCCCCAGCCGGCGGAGGAGTCGACGACCGACGTGCCGTTGCTCTGCACGTCGATGACGTCGGCGATCGAGATGATCACGGCGAGCAGCGAGAGGAACGCGGCGACGGCGATGAGCGAGATGCGGGCGGCCGGCGGGCCGACACGGGCGGCCCAGACGCCAACGAGGATGAGGATCAGGATCGCGAGCGTCAGCGTCACGGCGCCGTCGCGGCTGAGGCCGCCGCGGCTGGCCGAGAGATGGAACGCGCCGGTGGTCTCGACCGAGACCCAGGTCCCAATCGACCCGACGATGAGGAGCACGGCGAAGAACGCGGCCACGGCCACGACGGCGATGCGCTGCGGCGGGTACGGTCCGGCGGGCGTCCGGGCGGGGCGCTGGTAGGCGGGCGCCTGCGCATAGCCGGCTTGACCGGCCGCGGGCTGCGCAGCCCCCCACTGACCGGGTGGGGGCGGCGGCCCGGCGCCGGCCTGACCGGCGCCGGGAGCGATGCGCGTGGCACCCGGCTCCGCGGCGGCCGGCTGCGCGCCTGCGGCAGGGCCAGGGGCAATCCGCGTCGCATCGGGCTGAGCGGGCGCAGCCTGAGGTTGCCCGGCTCCGGGTGGAGCGGCCCCGGCTTGGCCCGCTGCCGGCGCGATCCGCGTGGCGTCCGGCTGCGCGGGCGCGGCCTGCTGCGGCGCGGCCGGCTGGGCGACGTGCTCGGTCCACTGGTTGCCGTCCCACCAGCGCTTGCCGCCGGGGGTCTGCGGGTCGTCGTACCAGCCGGGTGCAGCCATGGCGCGCAACCTAACCGGTTCGACGGCGGCGCGGGATTACGGTTTCGTCTCGTGTTCGTCGCCATCGACTGGTCGGGGCGGCGCGGGGCCGACCAGCGCCGCGCCCTGTGGCTGGGCACGGCACGCGAGGGCGCGCTCGTGCGCCTCGAGGGCGGCCGCACGCGGGCCGAGCTCGTCGACCTGCTCATCGCCGCGGCCGACCGCGACCCCGATCTCGTCGTCGGGCTCGACTTCGCGTTCTCGCTGCCGGCCTGGTACCTGCGCGGGCACCGGCGGGCGCCGCGCCAGCTCTGGTCCGCGCTCGCCGACGAGGCCCTGACGCCGGCGATGCAGCACGCCGGCCTCGCCGCCTGGATGAACCGCCCCGAGCCGCCGTTCTGGACCACGGCCGCGGGCCACGCGGCGCTCGGAGACCGCGAGCCGTTCCGCCGCACCGAGCTCGACGTCCGCGCGCCCGGCGTGCAGCCCAAGTCGGTGTTCCAGCTCGTCGGCGCCGGCCAGGTCGGCCGCGGCTCGCTCTACGGGATGCAGGCCCTGCACCGCCTCGCCGCTGCCGGCTTCTCCGTCTGGCCCTTCGATCCGCCCGCCCGGCCGCTCGTGGTCGAGATCTTCCCCCGCCTGCTGACGCGCGCGGTGGTCAAGAGCAGCCAGGCCGCCCGCGCGCGCTACCTCGCCGACGTCGCGTTGCCGCCCGCCCTGCACGCCCACGCGGAGGCGAGCGAGGACGCCTTCGACGCGGCGATCTCCGCGCTGGCGATGGAGCGCGGGTTCGGCCCGCTCGCCGAGGAGCCCGCCTACGCGCTGGAGGGAAAGATCTGGACCCCCGACTCAGGTCACTAGCAGCTCGCCACGCGCTGGCGCACCGTCACCGTCCGCCCGCCACGCAGCCTCGTCACGATCTTGACCGCCGAGGTCCCGGCCGGGATCCGCACCCGCGCCTGGCTGTGGCCGTGGTGCATGCGCGCGAGCACGCGCCGGCCCGCCGTCACCTTCGCGCTGCGCAGCTGGCGCCGGTAGCGCCGCGCGACCTTCACCACCACGCTCCGGCGCGGACGGCACGGGCGCGACGCCGCCGGCGAGGGCGGCGCGCCGCCGCCCGCATCGACCTTCGCCGGGTCGACCGTCGGCAGCTCGACATGGACGTTGGACAGCGTCACGGCCCCGCCCGGGCGTGGATGTCGTAGGCGGTGGTGGAGGCGACGATCTGCAGGGTCAGGCTCTCGCCCGGCTTCGTCGTCGCCGACACGACCTCGAGCGGCCGCGTCACCGAGTGCTGCGCGCCGTCCAGCGTCACCGGGATCGGCGTGATCTGGTTGCCGAGCACCTTGCCGCTGGCGTCGTCGACGATCTGGCCGTAGACCCGCCCGTCGGCGTTGGGCGCCACACCGGAATAGGTCAGCGTCACCTGCGGCGGCCCCACCACCAGGGTCGGCGTGGAGGGGCGGCGATGGGCACGTTGACCGCGTTCTGCGCCTTGGTGGCGGCGAGCGGCGCCGCGATGGCCGCGATCTCCCCGGCGCCCGGCGGCGGCACCGCCGGCCCCGACCCGCCTGCGTTGACCAGCGGCAGGGTCCCGTTGCCGTCGGCGGTCAACGGCGTGCTCGCCGGCAGGTTGACGTTGGGCGCACTGAACGACCGGCCGTCCTGGTCGAGCCACTCGAAGCCCGGGCCGGTGTCGACGGATGTGTCGCCGCGCAGGTAGCGCGCGAGCCAGGCCAGCGTGTCGCGCTCGATCCGCCCGGTGTCGCCGGGATCGGTCAGGCAGGCCGCGTGGCCGCCGCAGAACCAGAGCATCTTCGTGGGCACGCCGTTGTGCTCCACGATGGCGTGGTTGCGGAGCGCCTCGTCGAGGGTGAACAGCGTGTCGGCGGTGCCCTGGATGAAGAAGGTCGGGATGCGGATGCGGTTGATCAGCGCATCGCCGGGCCCGCGCGACTCGAACCAGGCAACGTCGTCGGGCGACAGGCGCCCCGTCGTCGTACCTGACGTGAATGCACTCGTGATGTGCGGGTCCAGCCGCGCGCCCACCGCCGTGGCCGCGGCGTAGAGGATCGCCGACCAGCCGCTCTTGACCGTGTCGTCCTTGTAGAGGGCGGTGTACAGCGAGTTCCAGGCGATGTCGGGGACCATCGCGTCCACGCGCCGGTCGATCGCCGCCGTCACCAGCTGGATGAGGTCCCCGTACGAGCCGCCCACCATGCCGACCCGCGGGTCGTTGGGCCCGTCGAGCTGGGCCTCGGGCTGGCGCGCGACGTAGTCGATGAGCGCCTGGACGTCGCGGCCCTCGGCGTCGGGGCTGTCGACCTGGGCCGTGCCGCCCGAGGCGCCGAAGCCGCGCGGATCCCAGGTGAGCACGTTGTAGCCCGCCTTCAGCAGCGGCGCGAGGCCGACGACGCCGAGCGTCGGATCGGTGGGCGAGCTGGTGTCGGTCGCCCCCGACATCGACCAGCCCGGCCCCTCGAGGATCGTCGGCGCCTTGCCGCCCTGCGGTGCGGGGAAGAAGTGCAGCGCGATCTTCGTGCCGTCGAACGAGGTCACGCCGTCGTCGCGGGCAAAGGCCGCCGGCGCGCCGACCAGCGTCGCGAGCACGGCGACGAGCGTGGCGACGGTCAGGCGCATGACCCGCAACCGTAATCCGGTGCGGTGGTGCGCGCGCCGCTCCTACGTTGCTCCTACACCGCGCTAAGGCTGGCCTTGAGGTCGGGCCGGACCCTTCCCGCCATGTCCGCAGCCGTCCCCCACCCCCGTCTCGCCGCGCGCCGGGCGCGCACGCGCAGCATCCGCCTGACGATCGTGGCCCTCGCCGTCGCGCTGTTCCTGTGCCTGTGGGCGCTGATCTTCGGCGTCCTGGCCAGCGGCCACGATCCCGGCCTGACCGCCAAGCACGCCAGCGCGACGCAGAGCGCGTCGCCCGCGACCTCGAGCGGCTCGAGCGGCTCATCCGGCTCGACCGACTCGCTCGGGTCCACCGACTCGAGCGGTTCGTCCGGCTTCGACTCGTCCGGGTCGAGCTCCGGCTCCGACTCGTCGGGCTCGGGCTCGAGTTCCTCGGCGCCATCGCTCAGCACCCACCAGTCCTGACCGGGGAAAGGCGGGGGGCCGAAGCGTCCCTGCCTCGACCTCCGCCGCCGGAGGAGTGCCGCGCCCTTGGAGAGAACGAGCGCGACGCCCGCATAACGGCGTCGCCCCTCGGACGCCGCTGTCTGCGCTGCGGCCAGAAGCATGCATGGACCATGCCTCCGGACCGACCCCCGCTGTCAGGCTCCGGACGCCCCCGTCGGGGAAATTGTCCGCGGTCAGACCGAACGCTCAGGCGACGAGGACCTGCCCGAGGTGGCGGTGCGACGGGCAATATCCCGTCCCTTCCACCGGGCGACGGGCGCACTGTGTCCCGTGGCGGGTCGTCG
>Ga0207708_10002100_pt1 | contig 14670 bp, 12 predicted proteins | sample KBSK5101metaG_FD_184340 | JGI IMG/M metagenome (GOLD analysis project Ga0207708, IMG submission 184340) | Corn, switchgrass and miscanthus rhizosphere microbial communities from Kellogg Biological Station, Michigan, USA - KBS K5-10-1 metaG... | ecosystem: Host-associated > Plants > Roots >...
CCGGCCGTGAACGCGCGCGATCGCATCGGCGCGGGCCCCTGGTACAACAAGAACGGGCAGCTCATCGCCAACAACGTGGCGGATCTGCACGGCGACGTCGAACGCGATCGCAACTCGATCAACAAGACGTTCGCGCTCACGGAGAAGGGCACCGTCGTGAACGGCGTGGGCGACACGCCGAACCAGCACGACATCCTGACGGGGTCCGACTCGTTCGGGCGCGCGCGCGCTGGCACCGAGGACAACACCTGCAGCAACTACACGAGCAACCAGGATCCGCCGCAGGGCACACCCCGTGGCCAGGGCCCTGGGGTGTGGCTGGGGCACGTCGATCGCACCGGCGGCGGCAACTCGTCGTGGAACGCCACGCACAAGTCGGCGGGCTGCAGCCAGCCGTCGCTCGTCAGCACGGGCGGGGCGGGACTGCTCTACTGCTTCGCGGCGAACTGATTAGGGGTTTTCCCGAGGAAGGACCAGGACGAAACTGTGCGCGGCCCGCGTTCTCCGCGGGCCGCGTCTGTCAGCTTTCGGTGTCTTCGACTTGCCAGTCTGCCAGGGGCTGCGGGCCCAACTTGATGTCGGCGATGTCGGGGTCGATACCGTCGATTTTGGGACCGGCGGTCGCCTTCCGCTCTTTCGCATCGCGACGGCGGGCTGACTTCATCTGGCGGCGCTCGGCGAGCGATTTCTCGCGCTCTCGCTTCGCGGCAGTGGGTCGGGCGTTCGGGGCCATAGCTCAGTTCCTTGGCGCTCGCCCGGAATCGGGCGTAGCCTCAGAATACACGATCCCGTGGCTGAGCCAGTGCCCAAAAGCGCCCGACACCAGGGCCTCGCTCCATCTCCGCGCCAAACGGCCGATTTCACGTCTGACATCTTCTTCGACTAAGGATCACGAGTGCGAGAACTGCCGAACCGCGTCCATCGCCTGAACGAACTGGCCAACGACCTCTGGTGGAGCTGGAATCGGACTGCACGCAACGTGTTCCGGCGTCTCGACTACGCGCTCTGGCGCCAGACCGCGCACAACCCGGTGAAGATGCTGTCGGCCATCTCGAACGACGCGCTGGCGCGTGCCGTGGCCAGCGTGGAGTGGCTGCAGCTCTACGACGAGGCGCTCACCGGGCTGGACGCCGCCCGCACGGCGCGCAACACCTGGTGCGCACGCGAGTACCCGACGCTCACCGCCAACGCGATCGCGTACTTCTCGGCGGAGTTCGCGCTGCACCAGTCGTTGCCGATCTACGCCGGCGGCCTCGGCGTGCTGGCCGGCGACCACTGCAAGGAGGCCAGCGACCTGGGCGTGCCGCTCGTCGGCATCGGGTTCATGTACCCGCAGGGCTACTTCCATCAGGTCATCTCCCCCGACGGGTGGCAGGAAGAGCGCTACGAACGGCTCAACTGGGAAGACGCGCCGATCGAGCCGGCGCTGACGCCCGACGGCAAGCCGTGCGTCAGCGCGGTACCGCTCGGCGATCGCACGGTGCTCGCCGCCGTGTGGCGCGTACGCGCGGGACGCGTCACGCTGTACCTGCTCGACACCGACCTGCCGGAGAACGCGCCGCGCGATCGCGAGCTGTCGGCCCGGCTCTATGGCGGCGATCGCGACACGCGCCTGCAGCAGGAGATCGTCCTCGGCATCGGCGGCGTGCGCGCCTTGCGGGCGCTCGGGCTCGCGCCCGCGCTCTACCATCTGAACGAAGGGCACGCTGCCTTCGTGGTACTGCAGCGCATCCGTGACCTCTGCGAGCACGGGCAGACCTTCGACACCGCGCTGGCCGAAGTGCGCCGCACCACCGTGTTCACCACGCACACACCGGTCCCGGCCGGGCACGACGCGTTCTCGTTCGGCATGGTCGAGGGGCACCTGGCCGGGCTGTGGGGCGACCTCGGCGACAACCGCGCGCGTTTCCTCGATCTCGGCTCGCACGACAACGGCGCCGGCCCGATGTTCAACATGACCGCGCTCGCGATGCGGTCGGCCGCGTCGGTGAACGGCGTGAGCCAGCTGCACGGCGAGGTGACGCGGCAGATGTGGCAGCCGCTGTGGCCGGGGCTGCCGGTGAACAAAGTGCCGGTCAAGTCGCTCACCAACGGCGTGCACGTGCCCACCTGGATGTCATCCGAGATCGCGCGGCTGCTCGACCGCTATCTCGGGCCGGACTGGAGCGAGAACCACGACGACCCGGCACTGTGCGACCGCGTGCTCGACATTCCCGACGAGGAGCTGTGGAACGCGCGGGTCGCGCTGCGGACGTTCCTCTTCCAGTTCGTGCGCGAGCGGGCGCGCCTACGGTGGACCACCGAGGGCGGCGCGGCGGCGCGCGTGGTGGCCGCGGGCACGATGTTCGACCAGAGCGCGCTCACCATCGGCTACGCGCGCCGCTTCACCGGCTACAAGCGGCCCGAGCTGCTCTTCACCGATCCGCAGCGCCTGGCGGCGATTCTCAACAAGTGGGGCCGTCCGGTCCAGTTCGTCTTCGCCGGCAAGGCGCACCCCGCCGACGACATCGGCAAACACCACCTGCAGCACATCTACCACCGCGCGCTCGACCCGATCTTCGGCGGCCGCATCGCGGTGGTGGACGACTACGACCTGCACGTGGCGCACTTCCTCGTGCAGGGGTGCGACGTGTGGCTGAACAACCCGCGCAAGCCGCTCGAGGCGAGCGGCACGAGCGGCATGAAGGCCGCCATCAACGGCACGCCGCACCTGTCGATCGGCGACGGCTGGTGGGCCGAGGGGTTCACCGGCGAGAACGGCTGGCTCATCGACGGCACCGCGAATCCGGAGGACCACGGGGCCCAGGACTGGGCCGACGCGCAGGCGCTCTACACGCTGCTGGAGCAGCAGATCGTGCCCGCGTTCTACGACCGCGACGGCTCCGGCATCCCGCGGCGCTGGCTGCAGACCGTCAAGCAGTCGATCCGCACGGTGCTCCCCCGCTTCAGCGCCCGGCGCATGGTCAAGGAATACGTGCGCGAGATGTACGTGCCCGCCCTTAGATCGAATCTGGAGGGAGCTAGGGAGCTGGGGGGCTGAGGGGCTGGAGAGTGATCTCCCCTCTCCGCCCTCTCTGCCTTCTCCGCCCTCTCCGCCCGGTATACTCGTGGGATGGCTCGTAAATCAGGCGTCGAGAAGGCCAAGTGCGCGTTGTGCGGCGCCAAGGACATCTCGGAACCGCGCGGCGAGGAACGCTACTGCCGCGACTGCTGGGAAAAGAAGATTGCGGTCGAGGAAGTGGTCGCCCGCGAGTTCGCGCTGAAGCGCTACATTCGCGCGCACAGTGCGGAGAAGTACCTCGTATACCACTCCACCATCAAGCGGCCCACCGGCCAGATCATGGTGGTGGACGACGGCTACGACCTCTTTCTGACGATGGTGCTCTACCCCAACTTCGGCTGGGACGAGCCCGCCTACCACCTCGAAGGCGATCCCGAGGGCCGCACCTTCGCCGAGGTCCTGGTGGACGTAGTGGCCACCGAGGTGATCGAACCGTGGGGCGGCGGCAAGTGGCACCTCGAAGTGTTTCGTTCCCTGAACCCCGAACCGGAGGACTGGAACGGCGAGATGTAACTGGCTACAATTCGTCGCGACGGGCGCGCGGGTGCGCCCGCGGCCGGGCGGCAGACCGGGCCTTTGCACCACGCGATGGAAAGGATCATGGTTATGACTCGCTATCTGTGCACCGTGCTGGCCCTCACCGGCGGACTCCTGCTCACGGCCGGCGCGCCCTCCGCGCAGGCTCAGGACGCGGCCAGACCGAAACTCATTTCACCGGTACGCGGGAGCGCTGAACTCGGCTTCACCAACGCCGTCCGCAAGAAGGAAGGCAACGTGTGGATTGCCACCTTCAAGGTGAAGAACCTCGCGGCGGGCCCCATCGCCGGCCTCCGCATCGAAGAATTCTGGTACGACAAGGGCGGCGAGATCATCGCGGGCGCCGAGCCGTTCCGCTACCGCAAGCCGCTGGCGCCGGGCGAAGTGATCGAAGTCGTGCTGAAGACGCAGGCCAATCCGAAGATGCAGCGCTCGCAGCTGAAGTTCAGCCACGGCGACGGCAAGAACGACCAGATCAAGCCGAAGCTGATGCCGAAGCTGTAGTCACACTGCCCAGATGTTGAGGGCAGCAGTGATCAGCAACGCATTCACGAAGTCGATGCCGAAGGCGCCGACGAGCGGGACCACGAGATAAGCCTTCGGCGCCGGCCCGTACCGCTCGACCAGCGCGCCCATGTTGGCCACGGCGTTGGCGGTCGTGCCGAGCATGAAGCCGCAAAAGCCGCCCGACATCACGACCGCGTCGTAGTCGCGCCCCATGAACCGCGGGACCACCCAGATACAGAGGGCCGCCACCAGGGCGACCTGCGCGGCAAGGATGACGAGCAGCGGAATCACGGCGCCGGCCAGCTGCCACAAGCGCAGCGTCATCAGCGCCATCACGAGGAAGATCGAGAGCGCCACCGTACCCAGGTCGTCGATGGTGCGCTGCGAAATGCCGACGGCCCCCGCCACGTCGTCGAGATTCCGGATGACAGCGGCGACGATCATCGCGCCGATGTAAGCGGGCAAGGTCCAGCCGACGGCGGCAAAGCCGGCGCTCACCCACCCGCCCGCGCCCACCGCCACGAGCAGGACGACCAGGTGTTTGAGCAGGCTGTACGCCTCGGCGTCCTCACCGGCGGGCACCGCCGCCGGCGGTTCGTCCATCTGGCGCTCGGCCAGCGCCTCGAGCGTCGAGGCCGGACGCGTCGGCACGAGCGTGGCGTGACGTCCCAGAAGATACGTGGCAATCGGTCCGCCGATCAGGCCACCGGCCACGATGCCGACCATGGCCGCCGACACCGCCAGCGTCGCGGCGCCACCCACACCGGCGCTCTCGAAGAGCGGCGCGAATGCGAGCCCGGTGGCCGGCCCACCCGTCAGCGTCACCGAGCCGGCGAGCACGCCCATCAACGGATGCTCGCCGAGCAGCCAGGCGACGCCGCCGCCGACCACGTTCTGGAGCGCGGCGGACACCGACGCGATGATCATCATCACCAGCACCAGCGGCCCGCCGCGCGCCAGCACGCGCAGGCTCGCACCGAAGCCGACCGATGCAAAGAAGGCGTTCTGGAGCGGCACCTGCAGCGCGGTGTCGAACGCCAGGAGCGGCGGCGTGCCGCGATTGATGAAGGCGAAGAGCGCGGCCATGGGCAGGCCGCCCACGACCGGCGCCGGGATGTTGTAGCGCGCCAAGAGCGGCACGCGCTTCTTGAGCCAGTAGCCGAGAAACAGCGCGGCTCCAGCGAACGCGACCGTTTGAATGAGGTCCAGGGTCACGGTGAAGGCGCGAGATCGGCGTGGGACGGGCCGCCTGAAGGCGGCCCCTACTTAATCCGGATCTGTATGTCGCGGCTCGCCACGCTTTCGGTGCCGACGCGCGACTTGCCTTCGACGTGCAGCACGTAGAGGCCGGGCGTCAGATCGCTCAGCGGCAGCCGTCCGGCGAACCCGTAGCCTCCGCCGCCCTTGACCTCGCCCGACTCCCGCTCTTCGCTCGCCGTCAGCACCACGCGGCCGTCGCCGGCGCGCAGTTCGGCCTTCAGATCGACCTTGTGCGGGTTGTTGGCGCCGTTCTCGTAGAACTCGGTGAAGAACATCAGCGTGTCGCCCGCCGTGAACTCGCGCGTCGCCACCGGCGGACCCGGCAGGAAGTCGCCGAGCGGATTCTTGGCGCGAACCGTGGGCGTCAGCGACGCCGCCACCGACGTGATCGCCACGCCGCTCATGGCGAACGAGTCCTTGTAGAAGTCCGGAATCTCCAGGTCGTAGAGCACGCTGCCCGCCTTGCCGGACGCGTTGGCCGCGGCCAGGCGCAGCTGGTACTTGCCGGGCGGCAGGTTCATCTGCGTGAGCAGGCGGAACCCGTTCTCTCTCGCGCTCTTGTAGGTGTCGGGCTTCAGCGCCAGTTTGGCCGTGCTGCGCTCGCCCGGAAACACCTTGCCGGTGGAATTGGTGGCGGCGTTGGCGATCTCGAGCGACTCGTTGAACGTGCCGTTGGCCTCGACGAAATCGAGCTTCGACGCGTCGAGCTCGATCACCACGGCCACCGCGGCGTTGGGCGCCTCGCCTTTGTACGCGCCGGCAAAGACTTTCACCGGCATGCCGGCCACGGGCAGCGGACTCGCGATCGCCGACGTGAGGGCCGGATTCGTGCCCGGCGCCGGGTCCGCCGGCCGGCGGCCGCGGGCTTCGTAGTAGCCGTTGCGGGCCCGCACCACGCGGAGGCCCGGACGCGTCACACGCACCTGAATCTTGCGGTAGCGGCCGTCGCGCCGGCTGTTCGTCGAGTAGTAGCCGAGCAGGTAGTACTGGCTGTTCTCCTGCACGATGCGGTCGAAGGCGCTGTTGAAGTCGTTGCGGTTCAGCGCCGCGAAGCCGCCGGTGTTGGCCGCGAGCACGCGGAGGCTGTCCTGCGACAGGCGCAGCTCGTTCTGCAGCGAGTTCAGGCCGGCGCCCTGCTCGGGAAAGGTGGAGCTCTGGGTGATCAGGTCTTCGGACCCCGTGCTCAGGCCGCGCGGATCGATGGCGTAAATACTGACGTTGCCGCGCGTGGCGGAGGCGATGGCGTCGTGGGTGTCGAGCAGCACCGCCGACGCGGTGGAGCCCGCCAGTCCGACCGCCTCGTGGATGTCGAAGTCCACGCCCTCGCCCACGAGCAGCAGCGCCTTGCGGCGGCCGCGCACGTTGGCCATGAACTCGGCCAGCTTCCGCACGGTGCCCATGGCGTTCCGCGCGTTGAAGCTGCGCTCCATCATGTCCTTGTCGTCGCCCACCTGGAGGCCGCCCGTATCCGGGTTCACGCGGACGCCTTCGATCTTGTTGATCGTCGCCGACGGCAGCTTCCGCCCCACGAACTTGTCCACCGCCGCCATCAGCAGCCGCGGGTTGTTGGTGAAGTCCTGCGACCCGTTGCTGCGCCCCGTGAAGACGATGGCCGCCAGGTCGTTGGTGCCGAAGCTGCGCTCGAAGAAGCGCCGCATGGCGGCCTTGACGCGCGGCGTGCGGGTGAATTCCGTGTGCAGGTCGTCGAGCACGATCAGGTAGATCCGCCCCTCGATGTGATCGTTGGTCTGGACGTCCTGTTCGAGCGGCGCGGTCGCGAAGAGCGGGCGTTCGGCGCGCTCGATCGGAATGTTGACGAGCGCGAACGACGTCACCTTCTGCGGCTTGCCGTCCTCGAGCACTTCGAATTCGTCGGCCTTGAGATCGTTGACCGGGTTGCCCTGCGCGTCGGTCACCAGGACGTCGGCTTCGACGTAGTCCACTTCGACGCGGAAGATGACCGGAGGCGTGGCGTCCTGCGGCGCGGCCGGCGCCGGGGCCGCCGCCTGTTGGGCCCAGAGCACGCCGGTGGAAAGGGCGGCAGCGGCAGCGACTGAGAGAACGAGGCGCTTGGTCATAGATGTCTTCAAGGGGCTGGCCTGGCGATTATAGGCAGACTTTCAGTGCCTTCACAGCGTCAGACCTCTATACTTCTGGACGCCATGGCGCTCGACCTCCCGGCCATCCAGCGCGCGCTCCGCGAGAGCGGGCTCGACGGGTGGCTCCTTTACGATTTTCACGGCTCCAACCCGATTGCCACGCGGCTGTCGGGCGTGGATCGGGGCGCCCACCTCACCACGCGCCGCTGGTACTACCTGATCCCCCGGGAGGGCGAACCGCGCGCCCTGGTACACGCCATCGAACGGCACAATCTCGACCTTTTGCCGGGCCGGAAGACCGTGTACGGCCGCCGCGAGCAGCTCGAGGCCGGGCTCACGGAACTCCTGAAAGGCGTCAAGCGCATCGCGATGGAGTACTCGCCGGAGTGCGCCATCCCTTACGTGTCGAGGGTAGACGCCGGCACGGCCGAGGCCATCAAGGCGCGCGGCGTGGAGATCGTGTCGTCGGGAGACCTCGTGCAGGCATTCGAGGCCGTGTGGACGCCGGAGCAGCTCGAATCGCACCGCGTGGCGTCCCAGGCGCTCTACCGGATCAAGGACAAAGCCTTTGCCGCGGCCGCCGCCGCGCTGCGAGCTGGCGCGCCGCTCACCGAGTATCAACTGCAGCAGCAGATGGTGGCGTGGTTTGCCCAGGAGGGGCTGGTCTCGGACTCGGCGCCGGTGGTTGCGGTCGGCCCCCACGCGGGCAACCCGCACTACCTGCCCACCGAGGCGAGCGCGTCGGTCATCGGGCCCGACGAGCTGCTGCTGCTCGACCTGTGGGGCAAACTGGCACAGACGGGCGCGGTGTTCGCCGATATTACGTGGGTGGGGTTCACCGGCCGCGACGTGCCCGCGCCCATGGCCAAGGCGTTCGACGCCGCCGCCCGGGCGCGCGATGCCGCGGTGGAGCTGGTGCAGGCCGCCGCGCGAGACGGGCGGGACCTGCGGGGATGGGAAGTGGACCGGGCTGCCCGGGCCGTTCTGGTGGCCGCCGGGTTCGAGGCGCAGGTGCTGCACCGCACGGGGCACAGCCTGGGCGAAAGCGTCCACGGAAACGGCGCGCACCTCGATGATTTCGAGACCCACGACGACCGGCGGCTGCTGCCGGGAACTGGATTCACGGTCGAGCCGGGCGTCTACCTGGCCGACTTCGGCGTTCGCACGGAAATCAACGTATTTCGCGGGGACCGCGAGGCGCTCGTGACCGGGCCGTGCCAGGGCGCCATCGTCCCGCTGCTATCATGAATCAGCCGTCTTCTGCCGGGCGTCGCGCGGCGGGGGCGTGGAGGGCGTAATGCTGAACCGGAAGATCACGTTGCTGTATTCCCTGCCGATCGTGCTGATGTCGGTACTCGTCGGCATGATCATCGCGTCGCGGCTCGATATCTCGCCGACGTCGAGCGCGCAGACGGTGGCGGCGCCACCGATGAACAGCGCTCCGCTGACGGGGCCGCTGTCGGCGTCCACCTTCCGCGACATCGCCAAGCTGGCGTCGCCCGCGGTGGTGAACATCCGCACCGAGTCGCGGCAGCGCACGCAGGACCTGTCCGACTTCTTCGGCGGGGGCAGCGGCGACCTCTTCGAGCGGTTCTTCGGCACCCCGAGCCCGCGCGGCGGCGGCCAGGGCGGCCAGGGCGGCCAAGGCGGTCAGGGCGGGGGGCAGGGCCGGCAGCAGGCGCCCCGCGAGCGCGAGCAGGTCGTGCAGGCGGCCGGCACCGGGTTCATCATCGACAAGGCCGGGTTCATCCTCACCAACAACCACGTGGTCGAGGGCGCCACCAAGATTGAAGTCTCGCTCTACGGCGAGGACGAAGACCAGGAATACGAGGCGCGCGTCGTCGGACGTGACCCGCTGACGGACAGCGCCCTCATCGAACTCACCCAGAAGCCCAGTCACACGCTGCCCGAGATCAAGTTCGGCGATTCGAGCCAGATGCAGCCCGGCGACTGGGTGATGGCGATCGGCAACCCCTTCGGCTACGCGCACACGGTGAGCGTCGGCGTCATCAGCGGCCTCGATCGGCCGTTCCAGGTGGCCAACCGCCGTCAGGCGCAGGTGCTGCAGACCGACGCCGCCATCAACCCCGGCAACTCGGGCGGCCCGCTGCTCAACATCCGCGGCGAAGTGATCGGCATGAACACCGCCATCATCACCGACGGGCAGCGCCAGGGGAACATCGGCATCGGCTTCGCGATCCCCAGCAACACCGTCCGTGATCTGCTGCCGCAGCTCCGCAGCGGGAAGATCACCCGCGGCCGCATCGGCGTGGAAATCAAGGCGGTGCCGCGCGAAGCGCTCGACGAGTTCGGCCTCAAGAACCGCGACGGCGCGCTCGTCGGCGCCGTCTCCTCCGGCGGCGCGGCCGCCAAGGCCGGCATGGAACCGGGTGACGTCATCCTGTCCTACAACGGCAAGGCGGTGAAGAACAGCAACGAGCTGGTGTCGATGGTCACGGCCACCCGGCCCGGCACCGCGGTGCCGGTGCGCATCATGCGCGACGGCAAGGAGCAGACGCTCACCGTCACCGTGGACGAACTCGATCTCGAGGCCGAGCAGGGCGCCACCCAGCAGTCGCGTTCGCGCGGCGGACGTGGCGGCGCTCCCGAGCCGGAGACGACGGCCGGCTTCGGGCTGACGCTCAACAACATCACGCCGGACATCGCGCGCCAGCTGCGGCTCGAAAGCTCGCGCGGCGCCGTGGTGGTGGACGTCGATCCCAACAGCCCGGCGGCCCGCGCCGGCCTCAGTGAGGGCGACGTGGTGCTGCGCGTCGGCAGAACGCCGGTGGCCAACGCCGCCGAGGCGCAGCGCGAGCTGGGGAAGGTGCCGTCGGGCGGCACCGCGTTCCTGCGCGTCCTCCGCGACGGGCAGGAAACGTTCGTCACCATCACGAAGGAGTAGGCTCTCTCCGCTCCATGCTCGAGCGCGAAGTCAAGATCAAGTTCGCCGATCCTGACCGCGCTCGGGCCGCTCTCGCCAAGATCGGGGCCGTGCCGCTGCGGCCCCGCCGCCTTCAGGACGACACCCTCTTCGACACACCGGACGGCGTGCTGCGCGCCAAGCGCGCCGTCGTCCGCCTGCGTCGCGAACCCGACCGCGCCTTCGTCACCTACAAGGGGCCGGTACAGCCCGGGACGATGAAAATCCGCGAGGAGCAGGAAACCGAAGTCGGCGACGCCGAAGTGTTGCGCCGCATCCTGAAGGAGCTCGGCCTGCACGCCTGGTTCCGCTATCAGAAGTTTCGCGAGGAGTTTCAGGCGCCGGGCGTCATCATCGCGCTCGACGAAACCCCGGTCGGCACCTATCTCGAACTCGAAGGCTCGGAGGAAGGCATCCTTACGGTGGCCGACGCGCTGGGCTGCTCGCCGGCCGATTTCATCCTCAACTCCTATCGCGGGCTCTTCACGGCGTTCGCCCAGACCCACCACATCACCGCCCGCGACATGCTGTTCGACGCCGGCGACGCCACCCGGGCATGATTCCCGCGCTGGTGCTGACGGCCGGCCTGGCCACGCGCCTGCGGCCGCTCTCGCTCGTGCGCGCGAAAGCCGCGCTGCCGGTGGCCGGGCAGCCGCTCGTCGTGCGCATCCTGCGGTGGCTGCGCGCCAACGGCGTCACCGACGTCGTCCTCAACCTGCACCACGCTCCCGAGACGCTCACGCGCATCCTCGGCGACGGCCAGGACCTCGGGCTGCGCGTGCGCTACTCGTGGGAGACGCCGGTGCTCGGCTCGGCGGGTGGTCCCAGGCGCGCGGCGCCCATCCTGGGGGCGTCGCGGTTCCTGATCGTCAACGGCGACACGCTCACGAACCTCGATCTCGCCCCGGTCTTCGCCCACCACGAGCGGTCCGGCGCGCTGGTGACGATGGCCGGCGTCCCCAACCGCGAGCCGGACAAGTACTCCGGCCTGATTGCCGGGCCGGACGGCGCGTTCGCCGGCGTGGCGCCGCGCGGGTCGCAGCAGGCGTCGTTCCACTTTTTCGGCGTCCAGGTGGCCGAGGCCGCCGCCTTCGACACCGTGCCGCCGGACACGCCGTACGAGTCGGTGGCGGCGCTCTACCCGGCGCTGAACGCCACGCGCCCGGGCAGCGTGCGCGTGTGCCCGGTACAGGCCGAGTCCCACGACATCGGCACGCCGCTCGACTACTTCCGGACGTCGATGGCGTTTGCGGAGCGCGAAGGCACACGCCCGGCGGGAGACTCGATCCTCTGGGACGGCGTCGAGATCGGCGAGGGCGCCGTGGTCGACCGCTGCATCGTCACCGACGGCGCCAGGATTCCCGCACGTTCGACCTGGACGGGCCAGATCATCCGCCGGCTCGACGGCGCGCTCGCGTCGGGTGAACACGCCGCCGGCAACCTGGCGGTATCCTCACTCTGGTAGCTGCAGGCCTTCAGGCCTGCCGAGGGCGACTTTGACCACGACAGCCACCGACGTCCGTACCCGTATCGATCTCTTCCTGTCTCAGTGCGGGCTCGCCGAGCGCGGCGCGTCGGTGGTGGCCCTCACGGGCGACGCGTCGGATCGCCGCTACTTCCGGCTGCTGCTGCCGCAGGAGGCGTCGCAGGTGCTGGCCGTGCATCCCGGCGGGATCGATTTCGAGCAGCTGCCGTTCGTCAACGTGGCGAAGCTGCTGGCCTCGATGCCGGTACCGGTGCCGCGCATCCTCGCGCACTCGAACGAGCTCGGCATCATCGCGCTCCAGGACCTGGGCGATGTGACGCTGCAGGCGCATCTCGGGGCGGCGACGCCGGCGGAGCATGCGGCCCTCTATCGGGAGGCCGTGGGCCTGATCGCCACGCTGCAGCGCCGCGGGGCCGAGCTCGCTGGGCCCGGCTATGTGCCGTACGGCATCGCATTCGACGTGGAGAAACTCACGTGGGAGCTGAACTTCTTCGTGAAGCACTTCCTCGAGGCGTATCGCGGCGCGACGTTCAGCGACGCCGCCCGCACGGCGCTCGCCGTGGAGTTCGCGGCCCTGGCCGGCGAGCTCGCCGCCGAACCGCGAGTGCTGTGTCATCGCGACTACCACAGTCGCAATCTGATGCTCCACGACGGGCAGCTTTACATCATCGACTTCCAGGACGCGCGCCTGGGGCCGGACACCTACGACCTGGTGTCGCTGCTCCGCGACTCGTACGTGGATCTGACCGACTCCCAGGTGGACGAACTCATCGCCTACTTCCTGGCGCTCCGCGGTCAAGGCGCCGGGGCCGGCGCTGGCGACGGCCAGCTGTTCCGCACCCGCTTCGACGTCATGGCGCTGCAGCGCAACCTGAAAGCGCTCGGGACGTTCGGCTTCCAGGCCGCCACGCGCGTCAACCCGGTGTACATCCAATACATCCCGCGCACGCTCGCCTACGTCCGCGCCAACCTCGAGCGTCAGGCACGCTTCGCCCGCCTGCGCGAGCTGCTCGCCGACGCGCTGCCGGAGCTTCGTTCGTAGCTGCAGGCCTTCCGCCTGCGCTAAAGCTACGGCGGACAAGTCAGGCCTGCCCCGCCGCGATAAGATGTTTCCACCGTGGGCGATCGTCGCTTCGGGCTCTCCACGCATCTCTTTCACGATCACCGGCTGACGCGCGACCACCTCGCGCTCGTGGCGCGCCACGGGTTCGACGCGGTGGAAGTCTTCGCGACCCGCACGCACTTCGACTACCGGGACGACGCCGCCGTGACGCAGCTCGCGGAGTGGCTGCGCGAGACCGGGCTGGAACTGCACTCGGTGCACGCCCCGATCGCCGAGGCCGTGCGGCGTGGCGAGATGGTCGTGCCCTACTCCACGGCGTCGGGCGACGGCGCCCGCCGCGCCGTGGCGGTGGAGGAAGCCAAAGCGGTGCTGGGTCTGGCCGCTCGCATTCCGTTCCGCTACCTGGTGCTGCACCTGGGCGTGCCCACGGGCACGCATCCGCCTGCCAACGACAACCAGCCGGCCGCTGCACGCCACAGCCTCGAGGAGATTGCCGAAGCGGCGCAGGCCGTGGGCGTGCACGTGGCGGTGGAAGTCATTCCCAACGCGCTCTCGACGCCCGCGGCCCTGGTCAGGCTGATAGAAGACGACACCGAGGGGCTCGACGCCGGCATCTGCCTCGACTACGGGCACGCGCACCTCATGGGCGACGTGGGCGAGGCGATCGAAGAAGTCTCGGGACACCTGCTCACCACGCACGTGCACGACAACCGGCGCCGCGCCGACGACCACCTGCCGCCGTTCAGCGGCAGCATCGACTGGGACGTGGCGATGATGGAAACGCAGAAGATCGGCTACGACGGCGTGCTCATGTTCGAGGTGGCCGACACCGGCGACGCGATGGCGGCGCTGCGGCGCTGCGCCGAGGCGCGCGAGCGGCTCGCGAGCACGTTCGTGACGTTCTGACGGGCCACCTGAAGGTGGCCCCTACGTACTCGTCTAAAACGCCGCGTGGCCCGGCGTGCGTGGGAACGGAATGACGTCGCGGATGTTCGCCATCCCGGTCGCGTAGATGATGGTGCGCTCGAGACCCAGACCGAACCCGGCGTGCGGCACGGTGCCGTAGCGGCGCAAGTCGCGATACCACCAATAGGCTTTCGGATCGAGGTGCAGCTCCTCGAGACGGCGATCGAGATGGTCGAGCCGCTCCTCGCGTTGCGAGCCGCCGATGATCTCGCCGATGCCCGGCGCCAGCACGTCCATCGCCGCCACCGTCTTCCCATCGTCGTTCATCCGCATGTAGAACGCCTTGATCTCCTTCGGGTAATTCATGACAACGACGGGCGCCTTGATGTGCTCCTCGCTCAGCCAGCGCTCGTGCTCCGACTGCATGTCCATGCCCCACCCGACGGGGAACTCGAACGCTTTGCCACTCTTCTCGAGAGCGGCTATGGCGTCGGTGTAGGTGATGCGCTCGAACGGCGAGCTGACGAACGCCTCGACGCGCTTCACGCAGTCTTTGTCGATGCGATCGGCAAAGAACTTCATGTCATCGCCGCGCTCGTTCAGCACCGCGGTCAGGATGTATTTGAGAAACGACTCCGCGAGGTCGGCGTCCGCGGCGAGATCCGCGAACGCGATCTCGGGTTCGACCATCCAGAACTCGGCGAGGTGGCGGCTGGTGTTGCTGTTCTCCGCGCGGAACGTCGGCCCGAATGTGTAGACCTTCGAGAGCGCGAGACAGTAGGTCTCGACGTTGAGCTGACCACTGACGGTCAGGAACGCTTCCTTCCC
>Ga0207708_10002101_pt1 | contig 14669 bp, 15 predicted proteins | sample KBSK5101metaG_FD_184340 | JGI IMG/M metagenome (GOLD analysis project Ga0207708, IMG submission 184340) | Corn, switchgrass and miscanthus rhizosphere microbial communities from Kellogg Biological Station, Michigan, USA - KBS K5-10-1 metaG... | ecosystem: Host-associated > Plants > Roots >...
TGCGGCTGCGGCCGCAACTGCGGCTGCGGCCGGAACTGCGGCTGCGGCCGGAACTGCGGCTGCGGCCGGAACTGCGGCTGCGGCCGGAACTGCGGCTGCGGCCGGAACTGCGGCTGCGGCCGGCGCCACGACGAACGTCGAGGCTGCCGCGGTGGGCAGGATCAGTGACAGAAGCAGAAAGCCGCACCGGATGAGGAACCGTGACCACGCAGAAAGGCCAACGAACATCGCAACTCCCCCCATGAAGCTCCGCGCTACTGCGAAGTGATGAGATGGTTTCATAGACAAGGATCGGTGGCATCACCCAGTCGGATATTCAAATATCCGCATCGGGCGATCATCGCAGCCAGCCTTCACCAGGGACGACTCTCCGGCTCACAGTCAGGGCCGCGTGGACCGCCGAGTCGATCACCCATCCAGGCGAGATGCTGCCCACCATCGCCCGCCACGCCATTCGCCGTGCACTCGTCGAGGTGAGACCGCTCGGGCCGGAGTTGACCGCCGCGATGCTCATCCCGTACGCGCGGGCCGAGGGCTACCTGCCGCAGGGGTACGGCTGGAGCTCAGGCTCGACGGCGTGACGTCCAGAGAAGATCAGGTTCCCGGGTTTGCCGTGGGCTGACGATCGTCCGGCGGACGTCCTGGGCGCCCGGCGGGTCAAGCCGCATAGGGGCCGATCCGATTTCAGCCCGCGTGGCGTCATTGACGGAAATCCGTAACCGGGCGACGCTCACCACCATGCGCCAGACACGTGTTGAGCTGATTGACGACCGAGACGGTTCGGCCGCCGATGAAACCGTCGATTTCGGCCTGGACGGCATCACCTATCAGATCGACCTCAACGAGAAGAACGCAGCGGAATTGCGAGAACTGCTGCTGCCCTACACTGCCGCCGCCCGCAGGACAGGCCGGGGTGGGATCGCCCGTTTGCGGGCCGAGGGCGTCGCCGGTTCCCGACCGGCTCGGCCGGCCCGGTCGACGGCCGACCGGGAACGGCTGACCGCCATCAGGCAGTGGGGCAAGGCCAACGGGTACACCATCAGTGACCGGGGCAGGATTCCGCAGGACGTCGTCGACGCGTTCGATGCCGCCCAGAGCGCAACGGACGCGACCGCACCGGCCAAGCGATCCCGACGGGCGAAGCCCAAGACCGCACCGGAGTTCTCCAACGCTGAATGATTGACCCGGCGGTCCGAGGCGGGGCAGTTGGCGGCAAGGCGGGACTTCGTCGCGCAGCGACGCCGAGGGACAACCAGCCGTTCGACTACCCGGGTAGCCACGTCGCACGAGCGGCTCGCGGCAGACATCCCATGTTCTTGATTGTCAAGAGGTGGGTTGGTGGTGGGCCCAGGCGGTGTCCTCGTCGTAGGCGGTGTTGGTCTTGAGGCAGCCGGTCAGCGGCTACCATGACAGTACATGTGATCTTGGTGTTGCTGGCAGTCGGCCCGCGGGCCTGGATAGGCTCGGTGACCGGTCCGACCTGCGCGGCCGCGGCCAGCATCGCCTCCGGCACCGGTCCGCGCGGCCAGACGTTGAGACAAACTCTCTTGCCCGGCCCCGCTACCGCGGTTACCGTCGTGCACGCATATCCGGTGCGAAGGCGACGGTTACTTCGCGGATCCGCGGGTTGGGGTTCGAGTCCCCGAAGCCTCAGGGCCGATAGCTCAATTGGATAGAGCAGCGGACATAGTCCCGTCGCCGACTTCTGATCTCGGGTATGCACGGTACGGTCGCGTCTCGAGCCGAGCAGTCGCTCGCGTGCGGACGCCAAGGCGGTCCACCGACCACGATCCGATGAACGGATCATTCGCGACGGTAGGTAGCGAGCGACCGGCGGCAAATCAACACGCTCGAACGTCACGATCGACGGCATGACGGGACGTGCCCTGCAGCGCTGGTGGCGGTTGGGTCCAGCGGGTCCCGTCGCGGTAGATCAGATATCGCGCGAACTGAGGACACAGAACTCGTTGCCCTCCGGGTCGCTGAGTACCGTCCAGGAGGCGTCGGTGCGCTGCCCCACGTCGACCCGCCTCGCGCCGAGCCGCTCCAGGCGTGCGATCTCGGCATCGCGGTCCTGGCTCGTGTGCGGCGCCAGGTCGATGTGCAGCCGATTCTTGACGGACTTTCCCTCCGGGACCGGTACGAAGACCATGCCCGGCCCGATTCGCTCCCAGGGCGTTTCCTGCAGCAAGGCCTTGTCGACCCATGACGGGAGGATCACGCACTCGTCCTCCGTGTCATGGATGATTTGCCAGCCGAGTGCCTCCGCCCACCACCGCGCTTGCTTCTTCACATCACGGCAATCGACGACCACCGTGTACCAACGAAGCACCATCACATCCCCGATCCTCGAGTCCGTCCGGTGCCGGAGTCTGCCATGCTCGGGCAGGTCAACACCGATATGCACGCTCATCGACAGTCGATGGTCGTTGGGCGGCGATTCGCACGAATCACCACTGGGCAGCGTGAACGAACCGGGCGGCCGGTTGCTCGAGCCATTGCGTCACCCGCATCGTCAGTCCCATGTCCGCGAGGCGAGCGGTCCTCAGATTGGTCAACCGATTCGGTGTACAGGCGAGTTCGCCGGCCAGCTCTGACCAGGTGAGTTCACGCTCACGGCGGCGCTCGTCGAGGGCTGCATGTACTTGGTGGAGGTTCCAGCGCAGGCGGCGGTCCGAGCCCGGCCGCGGCAAGCGGACATCGCCCACGTCCATGACGGGGCCGCACAGGAACTCTTCCGGGGCACGGCGAAGCCAACGCAGGATGATCAGCGCGTACTGACAAGACATCGAGGCTCTCCGCCTCGCCAATCTCACGAGTGCCCCCGGGCACAACGAATGATCGGCCAGCTTCGCGTTGAGCTCCGACGACTGCTGCCACAGCTCGTCGGCAAGCGCCGTCCAGCCCAATCCGCGGTCCACCCGCTGGGCGTCGAGGGCGCTGATCAACGCGCCGCAGTCGAAGGCCGGCAAGGTCCGCGGGAACCGCGAACCCGTGAGGTCGCTGTCGACGAATTCCACCATGCCGGCACGGTAATACAGCTTCCGGACGTTCCGCTTCCGGATTGGTCGCGATCGGCCGCCCCCCGTGGCCCGCGGCCATGATCATCGAAACGAGAGGCCACCCGACGCAAACCATGATCATTCGGGCACCGATCAACGCACCGACATCGGCATGATGGCGTGACTCCGCCCGACAGGTTACGGCGGCAGGCGATGCGGAGCGTAACGATCAGCAGCTCGCCGACGCGCTCGCTCGGCGGCATGTGCGAGCACCCGATCGGGCCAGTGGCACCCGGTCGCCCGGTGCCGGCTGCCTCCTCAACGCGTCGCGTTCGGATCAGTCGGCGGTTGCTCGACCGTCATCATGGCGCCGATCAACTCGTCCCATAGATGTTCCGCGGCGGTCCGAACCTCCGGATCGAGGTTGCGATGCACGACCCACTTGGCGTCGCCCAGGCTCAAGCCGGTTCCCTCCACAACGGCCCTGGTCGCCGCCCCGGCCGTTGCCGCATCGAGCGTCTCGCTCCTGTTCGCGGTCGCGCCGTCGGCTGCCACGGCCCGGGCAGGCAACGCACCGGGCGGGGACCAACCCCGCGTAACGAGCCACCTGCGGCAGACATCCCGTACGGCCGCGCAGATTACGGCCAATTTAGATGTGCGCACGTGATCAAGGGTGCCTGCGGCCAGATCGACGAGCGATTGCGAGCATGATCGCGTACCTGCTTATCGACCTGATCATGGGGTAGAGGATCTCCCGGCGCCAGCATGCAGGGCCGTTCGACGATCGAGGTGAGGACCGGCGACGAGGCTACCGCGATCTGCGCAGCGCGTGCCCACGGGGATTCGATAAGAGAGTAGTTTGCTGTCACCGCCAGTAGCACGGCCTTAACGCTGCCGACCACGGCGAGGACCGGTGTAATCGTCACCGCGAAAGCCCGGTCATGTCGGGCTAGACGATCACGTTGACAACGTAGGTCGACGATCCCAGGTCGGCCAGCCGATGCTGCGCGGAAGGATCAGGTTGAAGGCTGAGTCTGATCGAGGGTGCCGGCGATGGCCCGGACGGGCCCTCAATTTGGTCAATTGCTCGACGCCGTCGGGGATGCGCCAGCCGACGGTGAGTTTGACCGGTTGATCGCTGGGGCGGCGTCGGAGGGCTTGATGGCGTCCCAGCCGGCGGAGGAGAATGCCGAGGACGACGCTCCTCGTAATGCGGAAGCAGCATCGTTGGAGCCGACCCAGCCTCACCGGCGGGCTCCGTGGGAGCGGCGGCCCGCTTGATCGTACGGGAGTCCGGCCATTGGCGGAGCGCACAAGCTGGATGACTGACCGGAGCAGTCCCACGCGGCGCCATGCAGCCGGGAAAGCGCGAGGATGATGCCCGGACACAACCGAGGGAGGCCACGATGACCACGACCGATGACCGAAGCAGCGACGCGAGCGTCGGGAACCTCGACACGAAGCTCGAGGTGGTCACCATCCCGGTCGCGGATCTCGACCGTGCGAAGGCATTCTACGCAAGCCTCGGGTGGAGGCTCGACGCCGACTTCGTCCTTGGCGGCGCTCGCGCGATCCAGTTCACGCCTCCGGGCTCCGCGTGCTCGATCCACTTCAGCGCGGACCAGGCGGCGGCCCCGCCCGGGTCGGCCCAGGGACTGTTCCTGATCGTCTCCGACATCGATGCCGCGCGCGACGAGCTGGCCAAGCGCGGAGCCGAGGTCGGCGAAGTGTTCCACCTGACACCGGATGGTCCCGCCGGCGGCCCGGCGCCCGATCGCGGTACCTACAACTCCTACGCTGCGTTCAGCGATCCGGACGGCAACGGTTGGCTGCTTCAGGAAGTCACCACGCGGCTGCCCGGCCGCATCGATCCCGGGCCGACGACGTTCGCGTCGGTGAACGATCTGGCGAGCGCGTTTCGGCGAGCGGCGGCCGCCCATGGGGAGCACGAGAAGCGCATCGGCGAGGCGGATGCCAACTGGCCCGACTGGTACGCCGAATACATGGTGAGCGAGCAGACAGGCGCAGGACCGCCCAGATGAGCGACCACGACAGCCCGCTTGACGATTTGGTGAGTCCAACAATTGGCGGAGCACGGAGGCCAGGGGACTGACGGGGACTCGGACGGTCCGTGACCGTAAGTCGTGATCGCATGAGACAGGAGGTGGCGCGCAATCGTCCGCATGACGGAGAGCGCAGCGACTCGCCACGCGCAGGGCTGAGCGATGGTGTGACGATTCGCCGGTGACCCTCATTCTCGAGCATGGCGGCAGGCTGATGATGGTCCTGTTTGCCGACGAGGGCGCCCGTGGCGCCGAGGTTCTGCTGGCGGATTGCCGCCTGCCGCTCCCGGCGCTGACGGGATTCATTGAAAGAGTGAGTCGTGTACGACCCACGTCGTCTACGCAGGGCGGGCACACCAACTCCTGCGGGTAAGGACGCCCCGCAGCTCGGGCGCTGCGGCCGCTCTGCTGGTCATCGACGGCGCGGCTCACTCGGGCAGCAGTTCAATCCAGCCGCGGATGTCGTTGGCTGTCTCGATGCCGACCAGGTCGGGGTGGTCGGTTTCGAGGTGAGCAAGGATGAGGGCGATGACCGCGTCGTCGGTGTTGCCTCGGGCTGTATAGCCGCATTCGCACCGGACCTGGCGTGTCATCGGGTCTCCTCTCCGGAGGTAGCCTCCAGATGTAGCCCAACGGGTCGGGGTGTGCAAACGTGATTGAGGTGACGGCGCCCAGCCGTGTGCAGCTGTGCGGGACGTTCGCGGTGGAGTTGGCTGGTCGGCGGGTCGACCGTGCCCTTCCGGGACGGCAGGGCCGGCTGCTGTTCGGGTATCTGACGCTGTCCCGCCCGCAGCCGGTCGCCCGGGACGCCTTGGTCGACGTGTTGTGGGGTGATCGTCCGCCGCCGGCCGCCGGTGCTGCCCTGAACGTTCTGACCTCCAAGGTGCGGTCGGCGGTGGGGCCGGACGTTCTGCGCGGTCGCGGCGAGCTGTTCGTGATCCTGCCGGAGCCGGCGCAGGTGGACGTCGAGTCGGCGGTGGCGGCGGTGCACGCTGCGGAGTCGGCGATCGCCCGGCGGGAGTGGCGGCGGGCCTGGACAGTGGCGTTGACCGCGCAGTTCGTGGCACGTAGGAGGTTCCTGCCCGAGGCTGACGTGGCCTGGGCCGAATCGTGGCGCCGTCGCCTCGGCGAGACGCATGCGCGCGCTCTGGAGTGCTACGCGACGGCCTGCCTGGAGTTGGGTGGTGCGGAGCTGCCGGGAGCCGAACGTGCGACGCGGGAACTCCTCGAGATAGCTCCATTGCGTGAGACCGGCCATCTGTTGCTGATGCGGACGCTGGCCGCGCGGGGCAACGTGGCTGAAGCGCTTGCCGCCTATGAGCGGTTGCGGGTGCTGCTGCGTGAGGAGTTGGGCGTCGACCCGAGCCGGGCGGTGCAGGACACCTACGCCGAGCTGCTTACCTGAGCAACGCCAAGCTTCAGCCAAGGTTCGGCCAACGTCGCGGTAGGGTCCCCGGGCCAGAGTCGGTGGCATGACTGTGCATCAGGACAGCGCCACCCGTCCCGTCGACCAGGCGCAGCTCGATGAGCTGCTCGGACGCTTCGTCACCGACCTGGGTGCGACGATCTCGGCCGGCAACGTGATTCTCGGTGACCGGCTCGGCCTGTACCGGGCGCTGGCCGAGGCCGGGCCTTTCACGCCCACGGAATTGGCGGCCTACACCAGTACCGCCGAGCGATACGTGCGGGAGTGGCTGGCAGGCCAGGCGGCCGGACGCTACGTCACCTACGACACGGCCAGCGGGCAGTACTCGATGACGCCCGAGCAGGCCCTGGCCTTCGCCGCCCCGGACGGCCTGGCGCTGCCCGGCGCGTTCGAACTGGCAGCGGCATGTCTCGCCGACAGGCCGGCGATCGAAGATGCGTTCCGCAGCGGCCGTGGCGTCGCGTGGGGCGACCACCACGCCGATGTGTTCACCGGCTGTGAACGGTTCTACCGCCCCGGATACGTGGAGAACCTCGTCAGCTCCTGGATTCCGGCCGTCAGCGGGCTGGTCGACCGGCTGACCGCCGGCATTCGCGTCGCCGACGTGGGCTGCGGGCTCGGAACGTCGACCCGCCTTGTCGCCAACGCCTTCCGGGCCTCGACCGTCATCGGCTTCGACCCGCACGATCGGTCCATCGAGCTTGCCCGTTCCGCCGCGGAGGCGGCGAGCCAGGCCAATCTGTGCCGGTTCGCGGTCGCGCGGGCGCAGGACTTCCCCGGTACCGGATTCGGGCTCGTGGCGACGTTCGATTGCCTGCATGACATGGGCGATCCGGTGTCGGCCGCCCGCCACATCCACACCGCTCTCGCCGATGACGGTGTCTGGCTCATCGTCGAGCCGTTCGCCGGTGCCACCGTGGTGGACAACCTGACTCCGGTCGGTCGGGTCTACTACTCGTTCTCCACGTTCCTATGTGTTCCGCATGCCATCTCCGAAGGCGCCACCGACGCGCTCGGGAACCAGGCCGGCGAGTCGGCCATCGCCGACGTGGTCGAGCGCGCCGGGTTCGGGAACTTCCGGCAGGTGGCGCAGACGCCGTTCAACCTCGTCTACGCGGCCCGCCCGTGACCGGGACGCAGACACTCGATGGGCGGGTGGCGCTCGTGACGGGCGCGTCATCGGGCCTCGGCGCACGGTTCGCCACCACCCTGCACGCCGCGGGCGCCTCGGTCGTCGTCACCGCCCGGCGCGCCGACCGGCTGCGCCAGTTGGTCGCCGATCTCGGGCCACGGGCGGCGCTGCTGGCCGGTGACCTACGCGAGCCGAAGCTGCGTGCAGCGGCCGTGAACCTGGCGGCCCGCCAGTTCGGCAGGCTCGACATCCTGGTCAACAACGCCGGCATCTGCGATGACGGTCCCCTTCACGAGCGACCGCTGAGCGCCGTCACCGACGTGATCGACCTCAACCTCGTCGCGGCCATCGACTTGTGTCGGTTGGCCGCGCCGCTGCTGTTCGCCCAACCCGGCTCGACGGTGATCAACGTGGCGTCCATCTACGGACTGGTGGGTTCCCGAGAGCCGATTGCCGCGTACAACGCCTCCAAGGGCGCGCTGGTCAACCTCACCCGGCACCTGGCCGGTCAATGGGGACCTCGCGGGGTGCGGGTCAACGCGCTCGCGCCGGGCTTCTTCCCGACCGACATGACCGGCCACCTCACCGACCCCGACCAGCGCAACCGGATCGAACAGCGGACCCTCCTCGGACGCGTCCCGGACCTTGCCGAGCTCGACGGACCGCTGCTGTTCCTCGCCGGTGACGCGGCCAGCTACGTGACCGGCCACGTCCTCGCCGTCGACGGCGGCTGGACCGCCGGCTAGACCACCCTCACTTGGAGGACATTGGAATGGGATCGGCGCACGCGCAGGCCCTCGCCGGACTCACCGTGCTCGACGCCGGCTGTGGTACCGAGACTGGCGACGCTTGTCGCGACCAGCCACGGTGCGCACGTCACCGGAATCGACGCCGGAACCGGCCCGCTGCAGGCCTGCGAACACCTGAGCAGGGATCGGGTGAGCCTCGTCGTCGTACAGGAAACCGGCCCGATCCAGCGTGGCTACTAAGCCGAAGTCGTGCGGCTCCGCCTTCACCGCCAGCGATCTGTACTACACCGACGTCACGAACAGACTCGCCCTTCGCGCGTTGTGCGCACCGCTCGCGCCGACCAGGACCGCCGTGCCCACCTTCCCCATCGACGGCCCTTGTCCGCGCTAATCCACCCGACACGAGATAGGAGCGACGCGTGCGAGGTGATGGGGTCGAGGTTCTGGTGGTGGGTGCGGGCATTGCTGGTCTGGCGGCGGCGCGAGCGTTGCGCGGGTGGGGTGCGGCGGTCGAGATGGTCGAGCGGGGGCCGGCGGCCGGCGTGTTGGGGGCCGGGATTTACCTGCCGGGTAACGCGGTGCGGGCGTTGGACGCGTTGGGGCTCGGTGAGCAGGTGGTTGCCCGCGCTGCACGGATTGGGCGGCAGCGGGTGGCCGACCATCGCGGGCGGTTCCTGTTCGACTTCGACGTCGATGAGGTGTGGCAGGGGGTCGGGCCGAGTGTGGCGCTGCACCGGGCCGATCTGCACCAGGTGCTGCTGGCCGGTGCCAGCGAGGTGCCGGTCCGGTGGGGTTGCTCGCCGGAGTCGGTCACCGAGACCGACGAGGATGTCCGGGTCGGCTTCGATGACGGCAGTACCGGGCGTTACGACCTTGTGGTGGGGGCCGACGGTGTGCACTCCACGGTGCGGCGGCTGGTATTCGGCACCCCGGCCCGGTCCGGCGCCGGGGGCAGCGACGGAGCGGCCCGTCCGGTCGGGCAGTATGCCCGGCGTTTCGTCGCCGCCTGCCCGCACGCGGCGCCGGAGTGGTCGCTGATGGCCGGGCGGGGCAGCGTGTTCCTCACCATCCCGATCGGCGACGGACGGGTGTACTGCTACACCGACTGCGCGCCCGGTGCCGCGTCGATCCCGCTGCGGGAGGTGCTCGCCGGATACGTCGAGCCGGTACCGACGCTGCTCGCCGGGTCCGATGCCGCCGACCTGCACAGTGCTCCGGTCGAGGAGGTCACGCTGCGACGCTGGTGGCGCGGGGCCGTGCTGCTGATCGGTGACGCCGCGCACGCCACGTCACCGAACATGGCCCAGGGAGCGGCGATGGCACTGGAGGACGCGATCGTGCTGGCCGACTCGCTGGCCGGCGCCCGCAGCCTCGCCGAGGCGCTGGGCGCCTACGAGCAGCGCCGCCGACTGCGCACCGACTGGGTGCTGGCCCAGACCCACCACCGCGACCGCAGCCGCACCCTGCCGTCCCTGATCCGCAACCCGGTGCTGCGCCGCACCGGGCGGCACCTGTTCACGGCCGGATACGCACCACTGCGCGCCCAGCCCTGATCCAGCCCGAGCCCCGCGTATCCCAGGCCACTGGCGGCGAGGTCGACATGTGTGCGAGCGGCGCGTCGAGCGTGGAGGGGCCGTCGCTGCGTTGCCGGCCAAGGTCAGCCGCTATGGAGGCTGCGGTCGTAGCGGCCGCCCCGGCCTGGTCACTCGGTGGTGGTTCGACGAGCTGTTGGGTGATCTTCGGCTCGGTGGGCCCGCGCGGTGATCGTGTTGAGGTAGGGGTTGAGCCGGCCCCAGCGGCTGAGTTCGTGGACAAGCCATCGCGGTGCCTGGACGGTCATCTTGACGGCCCGTTGGGCGGCACCCAGTGATGCCTCGCCCGCGTACCACCGGATGAGCCATCCGGTGTCAGTGGTGACGACTCCGTCCTCGGCGAAGCCGGGTGGTTGCAGACAGACCTCGTTGCCGGTGCGGTCGAGGACGAGCCAGAAGCGGTTGGGGCGCCGCTCGTCAGTGAGGTCGAACCGTACAACGATGCGGGGCCTGGGTAGTGTCGTGGGGTCCAGGAGGCGGCAGACGGTCCACAGAGCCAGATAGGGGTCCTGGGCCTCCGGCTGAGCCTCCCGCCACCTGGCCCCCCATGCGCCCAGGCTGAGGCAGACCTCGGCGAGCTCACGCCCGCAGTCGGTCAGTTCGTATGCGGTGGCCCGACCTCGCCGGGACGCGACCACCACGCCATGCTGCTCCAGGGTCCGCAGCCGGTGGGCGAGCACGCTGCGAGGTAGGCCGGGCGCGCCGTCAATTATCTCACCGAAACGGCGGCAGCCCAGGTGCAAGTTGCGAATGATGATCGGCGTCCATCTTTCGGCGAAGATCTCCGCAGCGAGGGCGATCGGGCAGTACTGGCCGTATCCACGCATCGCTACACGGTCGTCCGGATCGGCGATGGCGGCAAGTCCATTCTTCGAACTGCGGCTCGCCGGCCCCATCGCCAACGATTGTGGCCATGCAAATGATCCGCCGGCGCGAACGCCGTACCGGCTCGGCCGTTGGTGGCGGCCCAGGTTCCCGGTCCGGACAGCCCAGCGATGCGTTGGCCGGGGAGCCGACATGCAGGCAGTGATCGGCCTTGCGGGAGTGGTCATCGGCGCGGCCCTTGCTCCACTGCTCGATCTGGTCCGGCAGCGACGCACCGATCGGCGGGCGTGGCAACGCGACCTGCGCGAGCTGGCGGCCGCCCTGATCGCGCATTCGGGTGATCAGCTGGTCGCCCAGACCGACAGCGACCCGAGCGCCTCCACCAGCGCCACCGCGGCCAACGCCGCACGGTGGCGCATCCAGCTCATCGCGCCGGAGGTCATAGCGCAGGCTGCCGAGGAGTACGCAGCTGCCACCGAGGTGCTGCGCAAGCGGCTGCTCGCCGTGGGTAGCTGGGACGGCGAGCACATCGCCACCGAGTGGGATGCCTGGCAGACAGCGACCCGCGCGCTCATCACGGCGACCCGTCCGCATCTTGGCCTAGCCCCGCGCCGGTGAGCGCGGCCAGCAAGACGGAGCACGAAGACATCGAGGAGATTCGGATGAACGAAAGGTATGCCCTGTCGACCGAGGCCGCTGAGAGATACGAGCGGCTGTTCGTGCCGGCTCTGTTCGCACCGTGGGCGCAGCGCCTGGCCGACCTGCCGGCGGTCGCGGCGGCGCGCTCGTTGCTGGATGTCGCCTGCGGCACCGGGGTCGTCGCCCGTACCGCGGCCGACCGGATGAATGCGCCCGCCACGGTGGTCGGGCTCGACGCGAACCCGGCGATGCTCGCGGTCGCCGCGACGCTTCGGCCGGAGCTGACCTGGTGTGCGGGCACTGCCGAAGCGCTGCCCTTCGGCGGCGGCGAGTTCGACGTGGTCACGTGCCAGGCGGCCTTGATGTTCTTCACCGACCGGACGGCGGCACTGCGGGAGATGGGCCGCGTCGCTGGCGAGGGGGCCGTTGTCGTGCAGGTCCCCGGCCGGCTCGACCACAGCGCCGGCTACCGGGCACTGACCGAGGCAGCCGGCCGCCACGCCGGCCGCGACGTGGCCAACCTGCTCACCGGCTACTTCTCCGTCGGAGAACCTGCCCTGCTGGAAGAGCTGTTCACGAAGGCGGGCTTGACGATCGACCAGTTCACGACCTGGCAGAGCGCGACCCGCCTCGACTCGGTCGATACCCTGCTGGCCGTCGAGCTGCTGCCGCTGGCCGATGTCATCACGAACGACGTGCGAGAGCGCATCACCGAGCAGTGCCAGCAGGCGTTACTGCCTTTCACCGAGCCGTCTGGTGCCGTCGCCGCTCCCATCGAGGTCCATCTCATCGTCGCCTCTCGGCACACCACCACGGCCGGCGGTAAGCAATGACACGGTCGCGCGTCGCAACCCACAGCATCCGATAAGGCGATTCCGAGCCGCCCCGGCACCGCCTTACGCAGAGCATCGGAGCAGAGGGGGGCGCGCGGCGTTGTCGGACTTCATCACCGGCACCGGCCGAGCCTGGCAAGGGTTCACCGTCGGCTCAACCCCTTTGACGGGCATGACAGCCAGCAGGACCTGCACCAGCCCTCGGCACCAAACCTCCGGCTGACTGGTCCGGAAGGACATGACACATGAACAGGAGTGCATATGGAACAGGTGACTGTCGACGGCGTCCGGCTCGAGTACGAGATCCACGGCGGCGCCGAGCCGTTGGTGCTGATTCACGCCGGGCTGGTCGCCGACTTCTTCGCGCCCCTGATGGACCAGCCGGCGCTACGTAAGTACCGGCTGCTCCGCTACCACCGGCTGGGCTACGCGGGCAGCGAACGGGTCGCCGGGACAATCGACATTGGACGACACGCCCATCATTGCCTTGCCCTCATGCGGCATCTTGGCTTCGAATCCGCGCACCTGGTGGGCCACTCCTCCAGCGCCGCGATGGCGATCCAGGTGGCCTTGGACGCCCCGACCGCCGTCCGTTCCTTGGCCCTGCTGGAGATGGCACTGCTCGCGGTGCCGAGTTCACCGGTCGCCGCCGAAGCGGTCGGACATTACCAGACCGGCGACATGCGCAGGGCCGTGCATACCTGGTTGAGCGGAGTGTGCGGTGCAGACTACAGGGACGTGTTGGAACGCGCCCTTCCTGGCGCCTTCGACCAGGCGGTCGCTGATGCGGACACCTTCTTCGGACAGGAGCTGCCAGGGTTGCGGCGATGGTCGTTCGGTCCAGCCGATGCCAGCCGCGTCACTCAGCCAGCCCTGGTGGTCCTCGGCGGGCGAAGCAGCGAGGTCAACACCACCTTCGCCCAACGCAACGAACTCCTCCTCGCTTGGCTGCCCCATGCCGAACCGTTCGTACTCCCCGAGACCACCCACCTGCTACAGGTGCAGGACCCCCGTGGCATGGCCCAGGCCCTGGCTGCCTTCCTGGCTCGCCATCCGATCGGGTCGTCACCGATCTCGCGAGCCCAGTAGCAGGGGCCCCGCACCCGGACCGGCACGCCCGCTTGTCCCGCGCGCAGATCGCCGCCGCGTCGCGCCGCGCGCCGCCGCGACGTTGACCTCGTGGCCGCCCAGATACAGGGCGTCCTGCGCTCGCCCCCGTTGCGTCACCCGGCCCGGTCCAGGCCGCCTACGCCGCCATCGTGAACCGCCAGGTCCGACTCATCACCATCGATCCGGCATTTGCAGGTGCGACGGACGCGTCCGCTGAGGAGGCTCGGGAGCAATTTGCAGGCGGGGGTCAAGAGCGATTGTCGATGCCGACTGGGCGTTCTGCGCTCGGCGGCGCGTCCGGGCAGTAGTCGATCCAGCGCTGCCACCGGGGACGTCGGGGAGAGCCCGGCGCGCCGCGAGCGATGCCCGCCACAACGCGGTCAGGCCGTCGAACAGCTTGCGGCGCATCGCTGGCGTCCATCAGCTCCCATCCGCGCACCAGGCCAGTCCTCCCAACGGGTCCGGGACGTGCCACGGTGTCGGCGAGGGCAGCCACCACCTGGCCGCGCGAGGATGGCAGGGTGGACCTGACCTCATTCCTGGCTGCGGCCGTTGACCTGCTCGCTATGCCGTCCACCGCTGACCGGCCCGAGCACCTTGAGCGTGCTGTGGAGTACGTTGTCGACTTCGTCGGGCCGGGTTTTTCGGTGGAGCGGTTCGAGTCCAACGACAAGCCGAGCGCCCTGATGTACGCCGACAGGTACCGGGGCGCGACGCGACCGGAGTTTCGCGTCATCCTCAACGGGCACCTCGACGTGGTGCCGGCCGAGCCCGGGCAGTTCCGGCCCCGCCGCGACGGCGATCGGCTCTACGCCCGGGGCGCGCAGGACATGAAGGTGTCCGCTCTGGTGCAGGCGCAGGTCTTCCGCGAACTGGCGGCGAGGTTGCCCTACCCACTCGCGCTGCAACTCGTCGCCGACGAGGAGGTGGGCGGCCGGGATGGCACGCTGCACCAGATCCAACAGGGAGTCACCGGGACGTTTGTCGTCATCGGCGAGCACAGCGGCCTGGACGTCGTGGCCGACTCCAAAGGGCTCGTGCACGCGAAGCTGCGGGCGAGTGGCCGCAGCAGCCACGGCGCGTACCCCTGGCTGGGCGACAACGCCCTGCTCAAGCTGATGAACGCGGTCGAGCGGCTGCTGGCCAGGTACCCGGTGACCAGCACCGAGGTTTGGCGAACGACGGTGAACCTCGCGAGCATGGACACGCCCAACGACGCCTTCAACCAGGTACCCGCCGATGCCGAGGCATGGCTCGACATCCGCTTTCCGGCCGACGACGCCGACCTCAGTGGACGG
>Ga0207708_10002102_pt1 | contig 14668 bp, 26 predicted proteins | sample KBSK5101metaG_FD_184340 | JGI IMG/M metagenome (GOLD analysis project Ga0207708, IMG submission 184340) | Corn, switchgrass and miscanthus rhizosphere microbial communities from Kellogg Biological Station, Michigan, USA - KBS K5-10-1 metaG... | ecosystem: Host-associated > Plants > Roots >...
GAGATAATAACAAATTGAAATACAATATATTTCACTGTAAGAGATGTAACGAATTTTGTCACATAGATGAACAAACAGAATATTATCTTTGTATTAACTGCACCGAAGAAATAGAAACAAGCATTTATATAACCGAATAAACATAAGAATAAGTATGATATATAAAAAATGTACGAAATGTGGTCATGAAACACAGTGTAACGAATATGTAATAAAACCAATTTGTTTTGGTTGCAGATATTGGAATAGTGAGAATTAAATGAATACAAACTGTTTTTATTGTGGTCATATAACTACATTCAACAAATATGTAAATAAACAAATATGTTTTGGTTGTATAATAAATAACTCAAGTAAAAAGGTATATTCGAAATGACTAATAATAAATGTCCAAGTTGTAAAGGCAATAACTTAAGATATTTTGGTTTAACTTTTGGCCAATATAAACAAGAGATATTATGCCTTGATTGTGGCCGACATGTTTTCGAGTAACGAATATATAGGAGAATAACGAAGTAATATCATGAAACTAATAAACAAAATAAAGAAATGGCTTGAAGTAGACGAAAACCAACCAATAGGCCTACAAGGCATAGATTGGAATAAATCCTATATGGATAGTAACACTTAAGCAAGTAGTAGATTAATGCAGATAAGTATCATCTATAAACTAGATTAACGCTTATCCATTAACTACCATTTTTAATCCTTAAATCCCAGAATTTATAATAAAATTTGATTAATGGTATCATTTACTAAAGACAAAGATTTACGTTTATTTATTATAAACACCCTAGCCACAAGAATGACCCGGGCCGAAGCATTAACATATCTCAAGGATAAAGGTTATAATATATCAATAGCACAGTATGATAGAATAAAGACAGCAATAAGAGACAGTAGACATAGTAGATTAAATGAAATAGCATTAAATGGTTTTATTGACGCACATTTAGAAGCCATAGATACATTCATAGAGATAAAGAGACAAATGTGGATTAACTACCATAGTGAACAAAACCCATATAAAAAGGTAGAAATACTTACCCAAATAGCCAACCTACAACCATACATAAATGAATATTACGCAAGTTCTCAGGAATTAATGGCAGATAAGACTAAAGAATTAAAGAATAGTAAGGATATAGTAGAGTAGACTAACTAAGCAAGGATATGAGTAGCCTTATCAATACACCTTACTTATATCCCTATGTATTATGAGGGGCTTATTATTACGGCTCTAAGTAATTAACAATAGTTATTAACATAACATACAATAGTTAATAACAAGGTATATATAGCCCCTACTACATAGGTATGTATATATAGTAGTATGCATACTACTATATATATGTATGTATATATATACATAAGTATATATATTAAATGAATGAATGATCAATGAATGAATCAATGAATCGATCCATTTAAATATCTGGAACGAAGTGACTAGAAAAATAAAAACAAATAAAAAAAGATTTGACTATGGGGGTGGACCCTCCGAAAATTGGAGAATCACTATTTTCAAGGAATTAACTAACATCTAAAATTTATATTTTTTAGTTTTTTTACAACATACCTAATATATATATGTAGTGACCAAGAGCACTGAAGAAATTAGAAATAAACCGCCATAATTTATATAAAAGCCCCGAACGTGCTAAGATGGAAAATGCACAATCGAAACTTATAAATAGCGACCCCATGTATAAGAAGTTGATAGAAGATGTTAATAGAACAGAATTCTGGTGTAAAGACCCTAACAGCACGAATAGAGATCACTGTTGCTTCAACCACATCATTGGATTACCTGTCAAGAACGGTAAAGAGCATCCAATTTACGATTATGAGGAAGATATAATTGACCGGGTCGAAAATAACCAGCACATCTGGATCAAAAAGTCCAGGGGTATCGGTGCGACGGAACTCATGCTTAGATATTTATCATGGAGGTGCTTATCTACAAACGATCTCACAGGTCAATCAATATTTATCATCTCAGGAACTAGAGAAGATTTTGCAAACAATCTTAAAATTAGATTGGAAGAGTTATTTGAGCACAAGTATAGTGGCATCGATTTTAAATCTAAATACACAGAGTTAGTACTGAATAGAACATGGCTCAAGATATTCCCTACCAAGTCTTTGAAAAGCCTGAGAGGTTATACTGATGTCTCATATATATTCATCGACGAAGCGGACTTCTTCGAAGAAGGTGAACAAAAAGAACTCGGCTACGTCATCAAATCATATGAAGAAAAAAGTAAAGCCAAAATCATTATGGCAAGTACACCTAACCGGCCAGACGGTTTGTATGCTGCAATTGAATCGGGTGAATCATTCAAAGAATTCTTCCACAAAATATTCCTTCCCTATACACTTGGTCTTGGGAAAATCTATGACCAAGGATTTATCGACCGTGAAAGACGGTTACGGTCTGCTGAATTTGATAGAGAATATGGGCTTAAATACCTTGGTCGTATCGGGAACGTCTTCACCATGGACCAAATCGATCTTGCGGTTTATCATGGAGCAGAGTTATTAAAAAGAAACCCATCCCTTACACCAAGTAGATACTTTGCACATTACGTCGGTGTAGACTACGGTGGAGGATCGTCTAAGACAGCCTATACTCTAATCGAGCACGATTATCGTAATAATATGCTTTATGTATTGGATAATGATGAGTATGATAGATCATGGACCCCCAGCCAGATAGCAGACCATCTTTTTGGTCTTAGTCTGAAAATGAAACAGAACTATCTATATATGTGTGATGGTGCCAGACCAGACTCTATAAACGAACTGAAAATCAGATTTGATGAACCTACCACATGGGAAAAGCCAGGAGACATATCACCAACAGAAGCCAATGTATTTCCGATTAACTTTAGACAGGACCATAAAGTAATGTTAGAATGGCTGCACAGTCTTATAGCACAGGGACAGTTAGCGATACCTGAAAAGTTTGATAAACTAATTATAAGTTTAAGAACTGCATGGGCCAAAGAATGGGATCTTGATAAAAAAGAAAGTGTTAATAACGATCATCTAGACAGTTTAAGATTGGCAACCCGTGGTGTACACCAACAAGTCATGTTAAATTAGGAACATTTATATTTGTCCAAATCTAAATATATTCCTATGTCAGATGATTACTATAGTAATGACCCAGATGATTTTGCTGCTCCAGATGATGAACCATACATTAGACCTGTAGAAGAGAAGGTATTAAAATATGTACACGTAGATAAACATAAAGAATTGGTAGACAGAATCAAAGACAAGATAATATCATTACAGGATCAAATAATATTAGGTATAGATGGAACCAGAAGTGTACAAGAATTAGATATAATAAGATATAAGGCAATGGTTGAGGTATTAAAGGCGATGATAAATTGATGTTCAAATCTAAAGAGAATAAATTACCTGAAGGAACCAAAGAACAGGGTGGACTAGAAACATTCAAGTTTAGATCTTCCTACAATAATATAGATAAGAAATACTATATATCACTTACCAGTCGTAAAACATTTCATACTGCACGTTTAAATCTAGACCCAGAAGATTATAGAGAGATAGTTAGAAAAATGAATATTGAAGCAGAGAAAGACTATGACGGCCCACCAAGACATAAATCAGAAATGGAGTATAGAAATATACCATGACCTGGATTTGTGATTTCGGTGTAGTTAACTGTCCTGTTTGTCAAAGGGCCAAAGAAACTATTAAAGCAATGGTACCAGATATTCCAGATAAAATTATTGATAAAGCACTAAGAGAACAGAAAATAGATCTCCATCGAGAGAAAATAGAAGCGGTTTCAATTGAGATTATGGCAGGTGGTGAACCTAAAATAGAGATAACGAGTAAACCACTTAATAAAGAAGAGAAACCAAAAGGCATAAAGACTGATAAAGATAGAAATCCAAAGATAGGTATAGATAATCCAAATAATCCATTTTTCACAAGAAACAAACAACCCATCAATGAAACTAATCCCAATCCATGGAAATTGGATGATATATTCTTCGCAGGAGATAGTGTGATAGGATTGGAAGATTTTACATGGACAACATCAATTAAAGAAGGTGATTATCCACCCATGTCTACACCTTCATCATGGTCTATTGTAACTGGACCAATGTATCTTGAACCATCACTTCCTTCTTTCGAAACAGAACTTGGACCACTACTTCCAAGTGATTATAGAACGATTGGAAGACCTATCGAAGCCAAGAAAAATGAACCAAATAAAATAGTTCCAACATCAAAACTATACAAAGACATGAAAGAGACATATGAACCAGAATTTTATAGAAGACAGGGTCTTAAATCCTATGTGGCATCAGATGGAAAAAAGACCATGATAGTAGATAGTAAAAGTGAAATAAAATTCCAGTAGAATGTAAATACTGCAAGTCAAGTAATCCTTATCAACAATGCTATCATTGTTTAGATTGGAAGTTGAAATTACAGGAGAAACCAAGCATTGAAAACTTGTAGACTATGTGGATTAATGTATGATACAGACCTAAAATGCCATGAACATATGTATAAACAACATTGGGATTGGTTTGCAGGATATAGAAGGACACAAGAACTAGAACAACTATCATTAGGTCAATTATTGAGGTTAGAAGAATTAAAGGGACCAACAAGAAAATGAAAATACCACCACTTAACGGATTAGACAAAAAACAATATCTAAGACAAAAAATATATTCTTTAAAATTTGAATTACTTGAACATGAAGAATTACTTAAAGAATTAGAAGAAGAGGATAAGAAATGAAATGCGATTTATGTGAAAAAACAATGGTAAAGTGGAATTTCTCAAAGACTGTATGGCATTGCGACTTTTGTGGGAACGTTTATATTGAAGATTAGTAATAAGGAAACATACGGTGTAATACAAGATGCGACCCCGGAACACGAAGCATTGGCATTTTGTCGTATATGCGAGAGGTTCGGAAGGAGATCAGTACTCGGTCCCAGACAGAACTATAGTGAACGCGATTATGATAAATGGCGAGAGTGCGGCTTTTGTAGAAGAATATTTCCAATTTATGAAATCAAGTACGAAGGAAAATTGGTTGGATTAATTGAGCCGGAAGAGAATCCTTTTAAATCTACTGGCAGTATATCCGGACTTGACAATAAACATCATAACAGAACTGAAGAAAGAAGAAAAGAGATTAAAGAAAGAATCAAGAACGAACGAGATCCTGAAATAAGAGCACTGCTTAAACAAGGCTTTGATGTTACATTCTACGATGAATAAGAGAACATTTATATAACCGATAAACCATATTTAAATTATTGAAAAGACAATCGGCTTCTAGAAGTATATTAATATTTAGTGATATACATACCGGATCACAGTCTGGCCTTTGTGGTGCAGCACCATTCATCAAAGAATACAACACAACGATAAACCCAAACAAACTACAAAAACAACTCTATGGATATTGGAAATGGGTACAGGACTCATTAATACAAAAACCACATATCATATTAATCAATGGGGAACCAATAGACGGAAGAAATAAGAAACAGAATGCTATGGGATCATGGGGATCTACTGAGGATCAACTCAATGAAGCATATAAACTGCTTACCGAATTCCCGAAACCAAACCATTTCTTAATGACCAGAGGATCTAATTACCATGTAGAAATAGAAGGACAAGGTGTAGAAGAATGGTTAGCAGGAAGACTTAACTGTGTACCATATAGTGGATTATTTAAAGGTTTTGAAAATATAACGGATAATGATCCAATATCACATCATGATAAACTAAGAACAGATTATTATATAACATTCAAAGTAAATGGTAAGGTATTCAGCGCAACACATCATATCGGTTTTAATAGATGGTTTGCCTACAGAACAACTGCATTAGCCAGAGAAATGGCTGACATGGAGTTTTTAAGAGGTAGATACTGGAAACCAGAAGATATGCCGTCAGTAGTCATAAGATCACATGTACACTATTTTGTATATGTAAGATTTTCTAACCAACATGGATTCACCACTCCTGCATGGAAAATGCCAGATGGTCATTTACTTAGGGGTGGATTAGGAGGTACAGCACCAAGCATAGGAGCAATAGAAGTCATAGTAGAACCAAACGGCAAAATAATAGTTGAACCACATCTAGTAGATAATATAAAATATCCAAAGCATACAATATTGGACCTATCATAATGACTAGAAGATATTGGCGTAAGAAATGTCCTAAATGTAAAAATGATTCATCACCATATTATATAGTTATATGCAAATGTGGATATAACCAATTAAAAGAACAGGAGGACAGAAATAAATGAATATTTGTGATAGATGTAGAAGTTACATGAAAGTACGTTATGTCAATGGTTGGGATTTGTGCGATGATTGTCAAAAGGATTTAAGAAAATGGGTGGAGTCAGGAAAGTAAATGAAATGTAAACTATGTTATCAAACAGCAGTCATAGAAAAGGGATTCTTCAATATTGCAGCATTTATGTATCCTTTGTGCAAAGAACATATGAAAGAGTATTTGGAGTATAAAAATGGTTTGTAAATGTGGTCACAGAAAGGAAAGTCATTTAAACATATTAAAGTGGTGTGGGGACTGTTATCAGACACCAGGAGTTTCAGATTATAAACATGAGTACAGAGAACAAGAAGAAAATAACTAAGATAACCATAAAGAAGATAATGCAGGACTCAGAACCAATAATAAGACGAGACGCAGGCACATTCTATGTAAAGAGTTCAGATCCATTAAAGGAACCATGGTTTGTATTCAGAGATAGACATGGTAACTGGTATTGTGATTGTCCTGACTTTTACTATAAACTTCCGGATGAAGGCAGGAAACCAACATATAAATGCAAACATATAAATATGGCCGAGAACTATAAATAATATTACCCTACTGTTACTAGGGTTGGTGGACTTGTCGGGTCAGTCATCCGATACAGGCCTAATATGCGATGATGAAAAAACTAGATAGACAGAGTTCGATTCTCTGTCATTGGATCTGAGCATATGGATAGGTCACTGGAATAGAATCAAGGTAAGGGGATAAGAGTGAGATTCGATCTCTACCCACCTATCCTAATAGTTTCTTTTAAATACATTAAAGAATCATCATTAACAATGTTTAGGCAAAGCCTACTTATATTGGGTATCATCTTCGTGATACTCGGTGTATTGCTCCCACTCATTCCGTACTTTCCAGATGTAATTGGAACAGTATTGTGGGTACTCGGTGTAATAGCCATAGTCATATGGATTGTATTATACTTCGTTACAGTAGTATCTAAATCAGGAGCATAGACGTTTTTTTTCTCTTATAATATAACAGTAATCTAAATGTATTGCCAATAAAAAGCCAGTATGTTGACGATGAAACCAATACTAATGACAAAGAAATCATAGGTATTAACAATAAATTCGAATGGGACCATCATATATCAGAAGATACCAAGAGACTAGCAAATATAAGTCTATACAATACAAGTTTTACTAATAATAGAGGTAAGTTATCTGCAGCAAATATTCAAAATGTTCGTACATTATTAACCACAGAACAACTAAAAGACTGTGCTGAAGCATATACTAACTCAGGTTTTCTAAGATCAGTTATTGATAAGAATATATATTTCATGTTGGGCCAGAGAACCAAATTCATGATAGTTCCTAATGATGAACTAACAGAAGGTCGAGATGACAAAGAAGTAAGACAAATAGAAAAGAATGTAAAAAACAATAAGGCTTATGACAAACTCAGGACTGATATATTAAGACTCAATAAACGTGTAGAACTACATGACAGACTTAATAAATTCTTGACTAATATATGGGTATTTGGTAGGGGTTTTCTACAAATAGAACGACTTAAACCAGACGATCCAGAAACAACACTATCTAAAGGCCCCAGTTTTGGAAGTAGACAATATGGAGAACCAATTGCTCTTAAACTACTAACTCCCTACAGAATAGAGAAAACACTAGTAGATGACAGAACAAACAATTTCAAAGGAATTCTATATAATTATGGTATTAATACAACACCTAAAAAAGGTACTAGATCTGATGGTAATAAGAAAGTAATTCTTCCAGAGAACCTTATTGCAGGATGGTATGACGATAATAATGTTTTTGATAATACTTACTATTCAGGCATTAGTCCTACTTGGTCTGTATTGTCTGCGGCGCAAACCATTGAAGTTGCATTAGATAAGAATATTCCCGAATTTCTTATGGCCGTAGCACAAGGATTCGGTCTAATCAAAACAGGAACCAATAAGAAATCAGTATCAGATGATGTTAAAAATACACTACAGCATTCAACATGGCTTATAGTACCCTATAAAGACTTTGAAATGACAGCAGTTAACCTTGCCAGAAACCCAGAAGAATTGACAGGTATAATCCAATCTCTCGCGAGATATATATGTCAATCTATGAATCTACCTATATTCTTGGCCTTTGAAGATACTACAAACTTTGCAACAGCAAACCAGGTTATGCAGTCATTTAAAGTATCCACATTAGCAAGACATAGAACATGGCTACAAGGTATCTTGGAGAAATATTGGTATGATCCAATACTAGCAGATTTCTTCGGTGTACCAATTGAAGAAGTAATCAGTCAGGAAATTAGAATTAAACCAATATTTGAAGATATAAACTTTGAGACAAGATTAGAGATATTACAAGGTGAAGATATTGCAATTAGAAATATGATACATGATCCATTGGATGGTGCTAAAGCAATAGATGATAAGAATGCACAAGAGCGATTAAGATTAGAAGATGAAGCAGTACAAAACTCAGAACAAAAAGCAATAGTCAAAACAGCAGACGGAGCAACTAAGAATGTACCTACAGGTCAACCAGCACAGCCAAATACAGGATTTAAGAGTAGAACCAAAGATGCACAAGCCTAATGTCCGAAAAGTCACTATCAAGAAAGATAACAGCAGAACTAAAGGTAACAGAAACAGCGTTATCGAGACAACTGGAAAACTTATACAAGAAGATATCTTTAGACATTGGAAATGGTTTGCCTTTGGAATCTGTGAAAGCGAAATACCAGAAGCAGATAAAATCACTAATAGCAGAATCAGTTCAGAGGTCATGGCTGTATTCTCACACCTTAATATCCCAGGTAAGCGGAGAATCGATATCAATAACAGCAAAAGACGGCCAGGGAATAGAAACAACAATAAACAAAGTAGAAAATGAATTCTGGTCATTAACTACCAAACTAGTACTTAGAAACGAAGTAGAAGCATTTAAGGTAAATACAAACAGTGAAATAGAACAATTAGATAGTTTCGATATTCATGCAGCATTTATAGCATTCGGAATATTCGGTGCTTACTATGCATTCAACCAGGGAATAGACAGTAAATCACAAGAAATAGGACGAGTAATAAAATTAAAATTTGTGGTAAGAGAAGACTGTGTAGACACTAAGATATGTCTACCACTTAATGGAGGTCTATATGATCCAGGAAATATACCTTTTACTTTCCCTCTTCACAAGCATTGTCATTGTCGTTTAATTCCTGTTCTTTCTTCCTAAGATCTTCTTCTATGTTTCTTAGCCTAGCAGAATAAAGTCTTTCCTGTTGTACCATTTGACGCATTAACTTTTCCTGTCGTTCATCTGCAGCATTCTTATGCATCATCCAAGCCAGGAATATACCCAATATTATAGATACTATTCCAAAAGGGAATAATAATATTCCACCTACTATCATTAATGCTGCGCATATATTACCAATAACTCTCCAAAAACCCAAATTCATTACACCTCCTGTATTCTCATAGTTTCTTACCATCCATACCATGATCATATATAATACCTGATTTTCTCATACCGTATTTCAGTTTCAGATAAATCATAGTAGATACAAAGCATATTGCAATAGAATTCATGATGAATACTGCTAGAGCATGGTTATAATATCCATATGCAATCCATAGAGCCATAGCAACCCATAAGATACTATACAAACCTAGTGATATATCATGAGTTTTCTTTGATCTAAATGACTTTATTATCTGTGGTACATGAGCCGCTAGAGTAATAGAACCAGCAACAAACCCGATTAATTCTGTTTCTATCATTCTAGTGAATCTCCTTATATCCACACTTGTTACATTTCAGAATTATGTCAGGTGAGTTTATTGCATATCTTTCTTCTAGTTTAATATCACACTTAGGACATCTCAGCCTTATTGGAATTACCATTATAATTTTACACCCCACCATTGAATGAACTTGTATATGAATATAGTTATACCTATTGTATACAATCCAACAACAAATATCAGAGCAATAGCATTAGACTCTTTCAACATAATGGTCGCTATTATAATCATTACAATAGATATGACCCATTCCAAATACCATTTAGTAGTCCTATCAGGGTGTTTAATCACTGCGTTTCTCTACCCACTTTATTTCTGTTCCATTGTCATAATGTTGTACACAGTCAAATTGATATATATTCTCTGTATGATGTGTAGTACTTGGAACTAGTACATTTCCAACATGTATATAATATGTTTCATCCCAATCATGTACTCCTAGAAATTTTCCTTTATCACATTTTGTTGCACTATGTTCTTCCATATGACAGAACCATATAAGGAATGAACACTTTTGAACTTGTTCTCCATGTACATTTTCTACTGTTAATAATACACAAACTAATATAATTAATACCGCAGCCAATGATTCTATAACCAACCAAGTTTTCATTTAAATAGAGCCTCCATAGCACAACTATATCCATGGATAAACATGAATACTGCTAGATGCATATCATCATTATTTATCCTTCCAGTTATTACTCCATTATCCATAAATACTTTAATGAATAATCTTGCTTTATCATCCAATTTGAATTCCGGTTTTATAAATCCTTCTTTCTTTGACTGTTCTATAGATAGATCTATGAACCCATTTGTATCACATGCTATTCCTTTACCCATTGGTTTGTCCCATTTCATAAGTAATCTATATATACATAGGCCAATATAAACGTATCTATGAAATGTCCAAGATGCAACAACCATTTAGTAGAAATAGCATGTCACCAACAATGTAATAATTGTGGTTATAACTATGCCTGCTCAGACTTCTGATTATGTGGAATGGGATGACCAAGAACTTAAATACTACTATAGGTTATATAAGTAAATGAAAGAAAATACTTGGTTAGGAATATTGATTGGGTTTACAATAGGAGTTGCGTTTGAATGGTTTGTGATGGTATTTAGATGAGAATACAAAAGTTTATATAACGGTCAATATATAGTATTATTGTCGAAATCTATTTCATAACTGATTTAGAAATGATCGGCTTGAATCATCAAAAGGTAGGGGGTTTTTCCCATCACTGGGTTTGTTTTCCCCCTACCGTAATGTTTAAATAATAATGCTTTCTTAGTTAATTGGTGGAAGATAATGACTTCATATCAATTGAAGATGTCGTTGGACCTCATATACATTACCATGTAGACCCACAAGACTTAGTTATAGTTCTATCAGAACCAACCGGACAGTTTACTATTAATGAAAAAGCGGAAGCGCAAATCATCGAATAAAAGGAGATCGTATTGAGCGAAGAAGATATTGTAGCATTCCCAGAAGTCATCATAGATGATACCGATAAAGAACTTGCTGAATTAGCACAAAATGAAGCCAAGAGTTTATTCGGAGACGAACCCAATGAATTCTTTATATATAGAATAATAAAAAAGGGTAAGTTGTTACGTTTTACTCATGACTTTGAAGGCGAAAAACTTTATATAGATTTTCCAGATAAGAAATAATTAGGAGCGTGGACTCAGATGTTCTGGACTATTTATGCTCCTCTTTATATTAATCATGCCTATCCACCGGATGCACCTATTATTTAATTCACTTAACCCTAATATAAGTTTTACTTATCATTGCAAGTTTTAGAACATCCTAGATTAATCACTGAACAAGAAGATGTTCATTTAATAGAAACTTTTCTTATTTCTACCAAACAGAATAAAAACGGTTGGGCCATAAGCAAGAACGCCAAGACCGATATAAACGAATGGGTAGGTAAAGATTTTGTTATTATTCCGGAAAGTATATTCAACGATCCACATTGGAAAGGTCATACTGCAGATGATACTACAGAAAATGAAATGGCCGAGATCCAGAAACATAGTCATGGTAAAATAACTAAGATAAAAGGTCCATATAAATATGAAGATGGTACAGATGATTATTATTATAACGCTATAGTTAAATTAAACGATAAACTTTCTGCATCAGCACTTATAGAAAATGGTGAAAAGACTTGGGTTCCATTCGCTGTTAGTCCACAAATAATTCGAACAGAAGGACCAAGAGATGATGTATTAACCTATACTCCAATGGGATTATTCCTAGTTTTAGAAGGAGCATATGGAGAAGAAGCAGTAGTTGATAAAATGTGTAGTGGATCTGCATTATCTTGCGGAACAGCACTAAAAGCAGCAATAATGTCATTAAATCATAATACAAATGATGCAATGTTAGCAGAAGTAATTAATTCCTATATCTCAAGCGTTGACAATAAAAAAATAGAAATGAGTAATCAAGTAATTGAAAATAAAGATAATTCTACGACTCAAGCACCAATACAAAATGCACCATTTCAAGTTCAAGAACTTAAGAAAAATGAAACCATTTCCTTTACCAAAGACGAATATGATGCTTTGATAAAAGAGAAAGATTCAGCACAAAAACTTGCTGATGAAGTTGCAGATCTTAAGAAAGAACGAGATAGTAACATTTTAAATACAGTGTTTGGTTCTATTGAAGATGAAAAAGTTAGAAGTGAACTTTTCGAAAGTTATTCAGGTAAAGATACAAAATTAGTTAAGAAAGCATATGATGATATCGTCAAACACGTACTACCAAAAAAGATAGAAGAATTCAACAAAGTTAAGGTTACCGAAGTAAAAGAAGAGAAAGCATCTGTTCTTAAAAAGGAACCAAAAATAAACGACAATGAAGAACTATCTGCTTCAGTACAGTCAGATGATATATCAATCTCGGAAGCACGAGGAATTTTAGGGTTATAGTTATGGCATTAGGTCTAACAGAATTACTAGGGACACCGGCAGACGGTACAGATCTAGACCGAAATATTGAAATCGGTAATAAATCAACCGGAGCGAGTTCCGCAATTGCCGCTGGTCGTATAGTTTATTTGAACGAAAGTACTGGCAGATGGGCAATTTCAACATCCACATCTCATGGAAGAGCAGGGATCATTCCCAAGTTACATCCATTGAATGTAGATGCAGACGCTACACTACAAGTTGCAACAGGTCAAGGTAGTCAGTGGTATGTAGAAGCCGCTGGTGCAATCAAGCCAGGACAGAGATGTAGAGGTACAACCTCAGGTAAAGCAGTTGCTTACACCGCAACCAATATCGCTAATACTGCAACTTTCGCAGATACTACAATTGAAGACGCAATACTCGACTTTGAGCGAGGACCATTCATATACGTTGGTCACTACGGGGAAGGTTCAGGATTATTCAATGATGCAACCGATGCAGCGAACACGGACCCAATCAGAGTGGAGATCAGATATTAGTCATGTCTACTAAAATAGAAATTGATCCTAGTGAAGTAAAGAGGACATTCAACCAAATCGTAACCAATCCAAAGAACGGAGTTGTATACAAAGACCTTCCAAAGGTAGATGTATTCGAACTGCCATGGGGAGATATGGAACAAATCCTTGATGCTAAAGCATGGAGCAAATATAACAATGGCCTTAAAGCCTCAAATGATGATCTGAAAATATCCGATGCTTTCATTGGAGAACACCAAGCAAAAGCACAAGAGATGTTTAGTGAGATCAAGAGTGCAAAGAAATCAAGAAGCATGAAAGAAGCAGCCGCAATCATTACATCATTAGATTACAGTCTATTGCAAGATGCAGTAGTTATCGCTGAAAACACAGAATTCATACGCGTAGGTATATTGTCACAACAGTTTGAAGAAATTCCAACTGTCTCAGTCACCGGCAAGTTCAGAGACTTCGCACATGATTTGAAATGGTATAGAAATATTCCAGAAGGCAAATCACCAGAGCCTAGTTTCGGTACTGTAAGTGAGACTCAATTCTCCGTCCTGAAAAATGGTGGAGCAGTTGCAATCACTGACCGAGCACGAGATGTGATAAATTCAACCAATATATTCCAAAGACTAGTCTCACAACTACAAGACGTTAGATTAGTTGACGAGAATCTTATGGTTGCTGAAGAGATCGAAAGTAACACTGGCAATACAGAAGCAGGTGTTGACTTTGGAGCAAGATCAGGTTCACCTCCGGCATCCACGACAAATCCATTAGCATTGATCAATGAACTGATCGCTGATTTTGGAGATGACACGAGAGCAGATATAAGGTGGGATCTATTCATCACAAAAGGATTCATCTTTAACGAATATATCACAAACGACTTGGTGAGAAATGTATATCTTAATGCAATTCCTAGTCAAGTACCACAAGATTTGAACAGCGGAAGTAATGTCCCATTGTTCCCATCATACGTAACATGGGTAAGAGACAATACAATCAGTTCAAGTACTGCAGGATGGGCTTTGAATAGAA